>Ga0079305_1000013_pt1 | contig 357581 bp, 363 predicted proteins | sample LMS_cellobiose_e_FD_79183 | JGI IMG/M metagenome (GOLD analysis project Ga0079305, IMG submission 79183) | Rumen-fistulated moose microbial communities from Alaska, USA - LMS_cellobiose_enrichment | ecosystem: Host-associated > Mammals > Digestive system > Stomach > Rumen fluid ... | reverse complement strand
GAAGAGCCTCCTCCTGTCGAGGAGCCACCGGAGATAACCGAAGCGGAAGCGCCGGGCAACGTCCAGCTTATGAAGCCGGTCACGGTTTTGCAGAGAGAAACCGGAGGCGTTCAGAACTGGAGAGAAGAGGACATGTCCGAGGAGGCGCAGGAGCTGCCGGATATAAAGGTAAAGCCGGAGCTTTTGGGCGTCATGGGGGCGGCCTCAGGCGTGCTGTTTGTCGGCAGTGGGATAATCTATACCGCCGTATTTTACGAAGAAACAGGAAAAGGAAAGAGACGTAAATGAACATGAATTTGAACGACGCGCTGCGGGCCATCGCCGCGGCGCTGCAAACGCCGGTCGTCGTCATACTGCTGCTGCTCATAGCGGTCACCATCGTCATGCTGGGGACGCTCATAGCGGAAATCTTCACCGAGAGAATACATATGAAGGCTAAACTGCCGGAACTTCTGAACGAGCTGCAGAAAAAGGAGAGACCCCTTGACGAGATAATCTCCGAAAGCGAGCTTTTAAGGCGTCAGAAAAAGGCCCTGCTCACCATCTGCGCACAAAAGGAGCTTACGCCCTTAAAGCGTGAAGCCCTTGCCTCCGAGCTGCTCGAAAGAGAAAAGGCGCATTACGATCTCCGGGTCAAGATAACCGATCTGGTAATGAAGCTCGGCCCCATGTTTGGACTTCTGGGAACGCTCATCCCTCTCGGCCCCGGAATCATCGCCCTGGGGAGAGGAGATACCTACACACTTTCTACCTCGCTTCTCACCGCCTTTGACACGACGATAGCCGGCCTCATAGCGGCTGCTGTCTGTACCGTTATTTCCGTCATACGCAAGAGGTGGTATGCCCGGTACATGGGGAGCCTGGAGGCCGTGACAGAGTGTCTTTTGGAGGCTATGGACAATGAAGCTACATAAAAGAAAAGGACTTTTAAAGGCCGGGGAGGCCGCCGAGGACGTAAACCCTATTGAGGGCGTGGCAAACCTTGCCGACGTCATGCTGGTGTTCGCCTGCGGCCTCATGCTGGCGCTCATCACATACTGGAACGTCGATGTGGCGGCAGCGAGCGAACAGCCGCCGGAGTTAACAAAGCAGGAGTTGACGGAGACGGTCTCTGATCTGGACGATCAGGAGGGAGAAGCCGTTGACAGCGACGCTCTGCAGGAATACGGCACGGTGTATATAGACAAGGAAACGGGAGCGTTGTATATCATTTCGGGAGGGGAGTAAATGCAGCAGATGAGTACAAAGGAAAAAAAGCAGTTCATGCTGCACCTGAAGGGACGCAATCTGAGACGCGAGGCAAAGCATATCGGGCACTTACTTTCACTCGTCACCAGCGAGGAGGATGACGCCCGGCTTTGGGAGAAATATACGAAGGTTTTGGAAAGGTCGCAGGAGCTGGAAGAAATGAGCGGTTACAGCGGCGAAAGCAGTAGGCGTACGACAGACAAGGTAAGCTGCAAGCCGGTATTTGACGAGGCGTATTTGTCCTGCACAAGAGAACTGTCGCGGCTGTACGCGCTGCTTTCCATCACAAACGACCCTAAACAGCGGCGGCAGCTTCACAAGGAGATAGACGCAAAGAAGAAGGAACGATGGGAGACCTCTGCCTACGTAAACCGTGAGACCGGGGAGCCGGTCAAGGTATATGTGAGTAAAGACGGAACCGTCAACTTCGTATATGATAACAGAAAGGCAATATAGTGAAGAGAATAGCTTTCGCTTTTTGCGCAATAATTCTGCTGTCCTCCCTTTCCGCCTGCTCTTCAAAAGAGGTTGATATTTCGGAATACGCGGATTATCCCATAGAGGTCTCCGGCCTGTTAGACGAGGATTTCACTGTGACGCCCCAGGAGCTTCTTGAGCTGGATTGCGTGTCCCGCACGGCCACGGGCGCTACTGAAAAGGCGGGAACAGTCAGTGTAAAAGGCCCGCTTCTCAATACCTTTTTAGCCCAGTACGGCAAGACGGCGGCTGACTTTTACAAGATACGCTTTCTCTGCGCCGACGGGTATAAAACGGTGCTCAAAGACGACCTTCTGACGGATTATGAGGTAGTTCTCGCCGTCCAGAACAGTAACGGCCCTTTGCAGGAGAGCTTACGCCCCATGCGCCTGCTTATCCCCGAGGCGGAAAGCAGCACCTGGGCGTATTCGGTCATACGGATTGAGTTCGAGGCGGAAAAGCCGTGAAAAGGATAATATCACTTTTATTGTGCCTCTGCCTGTTTTTCTCCCTCTGCGCCTGCGGGGGACATGAGGTAAAGCCGCAAAAGCCGACAAGGGAGTTCACCGATTCCTGCGGCAGAACGGTGCAGATACCGGAGGAAATTGATTCAGTAGTGCCATCGGGCTCGTTGGCGCAGATAGTTTTATACTCCCTCTGTCCCGACAAGCTGCAAAGTCTGTCCCAGGCGTTCACACGGGTGCAGAAGCAGTACATAGACGAGGCTTACCATGACCTGCCGGTGTCCGGGCAGTTTTACGGGGGAGCAAGCTCGGTGAGTTACGAGGCAATAATCCTGTCATCGCCGGATATAATCATCGACGTGGGGGAGAGCAAGCAGGACATAGCCGACGACATGGACGAGATACAGGCCAAGTCCGGCATACCGACTGTTTTTATCCACGCCGACATGGAGCACATGGCAGAGGCGTATGAGACGCTTGGGGAGATTTTAAGCGTACAGGAGCAGGCGCAGGCTTGTGCCGACTATATCCGCGAAACACTCATCGACGCGAAAGCGGCGGCGGACAAGATACCCGAAAGCGACAGAAAGACCGTACTGTATGCTCAGGGCGAGTATGGAACGGAGGTGGCCGGTCCCGGCACCATCCATTCCGAGGTGCTGGATTACGCCTGCGCCATAAACGCCGCGCCGGTGGACGATCTGTCCTCCAACGGCACCGAGGCCGTCTCCATGGAAGAGATACTCAAATGGGACCCGGACGTGGTGATTTTAGCCCCCGACGCCAATTACGACGAGGTGTGGACAGACCCCTTATGGACGGGCATGAGCGCCGTCAGAACGGGACAGGTCTATGAAATTCCCATCGGCCCGTATAACTGGCTGGACCGTCCTCCATCCGTTCAGCGTGTGCTGGGCATAAAATGGCTGGGGAATCTGCTGTACCCGGACATTTTTGACTACGACATGATAGACGAAGCCGAAACCTTCTATAAGCTCTTCTGGCACTATGAGCTATCCGAAGAAGAAGCACAAAGCCTTATGGCAAATTCGACGTACAGGAAGTGACAGTCAATGAAGCGACATATATTTCTGACTGGAGATATACAGGTCGGAAAAAGCACCATAATACAGAGATATCTTGAAGCGCACCCTGACCTTCGGGTCGGCGGCTTCAGAACAGTATGGAAGGATGAGCGATGGAACAACAGAAATACGCTGTATATTGTTCCGGCTGCCGGCCCTGACGAACTGACTGACAGTAACCGCGTTGGCTTGCGTGAAGGGGTTTTCTCGGACAGGATCGCCACGGATTACCCGGAAGTGTTTAATTCTGCCGGGACCGCGCTGCTGAAAGAACCGGGAAAATATGACCTTATGCTCATGGATGAGATTGGTATAGGGGAAAACACGGCCGAAGGCTTTCAAAAAGCTGTACTCTCCGTTTTAGACGGCGACACACCTGTTATGGGTGTCGTGCGGGACAAGCCGGGAGTGTTGACCGACGCTGTCAGAGCGCATCCAAATGTGCAGACGGTAGTTGTGACGGTGGAGAATAGAGAGAATGTGCTGAAAGAACTTCTGAAACAAGGCAACGAGAGCATCAGCAATCAAGTGTTGGCAAGCAGCATATAACCAGAGTGCGATTATTGGCAAAGTGTATTCATATGACACGAAGCCCCTATGCTGACCACAACCGTATAATGCAGATGTTCATTTGCCGCGTATACGCGGGCCGCCGATTTCGTTCCCGGTTTCTATCAATTTTGGAAAAGGAGAACGAAAATGAGTGCAAAGACAAAAGAACAAGTGCTTGAACTTTTGAAGAACTTCACAGAAAACCAGCGCAAAATAGCACTTCTGCGCTATGAGATGGAGCATCCAGCCCATATATCAACTGAAGACATGATTAACACCCTGACCTTCGGTCATGGCGATAGTCTGGGGAATGCAAGCGGGCACGTTTCCAACAAGACAATGTATATCGCGCTGAATTATCAGGAAAAGGCTGACTGCGCAAATTCGGATATTCTTGACGAAATCGCTGTTCAACTCTGTGAACTGGAGCGTCAGCAGGAGCGTCTGCAACACTATATCGGTCTTTTAGAAAAGCGTGAGGCAGATATTATCCGTATGACATACGCGGAGAAGATGTCAAATGAAGCTATTTCTAAGAATCTTGGTATTTCTGTAAGAACGATAAGATTGGTTCGAGGGCGGGCAATAGATTCACTTTGCAAAATGTATTGCTACACAGATGGCTTCCATAAGCCATAATTGCCGCTTTTTTGCCTGACAAGCGCCGCATTATTCCATAAAATTGCCTGGAAGGAGGGCTTGAATTTGCCTACCTTCTCATGCTATTATTAGACTGCCAATCAAACAGATGCTCTCCGGACATAAAATGCCCGGAGGGCGTTTTTATTTGAGAGATAGAAGAGGAGGCCTCGGCCATGAGCAGATCGGACAAAGCCGGTTTTATAGCAGGGTACCCTATGATGCTTACGGTAAATGAAGTATGTGAAATACTTCGAACCGGGAGAAATACAACCTATGAGCTCATTAGCGTTGGGGAGATACCAAGCATAAAGGTGGGAAGACAGATTCGCATATATAGCAAAGATCTGTTGAAGTATTTAGAAAAAACTGACACTGACGGGTGATATTATCCTTGCGATGCCTCCGGCTGTATTTTATAATGGTCACATGAGTAAGGATCACCTGTAAAACCGGGAGGGATGAAATAATTACAGGAGGTCTATGATGAAAGTAGTTAAGCATGGAAATAAATATAGAATAGCATATCGTGTGACCGGATATGATAAGCCTTTTAAGGAAACCTTTGACTGCATCGAAGAGGCAAATGTGCGTCTGGCAGAACTTGAGCTTGACAAGAAAAAAGGAGAGCTGAAACCGCCGTTCTCACTTGTAAAGCAAAAGGATAAGCGTAATACACTCTTCTCCGATTTTTTGGATATCTACGTTCGAGATTATGGCCTTTCCAAATGGAAGGACAGTTATCTTACGATTTCCAAGCATCGGATTGAGCATTATATAAAGCCGTATATCGGTCACATGAGGATACGCGATCTGGACGCAGGTATTTTGACAGGATACTACGCCTCGCTGCCGTCTCTGTATGCGGTTCAGCTTGAAGGACATAGGACACAGAGAAAGATCGGACTTTCAGTTGTAGAAAAAGTACACAGTACGATTCATTCCGCTTTGGAGCAGGCCGTCAGATGGGGTTATGTACAAACGAACGCAGATGACGGGGCAACATTCCCGAGATATAAGAAAAAAGTACGTGATATATGGAGCAGGGAGGAAGCTATACGCGCCATTGAAGTGTGCGAGGACAATAATCTTAAAATTGCCCTTTATCTCGCCATTATTTGTACAATGAGGATCGGGGAAATAAACGGCCTCCAATGGCAAAACGTTGATATAACCGAGGAGACTATAGCAAATGACACTTCCTGCATCTTCGATGCTCATGAGCTGAAGCGGTGCAATAAGAACGACCTGAAGCTGCTTGAAGAACGCGGAAGGGTTAACGTATATCTGCGCTTTCCGGAAACGAAAAAGAACTGTACGACATGTCTTGTCTTGACAGATGTAAAGACCGATTCAAGTGTCCGCCGAGTATATGTCCCCGAGACAGTCGCGAGAGCGTTACTGGAGCATAAGGAGCGGCAGAAGCAGCATATTGAGTCGTGCCACGGGCTATATAACGATTTTGATCTTGTCATTGCCAATGACAACGGAAGACCTGTTGAGGCAAACACCATCAGGAAAAAACTCAAACGGTTTATTACGGATAATGGCTTCGACGAGGTGGTATTTCATTCTTTTCGCGCATTGAGCACAACAGATAAGCTGCAGCTCAGCGGCGGTGATATAAAGGCTGTTCAAGGCGACACGGGACACGCCTCACCGAAAATGGTAACTGAGCAGTATTCAAGAATACGAGATTTAGACCGAAAGAGGCTGGCCGGATTGATGGAACAGGCTTACTTTGGAGAGAAAAAAACTCCGAGTGTAACGCATGACGAAGATGCGGCTCTTTCACTTCTGCGTGAAAATCCGGAGGTTTTGAAGCTGCTTTTAGCCATGAAAAAATAAAAAAATCTGCGATTATCATGAAATCGCAGCAAAATCATACCAATTATTAACCGATATTTGTACCCAAATGTTCCCAAATTAGGGGAATACACTTTATAACATTAAAGGAAAGCAACAAAAAAGTTCCTAAAATCACTCGAAACAAGCAATTTCAGGAACTTTCTGGAGCTGCTGGGCAGATTCGAACTGCCGACCTCATCCTTACCAAGGATGCGCTCTACCTACTGAGCTACAGCAGCAAATGGCGACCGAGAAGGGGCTCGAACCCTCGACCTCCAGCGTGACAGGCTGGCGTTCTAACCAGCTGAACTACTCGGCCACTTTACGCCGCCTGGTGACTGGCGCTTTGTTATTATACTTCCAGTGTCGTCCTGTGTCAAGCAAAAAATCGGAAAAAACCAAAAATCCTCAAAATTCCGCCGCATAGCCCAGCTCACACATGGCTTTCAGAAAGTCGGGCCGCCGCACCGGGGCCGATACGGTCACATGGCCGCGGTTGAAGGGCAGTCCAAAGGCGAGCGTCTGTGCGTGAAGGGCCTGCGCGGTAAGGCCGAGCCGGGCCGACAGCGCAGCCGAGGCGTCCGTCCTGTAAAGCCCGTCGCCCAGCACGGGGCAGCCGATATGCTGCATGTGCACGCGTATCTGGTGCGTGCGGCCCGTCTCCAAACGCAGCCTCACGAGCGAGCAGGCGCCGTCCGACGCGATCGTTTCATAATGCGTCACGGCGCATTTCCCGGTCTCCGAGACGACGCGCAACAGGGCGCCGGCCTCCCGCCGGTCTATCGGCGCGTCGACCGTGCCGGAGAGGGGAGCGGGAAGGCCGCAGATGAGGGCCAGATAGGTTTTCTCGCCGCTTTTATCCAGCGCGCGGGAGGCGAGGTCCTTCCAGTAGGCGTTTTTGGCAAACAGGACGACGCCCGAGGTATCGCGGTCGAGGCGGTTGACTGCGTGGCATACAGGCTCCGGCAGGTACCCCGCGACGAGGTTCGAGAGCGTGCCGGTATAGCGCGCGTGCGTGGGGTGGACGATCATGCCGCAGGGCTTATTGACAGCGATCAGCCCCTCGTTTTCCCACAGGACCTCGACATGTCCGCGCTCCGGTACGAGGTCGCACGGAGGCTCCGCGGCCGAGAGATCGAGCGTGAGCGTGTCGCCGGCGGCGAGGCGGCGGTCTGCAAAGGCGCGCTCGCCGTTCACGCGTATCGCGTCGGCGGCTTTTAAGCGGCGCAGGAGCGTGGCGGAGACGAGCAGTTCGCGCCGCGCCGCTTCGCGGACGGTCTGCCCGCCGCGCGGGGCGGAAAGGGTGAGGATCATCGCAGCGCCCGCAGCTCCTCGACGATCTCCTCGAAATGCTCGCCGTGCGAAGCCTTGACAAGCACGGTATCGCCCTTTTTGATGAGCGACGGCAGGACGGAGTAGAGCGCGTCCTTCATCGGGAAATGCCAGCCCTCCAGACTTTCGCCGGCGGCGATGTGCCCCTTGTAGATATGCTCGGCCAGACGCCCGCAGCAGATGAGGCTGTCTATCCCCAGACGGGCGGACAGAAGGCCGATATCCCGGTGCAGCTCCTTTTCCTCATGGCCCAGCTCCAGCATGTCGCCCAGGATCGCCACGCGGCGGCCGGGGAGAGCGGAGAGGGAGATAAGCGCGTTGGAGACGGAATTCGGATTCGCGTTGTAGCAGTCGTCGATGATGGTGATATAGCCCGTGTCGATCACGTTGGAGCGGCCGACGCCCTGGCGGTAAGATGCGAGGCCGCGCGTTACCTCCTCGGGGGAGAGCCCCAGCGAGAGGCCGGCGGCCGCCGCGCCGAGCGCCGCCGTCACGATATGCGCGCCGTAAGCGTGCACGGATACGCGGAAGCGGGTATCCCCGGAAACGACGTCGAGATCCGTGCCGTCGAAGCCGCGGACCTCCACGTTTTCCGCGCGCACGGCGCAGCCGTCTGTCAGGCCGTAGGTGACTTTCCTGATGCCGGGGTCGCAGGCGCGCAGCAGGGCGTCGTCGCCGTTGAGGACGGCGATCGACCCCTCCGGCATGAGCGGGAAGACCTCGCTCTTGGCGCGCAGGACGCCCTCGAGCGAACCGAGCTTTTCCAGATGGCAGCAGCCGATGACCGTCATCAGGCAGGCGGTGGGGCGGACCATCTGCGCCAGCCTCGTCATTTCTCCGAAATCGGAAATGCCCATTTCCACGACGGCGGCCTCGTGCTCTTCGCGCAGGCGGAAGAGCGTCAGCGGCACGCCGAGCTCGTTATTGAAGTTGCCCTCCGTTTTGAGCGTGTTAAAGCGCTGCGACAGGACGGCGGCGGTCATCTCCTTGGCCGTCGTCTTGCCCACGCTGCCCACGATGCCGACGACGGGAATATCGAACAGACCGCGCCAGTAGGCCGCGAGCTTTTGCAGGGCTTCCTCGACGGACGGGACGACCACGCAGAGGCATCCTTCCGCCGGGCGCGTGCACAGCGCGCACAGCGCGCCCTTGCGCATGACGTCGGGGATGAAGTCGTGCCCGTCGGCGCGCTCGCCGCGGATGGCGGCGAAGAGACAGTCCGGACCGGATAAGCGGCTGTCGGTCGTGATGAAGCTGATTTCCCGGCGCGGGACGTTATCCCCGCCGAGCAGGGCGCCGCCGGTGACGGCGGCGATTTTTTCAGGCGTCAAGGTTTTCATCATATTTCCTCATGGATGTTTCTATGATTTTCTCGCACAGCCCGCCGAAATCCATGCCGACGGCGGCGGCCATCTGGGGGACGAGGCTCGTCGGCGTCATGCCGGGGAGGGTGTTCACTTCGAGACAGTAAATGTCGCCCTTGTCGTCCATCAGGAAATCGCCGCGGTAGTAGCTGTCGAGCATGAGCGCTTCCCCGGCGGCGAGCGCGCACGCGCCCAGTTTTGCCGCCTCGTCGTCCGTGATGGGGGCGGGGCAGAGCTCGTCGGTCAGACCGGCCTGGTACTTGTTTTTGTAGTCGTAAAAGCCTGTCTTCGGGATGATTTCGATCGCGGGGAGCACCTCGCCGTCGAGCACGCCGACGGTCAGCTCGCGCCCCTTGACGTAGGTTTCGATGAGCACGCTCTTTTCATAGCGGAAAGCGAGCGCGACGGCGCTTTCGTACTCCTCGCGCGTTTTGGCGATGGAGGTGCCGACGGACGAGCCGCCGGAGCAGGGCTTCACGACGCAGGGGAGGGGAAAATCGGGCAGGGGGTCGCCCAGACGCAGCGTGACGCCGGAGGGCGTGAGGATGCCGGCCGTCTGGAAGAGGATCTTCGAGAGCTCCTTGTTCATGGCAAGGGAGCTGCCGAGCGACGAACAGCCGGTGTAGCGGACGCCGTACATATCGAGCACGGCCTGTATATGGCCGTTTTCCCCGTCGCCGCCGTGCAGCGCGAGGAAGACGACGTCGGACGCGCGGCATAGCTCTAAAACGCCGGGGCCGATGGAGACGCCGCCGGCCTTTTCGAGCATACCGGAGATATCGGGGACTGTCTCGGAGACGCTGTAGGTGAGGTCGGGCTGCGGCGCGGAGAAGAGCTGCTCCGGCGTCATGCCGCCCTGAAGACCGAGGAAGAGGTCGGCGAGCACGACGCGGTGGCCGCGCGCACGCAGCGCCCGCGCGACGCCGGTCCCGCTCGTTATGGATACGTCGCGCTCGGTGCCGAGCCCGCCGCAGAGTACCGTTATGTCCATGATAAGCCTCCCGGATGATTAGGATAGAATACAGTAATTATACACTCTTCCGGCCGTGCGCACAACCGGCGTAAAGAAAAAAGGAGGAAAAACGCCACCGGCGGTCTTTCAGCGTAAAAAAGTCTTGACAAACGTCTGGGTATCTGCTATGCTGAACACGTTAAAAGTTCATATTGTTTCCATGCCGTTTGGTCTAAGGGCGATCGCCTATGAGCATCCGGCCTGAACTGCGAATTACTCGGCGCGGTTCACGGGGTCAGTTTGAAAACGAGCTGGCCTTCCAGTATTTGAGAAGGGAACGAAAACACAAGCCTGTTTTGTTGCCTCAAAACAGGCGGTTTTGTTTTTCGGGAGGAGGTGGACATGATGCATGTTCCGCTGTATTCGTTTTCGGCCTTCTCGAACACCGGCAAGACGACGTTCATCGAAAAGCTCGTCGCCGAGCTGAAGAGCCGAAATCTTCGCGTCGCGGTGCTGAAGCACGATTCCCACGGCTTCGAGATGGACCGCGAGGGCAAGGACACCTGGCGCTTTACCCAGGCGGGCGCCGACATGGTCGCCATCGTATCGGACCGGCAGACGGCCGTCCTGGAGAACAGGAAGCTCACCCGTGAGGACGCGCTTTCGTTCTTCCACGACGTCGACGTCATCCTGACGGAGGGCTACAAATTCGCGGACTGCCCCAAGATCGCCATTTACCGCGAGGCCTCCGGGAACGGACTTGCCGGCGAGCCGGAGGATTTTGAAGCGATCGTGACGGACGCCCCGTTCGACACGAAGGTGCCCCAGTTCCCGCTGGACGACGTGCTTCCCTTTGCCGAATACCTCCTCAAGGATATGCAACAGAGGAGGGAAGCGTGACGGAGAATAAGACTTGAGCCCCGGCATAACGCTTTTTCACCCCGCAGCCTGCGACATGGAAAACTTCTTACCGGACGGGAGAAGCTCTCCGCAGCGTTGCGCGGGAAGGGAGCGTCCGCCGGGGCTGCACATTCTTTTCAAAGGAAGTCATAGGATGGCAAAAGAAAAAAAGAAGCAGCTCCCCTACGGGACGGCGGTCATCATACTGCTCGTCGTGCTCATCGCGGTCATCGTGGTGGCCTTCATGCTCGGCCGGTATCCGATCACACCGCTTGAACTTTTCGGCATCCTGCTCTCGCGCTTCGCCGCGGCCGTCACGAGCGTCATGCGCTTCTTCGGCGTCAGGGCCTCGTGGACAATCACGCCCTTCTGGGCGGAGAGGCAGGAGCTGGTCCTCTTCTCGATACGCATGCCGCGCGTCATCATGGCAGGCCTCGTCGGATGCAGCCTGTCGGCGGCGGGAGCCGCGTATCAGGGCGTTTTTCAGAACCCCATGGCGGCGCCGGATATCCTCGGCGCTTCGTCGGGAGCGGCCTTCGGCGCCGCGCTCGCGATCCTCCTGGGCCTCGGCAGCAAGCTGGTGACGCTCTTCGCCTTCGCGTTCAGCCTCATCACCGTGGGCCTCGTGATCTTCATCAGCCGGCACACCAAGGGCAAAAAGGTCCTCGGCATCATCCTCGCCGGCATCATGGTCAGCTCGCTCTTCACCTCGGCGACCTCTTTTATTAAGCTCGTCGCCGACCCCGCCGACCAGCTCCCCGCCATCACCTACTGGCTGATGGGGAGCCTCAACGGCGTGAAAAAGAGCGATCTGCTCTTCGCCTTCATCACCATGGCGATCGGCCTCGTGCCGCTCTTCATCCTGCGCTGGCGCATCAATGTGCTGACGCTCGGCGACGACGAGGCGAGGACGATCGGCGTCAACGCCGGCCGCCTCCGGCTCATCGTCATCATCTGCTCGACGCTCGTCACGGCGGCGTCGGTCTCGGTATCCGGTATGATCGGCTGGGTCGGCCTGGTTATACCGCATCTGGCAAGGAGGCTCGTCGGCAACAACTACCGGCACCTTATGCCGGCCACGATGTTGCTCGGAGCCGCGTTCCTGCTGGCGGTGGACAGCGTCTCGCGCAATCTCCTGGCCACGGAGATACCCATCGGTATCCTCACCGCGTTCATCGGCGCACCGTTCTTTATCTATCTTATCACGAGGGACGGTGAGCGATATTGAGCATCGAGACGAAAGACATCCGCTTCGCTTACGGCGAGCATGAGGTGCTCCGCGGCGTATCCTTCGAGGCGGAGCCGGGACAGCTGGTGGCCCTGCTGGGCCCCAACGGCGTCGGTAAATCGACCCTTTTCAAGTGTATGCTCGGATTGCTGAAAAATTATTCGGGCGACACGCTTATAAACGGCAAAAGCGTAAAAAAGATGCCGGCGGCGGACCTGGCGAAGGAGGTTGCTTATATTCCGCAGTGGCATTACCCATCATTCAATTTCAGTGTAATAGATATGGTGCTGATGGGGACGACGTCCCAGATATCGCGCTCATCGGTACCGGGCAGGGAACAGATCGAGACAGCCGAGCAGGCGCTCGAGAAGATGAACATCCTCCACCTGCGCGACAAGGGCTATACGCAGATATCGGGCGGCGAACAGCAGCTCGTGCTCGTGTCCCGGGCGCTCGCGCAGAAAGCGAGGATCCTCATCATGGACGAGCCCTCCTCCAACCTTGACTTCGGGAACCAGTTCCGTATCATGAAGCAGATCAAGGATCTTGCGGCAGACGGTTACACGGTGATCGAGTCCCTGCATAACCCGGATCAGGCGTACATGTACGCGGATCGTCTCATCGCCATGAAGGGCGGGATGATCGTTGCCGACGGCAAGCCGAGCGAGACGATGGACGCCGATCTGATCGAAAAACTCTACGGAGTCGAAGTGAAGGTACACAGCCTCCGGCATGACCGGATCAGGATATGCGTGCCGAACAACTTGAATATCGACTGAAAGGAAATGAGTCAAAATGAAAAAGCTCGTAACTCTTCTGCTTGCGGCGCTGCTCGTCATGTCGGCGCTCACAGCCTGCTCCGGCGGCGCGACGCCGTCCGAGACCCCCGCGAATACCCCCGCTTCCGAAACGCCCGCCTCGCCGGAAACGCCGGAATCCCCCGAACCCAGCAAGGAACCTGAACCTGAAAACTCCGCCCGTCAGGACTTCGTTTTCACCGATGACTGCGGACGTGAAGTAGATATCCCCGGCACCGTGACGCGCATCGCCGCGTCCGGCCCCATGAGCCAGATCGTGCTCTTCGCCATCGCTCCGGAGATGTTCGTCGGCACTGCCGACGACTGGACGGAGGAGGCCCGCGGGATCATCCCCGACGAGTACTTCAATATGCCGAAGGTCGGCCAGATTTACGGCGGCAAGGAGCAGGTCAACCGTGAGGAACTCGCGCTCCTCGACCCCGAGATCGTCATCGACGTGGGCGAGGCGAAGAAGGGCATCGCCGACGACTTAAACGAGCTCCAGGAGCAGACCGGCGTCACCTTCGTCCATATCGAGGCCAGCCTCGAGACCATGCCGCAGGCGTACAGGCGCCTCGGCGAGCTCCTCGGCAAGGAGGAGGAGGGAGAGGCGATCGCCTCCTACCTCGAGGGCGTATGGGACCGCACCGTGGATATTATGGACAAGGTCGGCGACAATAAGGTCAAGGCCGTCTACTGCCTCGGTCTCGAGGGCTTGAGCGTCCTCGCCAAGACCTCTTACCACGCGCAGCTCATCGACATGCTCACCGACAACGTGGCCGTCGTCGACGACGTTTCCTCCAAGGGCACCGGCAACGCGGTCGATCTGGAGCAGCTCCTCGTCTGGGACCCGGACTACATCATCTTCGCGCCGGACGGCACCGCCGATTCCGCCAAGGACGACCAGTGGCAGGGCATGACCGCCATCCAGAACGGCAATACCGTCGTCGTCCCGAACGTCCCTTATAACTGGCTCGGCTCGCCCCCGTCCGTGCAGCGCTACCTCGGCCTCATCTGGCTGCCCGCGGTGCTGTACCCCGAATACGTGGATTACGACGTGTACGAGGCCTGCGCCGAGTACTTCCAGATATTCTACCACGCCGACCTCACGCGCGAGGCGTTCGACGCCATTGCCGGCAGCGCGCTGGCCGATTGAAAATTGAATACGCATACAACTATGATCAGGGATCCGGTTATCGCACGTTAGTTCTCCTTCTAACCTTCTTTCACCTTTCCTTACCTTTACCTCACCTTACCTTACCCCACCTTACCTTACTTTTGCGAAACTCTGCTGCGAATTCCGCCTGATCGATGGAAAAGGGCTTCCTCCGACGTCGCAGCGTCAGAGGAAGCCCTTGTTTTTTTTAGTAAACGATGAATAAATCGCCGCACACATCTTGACGGCCCTTTTTCCGCCTGATTTTGTCTCAAAAACTTGACATACACAAAGTATGCCTGCGTTTTTTCGACTTCGTCAGACGAAAAAAAGACTCGTCAATCTGTGCACTTCGATTTATTCATCGTTTACTTCAGGGGAACAGTATTATTCTTCCGGCGCGAACTGGCGCAGACCGTTTAGATCGAGCACGGTGATCGCGCCGTAGCTCGTGGCGAGCCAGCCGGCCGCGCGGAAGCGCGTCAGCGCCTGGTTGACGCTCCAGCGGGAGATACCGAGGATGCGGCCGATAAAGTCCTGCGTCTGCTCGATGGAGAAGACGCCGTCCTTCTCCGTGCACTGGCGGCGGTCGATCCGGTGGACGATATAGCGCGCGACCTTCGCGTCGGCGTCGAGCACGGAGTCCTCGAGCATCTGGTCGAACAGGGAGTTCACGTCCTCGGCCAGCTCGTAAGCAAGGAAGTGGGCCATGTCGGGATGCGTGTCGATGAGGGAGCGGTAGGTGCTCCAGTTGACGCTGACGACCTCGCTCGGTTTCGCGGCGATGGCCGTCGAGCGGCGCTGGCAGCGGCAGCAGAAGCTCGCCGCGCCGAAGGTGCGGCCGGGCCATGTGGTCATGACCGTCCGTTCCTGCCGGTCGTTGGTGGTGGCGACGGTGAGCGCGAGCCCGCTTTTCAGGAAAAAGAAGCTGTCGGCCATGTCGCCGATCCGGAAAATGACCTCGCCCTCGTCAAAGCGCCTGGCCCGCAGGCTGGAGAGCACGCGCTTTATCTCTTCGTACATAGCCCCGTCCTTTCTTATTGACCTCATGCGTCCTGTCGGTATTTTCTTCCAGTATACACCCGCCGCGCCCGATAGTCAAAGAGAAACGGGGCGTCGCGTCATAATCGGCCCGGAGGGCTGTTATATTTTTAACAGCGGCGTTGACGCGTCTGCGCCGTCGTGATACAATGGCGCAGGCGCCGGAAACGAACGCGCGTTTTTCCCGGCGCGGCGCCGATTTTCCGGTCGGGAAAGCCGACCGTTCGTTTCAGGGGACAACGCCTATGACGCTGATAGAATTGTTCATATTGGCCCTGGGCCTGTCGATGGACGCCTTCGCGGTGGCCGTGTGCAAGGGTCTGGCCGCGCAGAAGCTGACGCCCGGCCGCGCCGTTCTTGTCGGCGCGTGGTTCGGCCTTTTTCAGGCGGTCATGCCGCTCATCGGATGGCTGCTCGGGAGCGCGTTTTCGCGGTATATCACGGCGTTCGACCATTGGATCGCCTTCGGCCTGCTCGCCCTCATCGGCCTCGGGATGATCCGGGAGGCGAGAGAAGGGGAGAAGGCGGAGGACGCCTCGCTTGCCTTCGGGAAAATGCTCGTTTTGTCCCTCGCCACGAGCGTCGACGCGCTCGCCGTGGGCGTGACGTTCGCTTTTTTGAACGTCTCCATCGTTCCGGCCGTCTGCTTCATCGGCGCGGTCACGTTCTGCGTCTCCGCCGTCGGCGTATGGGTCGGCGGCGTGTTCGGCGCGCGCTTTCGCGGCAAGGCGGAGATCGCCGGGGGCGTCATCCTCATCCTGCTGGGTATCAAAATACTGCTCGAACATCTGGGGGTCATCCGGTTCTGACCCCTCTCATCATACAAAAGAGAGGACATCACATCATGCAGCATCAGAAGATCGCGGGCATTTTTGCCGACGCGGAGAGCTTTCGCGACAGGGAAGTGACCGTCTGCGGCTGGGCGCGGACGATCCGCGACATGAAAAACTTCGGCTTTATCGAGCTGAACGACGGGAGCTGCTTCAAATCCGTGCAGGTCGTCTTTTCGCGCGACACGCTCGAAAATTACGACGAGATCGCCTCGCAGAACGTCGGCGCGGCGCTCATCGTGCGCGGCGTCCTGACGCTCACGCCGGAGGCGAAGCAGCCGTTTGAAATAAAGGCGGCGAGCGTGACGGTCGAGGGGCCGTCGTCGCCCGACTACCCGCTCCAGAAAAAGCGCCATACGGTGGAATACCTGCGCACCATCCAGCACCTGCGCCCGAGGACGAACCTCTTTTCCGCGACGTTCCGCGTGCGCTCCGTCGCCGCGCAGGCGATCCACGAGTTTTTCCAGGGGCGCGGCTTCGTCTACGCGCACACGCCGATTATCACCGCCTCCGACTGCGAGGGCGCGGGCGAGATGTTCCGCGTGACGACGCTCGACCTGAGCGATCCGCCGCGCACGGAGGACGGAAAGGTGGATTATTCCAAGGACTTTTTCGGCAAGGCCGCGAATCTCACCGTCTCCGGCCAGCTCAACGCGGAGAATTTCGCGCTGGCCTTCGGGGATGTGTACACCTTCGGCCCCACCTTCCGCGCCGAGAACTCCAATACGCAGCGCCACGCCGCCGAATTCTGGATGATCGAGCCGGAGATGGCCTTCGCCGACCTTGACGACGACCTCGAGTGCATGGAGGCGATGGTGAAATCCGTCATCCGCCGCGTCATGGAGCGCTGCCCGGACGAGATAAACTTCTTTAACAGCTTCGTGGACAAGGGGCTCCGTGACCGCCTCGAGCACGTCGCGTCGAGCGAATTCGGCCGCGTGACGTATACCGAGGCGGTGGACATGCTGCAAAGATCCGGCCATGCGTTCGAGTACCCCGTCTCGTGGGGCATCGACCTCCAGACGGAGCATGAGCGCTTCCTCACGGAGGAGCTTTTTAAGCGCCCTGTGTTCGTGACGGACTATCCGAAGGAGATCAAGGCGTTCTATATGCGCTTAAATGACGACGGCAGAACCGTCGCCGCGGCCGACTGCCTCGTGCCCGGCATCGGGGAGATCATCGGCGGCAGCCAGAGGGAAGAGCGGCTCGACGTGCTCCTTAAGCGCATGAAGGAGCTGGGACTGCGCGAGGAGGACTATTGGTGGTACCTCGACCTTCGCCGCTACGGCACCTGCCGCCACGCGGGCTTCGGTCTCGGCTTCGAGCGGCTCGTCATGTACCTCACCGGCGTCAGCAACATCCGCGACGTGGAGCTCCACCCGAGGACCGTGGGGAACGCGGATTTCTGATGTGCGTTTATAAAACAGCCGCCCGCAATGTGCGGGCGGCTGTTTGTTGCCTATGGAGTTAATCAGCCCTTAAAAACGGGCGACCAGTCTTCCTTGTCGTACTTTTTGCCCTCCCAGGGGGCGAAGCGGTCGGGGTTGAACTTCGACGCCTTATAGGGCGAGGCGAGAAAGTTTTGCAGGTTTTCCCGTTCGTGCACGCGCTTTACCTCGCGCGGGACGATGGAAAACGGCGTCATGCCGGGCTCGATATCGTCGATATCAAGCCGCGCGGCCGTCTCCATCGTATTGTCAAAGCGGCGGCAAAGGCCGTTTATGCGCCTGATCGGCATATCGAAGGCGAAGAACAGGGCGCTTGCGGGGACGGACGGGCCGTCGAGCACGACATGCCCGCCCTCGCCCACGATATCCAGGAGGCCGGGGAGCGCGCGGGTCGTGAGCGCGTCGCCGGAAATAACGACGCAGTCGTAATCGCGCAGCTTTGCGTACACGGCGCGGTCAAAGTCGGGAGAGAGGGGGAGCGCGAGGCTCTCTACCGGCGCGCCGCTTTTTTTAAAAGCGGGGCAGTCGCCGACAACAGCGATCTTTCCACAGGAACCGGTATCGTAAGAAAATGGCTCGCTGTCTCCCAGCGCCGCGGCGCGTTCGGGCGTGTTGTACCACGCATTCAAGGCGGCGACGCCCACGGCCGCGCGCGTGGGGGAGTCCCAGCGCAGATGACAGGCGGTGTCGCGCAGGTACGCGCCGAGAAATTCCCTGCCGTCGAGCGCGGGCTTTTCGAGCATCCGCGCAATGCCGATATTGCCGTTCGCGCGGACCGTGACCCACTTTTCCCCGATGATGCAGCCGTCGATGGTGATGCCGGAGGGGATGCCGATGTACAGATCGTCATAGAGCTTCCACATGTCACATGCCTCCTTACTTGTTGTTTACCCACAGCATGGGGCGCTTTAAGTCCGCCATCTTCTCCGTGAGCTCCTCCACGGTGCCGTAGTAGATGATGGAGCCCTGGCACGCCTTGACGCAGGCGGGCTTCGTGTCCACGCCCTTTTCGATCCTCTCGCGGCACATCGTACAGAGATTGGTGGGGAACGGGACGTTGTCCACCTGAACGTGCCCGTTCGGGTAGGTGTATATCTGTTCCAAAACCTTGATGCCCCAAGTGTCCGCGTCGTACTGGTTCTCCTGCTTGCAGGCGACCGTGCACGCGAAGCAGCCGGTGCAGTATTCCATATCGAATAAAAGACCCTTCTTGCTCATCGTCCTGCTCCTTTCGTCAGCGTCTGTCTTTCCATTCGGCTTCGTCGTTGGGGTGCTGTTCCTCGTCGGGGTCGATCTTCCGCAGCCGGACAAGGGTGGTCTTATACGCGCCGCCGCCATAGCCGGATTCGGACTGGGTATCGACGGGGATGAGGATGTTGCAGTTTATATCCCAGGCGTTGTAGAAATCGGGCCCCTCGCCCTTCGCCTCGGGCATCCACCAGCCGTGGGGGACGCTCACGCAGCGCGGGTGCATCGACGGGTTCTCCTTGACCTTGCGCCGGATGCGGCCGCGGTCGTTCTCGACCCAGACCCATTCGCCGTCGTCGATGCCGAGCGCCTTCATGACGTCGGGGTGCACTTCGACCACGGGATACGGATCGCAGACGCGCAGCCAGGGGATGTTGCGGTGCTCGGAGTGGAAGAAAACGGGGCTGCGGCGGCCGCTGACCATGATGAGCGGGTATTTTTCAAAGAGCTCCGGCGTCCTGACCTCGCTCTCCGGCGGCTCGACGTAGAAGGGCAGCGGGTGGATGCCGTACTCCTCGTGCAGCGTGGAATAGAGCTCGATCTTGCCGGTCGGCGTGCGGAAGCCGGGCTTTTTATCGGGGCGGAGGTCGCCGCGCTCATACCGCCTGTACGGCACGGACTGCGGCCACTGCTCCTGCGTCGGATATTTCCAGCCGCCGGCCTTCGCCAGGCTGTCCCAGTCAAAGCCGGAGGGCCTTATACGCTCGTTGACAAAATCCTTGAAAGTCGGGTATTTCTCGCGCAGCGAGGGATTAAAGCGCTTGGCGAGCTCGAAGTTGATCTCCCAGTCGCTCTTGCACTCACCGACCTGCGCCGCGGGCTGGATGAGCTGCAGCGGCTGATACCACGCGCGGAAGCTCTCCTTTTCCGCGAAGGAGGCGGCGGGCAGGATCAGATCGCCGACGGCCTCGGTCGTCGGGTTATGGAAGAGGTCGACGATGACGTTGAACTCCATATTCATCAGCGCCTTGTAGTGCTTGCGCATGTCGGCGGCCTGACCGCCGAGCAGATTGGAGGTCTGTATCCACGCGGATTTGATGGGGTACGGAGAGCCGTCGATCATCTGCTGAACCGCCATATCCGGCTGGCCCCAGCTCCTCATGTTGGCGAGGTATTTATAGCGGTCTGCGCCGATGCGCTTGGCGTTTATGCGGTCAAGGATGTCGTCGCCGTAAACGTCCTTGAGCTGCTGCGTGGAGTAGGGATATTGGGTAATGTCCCATGCGTTGCGGGCAATGACGTTGCCGCCGGGAACGTCAAGGTTTCCGGTGATGCACCACAGGTAGATGATGGCGTTGTCCACAGCCGTTGCCTCCGGTACCTGATCCAGCGGCAGGCCCCAGTGTATAGTTGATGGGTGGTTCGTGGCGTATGCCTTGGTGGCGGCATAGATGATCTCCCTGTCGATGCCGGTTATTTCCGAGACCTTGTCAAGCGTGTAGGGCTTGACCTCCTCTGCGAGCTTATCGAAGCCGTAGGTCCACTTTTCAACGAAATCGTGGTCGTACCAGTCGTTTTCAATGATAAGATTGAGCATGCCCATGGCGAGCGCGCCGTCGGTGCCGGGGCGTATCTGGAGGAAATGCTCGGCGCGCGAGGCGAAGAACGTCCAGCGCGGGTCGATGACGATGAGCTTGGAGCCGCGGCGCATGCAGTCCACGATCCAGTGGCCCTGGAAGGCGTCGGGGCAGCCGGACATCGGGTTCTGTGCCCAGATCACGATGTACTTCGGCAGCTCGTACCGGGGGTCATCAAACCGCTTCTCGAAGAACTGGGAGCAGTCGGAGACAGCGAAATCGCCCATCGTGGCAACCTGGGAGCAGAGGCGGGGCGTATAGCAGGACTGTCCCGCCAGACCGAGCTGCGTCCAGTTGGGGCTTCCGTAGGAGTAGCAGAGGAAGGAGATGGGGCCGCCGATATCGCGTCCCGTGCCCTGGATGAAGATGACCGATTCGGGGCCGTATTCATCCTTGAGCTGGTTCCACTTCTTCTCGATCATATCGTAGGCCTCGTCCCACGAGATCTCTTCCCATTTGCCCTCGCCGCGCTTGCCGACACGCTTTAAGGGCTTCGTGATGCGGTCGGGGTGATTGATAAACTGCGCGCAGGCCAAAAGCCGCGGGCAGGCGCGCCCGTGATTCCACGGGTGATCGGGGTCTCCCTCGACCTTTACGATCTTCCCGTCCTTCAGATAGAGCTCGACGCCGCAGCCGCCGTGGCAGCCGGGGCCGGGCGACCACGCCGTGGTCTTTACGATTTTGTCAAATTCAACGCTCATGGCTATACCTCCGTAACATGGTTCATGTTTCGATGTTCTCTGTAAAAAGAATAATACGGAGATATGTTCTTTGTAAAACAACTAATAATTGGGTCGCACAACCAAATGTTAGTTGCGCGGCTGCCGAAATACTTTTATAATAAAGTGCAGGAGGCGAGAAATATGCTCAATGAGACAAATATCACCTGTTTTCTCTCGCTCTGCGAAACGCTGAGCTTTACCGAAACGGCGCGGAGGCTCTATCTGACGCAGCAGGCGGTAAGCAAAAACGTCATGCAGCTTGAGGCAGATATCGGCGTGCCGCTTTTAAACCGCTCGTGGAGGAACGTGGTGCTTACCGAGGAGGGGCTGCGCTGTGAAGCGATGTTCCGGCAGATGCAGGATTTTTATACCTCGTCCGTCGCCTCCATCCGGCGCGATTTTGAGGCGGCGCACAAGACGCTGAAGATCGGCTTTCAGAATTTCCTCGAGCTCGGCGCGGAGGTCGTGCGCGCCAACGAGAAGATGAGAAAAAAGCACCCCGACGTTTCCCTTCAGACGGTCCGGTACTCTCCGGGCGTGCTGGCGCAGAAGCTCTACGAGGGAAGCGTGGATCTGGCCGTTATGTATGCCAGATACGTCCCGGAGAACCCCGATTATCAGAAGAAATCCCTGTTCAGCACCTTCATAAACGTAATGGTGTCATCCGGCAATCCGCTGGTGTCGGAGGACGCCACCTATCTCGATTTCCGGGACGAGCCCTATATCATGGACGCCTTCCCCGACGAACCGGAAAAGACGGCCGAGGAGCGCGCAAGGCGGGAGATGGCGCTCTGCGGCCTGACCCCTTCGTCCATCATCATCGTACCCAACCGCGAGTCGGCCTATATGACGGCCGAAATGCGCGGAGGCATCCTGCTCGGCTCGGACATCAGCCAGATATCGGGCGGCAAGCAGCTCCTTAAATACCGCACCGAGGTGAAGGACTTCATCTGCTGCGTTTGGCGAGGCTCGACCGTGAACGCCGTGCGGGATAAGTATGCCGACCTGCTCTCCCGGGAATACTCCGAAACGGGCTATCCGCTGTGAGCGGGCTCTTTGCCGCTCCGCCGTCAAAATACCGCAAAAAGTCCGCCGGATATACAAAAAAATATTCAAAATAACTGTTGACTAAAGGGGCGGGCTTGTATTAAAATATGTACCTATGCGGGTGTAGTGCGCCCTTTTGCGCCCGATGTCCGCGTATATCACTCGAGAAAGGAGGAACATTATGCCGACAATCAATCAGCTCGTCAGAAAGGGAAGGGAGACCTCGTCCTACAAGTCCGCTTCTCCTGCCATGCAGAAGGGCCTGAACACCCTGAAGAACAAGGAGACCGACCTGTCCTCTCCGCAGAAGAGAGGCGTCTGCACCGCGGTCAGGACGTCCACCCCGAAAAAGCCGAACTCCGCTCTCCGTAAGATCGCCCGTGTGCGCCTCACGAACGGCTACGAGGTCACGGCTTACATCCCCGGAATCGGCCACAACCTGCAGGAGCACTCCGTCGTCATGATCCGCGGCGGCCGTGTCAAGGACCTCCCCGGTGTGCGTTACCACATCATCCGCGGCTCGCTCGACACCCAGGGCGTCGCCAACCGCAAGCAGGCCCGTTCCAAGTACGGCGCGAAGCGCCCGAAGGCCGGTAAGTAAGCCCGGCACACCATCATCGCATCTGCGCTTTGTGCGCGAGGCGAACGCCTTGCCATGAAGGTATATATACATTCCTGTATGTTGCCTCACGGTCAGGCACACTACGGAAGCCAAACGGCTCCGAAGTACCGATGACATCATTTTATATGAAGGAGGGAAGTATAGTGCCCAGAAGAGGTAACGTACCGAAGAGAGAGATCCTGCCGGATCCGGTATATAATTCCGTGCTGGTGACGAAGCTCATCAACAGCATCATGCTGGACGGCAAAAAGGGTGTTGCTCAGAAGGTGGTTTACGGCGCTTTCGACATCATCAGCGAAAAGACCGGCAAAAACCCGCTCGAAGTCTTCACCCAGGGGCTTGACAACATCATGCCCTCCCTGGAGGTCAAGGCCCGCCGTGTCGGCGGCGCGACCTACCAGGTCCCGATCGAGGTCAGGCCCGCGCGCCGTCAGACGCTCGGCCTGCGCTGGCTCACCAACTACTCCAGAGCCCGCGGTGAGAAGACCATGAAGGAGAGACTCGCCGCCGAGATCATGGACGCCGCCAACAACCTCGGCTCCTCCGTGAAAAAGCGCGAGGATACCCACAAGATGGCAGAGTCCAACAAGGCTTTCGCCCACTTCCGCTGGTAAGCTGCCGAACGGTCTATTTTTCATCGAGTGAAAAACAGGCTTTTGGCAGACAGTAAGGAGTGTGAGTGATATGCCAAGACAGTATTCTCTGGAAAAAACAAGAAATATCGGTATCATGGCCCACATCGACGCGGGCAAGACCACGACGACGGAGCGTATCCTGTTCTACACGGGCGTCAACTACAAGATAGGCGAGACGCACGAGGGAACCGCCACCATGGACTGGATGGAGCAGGAGCAGGAGCGAGGCATCACCATCACCTCCGCCGCCACCACGTGCTTCTGGCGCGATCACCGCATCAACATCATCGACACGCCGGGACACGTCGACTTCACGGTCGAGGTCGAGCGCTCGCTGCGCGTGCTGGACGGCTCCGTGACGGTGCTCTGCGCTAAAGGCGGCGTCGAGCCGCAGTCGGAGACGGTCTGGCGTCAGGCGGACCATTACCACGTCCCCCGCATGATATACGTCAACAAGATGGATATCATGGGCGCGGATTTCTACAACGTGCTGCGCATGGTGCACGACAGGCTGAAATGCAACGCGGTGCCGATCCAGCTCCCGATCGGGAAGGAAGCGGACTTCCGCGGCATCATCGACCTCGTGGACATGAAGGCCGACGTTTACTACGACGAGCTCGGCAAGGACATGCGCGTCGAGGAGATCCCCGAGGACATGCGGGAACTCGCGGAGGAATACCGCGACAAGCTCTTACAGGCGGTGTCGGACTACGACGACGAGATCATGGAAAAGTATCTCGAGGGCGAGCCCATCTCCGCCGAAGCTATCAGGAAGGCCATCCGCAAGGCAACGGTCGCCGTCAGCATGGTGCCGGTCACTTGCGGAACCTCTTACAAGAACAAGGGCGTCCAGAAGCTGCTGGACGCGATCGTGGATTATCTCCCGTCTCCGCTGGACGTGCCCGCCATCAAAGGCGTGAACCCGGACACCGAGGAGGAAGAGGAGCGCCCGTCCGACGATTCCGCTCCGTTCTCCGCGCTCGCGTTCAAGATCATGACGGACCCCTACGTCGGCAAGCTGACGTTCTTCCGCGTCTACTCCGGCACGGCCGACGCCGGTGAAACGGTGCTCAACTCCACGAAGAGCCAGCGCGAGCGTCTCGGACGCATACTCCGGATGCACGCGAACCACCGCGAGGACATCGACACCGTCTATTCCGGCGACATCGCCGCCGCCGTGGGCCTGAAGAACACGACGACGGGAGACACCCTCTGCGACGACAAGCACCGCATCGTGCTCGAGTCCATGGAGTTCCCGGAGCCCGTCATTAAGGTCGCCATCGAGCCCAAGACCAAGGCCGGCCAGGAGAAGATGGGCATCGCCCTCTCCAAGCTGTCCGAGGAGGACCCGACGTTCAAGACCTACACCGACGAGGAGACGGGGCAGACCATCATCGCCGGCATGGGCGAGCTCCATCTGGAGATCATCGTCGACAGACTGCTGCGCGAGTTCAAGGTCGAGGCCAACGTCGGCAAGCCCCAGGTCTCCTACAAGGAGACGGTCAAGAAGTCGGCGAACGTCGACTGCAAATACGCGAGACAGTCCGGCGGCAAAGGCCAGTACGGACACGTCAAGATCATCCTCGAGCCGAACGAGCCCGGCGGCGGTTATGTTTTCGAGAACAAGATCGTCGGCGGCGCGATACCGAAGGAGTATATCCCCGCGGTAGACGCCGGTATCCAGGGCGCGATGATGTCGGGCATCCTCGCCGGCTATCAGGTCGTGGACGTGAAGGTCACGCTTTACGACGGCTCGTATCACGAGGTCGACTCGTCCGAAATGGCGTTCAAGGTGGCCGGCTCCATGGCCTTCAAGGAGGCTATGGCGAAGGCGGACCCGACGCTTTTGGAGCCGATCATGAAGGTCGCCGTCACCGTGCCGGAGGAGTATATGGGCGACGTCATGGGCGACCTCAACGCCCGCCGCGGCCAGATCCAGGGCATGGAGACGAGGAGCGGCGCCACGCAGATCGACGCGCTCGTTCCGCTTTCCACCATGTTCGGCTACGCGACGGACCTGCGTTCCAAGACGCAGGGACGCGGCCAGTATTCGATGGAGCCGCACAGCTTCGTCGAGCTGCCGAAGTCTCTCCGCGAGGAGATCATCGCCGGCCGCGCGAGATAAAAAAGTAATTGTTGCAAAACAGATTCATTTACGGTACAATAGCATCAACTATAAAGCTGATGCAACCAACCAAACGATCATATTAAGGAGGAACAATCCCAATGGCGAAGGCAAAGTTTGAAAGAACCAAACCCCATGTTAATATCGGCACCATCGGTCACGTCGACCACGGCAAGACCACCCTCACCGCCGCTATCACCAAGTGGCTCTCTTTCCAGGGCCAGGCCCAGTTCGAGGCTTATGACGCCATCGACAAGGCTCCCGAGGAGAAGGCCCGCGGCATCACGATCAACACCGCTCACGTCGAGTACGAGACCGCGAAGCGTCACTACGCTCACGTCGACTGCCCGGGACACGCCGACTATATCAAGAACATGATTACCGGCGCCGCGCAGATGGACGGTGCTATCCTCGTTATCGCTGCCTCCGACGGCCCGATGGCCCAGACCCGTGAGCACATCCTGCTCGCCCGCCAGGTCGGCGTGCCGGCTATCGTCGTCTTCCTGAACAAGGTCGACCAGGTCGACGATCCCGAGCTCCTCGAGCTCGTCGAGATGGAAGTCCGCGAGCTGCTGTCCAAGTACGAGTTCCCGGGCGACGACATCCCGATCATCAAGGGCTCCGCGCTGAACGCGCTGGCCTCCGATTCCACCGATCCCAACGCCCCCGAGTACGCCTGCATCAAGGAGCTCATGGACGCTGTCGACGATTACATCCCGACGCCTCCGCGTGACGACTCCCTGCCGTTCCTGATGCCTGTTGAGGACGTCTTCACCATCACCGGCCGCGGCACCGTCGCCACCGGCCGTGTCGAGCGCGGCGTCATCAAGATGAACGAGAAGGTCGAGATCGTCGGCCTCATGGACGAGCCCCGCGAGACCACCGTTACCGGTATCGAGATGTTCCGCAAGCTCCTCGACTACGCCGAGGCCGGCGACAACATCGGCACCCTGCTCCGCGGCATCGCCAAGAACGAGGTCGAGCGCGGCCAGGTCCTGGCCAAGCCCGGCTCCATCAAGCCCCACACGAAGTTCGTCGGTCAGGTCTACGTCCTCTCCAAGGAAGAGGGCGGCCGTCACACCCCGTTCTTCAACAACTACAGACCCCAGTTCTACTTCCGTACCACCGACGTTACCGGCGTCATCAACCTGCCTGATGGCACCGAGATGTGCATGCCCGGCGACAACGTCGACATGAAGGTCGAGCTCATCACCCCGATCGCTATCGAGAAGGGCCTCCGCTTCGCTATCCGCGAGGGCGGCCGTACCGTCGGCTCCGGCGTCGTCATCGAGATCAACGAGTGATAACGCCCCGCTTTGACGGGAGGATATCATAAACCGCAAAACCGGCGCAGCCATTCGGCTGCGCCGGTTTATTCATGGCGCCATGCAGGAAGCGGATAAAAAACCGGTTGCAAGTTTCCGCCGGATGTGCTATGCTATGCCCCGCAGCTTTCCGGACAGCCAGAGGAGGGGTCGTATGCGAAAAACCTATGTTACCAGAATGCCGGACAAGGCCGGCGCTTTTCTGCTTGCGAGCCGGATCATGGCCGCGCACGGCGGCAACATCGTCCGCGTCAATTACAACAGAGCGGTGGATACGCATACGCTTTTTATCGAGGTGGCGGCCGACGAGGCGCAGCATGAGCGCATCACCCGCGAGCTGGAGGCGTGCGGCTATCTGGCCGCCGGGGAGGAAGAGCGTCAGATATTGATGATCGTCCTGAAGCTGCCGGACAGCCCGGGCGCCGTCACGCCCATTCTGGAGATACTGAACGGACGCCGCGTGAACATCTCGTATATCAGCTCGCAGGAAAACGGTACGGGCTGGCAGCATTTCAAGATGGGCCTCCTGATCGAGAACACGGAGGAGATACAGCGCCTCATCGAAGAGATATCGCGCCTCTGCGCGATAGAGCCGCCGTGCGGCAGCAACACCTATGCGCTGGAATACGGCGGAGAGCTCCTGTTCATCGACTGCGGCTTCGCCTGCTACCGGCAGGAGATGACGTCGCTGCTGTCAGCGCTCTTTCCGGGGTTTTTCCGAGAGAAAAAAGCGCGCGTATATCACGCACGCGGATATAGACCATGCGGGCCTGCTCTTTCTGTTCAGCGAGGTATATATGAGCCGGGCCTGCGCGGAGAATTTCGCGCTCGAACGTCGGGGTGAGCCGAATTTCCGCGAGCAGAACCCGCTTCACGAGCCGTACTGCGCGTTGAGCAAGGTGATATCGGAATACGCTCCTCCGGCGCCGGAGAAATGTGTCGTCATCGGGAAGGGCAGGGCGACGGGCCGCTTTCTCCCGCCGGCTCCTTCCGCTTCGGTCCGTGGCGCTTCGATATGTACGAGGGGAACGGCGGGCACGTCAGGGGAGAGACGGTCCTTGTCTGTAAGGCGCTGGAGCTTGTTTTCACAGGCGATATCTATGTAAACGTCAAGGGCTTTTCCGGCGAGCAGAAGGCGTTCAATTCGCTGGCGCCGTTTTTGATGACCGGCGTGGATTCCGACCCGGCGAAGGCCGCCGAGTGCAGAAAGACCCTGCTGGAAAAGTACGGCGCTTTTCTCCTGTGCCCGGGACACGGAGCGATGCAGGACGGGCGCGCCGGGAGGGTTTGAACAGGGTTGGTGTTTTGAGAAAAAAGCCTATACAAAATATGGGCCCCGTGGTATAATCATATATTATTTCAACCCCAGATGGCAGCCAAAGCGTTAAATGGGAGGGAACAGCAGTGAGATGTCCTTTTTGCGGCTATCAGGAGAGCCGCGTGATCGACTCGCGGCCCGCCGAAGAGGGCGCGACGATCCGCCGCCGCCGCGAATGTCTTTCCTGTCAGAAAAGATTCACGACGTATGAGATCATGGAGCGGCTCCCGCTCGTCGTCGTGAAGAAGGACGGGAGCCGCCAGACCTTCGACAAACTCAAGATAATCAACGGCATCATCCGCGCCTGCGAAAAGCGCCCCGTGCCGATGTCGGAGGTGCAGCGCGTCGCCGACGAGATCGAGCAGGAGCTCCAGAACTCGCTCGACAGGGAGGTGTCCTCCCAGCACGTCGGCGAACTCGTCATGGAAAAGCTCAAGAAGCTCGACGAGGTCGCCTACGTCCGTTTTGCGTCCGTTTACCGGCAGTTCAAGGATATCAACACCTTCCGCGACGAGCTCAACAAGCTGCTCGACGAGGATTGACCGTCAGAAGATGCTGCCGGGGCCTATGCCCTCCGCCTCATAAAGACCGGTGAGGCGGTCTTTGGCGAGCCGACCGGCGCAGGCCGTTCCGGTCTCATCCTGCGCGCTCACCGCTGTCAAAAGGCCGTAGAGGGCGTCCGTCACATTATCCAACGCGGCCTGGTGGAGCGTGATGTGCGTATAGGGCGCGTTTTCCCGCCACACTTGCAGCGCGGCCTCTGCATCGGCTCCGGCCGCGTCCCAGTCGCCGTTTTCCGCGCGGAGACAGGCGCTTTCGGTCAGCGAGACGGTCTCGTCGGTGAGGCGTCCGACATGCCGGATGTGCAGGTAAGACCCGACGACCAGCAGGAGGAGCAGAGCCGCCGCCGCCCATTCCTTTTTCATCGCCGCGCCGCCTTTCCCGGCGCGTCCTTGGGGGCGAAGTAGACGGCGCCCGTCTCGTCGATGCTCATGAAATAGACGTCCGACGCTTCGGAGACGCCGCGCGCGCGGAGCTGCTTTTTGAGCCAGCGCTCGTCATGGCCCGTGGCCCGCAGGTTTTCGCTCATCGTGTGTCCGTCGTTGATGACGATCACCGGGTAGCCCGCCTCCGGGACCTCTGCGCCGAGATCCTTCGGCGTGGCGGGGGACTGCGCGTGATACGGCAGGATGCTGAGCGTGCCGTCCGTCTCCAGAATGGCGTATTTGACGCTTCCTATATCCGTGATGCTCTTTTTGCGGAGCGTGATGCTCAACTCGTCGGGCGTCAGGCGGTTGCGCCGCATCTCGGCCTGATTGATCCTGCCCTTTTCGATGATGACGCTCGGCTTGCCGAAGACGAGCGCCGAAAAGCGCGGGCTTTTCAGCGAGGCCGCGGACATCAGCACCTCCAGCGACAGGAGGAGCAGGGTAGGGAGCAGTCCGTAAATGAGCGGTGTTTCCACAGACTGCATGGGCTGCGCCGCCATCTCGGAAATGAGGACGGCGACGACGAGCTCGCTCGGCTCTAATTCTCCGAGTTCCCGTTTCCCCATAAAGCGGTACGCCGCGATGATCACGGCGTAAATGACGACGGTCCTTATTGCAATAGATATCAATCCACTCACCACACCACACAAGGTTTTGTCTTCGCGTGGTTTATGATGACCAGAAAATCAACACATATTCAGAACGGAGGAAGCGTATGAAACAGGATATGATCGTAGTGATCGACATGGGCGGCGAAAGGAACGCCTATATCGCCAGAGAGATCAGGGCGCAGGGCGTTTACTCGGAGATACATCCGCATGACCTGACGGCGGAGCAGCTCGCCCTGCTGCCGAACGTCAGGGGCTTCATCTTAAACGGCGGCCCGAACAGGGCGACGCCGGATCAGGTGCTGGAGCTGTCGGAGGCCATCCGGTTAAGCGGCCTGCCGCTCCTCGCGGTGGACTGCGCGGCCGAGGGGGCCGTGCGCTCGCTGCCGGCCTGGCCGGAAAGCGAGGCGGAGAGGGCCGTCGCGCTGCGTCATTTCCTGTTCGACGTCTGCAAGGCGGAGAAAAACTGGTCCACGGAAAATTTCATCGCCGACCAGATAGAGCTCATCCGTTCGCAGGTGGGCGACGGCAAGGTCCTGCTGGCGCTCTCCGGCGGCGTAGACTCGTCCGTCGTCGCGGCGCTGCTCATCAAGGCCATCGGCAAGAATCTCACGTGCGTCCACGTGAACCACGGCCTTTTGCGGAAAGGGGAGCCGGAGCAGGTCGTCCGGGTGTTCCGCGAGCAGCTCGGCGCCAACCTCATCTATGTCGATGCCGTCGACCGCTTCCTCGATAAGCTGGCGGGCGTCGCAGACCCCGAGCAGAAGAGGAAGATCATCGGCGCGGAGTTCATCCGCGTGTTCGAGGAGGAGGCGCGCAAGCTCGACGGTATAAAGTTCCTCGGGCAGGGCACCATCTATCCCGATATCATCGAGAGCGGTACCAAGACCGCGAGCAGCATCAAGTCCCATCATAACGTCGGCGGCCTGCCGGAGGATCTCGATTTTGAGCTCGTCGAGCCGCTGAAGATGCTCTTTAAGGACGAGGTGCGCGCCGTCGGCGCGGCGCTGGGCCTCCCGTCGAGCATGGTGAACCGCCAGCCGTTCCCGGGGCCGGGCCTCGGCGTGCGCTGCGTCGGCGCCATCACGCGCGACAGGCTCGAGGCCGTCCGCGAGTCCGACGCCATCGTGCGCGAGGAGTTCAGGAGCGCCGGTCTGGAGGGGAAGGTCTGGCAGTATTTCACCATCGTGCCGGATATCAAGTCCACCGGCATCCGCGACGGCAAGCGGTCGTTCGACTGGCCGGTCGTCATCCGCGCCGTGAACACGGTCGACGCCATGACCGCGACGGTCGAGGAGCTGCCGTGGGAGCTCATTAAAAAGCTCACCGCCCGCATAACGAGCGAGGTCAAGGGCGTCAACCGCGTGCTTCTGGACGTAACGCCCAAGCCGAGCGCGACGATAGAGTGGGAATAATCCACTCTGTCTGCGCGTTCTATGAATAACGACAGCGGCGGGGAGCCATCCCCGCCGCCACTTTTTTTATCTGATTTTACCCAGACCCCTTGACAACTGGATAAGGGTTGGTATAGTATAATAATTGAATGATAGTTCAACTGTTCATCCATATGGAAGGGAAAAGCATTATGGGTATATATGGGCCAGACATTGATCGTTGTGATTGTACCAGCATTCATGAAGATGTGGTTGACGCTGTTCGTCAGGATATGCCGGATGACGATATCCTTCTTGATTTGGCGGATACGTTCAAGTTATTCAGCGATTCGACGAGAGTGAAAATCCTTTACGCGCTGATTCGTGCTGAAATGTGCGTATGCGATATTTCTGTGCTTTTAGGCATGACGAAATCCTCCGTTTCGCATCAGCTCAGAGTGCTGAAGCAGGCCAATTTGGTAAAATATCGCAAGGGGAGCGATGGCCGTGTGATTTATTATTCTCTTGCAGATGAACATGTCACAACTATTTTTAATGAAGGCATGAAGCATGTAACGGAATTATGATTTTTTGTATTTATCGGGGCTATGCCCGCTTATCGGGAGGATAGCCCCCTGATTTCAGTCCAAAAAGATTGAAAGGTTGAACAATCATCCGCAGATTTTATCATCTGTCTTTCAGACATGTCAGAAATACAACTACTTGTTAGAAAGGAACGATTTCGGTGAAGAAAAAGTTTAAGGTTGAGGAGCTCGACTGCGCCTGCTGTGCAGAAAAAATGGAGAAACTGATCAAAGAGATACCCGGTGTCAACGACGCTTCAATCAGCTTTATGACGCAGAAGCTGACTATTGACGCTGATGACAGCCGTCTGGACGAGATCATGGATGAGGCTCAAAAAGTGTGCGCAAAAGTAGAGTCTGCCTGCAAGATCATCATATAAACGCATAGGGGGCTGGAAACTGCATATCTGGCCCCTGTATGTATTTATATCGAGGTGGTCGCCATGACAAAAAGACACAAGCAGATGTTAACGCGAATTCTCATAACAGCCGGATTATTTATCGCGCTGCTTACGGCAGAATATACAGGGCTTTTTGAAAAAGTGAACAGCCCGCTCATTGAAATGATCGCTTTCATCATTCCCTACCTTCTAATCAGTTATGACGTTATCATAAAGGCGGCGCAGAATATCCGTCACGGACAGATTTTTGACGAGAATTTTTTAATGATAGTCGCAACTATTGCAGCGTTCTGTGTTCAAGAGTTTTCCGAGGCCGTGGCGGTCATGCTTTTTTATCAGGTTGGAGAGCTGTTTCAAAGCTACGCTGTCGGTAAATCAAGGCAGTCCATTTCTGCTATGATGGACATTTGCCCAGAATATGCCAACATAGAGGAAGATGGCGAGTTGAAACAGGTTGACCCGGAAGACGTGGAAACCGGGACCGCTATTATTATCAAACCGGGTGAAAGAATTCCTTTGGACGGCATTGTGCTCGAAGGCGAATCTTTGATCGATACTGCCGCCTTAACCGGCGAATCGATGCCGCGCAGCGTTGCCCCGGGAAGTGAAATTATCAGCGGCTGCGTCAACGGGAATAATACATTGAAGGTACAGGTCACGAAGCTGTTTGAGGATTCTACGGTAACAAGGATTTTGGAGCTGGTGGAAAATGCCAGCAGCAAAAAGGCCCATGTTGAAAATTTCATTACGAGATTTGCGAGAGTTTACACGCCCTTTGTTACGATCTGCGCGGCGATTTTAGCCATTATCCCGCCGTTGATAACAGGCGGCGGATGGAGTGAGTGGATCCGGCGCGCCTGCATTTTTCTGGTTATCTCCTGCCCGTGTGCGTTGGTGCTTTCCGTTCCGCTTGGATTTTTCGGGGGTATTGGCGCTGCGTCTAAAATCGGGGTGCTGGTAAAAGGCAGCAATTATTTGGAAGCTCTTTCGGAGATGACTACGCTGGTTTTTGATAAGACCGGGACGCTCACAAAGGGCGAGTTCCAAGTATCGGAGATCATCCCGGAAAATATAAGCAAAGAGGCACTTTTGGAATTAGCCGCTCTTGGCGAGGGGTATTCCAATCATCCGATTGCAAGCTCGATCCGCGAGGCATATCAAAAACCCGTATCTATGGATCGTGTAACAAATGCCGCGGAGGTGACAGGCCGCGGGATCGAAGCCTGCATTGACGGGCGGACGGTTTACCTCGGTAACGCAAAGCTGATGCAAAACAAGGGGATTTCCTATACGGAGAATCAGAGTGTCGGCACAGTTGTTTATGTCGCCGCTGACCACGTATTTATGGGAACAATCGTCATTTCCGATGCCGTGAAAGCAGGAGCAAAAGATGCTGTTGATGGTCTCAAACGCCTCGGCGTAAAAAAGTGTGTCATGCTGACCGGCGACCGCAAGCAAAGTGCCGAGGCCGTTGCAGAGCAGATAAAACTTGATGAAGTCCATGCTGAACTGCTGCCGGGAGATAAAGTGACGCTTGTGGAGCGGCTGTTAGACGGGCAGGGTAATAAAGAAAAATTGGCGTTTGTCGGCGACGGGATCAATGACGCCCCCGTTCTTTCCAGGGTGGATATTGGCATTGCCATGGGAAGCATGGGATCAGACGCCGCCATCGAAGCGGCTGACATTGTCATTATGGACGACGATATTCAAAAAATTTCATCGACCGTTAAAATCGCAAGAAGGACCATGCGGATCGTTAGGGAAAATATCGCTTTCGCATTGTCGGTCAAGGCCATGGTGATGATACTTGGCGCATTGGGTATTGCCACTATGTGGATGGCCGTATTCGGTGATGTGGGTGTAGCTGTTATAGCCATATTAAACGCCATGCGCGCGCTGAAAGGCGCATAAAAATTACGGCTCCATGGAAGCCGGCCATTGGAACGTATTCAACATAAGGTGCAGGAACGAGCAACACGAAAGCCCGGCCTTTGAACGGCCGGGCTTTGCCTGTGGTTTAGCTTCTCCCTTGCATTTTTACATTTCTCCCATTCCGCGTTCAGCAGATCGCATACGTATTGATTGGAAATGCTTCGTATCGTCCCTGCCGCACATCTTCACAATGGACGCCGCCACGGCACGGGAGCGGGACTTTTCATGGACCGCTTCTCTCCTTGCGGCTTCAGTGTTTCAGTCTGCCCAGCAAAAACTGCGCGCAGAGGCCGGTAAAGACGCCGGTCACAAGGCCGGAAAGACAGAGCACCGGCAGATAGACGATCAGCTCGAAGGTGCGGAAGATCAGGATGGCGACGGCCATCTGTCCGATATTATGGCAGACGGCGGCGATCGCGCCGCAGACCCAGAGCTGCTTTTCCGTCAGCACCCTGCGCAGCGCCAGCATCGCGAGATAAGCGAGCAGGCCGCCGCCGAGCGAGTAGAAGAACGTCGTCATCTGTCCGGAAAAGACGCTGCCGAGAAAAATGCGGCAGAGCAGGATGGCGGCGGTGTCCTTCGGCCCGAGGCGGAACATCGCGTAGACGGTGATGATGTTCGCAAGGCCCAGCTTGATGCCGGGGATCGGCACGGGCGCCGGTATCTGTGCCTCCACGATGAAGATGATGAGCGCTATCGCCGTTAAAAGCGCCATGCGCGTCAGTCGTTTTGCCAATTTGACCTCCTATTGTGAGACGGTGTCCAGGCTCGTGTCGCCCTTCGCCCGGATGACGAGCCGGTGCGGCAGGCAGACGATCGGGGCCGACTGATCGGTGAGCCACCCATGATGCACGCATACCTTGTCGGGACAGTCGGCGGCGGATACGCAGATCGCGCCGGGGCGGACGGTCACGACGTTCGTCCCGCCGTCCGTCCAGACGACCTCAAAGGAATATTCGCGCGTGACGGAGGAGAGGTCGATCTCCCGCAGCACGGTCCCGTCCTGCACGACCTCCACGAGCTTCGCTTCGCCGCGCGGCCGCAGCGTGAAAAACGTGCCGGCTGCCGCTATAAGCGCCGCCGCGGCGAGAATGATGATCCATGTCCGCGTCTTTATCACGGCTCGATCACCGCCGTTTCGTATGGGCAGGCCTCGTCCGGCGTGAAGACCGCCGCCGCATCCGGCGTCAGCAGCAATCGCCCGTCCGACGTCACGAGCAGCATGTCGAAATCCTTGTGATTCCGCCAGAACGCCTCGGCGCCCTCCGTTCCCATGATGAAAAGGGCGGTGGAGAGCGCGTCGCAGCGGATGCCCTCGTCGCCCATGACCGTGACGGAAAGAAGCCCGCCGTCAGCCGGATAGCCCGTTTGCGGGTCCATGATGTGCCAATAGACGTTGCCGTCCTCATCCTCAAAATAGCGCTCGTAACCGCCGGAGGTGATAAGCGCCTTGTCGGTGATCTCGACGGTCCCCAAAAGCCCGCCCTGCGGGTCTTGGATGCCGACGTGCCAGAGCGAGCCGTCCGGTTTAGTCCCCATCGTCAGCACGTTGCCGCCGAGGTTAAAAAGCGCGTCATGAACGCCCGCTTCCTCAAAAAGAGAGCGCAGCACATCGACGACATACCCCTTCGTCACGGCGCCAAGGTCGATCTCCGCGCTTTCCGGGAGGGAGACGGCACGCGTCGAGTCGTCCCTCGCTATGCCGCGGTAATCGACCGTCTCCAAAAGCGCCGCGATCTCGCCGCGCTCCGGCACGCGGTAGCTCTGCGTCGTGAAGCCCCACGCGCGCACGACCGGGTACACGGTGATATCGAGCGCGCCGCCCGTTTCGCGGCAGAGCTCCAGTGAGCGGGTGAGGATGCGGTATGTCTCCTCCGAAACGTTGGTCTCGCCGTCCCGGTTCAGCCGCGATATCTCGCTTTCCTCGCGCGTCGTGGAGAGCGCGTCCTCCAGCGCGCGGATACGGTCGGCGGCCGCCTCAAGGAGCGCGTCCGACGCGCCGTAGCCCTTGAGCTCCATATACGTGTCCATGGCGAAAAGCTCCGTGCCCCGGAGCTCGGCCGGGGAGGGGGAGACGCCGCCCGCAGGGGAGGCGCCCGATGCGCAGCCCGCGAGCAGGAGCAAAAGCAAAAACAGGGAAGCGATCTTTTTCAGCAACGTTCTGTACCTCATTATGAAAAGCCGCAAGTTAGCTATATCTAATCTCTGGACAGTAAAATCTTACCCGCTACCCTGCGGTTTGTCAAGAAAAATGAAAAAAACCTCATAAAGTTGTTGACAGCTAACTGATGATGTGCTACAATAAACCCGCAGCCGAGAAGAGACGCAGCTCTTCAAAGCTTTCCTTAAACCCCATAAGTTAGCTATGGCTAACTTATGCGTGACTGACCCATATACCCAGACGCCCGACGGGTGTCTGTGCGTATAAATGCCTTGGAGGCCGACAGCCGAAAGAGTATGGCATTTTCTCTCCTTCCTTTATAAAAACAGGGCTGCTGGGGCAGTCCTGTTTTTATATATTGTCTGAAAGAAAAGAAATGACAATATTCCTTGAATGTGATATCTGCATATGATACAATGCGAGCGAGAGGCATCCACCGAACGGAACATAAAGGAGGACTTTCCATGCTTCACGCTTTTACGAGAAATCACAACGATCTTTCCACGGACGCGGGGTTCCAGTTCGAGTTTTTCTGCGACTGCTGCGGGAACGGCTTCAAGAGCACCTTCCATTCGTCCAGCACGTATGGCCAGCGCCAGACGTCGGAGCGCATTGGCCGCATGGCCTCCACGCTGGGCGGTCTGCTCGGCGGGAAAGCCAGCAATTTGGGCTGGGCGGTGGAGCGCGGCAGCGATGTGCTCGGCAACCGCTTCAATAATCAGTCTCCTGACTGGAGAAGGGAATATGAAGCGGCCTTCGACGCGGCGCAGGCCGAGGTGAGGCCCCATTTCACTAAATGTCCCGGCTGCAACAACTGGGTCTGCGGAGAATGCTGGAACGAGGATGAGAATCTCTGCATCGACTGCGCCCCGCGCGAGGCCAGCTACGTTGCGCAGGCCCGCAACCGCGCGATGCGGCGCAATATCGACGAGTCCGCCGACGCCGCGACCGTCTGGCAGGGCAAGATCGAGGCGAGGACGACCGTCTGCCCCCAGTGCGGCAAGCCGGTCGGCAACGGCAAGTTCTGCGGGAGCTGCGGTGCGCCGCTCGGTCTTCAGCGCTGCCAGAACTGCGGCGCGGAGGTTGCGCTCGGCCTCAAATTCTGCGGCGAGTGCGGCTCGCCCATGCAGCAGACGGGCAAGTGCTCGAATTGCGGCTTTGAGAACGAGCCGGGCCTCAAATTCTGCGGCAACTGCGGCAATAAGCTCTGATGAAATACACGGGATGCGTCCAGGGGAAGGACGCGGAGATATCCCTCGAACGGGAGGGGATGCGCCTCGGCGACCGCTTTCTCGACTTTGCGGACGTCGCCTCCCTGCGGCCCATCGACCATCGGGTGCATGTCCGGACGCTGGACGGAGAAGCCATCGAGGTCTCGATGCTGGGCTTCTCTTTCGACGGGTTCTGGGAGGAGCTGAACGGCCTCTTCGGAGACCGGTGCATGGAGGCGCTGTTCGCGGACGAGCAGCCGCTTATGGTCGCGGAAGGGGAGTATGAGGCGCCGCGGGAGAAGGGACGGGCGAAGCTCATCCTCCTGCCGGACGCCGTCTGCATCCTCCCGCCGACGACCGGCGCCGTGCGTGTGCCGCTCTGCTTTACGGAGGAGTTGCGGCTCGACGGCTATCTCCTGCATCTTGCCACGGCGTCGGGCGATCGCTATACCGTGGGCCGTATGGGCTACGATACGAAGCCCTTTGCCGAGCGCGCCCGGGCGGCCGCCGACGCGGTGAAAAAGGCGCGGGCCGCGGCGATAAAGCCGTTCGCCCTGCTCGAGCCGTTCACCGTCAAGGGCCTGTTCAGGACCGCACAGCCGGAGCATCACTGGCAGGCCGCCTTCGGAGAGGGCGTCTGCGCCGTGGAGCTCTTTACGGACGAGGACGCCGCCACCTACCTCTACCGCTTCTCCGAGAGCGGAGCAACGTTTCAGAGGAGGCTGGAGGAGGCGATGGAGGCCGTGGGCTCCAACCGGGAGATCATCTACCGGTCGGAGGCGCAGATCGCGGAAAAACCGCTCTGGCGCATGGCCGTGCGGTTAAGTCCGTCCGTCGCGTTCCTGCGCGCCCGCTCGGATGGGCGGCTGATCCATACCGAAAATCATGATAAACGTCTGCGCGAGTATCTCGCATGACATAAAAGCAGAGGCTCCGGCAACATGCCGGAGCCTCAATCATATCGCAGCTTTCGAGCATGACAACAAAAAAAGCAGCCTTTCGGCTGCTTTTTCTGGTGCGAGAGAGGAGACTTGAACTCCCACGCCATAAGACACACGCCCCTCAAACGTGCCTGTCTACCAATTCCAGCACTCTCGCATATCACCCGTATCCGTGACACGAATGATATTATACTCACTCCATACAGATTTGTCAACAGAAATATTGGACATTTTTTCACTTGTCGCCGTTGGATTTGTAATAGAGCAGGCAGTGGCAGAAGCCCTCAAAGGCCGGGTCCCTGATCTGCTCGCGGAATTCCCTGCACATGCACTTGGTATCCTCCGTGCGCTCGAGGCGGCAGGGGCAGTAGCCGCCGGTGCGGCGAAGCCCTTCGCGGACGGTCTTTACGACCTCGGCGTCGGGATTTTCCGTGATCTTCAATGGTATCACCTCCGCTTTTTTGATAGTATAGCATACCCTTTTGCCGAAAACAAGATACAATCGCCGCGGGATGGCATATTATGCTTGACCGCTCGGGAAATTGAGGGTAAACTGATAAAAAACGCCACGATAAAGGGGGACCATACCATGAAATATACGTCCGCGCAGGCCAATAAGCTCCTGAAAAGGCTCCAAGAGGAGCGGAACGCCCTCCTCTTAAACGAGAACCAGAGCCGCGTCTTCGTCGCCGCGACCTCCGAGGACAAGGAGGAGGCGCGCCCCGAGTACGACTATGTGAAGACGCAGAGGACGCTCCAGACGCTGGAGCAGCAGATACGCCTGGTCAAGCACTGCATCAACGTCTTCAACCTCACGCACGAGGCGGAGGGCTTCGATATGACGGTCGACCAGCTCCTCGTGTACATCCCGCAGATGAGCGCGCAGAAGGAGAAGCTGGAGCGTATGGCCTCGCGCCTCGCCAGGACGAGGCTCAATACCTCCGCCCGCTCCAACATCATCGAGTATGAATACGCGAATTACGACCTCGAGCGCGTCAGGGAGGACTGCGCCGCCGTCAGCGCGGAGCTGGCCCGCGCGCAGCTTGCGCTCGACCGCCTGAATTCCACGGAGACGATGGAGATCGATATAGAATAACCTTTCCGGTCCTTTCCGTCGTCGGCCGCCATGCAGACCTCTCTTTTATCTTTTTTGACGTGTCCAGCGTCATGCGTTATCCGTTATTTTTTCCGGTTATCCGTTATGTCTCAAGGTCAAAGGTAAAAGCTGTGAGGCGTTTTCGGACGCCATCCGGTCGGCAGGACGCGCCGTCGTAAAAACTTTTCTCCGCGCGGCGGAAGTACGGTTATACGCCGCGGGATAATGGTTGAAAACCGCCTCCCCTCTGTGATACAATATCAGCCATAGACGGGAGGCGGTTTTTTGGTCATACTCGGCATAGACCCCGGCTTTGCCACCGTCGGCTTCGGGGTGATACGGGCGGAAGGATCCCGCTGCGTCTTCGTGCGCTGCGGCGCGGTGACGACGAAGGCCGGTCAGCGGCTCTCGTACCGCCTGTCGCAGATATACGACGATATCACGGAGCTCATAGCGACGTTCCGGCCGGATGCGGTCGCCATCGAGGAGCTTTTCTTCAACACGAACATCACGACCGGCATTTCGGTCGCGCAGGGGAGAGGCGTCATCATCCTCGCCTGCGAGAAGAGCGGCGTGCCGCTCTACGAATACACGCCGCTTCAGATAAAACAGGCCGTGACCGGCTACGGCCGCGCCGACAAGAAGCAGATGATGGAGATGGTGAAAAGGCTGCTTGATTTGCCGAAGCCCGCCCGCCCGGACGACGCGTCCGACGCGCTGGCGGCGGCCATCTGCCACGCCCGCTTTGCGGGCTCGCTGCTCAACAGGGGGGACGATTCGGTTTGTTCTACTATTTAGAGGGAAACGTTACGATGATAGACGGCGCGTCCGTCGCGCTGGACGCCGGCGGCGTCGGCTTTCTCTGCCGCGTCACGGCGAACACGCTCTCGCATCTGGAGAGCGGGAAGCGCGCGCGTCTGTACACCTATTGCCATATCAAGGAGGATGCGTTCGACATCTTCGGCTTTTTCGACCTGAGGGAGAAGCGGTGCTTCGAGCTGCTGCTCTCTGTCTCGGGCGTGGGGCCGAAGGGCGCGCTTTCCATCCTCTCCTCGGTGACGCCGGAAAATCTGGCGCTGGCCATCGCCACAGACGACGACAAGGCGCTGACCGCCGCGCCCGGGATAGGCAAGCGCATCGCCCAGAGAATTTTGCTGGAGCTGAAGGACAAGCTGGCCTCCGGCGATATAGCCGATGCCTCCGGCACGTTCGAGCCGCCGGCGGCGGGGGTCTTGACGGACGCGGCCGAGGGCGCCGCGGAGGCGCTGCTCGTCCTCGGTTACAGCCGGCAGGAGATCGCCGCCGCCATGCGCAAGATCGATACGGAGGGCCTTTCCGTGGAGGAGATCATCCGCGAGGTACTGCGCCTTTCGGTGAAGTAGGGAGAAAACGATGGCGATTGATTTTTCGGACGAAATGGCCTATACGGGCGAGGAGAGGGAGGACCTTCTCACCACGTCCGTCATAAAAAGCGACGCCGGCGAATACAGCCTGCGTCCCCGCACCTTCTCTGAGTATATCGGGCAGGAGAAGGCCAAGCGCAACCTCGAGGTGTTCATCGAGGGCGCGAAGAAGCGCGGCGAGCCGCTCGACCATGTGCTCCTGCACGGCCCTCCGGGCCTCGGTAAGACGACGCTCGCGGCCATCATTGCGAACGAGATGGGCTCGAACCTCCGCAAGACGTCGGGTCCGGCGATCGAAAAGCCGAAGGACCTGGCGGCGCTGCTCACCAATCTCAATGAGAACGATATCCTGTTCATCGACGAGATACACCGCATGAACCGCTCCGTGGAGGAGATACTGTATCCGGCCATGGAGGACAAGCAGATCGACATCATCATCGGGCAGGGCCCGGCGGCGACCTCCATCTGTCTGGAGCTGAAGGACTTCACCCTCGTCGGCGCGACGACGCGCTCGGGCCAGCTCTCTTCGCCCCTGCGCGACCGCTTCGGCATCGACCTCAAGCTGGAGCTGTATACGCCCGAGGAGCTCGCGGAGATCGTCCGGAGATCGGCGGGCATCCTGAACGTCGATATCGAGCCGTCCGGCGCGCTGGAGATCGCCTCGCGCTCACGCGGGACGCCGAGGATCGCCAACCGCCTTTTGCGGCGCGTGCGCGATTTCGCCCAGGTGTACGGCGACGGTGTCATCACCCGCGAGCAGGCGGACAAGGCGCTTTTAAAGCTCGAAATAGACGCCTGCGGCCTCGACGCCATCGACAGGCGGCTCCTGCGCAGCATCATCGACAATTACGCCGGCGGTCCCGTCGGCCTCGAGACGATTGCCGCCACGATCAACGAGGAGCCGGTCACGATCGAGGACGTGTACGAGCCCTACCTCATGCAGCAGGGCTTCATCACGCGCACGCCGCGCGGCCGCTGCGTCACGCGCAAAGCCTACCGGCATCTCGGCCTCGCCATGCCGGGCCAGCAGGAGCTGGACATGTGACCGGGAGACTGCGTCATTTTCGCACAAAAAGAAGAAAGGATTTTGTGATGATCACCCTAACGACCCGCCACAAAGTCCTTTTTTTGTAGGAAAATCACAAAACCTTTGTAGAAATTCGCTCTTTACAAAAGGGGGTCGGCTATGTAAAATATTTAATGTGAAGCATAAAAAGACTTAATTCAAAATTTTTAAATGATTGGAGCGTTGACAATGAGTTTCAAGAATATCGTAGTAGCCGGCGGCGGCGTCCTCGGCAGCCAGATCGCCTACCAGACCGCGTTCCGGGGCTTTAACGTGACCGTATGGCTCCGCAGCGAGGCGTCCGTCGAGCGGGCGAAGCCGAAGTTCGAGCGCCTCAAGGGCCTGTATCTGGACGCCATGGAGGCGATGAAGACGCCGACGCCCTATAATTTCTGCCGCGGCTTCGGCCTCGATCCCAGGGAGATTTCCGCCGAGAAGCTCGACGCCCTGAAGGCGCGGGCGGAGAAGGCTTACGAGGGCATCGTCTATGAGACGGACCTTCAAAAGGCCGTCGCGGACGCCGACCTCGTCATCGAGTCCGTCGCCGAGGCGCCCGACGCGAAGATCGCCTTCTACACCGACCTCGCGAAGGTGCTGCCGGAGAAGACGATCGTCGTCACCAACTCCTCGACGCTGCTGCCCAGCATGTTCGCGGAGTACACCGGCCGCCCGGAAAAGTATCTCGCACTGCACTTTGCCAACGAGGTCTGGAAGTACAACACGGCCGAGATCATGGGCCATCCCGGCACCGACCCCGCGGCCTACGCCGCCGTCGTCGAGTTCGCCGCGCAGATCGCCATGGTGCCGCTGCAGCTCAAAAAGGAGCAGCCGGGCTATATCCTCAACTCCATGCTCGTGCCGTTCCTCAACGCCGCGCAGACGCTCTTCGTGAACGACGTAGCCGACCCCGAGACGATCGACAAGACCTGGTGCCTCGCCACCGGCGCGCCCGTCGGCCCGTTCCGCATCCTCGACGTCGTCGGTCTGACGACGGCGTACAACATCACGATCATGAACCCCACGATCAAGGACCCGAACTCCACCGCCTCGAAGATCGCGGCGAAGCTGAAGGAGTATATCGACGCCGGCAAGACGGGCATAAACGCCGGCGAAGGCTTCTACAAGTATAAATAAAGGGGGATAATGTCATGAAGCTTGCGGGAAAATCAGTTGTTGTGACCGGCGCTTCCTCCGGCATGGGCAAGGCCATCTGTGAGCTGTTTGCCCGTGAGGGAGCGAACATCGTGGCCGTCGCTCGCAGGAAAGAGCGGCTCGAAGCGCTGGCGCAGGAGCTGACCGGGTGTCCCGGCCGGGTCGTGCCCTTTGCCGGAGACGTTTCAAAGCAGGAGGACAACGAGGCGGCCATTGAGCTTGCCGTCAAAGAGTTCGGGCGGCTCGACGTGCTGGTGAACAACGCGGGCGTCATGGACGACATGAGCCCCATCGGAGACGCCACCAACGAAAAGATGCAGCAGGTGTTTTCCATCAATGTTTTCGGCCCGATGTACGCCATGCGGAAGGCCGTCGGCGTTTTTAAGGCGCAGGGAGGCGGCGGCGCGATCGTGAACGTGGCCTCGCTCGGCGGCATGAGGAGCTGCGCCGGCGCCGTCTACTGCGCTTCCAAGGCCGCGGTCATCTCGCTCACGAAAAACACGGCCTATATGTATATGCCGGACGGTATCCGCTGCAACGCCATAGCGCCCGGCGGGATCGCCACGGAGATCAGCTCGTCCATGGGCATGCCGAATATGGCGGGCTACGACAGAGTCAAGAACGTGCTCGCCACCGCGCCGGCTCCCGGCACGGCGGAGCAGATCGCCTCGGTGGCGCTCTTCCTCGCTTCCGAGGATTCGAGCTACGTGAACGGCGATGTCATCCTGGTGGACGGCGGCTGGGCCGCCGGCTGATCCATACCGACAGAAAAGGGAGCGCTGCGAAACAGCAAAAGCGCCGGCCAGGTCCGTTTGGGGACCTGGCCGGCGTTTTTCTTTGCTTAAGCGTTTGACGGGCGGTCAATCGCTCCTGACCTTCGTGTGCTGCGACCAGTCCTGCTTGCCGCTTTCGTCAAACACGCTGGTCTCGTGATAATAATGCGGCGCCTCGCTGAAATTCCATTCCCATGTTTCGATCCGACGGCAAAGGCCCGGCGCGTCCACGCCGCCGTAGCTGCTGCGCGGCTTGCTCAAGTCGTAGATATAATACCCCGCGATATGGCCGAATTCTTTCTTTTCCGGGTCGGTATAATAAGTGCGTTTGTACCGCATGTTGCCGGTGTCGAACCACTCCGAACTCATATCAGCGCGGCCATAGCCGGTCTCAAACCGATAGCCGTGCAGGCCGTCCCCGCTGGCTCCGCTCTCGTAAAGATACAGGATGCCGCTGTTTGAGAAGGTTGCCGACAGGATACACTCTTCCGTAACCGGGTCGAACTGCCAGATGTTTTTGGGCTGCCGCGTCACGCCTGCGGGCAGCGCGTCGAGTTCCTCTCTGGTGTTGAAATACCATTCCTCGCGGATCCTTTTCGGCCAGCCGTCCTTCACGCCGTCGTATACCAAAACGCGGCTTAGCGCCCCGGTATCCTCGTTATATCCGCGCCACCATTGCTCGACGCCGTTGAGATAATACGTTTCCTCAGCCAAATTGCCGGTCGAGTGGTAGTATTTCTGCCACAGGCCGTGCTTTTCCCCGGCTTCATTGTAGCTTTCGATCTCATGATAGTAGTAGCTGTCTTTTTCCACGGTCGTCAAGGGGCCTTCCGCTTCCATGGGCAATTCGTATTCGATACCCTCGGAAAGCTCGTCTGCCGTGATCTCCTCCTTCAGCTCGTCCGTCACGGCTTCGATCGTCTTCTCCTCTTGAATAAGGCCCTCGGTCTTGGCGTCCGCGAAGATCACGACCAGCTTTTCGGGCGTGACCGCGCCGCCCTGGTTATTCTGGAGCTGGATGACGGCGGGCTCCAGCGTTACGGCGTCCACCTTCGCCGGCATATCGGGCATTTCCTCCGTCACTTTCGCCCTGAACTGTTCCGGGTTGAGGAACTTGCCGGCCTTCGCATTGGCGCGCAGGCTGTTGAGGTCGGGTTTCCAGTTATAAAGCGACGTCAAATCGTTGTAGAGGTTTCTGGTTCGTTCCATAAAGTCGCCGAAGCAGGCTATCTTTTCGCCCGTCGTCTGCGAGCTCAACGTGAAGAAGGAAAACACGGAGGCGACGGCGCTGATGGGCGCCGCCTTTTTTTCCATGATCTCCACCAGCTTGTGATCCGAGCCGAGTATCACGGTCGCCGTGGTGGTGGAGACGTCGATTGCGGTATCCACGCCGCCGATGATAAGACCGGTCGCTTCCAGCGCGGTCACGCTGCCGGCGGTGATGGTCCCGCCGGCGACCGCAACGCCGCCTGTAATGATCGCGCCGCCGACGTAAAGACCGACCTTGCAGGAGGTCTTGACGACGGTCAGACCCTTGACCCAGCGTTCGGCGCTTTCCGCCTCGCCGAGATACTTCCCGCGCAGGACGTCCTGCGCGGCGGTAAGCTGGCGGTATGCCTCGCGCGCGTCACAGCCCATCATCTTGCCGAGCTCCGCCAGCTTGCGGTTCCCCTGGATGGCGTCGTATTTCTCGGTCAGCTGCTGTGCCCAGTGGAGCTGGTCCTCCTCCGAAACGGCAAGGGTCCGGCCGACGCCGTGTTCGCCCATCAGCGCGGCCAGCGCCGCCTCCTGCTTGTCCGCGGCGCCGTTCGCCGAGCTCCAAAGCAGCGCGCCGGCCGTCAAAAGCTGGTCGTAGGCGGCCAGCGCCTCGTCGATCTGCGCGTTGAGCTCGTCATATTTCTCCTTATTTCCCTCCACGGCGTCGACGTCCGCCGCCAGAAGCTGCTCCAGCTTCAGACGCGCGGCGGCGCACTGGCTCACCGCCGCGTTGACGGCGGAGGCGACCGCGCCGTCGATCATCGGAACGCTGACCTCGTCGCCGTCGAGCAGCGTAATCTCCTTGCAGCTTTTGCAAACAGGCGTCCAGGTTTGCGGGTCGAGCGCTATCACCTGATAGGAGTAATCGCCGTCGTAAAGGAAGGACTGCGGCTGATTTTTCTCTGCGGTCTCCATCTGCGCGGACACCATTTTCCCGTTTTCATCATAGCCGGCGGCAACGAGCTTGACGGAAGAAGCCGTTCCGCTGTAGGTAACGCTGAGCTCGTCGTTGACGATGCGCATGGAGATAGCGTCGGATTCCTCCAAAAGCTCGCCCTCAACGGCGTGAGCGGGGGACGGAAGGAGCGCGCAGCAGATACAAAACGACAGAAGCGCCGAAAAAAGCCGAATGAGTTTTGTTTGCATGGTTCTCTCCTTTCTTCAATGCGTCTCGCGGGTTGTCTGTGAACGTCATTCCTCGCTGGTAAAGTGTACGTGCGAGTTGATGTGCTCCGCGCAGAAGCAGCGGTAGCCCATACATCTGGAACAGTAGCGGAATTCCAGATCGGGGTACTCCGTGTCCGTCCGGCCGCAGACGGCGCACTTATGCGTGTAGCGCTGCTGGGCGGCGTCGTAGCTCGCTTTTCGGACCTTCTGGCGAAAAGCGCCGGAGGCCGCGCTCGCGCGGCGGGCGGAGCGGACGCTTTTGAACATATACTCCCCGCAGAAGAGGAGCAGGTTCAGCACGGCGACGACGGTGAGCAGGTCGCCCCGGATAAGCCAGTAGACAAAGAGCGCCGCCATGACCCACGCGATGTATTTGATCTTGATCGGGATGAAGAAGAAAAGCAGCACCTGCGTGTCCGGGAAGAGGAGCGCGAAGGCGAAAAACATCGAAAAATTCAGGTACATGGGGTCGAGATACGGCGCGCTTTTCGTGATAAAATACACGATGAAGCCGTAGAGCAGATAAAAGACGACGCCGCAGGCATAGTAGAGCGTGAACCGCCCCGGCCCCCATTCGCGTTCCAGCGTCGAGCCGATAAAATAGTAAAAATACAGGCCTACCGCCGTCCATATGAGGCCGCCGAAGCGGGGGATGAGGATAAAGGAGACGAGACGCCAGACCTGCCCCCGCAATATGAGCGAGGGATAAAAGGCAAGATAGGACGTGAAGGTGCCCGTCCTGTCCATGAGAGAGATTATGTAAACTATCGCGCTGCCGATGACGATATAGAGCATCAGGTTCTGTATGCCGAATTTCGGATGCCGGTAGCAAAACCGGTCTACGGCCCGGTTGAATGACTTCAAGGGAAATACCTCCGTGCGTACTGTATAGCCGTATTGTACCCCAGAAAACGGGAAAAGTCCACGCATTTTCCGTCGAAACCTGTGAACAAATTGAAAATAACGCTTTTCGTTTCGGCTTAACTATGTTACAATATAAAATCAGATAATTAACAGGAGGGCTTTCTGCGTTATGGCTCACAGACTTTTTACTTCGGAATCGGTCACGGAGGGGCATCCCGATAAAATATGCGATCAGATATCCGACGGCGTGCTCGACGCGATCATCGCGCAGGATAAGGGCGCGCGCGTCGCTTGCGAATGCGTCACGACGACGGGCCTCGTCTTCGTTATGGGCGAGATCACGACGGACTGCTATGTCGATATCCCGGCGGTCGTCCGGGAGACGGTCAAGGGGATCGGCTACGACAGACCGGAATACGGCTTTGACTACAAGTCCTGCGCCGTGATGACGTCAATAGACGAGCAGTCGCCCGATATTGCCATGGGCGTCGACCGCGCCTATGACGATGAGAGCGAGCGCGGCGCGGGCGATCAGGGCATGATGTTCGGCTTCGCCTGCGACGAGACGGAGAATTTTATGCCGGCGCCGATCACGCTGGCGCATCGCCTCTCCTACAGGCTCGCGCAGGCGCGCAAGACCGGCGAGCTCGCTTTTCTCCGGCCTGACGGCAAGAGCCAGGTCACGGTCGAATACGGCGATAACGGCGAGGTCGTGTCCTGTCCCGCCATCGTCGTCTCGACGCAGCACGCGCCCGACGTCTCCATCGAGACGCTGCGCGAGGCTGTGACGGAGACGGTCATCAAGCCCGTCATCCCCGCGAAGCTGATAACGAAAAACACGAAGATATTCGTTAACCCCACGGGCCGGTTCGTCGTGGGCGGCCCCTGCGGCGATTCGGGCCTCACGGGGCGGAAGATCATCGTCGACACTTACGGCGGCTACGCCGGGCACGGCGGCGGCTCCTTCTCGGGCAAGGACCCGACGAAGGTGGACCGCTCCGGCGCGTATATGGCGAGATACGCCGCGAAGAACGTGGTGGCGGCCGGCCTCGCCCGGCAGTGCCAGATCGAGGTGGCGTACGCCATCGGCGTGGCGCGCCCCGTCTCCGTGCTGGTCGATACGAGAGGGACCGGCATCGTCGACGACGACAGGATCGCCGCCGCCGTGGGCGAGCTCTTCGATTTCCGGCCGTCGAAGATCATCGAAAAGCTCGATCTTCTGCGCCCCATCTACCGGAAAACAGCCGCTTACGGCCACTTCGGCCGCGGCGATATCGACCTTCCGTGGGAAAAGACTGACATGGCGGAGGCTTTGAAGCGTGCCCTATAACGACGAAAAGAAAAAGAGCGGCTCGTTCTCCCGCCGCCCGCCGGCCCGGCATATGGACCCCTACCGCCGCGAGGAGCGGGGGCGGGGTGACGACGAGCGGGACGAGGGCGTCATCGAGGGGAGAAATGCCGTCCTCGAGGCGCTGAAGGCCGGCCGGCCGATCGACAAGCTCTATATAGCGAAGGGAGAAACGGATTCCACCCTCGCGCACATCGCCTCGAAGGCGCGGGACGCGGGGGCCGTAGTCGTGGAGGCGGACCGGCGGAAGCTGGACGCCATGAGCCTGACCGGCTCGCACCAGGGCGTGCTGGCGTACGCCTCTGTGAAGGCATATGTGTCCGTGCAGGATATCCTCGCCATCGCGGAGGCGCGCGGGGAACCCCCGTTCGTCATCGTCTGCGACGAGATATCCGACCCGCACAACCTCGGCGCGATCATCCGCACGGCCGAGGCGGCCGGGGCGCACGGCGTCGTCATACCCAAGCGCCGCAGCGCCGGCATGACGGCGGTCATCGAGAAGACCTCGGCCGGCGCGGTGGAGCACATGGCCGTCGCGCGCGTGCCGAATGTGACGGCGGCGCTCACCGAGCTGAAAAAGGCGGGACTCTGGGTCTACGGCACGGCCGCAGGGGCGGAAAAGACGCTGTGGGAAACGGACCTGACGGGCCCGGCCGCCGTCGTCATCGGCTCCGAGGGCGACGGTATGTCGCGCCTCGTGCGGGAAAACTGCGATTTTCTCATCGGCATACCGATGAAGGGGGAGGTCTCGTCGCTCAACGCCTCGACCTCCGCCGCGATCGTGATATACGAGACAGTCCGGCAGAGACGCGGCGTCTGATCGCGCGTTTTTGTCAAGCTGAAAGGATATGAACAGGTATGGATAACGATAGAGATGTCTTTGATCTCGGCGTCGAGTCGGAGAACGGCCAGTTCTCGCTGGAGTCTATCCTGGCGGAGTACAAGGGCTCCGCGTACATAGACGGGGACAGGAGGACGCCCTCGGACGTGCTGGAGGCCAAGGCGGAGGCGATCGTCCGCGAGGTCCTCGGCGACGCGGCCCCGGAGGCGATACCGGTCGTGACCGGGGAGATAGGCGCGATAGCCGAGACAGAGCCGGAGGCGCCCGCGCCGGAGGAGCCGCCCGTACCGGAAGAGCCCCCGGCCGCGGAGGCAGGGCCCGCCCCGCAAGAGGAGCCCGACGCATGGGAGGACTTTTTTGCCTCCGCGCGCGAGACGGTCGAGGAGCCGACGGTCGTGCCGCCGACGCAGCCCGAGAGGGCGGAGAAGGATGCCGCGCCCTCCGAGGCGGACGAGGAGGGGACGCGCGTCTTCGGCGCCGACGACGGCTTTCGCTACGCGGACAGCGACGCCACGAAGAAATTCGGGCAGGACGCGGCCGACGGCATATCCGACGGCGCGGAAAAGCTCGCCCGCGAGAAAAAGCGGATAGACCTCGACCTGAAAAAGCTGGCGCTGCCGCTCGGCGGTCTCTTCAAGAAGAAAAAAGAGCAGGACGACGTGGTGCCGTTCGACACCTTCAAGGCGCCCGACCCGGAGCCGGAGCCAGAACCGGAGATTCCGGAGCCGGACCTCATAGAGGAGGCGAAGCGCTTCCATCAGCGCCTGTCGAACAGCGCGCTGCGCGGGGCCGCGGCGGCCGTACTCTGCATCCTCATGCTCATCATCACGATCATCGCAAACGGCGGCGGCAGGGTGCCGCTCATCGGCGCCCGTCCGGCGGCGGTCACGGGCTTCCTGCTGATTTTGCAGCTCCTCGTCATGCTGCTCGGCCTCGACGTGCTGATCTCCGGCTTTGACGATATCGTGAAGGCCGAGCCGGGCGTCGAATCGCTCGTGCTCGCGTCCTGCGTTGTGACGCTCCTCGGCGGCATCATCGCCATGGCCACGGGGACGTGCGGCGAGGGCCTGCCGTTCTCGCTCATCTCGTCCTGCTCCCTCTACTGTGCCATACGCGGCAAGAGGCTCTGGAACGGCGCGATGTTCGCGTCGCTGCGGGCGGCCTCCGCGTCGGCCTCGCCCCGTTCCGTCGTGCTCGACGACTGCATCGAGGACCGGGTCGTGCTCAAAAAGATATCCTGCGGCACCGACGGCTTTTACCGCAAGCTGACGGAGGCCGACGTTTCCGAAAAGGTGTATCTGCGGGCGGCCCCGCTGCTGTTCCTGGCGGCGCTCGTGTTCGCGGTGCTCGCCTCCGTGGGGCACGGCAGGCCGGGCGGGTTCGCCTATTCCTTCGCCGCGATGACGGCGATGGCCACCTCGTTCCCGGCGGCGCTTGCCTATGCGCTCCCGTTCTCGCTCGTGGCCTTGTCGGCCAAGCATTCCGGCGGCGCCGTCGCCGGCTGGGGCGGAGCCTGCGACATTTACGAGTCGGACGGCGCGCTCATCACCGACGACGATATTTTCCCCGCCGGTACCGTCCGCATAAGCGGCGTCAAGCTCTTTGAGGGCGTCTCGCAGGAGATAGCCGTCCAGTATACCGGCAGCCTTATAGCGGCGTCCGATTCCGGCTCGGCCAAGGCCTTCTCGGAGCTGCTGAAATCCCAGCACCTTGCGGCCCTCCCGGTGCGCGACTTCGCCTGCTATGAGGGCGGCGGCATAGGAGGGACCGTGCGCGGAGACGCCGTCCTTGTCGGCTCCAGCGCCTTCATGAACCTCATGAGCATCCGCGTCCCGAAGGGATTGGAGTCCCGCGGCACGGTCTTCACGGCGGTGAACGGCGAGCTGATCGCCGTGTTCGTCGTGGACTTTGCGCCGGCCAACTCCGTCAAATCCGCGCTGGTGGCGATGCAGAAGACAAAGACGGGGATGCTGTTCGCCGTCCGCGATTTCAACGTCACGCCGCATCTGCTCGAACAGAAATTCCACGTTTCCATGGAAAATGTGGAGCTCATTTCGGTCGGGGACTGCTACAAGCTCTCGGCCGACAGCCGCCCTGACGGCGCGGAGACGGTCGCCGTCGTCTGCCGCGACGGACTCGGCCCGTTCGCCGAGGTCATCACGAAGGGGAGGATGCTGCGGCTCTCGGCGCTTATTTCCACCGCCGTCTCGGTGGCGGGCGGCGCGCTCGGCATCCTGTTCATGTTCCTGATGTGCTCGAAGGAGGCGTTTTCCTCGGCCTCGCCGCTGAACGCGTTCATCTTCATGCTCGCGGTGCAGATCGTCGTTTCCGTGCTCTCCCGGCTCGCCGTCAGGACTGCCAAGTGACTTTCAGAAAAATTTATTGTAATCCGAAACATTGTAGTGTATAATTTTATGGAATGTCGGGCAACCGACCTGAAAAGCATATAAATACTTTAAATACAAGGAGAGATAAACCTTATGGGCTACGCAACCGAAAACATCCGCAATATCGCCCTGCTCGGACACGGCGGCAACGGAAAGACGAGTCTCGCCGAGAGCATGCTCTTTATCGCGGGCGCGACCGACAGGCTCGGCAAGACGGCCGACGGCAACACCGTCTCCGACTTCGATCAGGAGGAGATACGCAGACAGACCAGTATTTCGGCTACGACGATGTACGCGGAATACAACAAGACGAAGATCAACATCATCGACACCCCGGGCTATTTCGATTTCACCGGCGAGGTTTTCCAGGCGCTCCGCGTCGCGGACGCCGGTATCATCGTCGTCTCCGCGAAGGACGGTCTCAACGTCGGCGCGGAGAAAGCGTGGAAGTATCTCTCCAGCATGAACAAGCCGCGCGCCGTCTACATTTCCAAGACGGACGAGGAGCATGCCGACTTCTACAGGACGTTCGAGCAGCTCCGCGAGAAGTTCGGCCCCTCCGTAAGTCCCATGGTCGCCCCCATCATGGAGGGCGAGAAGGTTACCGGCATTGTGGACATCATCGCCAAGAAGGCGTTCAAGATCGAGGGCGGCAAGCGCACCGAGATCGGCATCCCCGCCGATCTGACCGGCCGGGTGGAGGATTTCTATAACGAGATCGCCGAGAACGCGGCCGGCACCAGCGAGGAGCTCATGGAGAAGTATCTCGACACCATGGAGCTGTCCTCGGAGGAGATTTACGGCGCGCTGGCCTCCGGCATCGCCGGCGGCGAGATCTGCCCCGTTTTCTTCGGCAGCGCCTACACCGGCCTCGGCACCGTCATCCTGCTCGACGCGATCAAGAATTTCTTCCCCGCGCCGATGGAGGGCGGCAAGCCCGTCGATCCGAACGGAGCCACGAAGGCCGTCGTCTACAAGACCATTTCCGACCAGTTCGGCAAGTTCTCCCTGTTTAAGGTCATCTCCGGCAAGGTGACGGCCGACATGACGCTCACGAACGCCCGCTCCGGCGCGCAGGAGAAGCTCGGCCACATCTACATGATGCAGGGCAAGAAGAACATCGAGGTACAGGAGCTCGCCTGCGGCGACATCGGCGCCGTCTCCAAGCTCTCCGACACCAAGACGGCCGACACCCTCTGCGACCCGAAGAACGTCGAGGCCGCCCCCGGCATCGACTTCCCGGTCCCGTGCTACTCCATGGCCATCGCCCCGAAGACGAAGGGTCAGGAGGACAAGATCGCCCAGGGCCTCGCGCGTCTCGCCGAGGAGGACCGCACCTTCAAGGTGGAGAACAACGTCGAGACGAAGCAGATGGTCATCTCCGGCGCCGGCGACACGCATCTGGACGTCCTGTGCTCCAAGCTGAAGAACAAGTTCGGCGTCGACGTCGTGCTCTCCACGGCGCGCGTGCCGTACCGCGAGAAGATCCGCAAGTCCTACGAGGCGCACGGCCGTCACAAGAAGCAGACCGGCGGTCACGGCCAGTTCGCCGACGTCAAGATCCGCTTCGAGCCGCAGGAGGAGCAGGAGGATATGATCTTCGCCGAGGAGGTCTTCGGCGGCAGCGTTCCGAAGAACTTCTTCCCGGCCGTGGAAAAGGGCCTGCGCGACTGCATCACCAGGGGCGTTCTCGCCGGCTATCCGATGGTCTACCTCAAGGCCACGCTGTACGACGGCGACTTCCATCCCGTCGACTCGTCCGAAATGGCGTTCAAGACGGCGGCCGGCCTTGCCTATAAGGAGCTTGTCAACGCCAGCCCCGTCATCCTCGAGCCGATCGGCCAGCTCAAAGTCACCATCCCCGACGCGAACATGGGCGATATCATGTCCGATATCTCCTCCAAGCGCCGCGGCACCGTGCTCGGCATGAACGCCGACGCCGACGGCATGCAGGTCGTCGAGGCCGAGGTCCCGATGGCCGAGATGGGCACCTACGCCATCGACCTGCGCTCCATCACGCAGGGGCGCGGCTCCTTCACGCTCGAGTTCCTCCGCTACAGCGAGGTTCCCGCCTCCATTCAGCAGAAGGTCATCGAGGAGTCCAAGGCGCTCGCCGAGGCCGAATAAGAAACAGACAGTTGCGGTCTATACCCGCGCGCCGTGCGCCTACAGCGCGCGGCGCGCTTCCTTTTTCTTGAAAGAAAAAGGAAGCAAAATCGGGCGTCAGTATAAATAAGGAGGACAGTATGAAAAAAGAGATCGGCTGGCGAGCCAAAGACGAATATATGGAGACCAATCAGGCTTACAAATTCGCCGGCTACACCGACGACGACGTGAGCCGTCCCATCATCGGCATCGCCAATTCCTTCACCGACTTGTGCGGAGGCCACAAAAACCTCCGTATGCTCGCGGAGCATGTGAAAAACGGCGTCTACCGCGCCGGCGGCACGCCGGTGGAATTCGGCACCATCGCCATCTGCGACGCCATGGTGGACCAGACGGAGCTGGGGCCGAATTACGTCCTGCCGCACCGCGAGCTCGTGGCCGACACGGTGGAGACAATCATCCGCGCCAACGAGCTTGACGGCCTCGTCATGCTCGGGAGCTGCGACAAGATCGTGCCGGGTATGCTCATGGCGAGCGCGCGGCTCGACGTGCCGTCCGTTTTCGTGCCGGGCGGGCAGACCGTCTCCGGGCCTCCGTTCCGCGACAGGCTGCGCACCGACAGCACGACGATCACCGAGGCGACCGGCATGTATCAGGCGGGGGAGATCACCGCGGACGAGCTGCGCGGCCTCACCACCGCCTGCGCGCCGAGCATGGGCTCCTGCCAGATGCTCGGTACGGCCAACAGCATGTGCTGCTTTGCCGAGGCGATCGGCATGACGCTCCCGCAGGGCGCGCTCATCCCGGCGGCCTTTTACGACAGGACGAGACTCGCCATGCACTCGGGCGAGCAGGTCGTCGATCTCGTGCGCAAGGGGATCACGAGCCGAAAGATCATGACGTGGGACGCGCTCGAGAACGCCATCATGATGATGGTGGCGATCGGCGGCTCGACCAACACCGTCATCCACGCCTGCGCGCTCGCGCACGAGCTGGGCTATCCGACGGAAAAAGTGCTCGAGGCGTTCGACAAATACAGCAAGCTCATACCGCATATCGCCAAGATCACGCCCGCGTCGAAGGAGCGGGACTGCGAGGACCTCTATAAGGCCGGCGGCATCCCGCGCGTCATGAAAAACCTCACGCGCTTTTTGCACACGGACGCGCTCACCGTCACGGGCAGGACGCTGGGGGAGAACATCGCGGAGGCGAAGAGCTGTTGGCCGGAGGACGACGATCTCATCCGCACGGTCGAAAATCCCCACAGCCGCCTCGGAGGCCTTGCCATCATGCGCGGCAACATCGCGCCGGACTCTGGCGTCGCAAAGCCCGCCGCCATCGCGGAGGAGGCGAGGCGCTTTACCGGCCGGGCCGTCTGCTTCGACAACTGCGAGGACTGCATAAAAGCCGTCAGCGAGCGGAAAATCGTCGCCGGCGACGTGCTCGTCGTCCGCTACGAGGGCCCGCAGGGCGGACCCGGTATGCGGGAGATGTTCACGCCCTTAAAGCTCCTAAACGGCCAGGGACTCGGCAAGGTGACGGCGCTCATTACCGACGGGCGCTTTTCCGGTACGAACAACGGCTGCTTCGTGGGGCATATTTCGCCTGAGGCGGCCGCCGGCGGCCCGATCGCGCTTATTGAAGACGGCGACATCATCGAGATCGACGTCTATAAGCAGACGCTCAACGTCCGCCTGACGGACGAGGAGCTCGCCGCCCGCCGCGCCCGCTGGAAAAGGCCGGAGCGGGAAAAGATCGGCGGCTACCTCGGCCGCTACGCGAAGATGGTCAGCTCCGCCGACAAGGGAGCTATCATAGACTGAAGGAGATAGTACTTATGTTAACTAGAGACGAAGCCCTCGCGCTTCTTCGCAAATATAATCAGGACCCGTTCCACCTCCGCCACGCGCTGACGGTCGAGGGTGTCATGCGCTGGTTCGCGGCCGACTGCGGTGATCAGGAGAACGCCGACCGCTGGGCGCTTATCGGCCTTCTGCACGATATCGACTTTGAGCTCTACCCGGAGGAGCACTGCCGGAAAGCGCCGGAGCTTTTACGCGAGGGCGGCGCCGACGAGGAGCTCATCCGCTCCGTGTGCAGCCACGGCTACGGCATCTGCTCGGATATCGAGCCGGTAACGATGCCGGAAAAGGTGCTCTTCGCCGTCGACGAGCTCACCGGCCTCATCGGCGCGGCGGCGCTCATGCGGCCCTCGAAGAGCTGCATGGACATGGAGGTGTCGAGCCTCAAAAAGAAGTTCAAGGACAAGAAGTTCGCCGCCGGCTGCTCGCGCGACGTGATCCGACAGGGCGCGGAACGGCTCGGCTGGGAGCTGGACACGCTTTTTGAGAAATCCATCGCGGCCATGCGCTCCTGCGAGGCGTCCGTCGAGGAACAGATGCAGAAACTTTCATGATTTTGCAAAAAAGTCTTGCATTCCCGGGCCGGTTATGTTAATATATACAGGCTTTTGCGGGCATTTGCCCGCTCATTGAGGCGGTCCTCTGTCATCGCGTTATGGCATGAACGCTTGTCGAGAAGGGAGGAAAACACATGGATCTGGTACAGACTCTCAACAATCAGTATCTGAAGCCCGAGCTGCCCGAGCTCAACGTCGGCGACACCATCCGCGTCACCGTCCGCGTTAAGGAAGGCAATCGCGAGAGAAATCAGGCTTTTGAAGGTACGCTTATCGCCAAGAAGCACGGCGGCATTGCGGAGACGATCACCGTCAGGCGCATCTCCAACAACGTCGGCTGCGAGAAGGTCTTCCCCGTACATTCGCCCACGATCGTCTCCATCGAGACGGTCAGACGAGGCAAGGTCAGAAGAGCGAAGCTCTACTACCTGCGTGACCGCGTCGGCAAGGCTGCGAAGACGAAGGCGCGCGTCTGATGACGAAAAAGAGGAAAAGCGGGAGCTTCGCTCCCGTTTTTCTTTTTTTGCCTCTTTTTTTTTCGATAGGATAAGTATATAATAAATCATTACATGTAGCCTGTACGCGATAAGCCGGAGAGACAGCAGAACGATATTGGGGTATTTATGATGGAAGAGCAGAACAACGTGTTGACAAAAAGCGGCGGCGACGCCGACAGATTTGAGCTTTATGACTGGGTGCAGTGTATCGTCGAGGTGCTTATCATCGGCGTGCTCTGTTTCATGTTCCTGTTCCGCGTCATCGGCGTGGACGGGTCGTCCATGGTGCCGACGCTTCAGGACGGAGACCAGCTTATCGTCTCGCGCCTTTTCTATACGCCGAAGCAGGGCGATATCATCGTGTTCCAGACGGACACCTTCGGCGACGACCCGCTCGTCAAGCGTGTCATCGCCACCGAGGGGCAGAGCGTCGATATCGACTTCTCGGCCGGCGTCGTCTACGTGGACGACGAGCCGCTCACCGAGCCGTACACGGCGGAGCTGACCTACGCGCGGGAGAATTTCGAGGGCCGCGTCGTCGTGCCGGAGGGCTGCCTTTTCGTGATGGGCGACAATCGCAACGCCTCGACCGACAGCCGCAGCACGCGCGTCGGCATGGTGGATGAGCGATGCATCATCGGCAAGGTCTTCCTCATCGTGTTCCCCGGCGCGGACTCCGTGACGAAGGAGCGGAGCTGGAGCCGCTTCGGAGGGGTGTACTGATGGCGGAGGAAAAGCGCGGCGGGGAAGAGATGACGATCCAGTGGTTCCCCGGCCATATGGCGAAGGCGCGGCGCAAGATCACGGAGAGCTTAAAGCTCGTGGACGCCGTCTGTGAGATCACGGACGCGCGCATCCCGCTCTCCAGCCGCAACCCCGACCTGAACGAGATCGTCGCCGACAAGCCGAGATTGATCGTTTTAAACCGCGCCGACCTCGCGGACGAAACCGCGACGAAGCAATGGGCGCGGTATTTTACGCAGCAGGGCTGCGCCGTTCTGGAAACGGACTCGCGCTCCGGGCGCGGCGTCAAGGCCTTTCCCGGCACGGTCAGATCGCTTTTAAAGGACAAGATCGCCGCCCGCGAGGCGAAGGGACAGACGGGGCGCGCCATCCGCGTCATGGTCGTCGGCATCCCGAACGTGGGCAAATCGACGTTTATCAATAAAGTATCGGGACGGAAGGCCGCCGCGGCCTCCGACCGCCCCGGCGTCACGCGCGCGCAGCAGTGGATCGCCGTCGGCGGCATCGAGCTTTTGGACACGCCGGGCGTCCTCTGGCCGCGCTTTGACAGCGCGACGGTGGGGGAGAACCTGGCCTTCACGGGAGCCATCCGCGACGAGATCATGGACCGGGTGACGCTGGCGGGCAATCTGATGCTGCGCCTTTCCGAAAGCTATCCCGACAGGCTGACGGCCCGCTATAAGTTCACGCCCGAGCCGGAGATGAACGGCTTCGATATGCTCGAGGCGGCGGCGAAGAAGCGCGGCTTTCTCATCTCCGGCGGGGAGTACGATTTAGAGCGCATGGCCTGCGTGCTGCTGGACGAATTCCGCGGCGGCGTACTCGGGCGCGTGACGCTGGAGAGGCCGGAAGCATGACGGAGAACATGTGGCTTTTCGAGGAGGAGGCGTACAGAGACGGCGAGACGGCCGTCTGCGGCGTCGACGAGGCGGGCCGGGGCCCGCTCGCCGGTCCTGTTTACGCGGCCGCCGTCATCCTGCCGCGAGGGCTCGTGATCGAAGGGCTCGACGATTCCAAAAAGCTGACCGCCAAGAAGCGGGACGCGCTTTTCGATATCATACGGGAAAAGGCGCTCGCTTATGGGGTCGCCTCCGCGTCGGCGCGGGAGATAGATGAAAAAAACATCCTGAACGCCACCTTCCTCGCCATGAACCGGGCGATGGAGGCGCTGGGCGTGCCGTTCTCGATCGCGCTCATCGACGGCAACCGCGGCGAGGGCGTCGCGTACCCCTGCCGCTGCATCGTCGGCGGCGACGGGTTGAGCGAGAGCATCGCCGCCGCGTCGGTGCTGGCGAAGGTGTCGAGAGACCGCTATATGACCGCGCTGGCCGAAAAATACCCGGGGTACGGCTTCGAGCGGCACAAGGGCTACGGCACGAAGGCCCATTACGCGGCGCTGCGCTCTCTCGGACCGTCGGAGGCGCACCGCGTGACCTTCCTCAAAAAAATGCACTGACGGAGAAAATCATGGCCGACAAGACGAAGCTGCGCGGGCGGTGGGGCGAGGCGCTCGCCGCGGAATACCTGCGGAAAAAGGGATATATGATCACCGCCATGGGCTGGAGATCGCGCTTCGGCGAAATTGACGTCGTCGCGGAGGACCGCCGGACGCTGGCCTTCGTCGAGGTCAAATTGAGAAAGAGCGCCGACTTTGCCGCTGCGCGGGAGTTCGTGGACAGACGTAAGCGCGAAAAGCTCATCAAAACGGCCAAGCTCTATCTGGCCGAGCATGAGACGGAAAAGCAGCCGCGCTTCGACGTCGTCGAGATATACGCCCCCGACGGCGTGGAAACGAAAGCGCCCACGCTCCATTACATAGAAAACGCATTCGGAGTCAACGATGAATATTCCGCTTTTTGACGCGCACTGCGACACCGCGCTGTGCGTTTATGAAAAACAGACCTCCCTGCGGGAAAACGCGCTGCATACCGACCTCGCGAGAAGGCGGGCCTTCGGTCCGTGCGCGCAGTTTTTCGCCATATTTTCCGACGCGGGGGAAACGGACCCGGTATCCTGCGCCCGCGCGGAACTGAAATATTTCAAAAGAGAGCTGGAGAAAAACGCCGATATCGTCTCCCTCTGCCGGACGGCGGAGGAAGCGAAAACGGCGGTGAGCGAGGGGAAGACGGCGGCCTTTCTCTCCGTTGAGGGCGCGGAGCAGCTCGGCTGCTCGCTCGAGGGCCTCGAATGGGCGTATGGCGAGGGTGTGCGCGCCGTGAACCTCACGTGGAATTACGCGAACGCGCTCTCCGGCTCAAACGCCGACCGGCCCGACGAGGGACTTACGGAGGAAGGCAGGAGATTCGTTCGCCGCTGCCGGGAACTGGGCGTCCTGCCCGATATGTCGCATCTGTCCGAAAAGGGCTTCTGGGACGTGTATGATCTCGGCGGCCCGCTGTTCGCCAGCCACTCCAACGCCAGGGCCGTCTTTGACCACAGGCGGAACCTCACCGACCGGCAGATTGAGGCGGTCGTTTCATCGGGCGGCTTCGTCGGCCTCAACCTCTACGCGGCCTTTTTGGGCGAAAGGCCCACGCTCGACACCGTGATTGCCCACGCGGAGCATTTTCTCGCCCTCGGCGGCGAAAAGGCGCTCGGCCTGGGCGCCGATCTCGACGGCTGCGACGAGCTGCCGGAGGGGATGACCGGCATACAGGACATGGGGAAGCTCTACGAGGCCTTTCTGCGCCGCAATTACAGCGAAGACCTCCTGCGCGATATCTTCTGGGGAAATCTTTTCAGCCTTATCGAAAGGAACGTAAGATAATATGAAATACGTAAGCACAAGAGACAAGAGCGTCCGGCTTTCGGGCGCGGAGGCCATCGCGCGCGGACTTTCGCGCGACGGCGGCCTGTTCGTCCCGGAGACGATACCGGCGCTGGAAAGCGGCGCTATCGGGAAGCTCTGCGCCATGACCTACCGCGAGCGCGCGGCGTACATCATGGGGCTGTACCTCGACGACTACACGCCGGAGGAGCTGGCGTCCTTCGCCGAGCGCGCCTACGGGGACGCGTTCGACACGCCGCTCACCGCCCCCGTCCGCTCGGTGGATGAAAAAACGCACGTGCTGGAGCTCTGGCACGGGCCGACCTGCGCTTTTAAGGACATGGCCTTGCAGATGCTGCCGCATCTGCTTACCTCGGCGCTTTTAAAGACGGGGGAAGAAAAGCGCGTCTGCATCCTCGTCGCCACCTCCGGCGATACGGGCAAGGCCGCGCTGGAGGGCTTCCGCGACGTTGGCAGGACGCGGATCATGGTGTTCTACCCCCGCGACGGCGTCTCGGATATCCAGAAGCTCCAGATGACCTCGCAGGCCGGAGAAAACGTCGGCGTCTGCGCCGTCGCCGGCAATTTCGACGACGCCCAGACCGGCGTCAAGACCATCTTCTCGGACGAGGCCTTCCGCGAGGAGATAGCGGAGCGCGGGTGGTTCCTCTCCTCCGCCAACTCCATAAACTGGGGCAGGCTCCTGCCGCAGATCGTCTATTACATCTCCGCTTACTGCGACCTTGTGAACCGCGGCGCGGTAAAAGCGGGGGAGAAGATCAATTTCTGCGTCCCCACCGGCAATTTCGGCAACATCCTCGCGGGCTACTACGCCATGCGCATGGGCCTGCCGGTAAACCGGCTCGTCTGCGCCTCCAACCGCAACGACGTGCTGACGGATTTCATCAAAACCGGCGTCTACGATAAGAATCGCCCCTTCCACGCGACGATCTCGCCGTCCATGGATATCCTCGTTTCGAGCAACCTCGAACGCCTGCTGTTCGATTTTTCCGGCTGCGACGATAAGGCGACGGCGGGGTACATGGCGGGCCTCTCTTCGACCGGCCGCTATGAGGTGACGCCGGATGTGAAGGCGAAGCTCGACGCGGTCTTTTCGGGCGGCTTCCGCAGCGACGAGCAGACGAAGGAGACGATCGGCAAGGTCTTCTGGGAGCAGGCTTACCTGATCGACACCCACACCGCCGTGGCCTGGGGCGTCCTGGAGGACTACCGGGCGAAGACCGGGGACGAGACGCCCTGCGTCGTCGTTTCCACCGCGAGCCCCTATAAATTCTGCGCCGCCGTGCTCGACGCCCTCGGCGACAGGGAGGAGACGGACGGCGTGGGCCTCATCGACAGGCTTGCGGAAAAGTCCGGCACGAAGGCCCCGAGGCCGCTGGCCGCGCTCAAGACGGCCGAAGCTCGCTTTACCGACTGCGCTGAAAAGGACGCCATGTTGCCGGTCGTGCGCGATTTTTTACGATGACCCATGCTGTACACCATAGGCGATCTGCACCTCTCCTTTGAGTCCGGCAAGCCGATGGACGTGTTCGGCGACGCCTGGAAGGACCATATCCCGCGCCTCACGGAGGGTTTTTCCCGCCTGACGGAGGAGGACACCTGCGTTTTATGCGGCGATCTGACGTGGGGGATATCGCTGGAGGATTGTCTGGCGGATTTCCGCTATATCGACGCCCTGCCCGGAAAAAAGATCATCCTCAAGGGCAATCACGACTACTGGTGGTCGACGGCGTCGAAGGCGAAGCGCTTTTTCGAGGAGCACGGCCTCAACACCATCGACATTCTCCACAACAACTGCTTTTTCTACGGTGACACGGCCCTCTGCGGCACGCGCGGCTGGTTCTGCGACCCCATGAAGGGGACGGAGCATGACCGCAAGATCCTCGCGCGCGAACTCATACGGCTCGAAACGTCGCTCCGCTGCGCCGGGGACGCCCCTCATAAGCAGGTGTTTTTGCACTATCCGCCGCGCTTCGGGACCTATATATGCCGCGAGATGACGGATATGCTGGAGAGCTACGGCGTTTCGGACTGTTGGTACGGACACCTCCACGGCCCCGGCAGGAGCATGGCCGTGACGGGGGAATACGGGGGCGTCCGCTACCATCTCGTTTCGGCCGACCACCTCGGCTTCCGCCCCATGAGGGTCCTGTGAGTGCGCCGGAACAAAAACGTGGAAAAATCTTCTATAAACAGGGTTTACAATTCATATGTATATCTGTTATAATACCTTGCGTATGCCCGTATTGCAGAACATAGGAGGAAAAAGACATTGAAGGTAAAGAGTTTTGAAAAGCCGGAAAACAAAGCGGCTGAACTGACGGTAGAAATATCGGCTGAAGAGTTTGAAAAGGCTGTCAATCAGGCCTTTGCGAAAAATAAGGGAAAGATCAGCATCCCCGGCTTCCGTAAGGGACATGCGCCGCGCAAGATGCTTGAGAATATGTACGGCGAAAACGTCTTTTACGACGACGCCATCGAGATTCTTTACCCGCAGGCGTTCGACTTCGCCTATGACCAGGAGAAGTTCCAGATCGTCGGTCAGCCCGGTATCCGCGACGTGCGCTATCCCGAGGCCGGCGGCGCCGAGATCGTTTTCCAGTTCTGGCTCTACCCGACCATCAAGGTCGAGGGCTACAAGGGCCTGTCCGCGCCCAAAGCTGCCGTCCGCGTCCTCAAGAAGGACGTCGACGACGAGGTGGAGCGCGTCGCCGAGCGCAACGCCCGCGAGCAGCGGGTGGACCGCGAGGCCAAAAACGGCGACATCGCCAACATCGACTTCGTGGGTACCGTGGGCGGCAAGACCTTTGAGGGCGGCAGCGCCGAGCATTACGATCTGAAGCTCGGCTCCGGCATGTTCATCCCCGGCTTTGAGGATCAGGTCGTCGGCCTGAAGGCGGGCGAGAAGAGAGAGCTCCACGTTACCTTCCCGGAGCAGTACACCGAGGACCTCGCCGGCAAGGACGCCGTCTTCACCGTGACGGTGAACGAGGTCAAGGAGCGCATTAAGCCTGAGATCGACGACGAGTTCGCCAAGGACGTCTCCGAGTTCGACACGCTCGAGGAGTATAAGAACAGCGTCAAGGAGAAGCTGACGGAGGACCGCAAGGCCGCCGCGCAGGAGCAGTTCGAGAACGATATCCTCGAGAAAGTGACCGGCCTTGTCGAGGGCTTCATCCCCGAGGTCATGTACGACGAGCGCGTCGAGACCATGATCAACAATTACGACTACCGCCTGCAGGAGCAGGGCCTCAACGTCACCTCCTATCTGGAGATGCTCGGCATGACGATGGATCAGTTTGCGAACAACCTCCATCCGACGGCCGTGCGCGACGTCAAGCTCGACCTCGCGTTCGAGGCGATCGCCCGGCAGGAGAACATCACCGTGACCGACGAGGAGGTCACGGCCGAATTCGACCGTCTGGCCGAGCTCTACGGGACGAAGGCCGAAGACCTCCGCAAGTCCCTCGGCGACGACGCCGCGCGCCGTCAGCTCACGATCAAGAAGGCGCACGAGCTCGTTATCGACGCCGCCGTCGTGGAGAAGAAGGCCGCGAAGAAGGACGAGGACAAGGAAGACGGCAAAGAAGAGAAGAAGGAAGACTGACATATCCTTCAAAAAAGTACCGGCTGTCGTCTGAACGACGAATACGCGCCGCCGGATCGGGATATATTCCTGATAGCGTGACGGCGTGCGATACCGCGGAATTGGCGAAGCTCCTCCATACGCGGAGGAGCTTCGGCGGTTATCTTGTACGAAATGTGTAGGAGGTAATTATGAGTTTAGTACCGTATGTAGTGGAGCAGACCTCGCGGGGCGAGCGCTCTTACGATATTTTTTCCCGACTGCTGAACGACCGCATCGTTTTTCTCGGTGAAGAGGTGAACGATACGACGGCGAGCCTCGTCGTGGCGCAGCTCCTCTATCTGGAGGCGCAGGACCCGGACAAGGACATCCAGTTCTATATCAACAGCCCCGGCGGCTCCGTGACGGCGGGTCTGGCCATCTACGATACCATGCAGTATATAAAGGCCGACGTCTCGACCATCTGCATCGGCCTGGCCGCGAGCATGGGCGCGTTCCTGCTCTCCTCGGGCGCCAAGGGCAAGCGCATCGCGCTGCCGAACTCCGAGATCATGGTGCATCAGCCCTCCGGCGGGTTCCAGGGTCAGGCGACCGACATCCAGATCCACGCGGAGAACATCCTGCGCATCAAAAATAACCTCAACCGCATCCTCTCGGAGAACACAGGCAAATCCATCGACGAGGTGCGGGAGGCCTGCGAGCGCGACAACTTCATGACCGCGCAGGAGGCGCTTGAATTCGGCCTTATTGACAAGGTCATAACCAGGAGATAAAGGTTTTCATGCAAAAAGGCGAGGATAAAACGAAAAATCTGCGCTGCAGCTTCTGCGGCAAGGGGCAGAACGAGGTGGAGCGGCTCATTGCCGGCAACAACTCCTATATCTGCAACGAGTGCGTGGAGCTTTGCTCCGCCATACTGGACGACGCATCGGCCCCGCAGGAGCGAAACGAGAGCCGAGGCCCCTCCGTGCCGACCGAGATACCGAAGCCGACGCAGATACGGAAGGTGCTCGACCAGTATATCATCGGGCAGGAGCGCGCGAAGGTCGCGCTCTCCGTCGCGGTGTACAACCACTATAAGCGCATCGTTTTCGCCTATGACGACGAAACGGAGCTGCAAAAGAGCAATATCCTGCTTATCGGCCCCACCGGCTCGGGCAAGACGCTTTTTGCGCAGACGCTTGCGCGCGTGCTCGATGTGCCGTTCGCCATCGCCGACGCGACGACGCTGACGGAGGCCGGCTACGTCGGCGACGACGTGGAGAATATCCTCCTGCGGCTCTTACAGGCGGCGGACTTCGACGTGGAGCGGGCCGAGCGGGGCATCATCTATATCGACGAGATCGACAAGATCGCGCGCAAGAGCGAGAATACCTCGATCACGCGCGATGTCTCCGGCGAGGGCGTCCAGCAGGCGCTCCTCAAGATACTGGAGGGCACGGTGGCCAACGTCCCGCCCCAGGGCGGACGCAAGCATCCGCATCAGGAATTCATCAGCATCGACACGACGAACATCCTCTTCATCTGCGGCGGGGCGTTCGACGGTCTTGAAAAGATCATAGAGAACCGGCTCGATAAAAAGAGCATCGGCTTCGGCGCGGAGATCAGGAGCAAAAAGGAGCGCAACGTGGGGGAGATACTCACCCATGTCCAGTCGCACGACCTGCTCAAATTCGGCATCATACCGGAGCTGGTGGGGCGTATGCCGGTGATATCGCCGCTCCATTCGCTCTCTCGCGACGATCTCGTGAGGATACTGCTGGAGCCGAAAAATTCGCTGGTCCGCCAGTATAAGACGCTTTTGAGCTACGACATGGTGGAGCTCGAGTTCGCGCCCGGCTCGCTTGAGGCGGTGGCTGACAAGGCGATCGAGATGGACATCGGCGCGCGCGGCCTGCGCAGCGTTATGGAGGGCGTCATGACCGAGGTCATGTACGAGGTGCCGTCGGACGACAGGATCGACAAGGTGATCATTACCGAGGCCGCCGTCAAAGGCGGGGAGAAGCCCACTATCCACCGGCGTCCCAAGCCTAAGCTCGATCCGGAAGTTGTCAGCGCGTCGTAACGAACACCGAAAAGCCGCACCTCCCGGCGCATGACGCTGTGAGTGCGGCTTTTTTGGAAAGCCCTATTATGGAAGGACAGAAAATGACAGATATTACCAACAACAACGACATCATCGTCACGCTGCCGCTGGTGGCCCTCCGCGGGATCACCGTTTTCCCCGGCATGGTGACGAATTTCGACGTCGAGCGCACGCGCTCCGTCGCGGCCATGAAGAAGGCGGCCGACGGGGACAGGCGCGTCTTCCTCGTGTCCCAGAAGGACATCATGAAGGAAACGCCGGCCCGGCGCGACGTCTATTCGATCGGCACGGTGGCCATGCTGCGCCAGTTCATCAAGACGCCCTCCGGCGGTATGCGCGTCATGGTGGAGGGCATCTCCCGCGCCGAGCTCGTGGATTTCGTCGAGCAGGACGGCGTGCTCTGCGCCGAGGTGCGGCTGATCGACTCGCCGTATATCTCCCGCACGACGGCCCACGCGGAGGCGCTCGTCAGGCGCGCGGTGAGCCTCTTTGAGGAGTACGCCGATCTCTCCGGCAACGTCTCTCCCGAGACGGTCATTTCGCTGGCCGTGAACGACAACGCCGGCTTCATCGCCGACTATATCGGGCAGAACATCTTCCTCAAATTCTCCGACAAGCAGAAGATACTGGAAGCCGTGGGCCCCATCCAGCGCCTGAACGTCGTCTGCTCGCTCCTCTCGCACGAGATCGAGGTTTTGCAGATCGAGCGGAACATCAGCGACCGCTTAAACGAGCGCATGGAGCATGTGCAGCGCGAAAACCTCCTGCGGGAGCAGATGCACGTCATCCAGGCGGAGCTCGGCGACGACGACGGCATGAACGAGGTGGCGGAGTACCGCGAGAAGATCAAGGCGCTCTCGCTGCCGGAGGAGATCACGGAGAAGCTCATGAAGGAGACGGATCGGCTCGCAAAGCAGCCGTTCGGCTCTGCCGAGGCGTCCGTCATCCGCGGGTATCTCGACACCTGCCTGGAGCTGCCGTGGAACAAGAAAACGAAGGAGCGCATCGACGTCGCGGCGGCGTCGAAGGTGCTGGAGCGCGACCATTACGGCCTCGAGAAGGTCAAGGAGCGCATCATCGAATATATCGCCGTCAAGGCCCTTAAGCCGGACGTCAAGGGCGTCATCCTCTGCCTCGTCGGGCCTCCCGGCACGGGCAAGACGTCCATCGCGGCCAGTATCGCCAAGGCGATGAACCGGAAGATGGCGAGAATGTCGCTCGGCGGCATCCACGACGAGGCCGAGATACGCGGCCACCGCCGGACGTATATCGGCGCCATGCCCGGAAGGATCATGAGCGCCGTCAGTCAGTCCGGCTCCATGAACCCGATCATCCTGCTCGACGAGATCGACAAGCTCGGCCACGATTACCGCGGCGACCCCTCGGCGGCGCTTTTGGAGGCGCTCGATCCCGAGCAGAACGCCACGTTCCGCGACCATTTCCTCGATATCCCGTTCGACCTGTCCGACGTGTTCTTCATCACGACGGCGAACGACCGCTCGACGATACCGCGCCCTCTGCTCGACAGGATGGAGGTCATCGAGCTCGCCAGCTACACCGACGAGGAGAAGCTGCAAATCGCCAAAAGGCACCTGCTGCCGCGCCAGAAGAAGCGCCACGGCCTCGCGGCCAATATGCTGCGCATAGGAGACGGCGCCATGCGCGAGATCATCGCCGGCTGGACGCGCGAATCGGGCGTCAGGCAATTAGAGCGGCAGCTTGCCGCCGTCTGCCGCAAGACGGCCGCGAAGATAGCGAAGGGCGAGATCGCCGCCTGCCGCTTAAAGACCGACATGCTCGAGGAGTACCTCGGCGTCCGGAAGTTCAAGCCCGACAATTCGCTCACGCGCGACACGGTCGGCATCGCCAACGGCCTTGCCTGGACCTCCGTCGGCGGCGAGATACTCGAGGTCGAGGTCGGCGTGCTCGAAGGCAGCGGCAAGCTGGAGCTGACCGGCAACCTCGGCGACGTGATGAAGGAATCGGCCAAGGCGGCCGTGACCTATATCCGCAGCCGCTGCCGGACGCTCGGCATCGACCCGGATTTTTACAAGAACAAGGATATCCACATCCATTTCCCCGAAGGAGCGGTGCCGAAGGACGGCCCCTCCGCCGGCATCACGATGGCGGTCGCCGCGATCTCCGCGCTTTCCGGCGCGCCCGTCCGGCGCGAGATCGCCATGACGGGCGAGATCACGCTCTCCGGCCGTATCCTGCCGATCGGCGGCCTGCGGGAGAAGACGATGGCGGCCCTGCGCGCCGGCATCAAGACCGTTCTCATCCCGCAGGACAATGAGAGCGACCTCGAGGAGATCGACCAGACCGTCCGCCGCGCGCTGAATTTCATCACGGTGTCGCATATCGACAATATCCTCGGCACGGCGCTCGATCTCTCCGCCCTGAACAGAGCGGAGGAGGAGCCGGAGGCGGCCCCCGAAAAGACGCCCTCTTCCGAGCCGAAGAAGAGAAGACCCCAGGCGCCGGGGACCTTACCGATGAGGCAGTGACATGGCGCTCAACCTCAATAAGATCGAGTTTATCCGCTCGGCGGCGTCGCCGGAGCAGTTTATCTCCGACGGCCGCCCCTGCGCGGTGTTCGCCGGCAAATCGAACGTGGGGAAGTCGTCGGTCATCAACCGCCTCATGAACCGCAAAAGCCTCGCGCGGGTCAGCTCCGTGCCCGGCAAGACGATACACGTCAATTATTTCCTGGTGGACGGCTCGCTCTATCTCGTCGATCTCCCCGGTTACGGCTACGCGCGCGTCGACCGCGCGGAAAAGGACCGCTGGGGACGGCTCATGGAGGCGTTTTTCGCGCGGCCCGAGCTCATGACCTTCGGCGTCATGCTCGTGGACGCCCGCCACAAGCCCACGGCGGACGACGTGACGATGGCCGAGTGGTTCAAAAGCTCCGGGAAACCCTTCCTCGTGGCCGCGAACAAGGCCGACAAGCTGAAAAAAAGCGAGATCGAGGGCAACCTCGCGCAAATCAGGGAGACGCTCTCTCTGCCGGAGGAAACGAGGCTCGTGCTCTTTTCCGCCGAGACCGGTCTCGGCAGGCAGGAGGTCCTCTCGGCGATCACATCTCTGTGATGAGGTGAGTGCTTGGCCGAAGTATTCAAAAATCTCGACTGGTCGATCGTGACCGACGCGCTGCTGACGATTATACCGGCGCTTATCTGTATCACGCTGCATGAGCTGGCGCACGGCCTCGTCGCCTACAGGCTCGGCGATCCCACCGCCAAAAGGGCGGGGCGACTGACGCTCAATCCGATCCGTCATATCGACGTGACCGGCCTCATTGCCATGGTCATTTTCCGCTTCGGCTGGGCGAAGCCCGTGCCGGTGGATATGCGTTATTTCAAAAATCCCAAGCGCGGCATGGCCATAACGGCGCTCGCGGGGCCGGCCTCGAATCTGGTGATCGCCGCCGCCGCGCTCCTCCTGTACGGCTTTCTGTTCCGACTGCTGCGCGGCAGCACCATAGGCGGATACGTGCTCGAAATGGTTTACATAATGGCCTATCTGTCCACGGCGCTGGCCGTTTTCAACATTCTGCCCATTCCGCCGCTCGACGGCTCGAAGGTGCTCTTTTCCTTCATGTCGGACGACGCCTACTATAAGCTCATGCGCTATGAGCGCTTCGGCATGATCCTGCTCATCGCGCTCATGGTTCTCGGCGTGACGGGGCGGTACCTGGGCGTAGCTGTGCAGTATGTTTTCAACCTGCTGTTCACCCTCGCGGAGCTGACCTTCGGCCTGGCAGAGGCCCTGTTCTGATAAGAGGTTACGATGGACGATCCCACTTTCCGGCTGGAGAGCGTGGTGCATGAGCACGGCGAGCTGGAGGATTTTGAAGGTCCGCTCGCGCTGATACTCCAGCTTTTGAGCAAAAACAAAATAGAGCTTGAGGATATCAAGATATCGCTGTTGCTCGAGCAGTACCTCGCGTATCTCGACGAAATGAAGGCCATGGACCTCGACATCGCCAGCGAATTTGTGACGATGGCCTCGCATTTGGTTTACATAAAAACTAAAATGCTGCTCCAGACGGAGGAGGAGGTCACGGAGCTGCAGGAGCTCATCTCCTCGCTGGAGAAGCTGCGCTGCAAGGATACGTATCTGCGCGTCAAGGGCGTCACGGACCTCCTCGCGGAGCATTACCGCCGCGGGGCGGGGCTGCTTGTGAAGCAGCCGGAGCCGCTTCCCGCGGACCGTACGTACCGCTACAGCCACGAGATATCCGACCTGACGGACGCTCTCCGGCGCGCGCTCGACAAGGGCGACGGCGAGAGCGCGGAAGCGCCGCCGCGCCGCTTTTCCGTACCGCAGATCATCGTCTACCCGATCGACGAGAAGGCGGAGGAGATCGTAAAAAGGCTTCACGAGAAGGGCGTCATGCGCCTGCGTGAGCTTTTTAAGGAGAGCCGGAGCCGCACGGAGCTGGTGGCGACCTTCGTGGCCGTGCTGGAGCTCTGCAAGGCGGGGCGCGTCGGCCTCGGCGGGGACGAGGACGATCTCGTCGTGGCCTGTACCGAATCGGAATTGACCGGAGAAAATAACGATGGACATTCATGAAATAGAAGCCGCGATCGAGGGGATACTGTTCGCGTCGGGGGAGGCGGTATCGATCGACCGCATCGCCACCGTGCTCGCCGTCGAGCGCGATGATATAGCGGACGCCGCCGCGCGTCTGGCCGACCGCTACGCCTATGAGCGCAGAGGCGTGCGCATCGTCCGCATGGACGACTGTTTGCAGATGTGCTCCGCGCCGGAGCTCGCCGACGTCATCCGCACGGCGCTCGAGACGCGAAAGCCCCCGAAGCTCTCGCCGACGGCGCTGGAGGTGCTGGCGATCGTCGCCTATTTCCAGCCGGTGACGCGCGCGTACATCGAGCAGGTGAGGGGCGTTGACAGCTCGTACACCGTGGGCGTGCTTACAGAGCGCGGCCTTATCGAGCCGGCGGGCCGGCTCGCCGTCCCGGGCAGGCCCGTGCTCTACAAAACGACGCTGGATTTCCTGCGGACCTTCGGCGTCGCTTCGCTCTCCGAGCTGCCGGAGCTGCCCGAGTCGGATACGGAGATAGAAGGGCAGCTCAAAATACAGAACGCGATAGACGCGCTGCAGGAACAGGACGGGGAGAACGGACCGGAGGGGTGAACCGTGAGCGCCTGGATCTATATCGTCGGCATACTCGTGCTCCTGCTCGCGCTCTTGCTGCTGACCCGTGTCGGGGCCGCGGCGGAGTATGACGAGGAGGGCTTTTCCCTGCGCGTGAGGCTCGGCCTTCTTCGGCTGGATATTCAGAAGCTCATGGAGAAGAATAAAGGAAAGGGCCATAAAAAGCCAAAGAAGGAGAAAAAGGAAAAGAAGCCCGACGAGGGAAAAAAGCCGAAAAAGGGCGGCACGCTCAAAAAGCTGAAGGCCCTTTTGCCCGGCGTGCTCGATTTCCTCGGCGGCTTTCGCCGGAAGCTGCTCATCGACGAGCTGACCGTCCGGTACGTTTCGGCGGGGGAGGACCCGGCGAAGGCGGCGCTCGCCTTCGGGTACGCCTCGGCGGCAGTCTCCTCGCTGACGGCCCCGCTCGAGCGGGTGCTACGTATCAAAAAGAAGGATCTCCGCGCGTCCGTGTCCTTTGAGGAGACAGAGCCGCGCGTGTATCTGAAGGCGGAGGCGTCCATCCGCATAGGACAGCTTCTGTATCTGGCCATCAGACTGGCGTTCTTTTACCTGCGGAAAGTGGTATTATAAGGAAAGGTGGAGCTATTATGGAAAACCAGACTCTCGGCAACCTCATGGAGACCACGATGTCCAAGATTCGTGAGATGGTGGACGTCAACACGATCATCGGCCAGCCGATCACCGTGCCGGACGGCACGACGCTCATCCCCGTGTCGAAGGTCAGCTTCGGCTTTGCCTCCGGCGGCTCGGATATCCCGCCCAAGGAGAAGCAGACGGGCGCGACGCCCTTCGGCGGCGGCAGCGGCGCCGGCGTGAACATCACGCCCGTGGCGTTCCTCGTCGTGAGCGAGGGGACCGTGCGCGTTCTGAACGTCCTCCCGCCCGCCACGACCACGCTCGACAGGGCCATCGAGACGGCCCCGACCGTCGTGGACAAGATCACGGCGTTCCTGAACAAGGATAAGGAGGCGTAAAAGCGCCCATAATAAGCACTGCCTATATTCTTTCGGGTGGTGCTTATTTTGAAAAAAAGACTGACGGCGGCGGCGCTTGCGCTCACGCTGCTTACGCTCGGCGCGCCGGTATCCCGTGCTCTCGGCGCGCCGGAAAATTCCGCCGCCTGCGCGATCCTCACGGACGCGGCGAGCGGGGAAACGCTTTATGAAAAACACGCGGATAAGCTCATGCGCATCGCCAGCACGACGAAGATCATGACGGCCCTCGTCGTGCTGGAGCACTGCGCGCTTTCGGAGGAGGTCACGATCGAGCGCGGCTGGACGGGGGTCGAGGGTTCGTCCATGTATCTCGCCGAGGGCGAGACGATGACGGTGGAGGACCTGCTCTACGGCCTGCTGCTGGCCTCCGGGAACGACGCCGCCGTGGCGCTGGCCTGTCATACGGCCGGCAGCGTGGAGGCCTTCGCGGAGCTGATGAACGAGCGTGCGCGGTCGCTGGGGCTTATTTCTACGTCGTTTCGCAATCCGCACGGCCTCGACGAGGAGGGCCATTACTCCACGGCGAGGGATTTAGCGGCCATCACGCGCGCCGCCATGGAAAATGAGACATTCGCGCGCATCGTCTCGACGAGCGAGACGGAGGCGGCCGGCCGGCAGCTTCAAAATCACAACCGGCTGCTGCGCGAGTACGAGGGCGCCGTCGGCGTCAAAACGGGCTACACGAAAAGCGCGGGACGCATCCTCGTCTCCTGCGCCGAAAGGGAGGGCTTACGTCTCATCTGCGTGACGATAGCCGACCCGGACGACTGGAACGACCACAAGGGCCTTTACGACTGGGCCTTCGGGACGTTTTACAGGACGGACGCCTTAGGGCCCGACGCCATGGCCTTCGAGATACCCGTCATCTCCGGCGCGGCGCCGGCGGTGACGGTCAGGGCGGAGCGGGATTTTTCCCTGCTGCTCACCCGGGACGATACGCTCTCCCTCCGGACGGAAGCGCCGAAATTCGTCTATGCCGGCGTCACGGCGGGCGACGAGGCGGGGCGGGTGATCGTCAGTAAAAACGGAGAAAGGCTCGGAACGGTCGTTCTGCGATACGGCTCCAGCGTACCGGTCGACGAAACGCAGAAGCTGTCGGCCGCGGGGCGGTTTTTGAGAGCGCTGTTCGGAGATTAGATAAAGGTCATCATATGGAGGAAAGACTGCAAAAGCTCATCGCGGCCGCCGGCGTCGCCTCGCGCAGAGGGGCGGAGGAGATGATCTCCGCCGGACGAGTGACCGTGAACGGGCATACGGCCTCTCTCGGAGAGAGGGCCGATACGGAAAAGGATGAGATACTCGTCGACGGGAAGATTCTCCCCGGGGGCGAGGGGAAGCTCTATCTCATGCTCCACAAGCCGCGCGGCTATATCACCTCCGTCGCGGACGACAGGGGGAGAAGGACCGTCATGGAGCTCCTGCCGGATCTCGGCGCGCGGGTCTACCCCGTGGGGCGGCTGGACATGGACTCCGAGGGGCTGCTCATCCTGACGAACGACGGCGAGCTGGCGAACCAGCTCATGCACCCCTCGCGGGAGAAGGAGAAGGTCTATCATGTGACGGTGGCCGGCAGCGTGGAGAATGTCCGCAGGCTCGCTTTTCCGATCGTGATCGACGGCCGGGCCACGCGCCCGGCGAAGGTCCGGCTCCTGGTAAAAAAGGAGAAGGGCGCCGTCGTCGAGGTGCGCATCAGCGAGGGGCGGAACCGCCAGATCAGGCGCCTCTGCGAGGCCGCCGGGCTGGAGGTCAAACGCCTCAAGCGCGTTGCGCTCGGCTCTCTTCGCCTCGGCGAGCTCCGAAGCGGACAGTGGCGCAAGCTGACCGACGCCGAGGTGCGGGCGCTCCGGGGAGAAAGGCCGGAAAAATGAAGGATAAAGAAGGAAAAATTGCAAAAATCGCTTGCGTTTTGCGCCCAAACAGGATAACATAACGGTTGCGATATCCTTATCGGAGGTGTTTTCATGGAGCATGACGTTTTAGCCGTCATCGCATCGTCGATGAACGGCTTTTCCAAAGGGCAGCGGCGCATCGCCAAATACATAGCCGACAATTATGACAAGGCAGCTTTCATGACGGCGGGCAAGCTGGGCGCTACGGTGGGCGTCAGCGAATCCACCGTTGTGCGCTTCGCGGCCGAGCTGGGGTACGACGGCTATCCGGCCATGCGCAAGGCGCTGCAGGAGATGATCAAAAACCGCCTCACCTCGGTGCAGCGCATCGAGGTCGCCCGCGGTATGACCGATAACGCCGAGATACTCTCGGCCGTGCTCTCCTCCGATATCGAAAAAATACGCCTGACGCTCGAGGAGGTCAAAAAAAGCGACTTCTACGGCGCGGTGGACGCCATCGTGAACGCCGAGCATGTGTACATCATCGGCCTGCGCTCCTCGGCGGCGCTGGCGAATTTCATGGGCTTTTACCTCAATATGCTGCTGCCGAACGTGCGCGTGGTGAACGTCTCCTCGTCGAACGAGGTGCTCGAGCAGATACTGCGCGTCGGCAAGGGCGACGTATTCGTGGGGATCAGCTTCCCGCGCTATTCGCGCATGACCATCCGCGCCATGCAGTTCGCCCACGATCAGGGCGCGCAGGTCGTCTGCATCACCGATACCGAGACTTCGCTCATCGCGCAGACGTCGGATATCAAGCTCTACGCTAAAAGCGACATGGTCTCCTTCCTCGATTCGCTCGTCGCGCCGCTTTCTCTCATCAACGCGCTCATCGTGGCCGTCGCCAACAGCGAGAAGGGCAACTTGAGCGAGGACTTCCAGCGTCTCGAAAAGCTCTGGTCGGAGTACGAGGTCTATGGCGACAGGGAACAGTGACGTCTGCGTCGTCGGCGGGGGCCCCGCCGGGATGCTGGCCGCGGGCCTCATGGCCCGGCGCGGTCTGCGCGTCGCCGTGCTCGAAAAGAACGACAAGACGCTTTTAAAGCTTGGCATCACGGGGAAGGGCCGCTGCAACCTGACGAACGACGCCTCCGCGCGCGACTGTGTGGCGGCGGCGACGACGAACGGGCGCTTCCTCTACAGCGCGCTGAACGAGTTTCCCCCCGCGGACGTCATGGCCTTCTTCGAGGGATTAGGCGTCCCGCTGAAAACGGAACGCGGCGGCCGCGTTTTCCCGGCGTCCGACCGCGCGCTCGACGTGGTGTACGCGCTGCGCGCTTTTGTGAAAAGAAGCGGCGCTTCGGTCGTCCGCGGCAGGGCCGAGGCGATCGTGACGGAAAACGGCGCCGTTTCCGGCGTCCGCTTTGACGGCGGCGAGATACGCTGCCGCGCCGCTCTGCTCGCCACCGGCGGGATGAGCTATCCGGCCACCGGCTCGACCGGCGACGGCTACGCCATCGCGGAGAAGCTGGGCCATACGATCGTACCGCCGAGACCGTCCCTTGTGCCGCTTACGTCGCCCGACGGCTTTTGCGCCGACATGCAGGGCGTCTCCCTGCGGAACGTGCGCCTGCGCGCCTATGAGGGCGACAAGCTCGTTTTTGACGAGCAGGGCGAGCTGCTTTTTACGCATTTCGGCCTTTCCGGGCCGCTTGTACTCTCGGCCAGCGCGCATTTGCGCGATTTTTCCGGGGATAAGTGCCATGTATCCATCGATTTAAAGCCCGCGCTCGACGAGCGGAAGCTGGACGCGAGGATATTGCGCGATTTTGAAAAATTTTCGAACCGCGATTTTCAGAACGCTCTCGGCGAGCTGGCCCCCTCGAAAATGATCCCCGTGCTGGTCCGGCGCTCCGGCATCCCGCCGGAGACGAAGGTCCATTCGGTCACGCGCGCGCAGAGGCTCGCGCTCGTGCGCCTTTTCAAGGATTTTTCCGTCAGGATATCCGGCGCGAGGCCCGTGGAGGAGGCCATCGTGACCTCCGGCGGCGTCGACGTGCGGGAGGTCGACCCCAAAACGATGGCGTCGAAGCTCGTGCCGGGGCTGTATTTTGCCGGCGAGATACTGGACGTGGACGCCTATACGGGCGGCTATAATTTGCAGATCGCGTGGGCGACGGCGCACGCCGCCGCCGGGCATATAGAATTTTGAAGGAGGAATGGCTATGACATTCCGCAGCATTGCGATAGACGGTCCGTCCGGCGCGGGCAAGAGCACGCTCGCCAAGATGGCCGCGGCCCACTATGGCTTCGTGTATCTCGATACGGGCGCCATGTATCGCTGCATCGGCCTCGCGGCGTTAAGAGCCGGCGTCCCCTCGAAGGACGAGGAGGCCGTCAAGGCGCTTTTGCCCGGCCTCTCGATCGCCATCGAGCGCGCGGAGGACGGCGCGCAGAGAATGATCCTCAACGGAGAGGACGTGTCCGGGGACATCCGCCTGCCGGAGGTCTCGCTCTACGCCTCCGACGTTTCCGCCATGAAGCCTGTCAGGGACTTCCTGCTCGATAAGCAGCGGGAATTCGCCCGCGTATCGAACGTCGTCATGGACGGACGCGATATCGGCACGGTCGTCTTGCCCGACGCCGATGTGAAGATATACCTCACCGCGAGGGCCGAGGTGCGCGCGCGCCGCCGCTACGACGAGCTCGTGGCCAAAGGGAGCGACGTCACCTTTGAAAAGGTGCTGGAGGAGCTCATCCTCCGCGACCAGAACGATATGACGCGCGCCGAAGCGCCGCTGCGCAGGGCCGACGACGCGCTTCTGGCCGATACGTCGGACCTCGACCTGGAGCAGAGCTTTGCGCTTATCAGGAGACTTATCGACGAAGGACTTGACCGCCATGAAGCGTAGCTTTCTGGCCTACCAGCGCGTCTATCTGATCGTCTCGCTCATCGTCGCCCTCATCTTCCACGTGAAGGTCATCGGCCGCGAGAACATCCCGGCCGGCGCGGCGATCATCTGCGCGAACCATTCGAGCTGGGCCGACCCCTTCCTTATCATGACGGCTATACGCAACAAGGAGCAACTCCACATGATGGCCAAAAAGGAGCTCTTCGACTTTAAGCCCCTCGGCGCCATCCTGCGCGGCATTGGCTCCTTTCCCGTCAACCGCGAGAGCGCCGATATCACCGCGGTGAAGAATACCATGAATTATCTCAAAGAAGGGGAGAAGGTCGTCATTTTCCCCGAGGGGACGAGGGTGGACAAGGACCTCTCCGTGCGCGCCAAGAACGGCGCCGTCCGCATCGCGGACAAGATGAAGGTGCCGATCCTGCCGATCTACATACCACGCCGGAAGAAGACGTTCGGCAAGGTGGAGATGGTCATCGGCAAGCCATATTATGTAAACGAAGAAGGGCTCAAGCTGTCGAACGACGAATATAACGTCCGCGCGCAGCAGATGATGGAGATCATCGCCGGGCTCAAAACGGGGAGCGCCGCCGTATGAAGATAACTACCGCCAAAAGCGCCGGCTTCTGCTTCGGCGTGGCGCGCGCCGTCGCGCTGGCCGAGCAGGCGGCCGGAAAGGGAGGACGCGTCAAGACGCTCGGTCCCCTCATACACAACGCGCGCGTGGAGGAAAAGCTCGCCTCGCTCGGCATTACGCGGGCCGATGACGTCTCTGAAATAGAAAAGGGAGACGTCGTCATCATCCGCAGCCACGGCGCGCTGCGCTCGGAAATGGAGGCGCTTACGGCGCTCGGCGTCGAGATCGTCGACGCGACGTGTCCGGACGTGGCGAAGATACACGCCGCCGCGGAGGAGGCGTCCGAAAAAGGGCGGATGGTGGCCGTCATCGGCGATAAGGAGCACCCGGAGGTGCGCGCCATTTGCAGCCGCTGCGGAGACACCGTCGTGTTTTCATCGCCGGAGGACGTGGAGAGGTACGCGCGGGAGCATCCGAAGTTCGCGGAAAAGCCCGTTTCCGCCGTCGCGCAGACGACGCTGACGCGCGAAATTTTCGATTTATGCGTAAATAGCTTAAAAAAAGTATGTACAAATCTCGAAATATTTGATACAATATGCTGTACTACGTCACGCAGACAAAAAGAGGCCGCCGAAATTGCGGCAAAAAGTGATGCGATGTTCGTGATCGGAGATCCGGCAAGCGCCAACAGCAAAAGGCTTTTCGGCATTTGCAGCGGCGTTTGTCCGCGCTCGTATTTCATCGAGACGGCGGATGACGTCAGCGAGGAAATGCTTTCCGGCGTTAACGATTTAGGGATCACTGCCGGCGCTTCGACGCCTGCGTGGATAATAAAGGAGGTTAATCAGAAAATGATTGACGAAATGAACATGAACACCCAGGCTGTCGAGAACACGGAACCGGTGGAGGCCCAGGTGGCTGCGCCTGCGGAGGAGCCTGTCGAAAGGGAGGAGTCCTTCGATGAAATGCTTGAGAAATCTATCAAGACTTTATATACAGGAGAGAAAGTGACCGGTACTGTTTCCGCCATCACGCCTACCGAGATTTCGGTCGACCTCGGCACCAAGCAGTCGGGCTATATTCCTGTTTCCGAGCTGACCGACGATCCCACCGCCAAGGTGGAGGATATCGTCAAGGTCGGCGACGAGATCGAGACCTATGTCATGCGCGTCAACGACGTCGAGGGCACCGTCATGCTCTCGAAAAAGCGCCTTGACGCCGTCAAGACGTGGGACGACATCATCGAGGCCAAGAACGAGAAGACCGTCGTCGAGGGCACCGTCATCGAGGAGAACAAGGGCGGCATCGTCGTCTCCGTGCGCGGCATCAACGTCTTCGTGCCCGCCTCCCAGTCCGGCCTGCCGAAGGACACGCCCATGACCGAGCTGCTCAAGCAGAAGGTCAGGCTCCGCATCACCGAGGTCAACCAGCAGCGCCGCCGCGTCGTCGGCTCCATCCGCGCCGTGCAGTATGAGGAGCGCCGCGAGAAGGCCGAGGCCATCTGGAACGAGATCGAGGTCGGCAAGCATTACGAGGGCGTCGTGAAGTCCCTCACGAGCTACGGCGCGTTCGTAGACATCGGCGGCATCGACGGCATGGTCCACGTTTCCGAGATCAGCTGGAGCCGTATCCGCCAGCCCTCCGACGTGCTCTCCGTCGGCGATAAGATCGACGTGTACGTCATCTCCTTCGATAAGGAGCTCAAGAAGATCTCTCTCGGACATAAGGACAAGAGCCAGAACCCGTGGCTGCTGTTCACGAACCAGTACCAGGTCGGCGACGTCGCCAACGTGCGCATCGTCAAGCTCATGCCGTTCGGCGCTTTTGCCGAGATCATCCCCGGCGTGGACGGGCTGATCCATATCTCCCAGCTCGCCGATCACCGCGTCGCCAAGGCGGACGACGTCGTGGCTGTCGATCAGCGCGTCGATGTGAAGATCGTCGATATCGACAACGAGAAGCAGAAGGTGTCCCTCAGCATCCGCGCCCTGCTCGCCCCCGGCGCCGCCCCCAGGAAGGAAGAGCCCGCGGCCGAGCCCGCGCAGGAGGACGACGTGGTCGTCTATGATACGGACAAGCCGCCCGTGGAAGAGACCCCCGTGGAAGAGGCCCCTGTGGAAGAGGCCCCCGCGGAGGAGGCTCCCGCCGCCGAATAAGGAAACAGTCAAAAAGAGCTCTGAACGACACCGTTCGGGGCTCTTTTTTTGTTTTTTTCTTACGAAAAAGCCTTGCCATTTCAATGAAAAATAGTGTATAATACTGTTGCATTATTATAAGCATTTTGAAAAAATGTCTATTTTATCGGAAAGGAAGGTCACGGATGTTCAAGGTCGGCGATAAGATCGCTCATCCCATGCACGGCGCCGGAGTGATTGAGAGCATAGAAGAGAAAAAAGTGAACGGCACGGTGAGGGCGTATTACGTCTTGCGCATCCCTGTCGGGAACATGCTCGTCATGATCCCCACCGACTCGTGCGAAGCGATCGGCGTCCGCCCGATTTTGGACAGGAACGAGGCTGAAGATATCCTCGCGCAGATACCGGAGATAGAGCCGGACATGACGCAGAACTGGAACAGGCGTTACCGCGAAAACATGCTGCGCATCAAAAGCGGCGATCTGCTCGAGGTATCGCGCGTCATCAAGGGGCTCGTGCAGCGCGATCATGAAAAGGGGCTTTCCACGGGGGAGCGGAAGATGCTGCGGAGCGCGAAGCAGATATTGGTCTCCGAGCTGGTGCTCTCCTTTGAATCGAATTACGAGGATGTGGAAAGCCGGCTGGACGCCATGCTGGCGTAAAGATAAGACCGTTCGTCGGGGCGGCGGGCGCATGCCCCGCCGCCCCGCGTTTTCAGGGAGGCTGGATATGAAAATACCCTCTGCTGTCATGCCGTACTGCGCGGCGGTCGTACCGGCGGCCGGCTCGTCGTCCAGAATGAGCGGCGTGGACAAGATATTTTACCGTCTCGGCGGCGTCCCCGTGATCGTGAGAACGCTTCGGGCGCTCTCGACGTGCGATTACATAAAAGAGATCGTCCTCCTCGTGCGGGAGGATTCCGTTACGCGCGCGGCCGGCCTCGTAAACGCCTACGGACTGGATAAGGTGACTTATGTGCTTGCGGGAGGGGCAGAGCGGCTCGACTCGGTCGCGGCCGGCGTCGCCGTCGTCTCCAAAAAGGCGAAGTATATCCTCGTCCACGACGGCGCGCGCCCGCTCGTAACGCCCGATATCGTGCAAAAGGCCGTCTGGGCCGCCAAAAAGTACGGCGCGGCCGCCTGCGCCGTGCCGGTCAAGGATACGATAAAAACGGCGGAAAAGGGCGTCGTGAAGGACACGCCGGACCGATCCTCGCTCTTCGCCGTGCAGACGCCGCAGGTGTTCGACGCGGCGCTGCTGCGGGGGGCATTGCAGAACGCGCAGGAAAAGGAGCTGGCCGTCACGGACGACTGCATGGCCGTCGAGGCCGTGGGCGGCACGGTGCTCCTCTCCGAGGGGAGCTATGAGAACATAAAGCTCACGACGCAGACCGATCTGGCCTTTGCCGAGGCCATTTTGAAGGGGAGAGAGGCATGAGGATAGGACACGGTTACGATGTGCACCGCCTGAAGGAGGGACGCCGCTGCGTCCTCTGCGGCGTGGAGGTGCCGTCGCCCGTCGGGCCGGACGGCCATTCCGACGCCGACGCCCCGGCGCACGCGCTTATAGACGCGCTCTTCGGGGCGCTCGCGCTGCCGGATATCGGCGCGCATTTCCCCGACAGCGACGAGAGATACCGGGACGCCGACAGCATGATTTTGCTGCGTGCCGCCGCCGGGGAGGCGCGCTCGCTCGGGTATGAGATCGAAAACGCGGACATCACCATCATCGCGCAGCGGCCGAAGCTGGCGCCCTATATCCCGCAGATGAGGGAGAGACTGGAAGAGGTGCTCGGCCTCCCCGCGGGGACCGTCGGCGTCAAGGCGACGACGGAGGAGGGGCTCGGCTTCACCGGCTCCGGCGAGGGGATCGCCGCGCACGCCGTCGTGCTGCTTCGTAAACGATGAAGCGCGGCGTCCGTCTGTCGCCGCGCCTCATGGCGGCGGCGTCTTTTGTGCCGCGGGGGGCAAGGCTCGCCGACGTCGGGACCGATCACGGTCTCGTGCCGGCGTTTTTGGCCCTCGAGGGGCGGTGTGACTATATCGTCGCGTCTGATATCCGGGAGGGGCCGCTCTCGGCCGCGGTGAGGACGGCGGAGAAAAGCGGCGTCGCCGACCGGATCGATTTCCGGCTCGCGGACGGCCTTCGCGGCATGGAGACGCTTTCGCTCGACACGCTGCTGATCGCCGGCATGGGCGGAGAGACCATCGCCGCCATGCTGGAGAGGGCCCCGTGGACGGCGGAGGAGCGCGTCACGCTCCTTTTGCAGCCGCAGTCGAAGCTGCCGGAGGTGAGCGACCTGCTTTCGCGTCTGCGCAAGCCCGTGACGGACGCCGCGCTCGCGCGCGACGCGGGGCGGCTCTATCTCGTGATGAAGGCGTCCGGCAGCGGAGACTATACGCCGACGGCGGCGGAAAAATACGCGCCGCGCGTGCTGCTCGATAAGCGCGACGCGCTGTTGCCGGATTATCTCACATGGCTCATCTCGCGCTTTTCCAAAGCGGAGAGGGCGATCCGGGGCGCGGGCAGGGAGGACGCGGCGCTGACCGAGGCCCTGCGCGGCCTTGCGGCCATGAAGGAGGAGACAGATACATGGCGAAAGTAAAAGAAATCCTGGCCTTTCTGGAGGGGTGGGCCCCTCCGCAGATGAAGATGGATTTCGACAATGTCGGCCTGCTCGCCGGCTGGCCGGATCGTGAGGTGAAGACCTGCGTCGTCGCCCTCGACGTGTCGGACGACGTCATAGACGAGGCGGTCTCCCTCGGCGCGGAGCTGATCGTCTCGCACCACCCGCTGCTCTTTTCGCTCAAGGCCGTGCGGGCCGACGACTATACCGGCGCGCGCGTCATAAAGCTGATCCAAAACGGCGTTTCGGCCATCTGCATGCACACCAATCTCGACGCGGCGGAGGGCGGCGTCAACGACGCGCTGGCGAAAGCGGCCGGTCTTACGGACGTGGAGCTGCTCTGTACCGACGGTACGCTCGACGGCGTACCCTACTGCATCGGCCGGGTGGGGCGGCTGCCCTGCGCGGTCTCCATGGCGGAGTACCTGCCTTTTCTGAAGGCGTCGCTGCGCTCGGCCGGACTGCGCTTCCACGACGCGGGGAGGCCCGTCAGCCGCGTTGCCGTCCTCGGCGGATCGGGCGGCAGCGAGCTTTATAAGGCGGTCGCCGCCGGGGCGGACACGTTCGTGACGGCCGACGTCAAGTACGACGTTTTCCTCGAAGCGAAGTTTTTGGGAATCAATCTTATCGACGCCGATCATTTCTGCACGGAGAACACGGTGGTGCCGACGCTGTGCGAGCGCCTGGCCGAAGCCTTCGGGGACGTGCGCTTCGCCGTCTCCGGGACGCACGGGCAGACGGCGGATTTTTGTTAGAAGGGGGAGGCGCTCATGCTGCTGGCCATTGATATCGGGAACACCAATATCGTCCTCGGCTGTCTGGAGGGCAGGGAGATACGCTACCTCGCCCGCATGTCCACGGACATGACGCTGACGGACTGCGAATATGCCGTCCGCATCAAATCCATGCTGGGACTCAGGGGGATGGACTGCGACGGCTTCGACGGCGTCGTGATCTCGTCCGTCGTGCCGCCTATCACCGGGGAGATCGGCGCGGCGGTGAAGCTCCTCACTGGCCATGAGGCGCTCGTCGTCGGCGCAGGCGTCAAAACGGGTCTGAATATCAAGATCGACGACCCGGCCCAGCTCGGCAGCGACCTCGTCGTCGGCGCCGTCGCGGCGATAGACCGCTGGGCCCCGCCGCTCATCCTCATCGACATGGGCACGGCGACGACGTTTTCCGCTATTGATAAGCACGGGAACTTTCTCGGCGGCGCCATCATGCCGGGGCTGCAGCTCTCGCTCGACTCGCTGGCCTCCGGTACTTCGCAGCTCCCGAAGATCGCCATCGAGCCGCCGAAGCGCGCCATCGGCCGCAATTCCGTCGAGTCCATGCGAAGCGGCGCGCTCTTCGGCACGGCCGCGATGCTCGACGGGATGATCGACCGCTTCCGCGGGGAGTTGGGGGAGAACGCCTCGGTGATCGCCACCGGGGGCCTGGCCGAACGCATCATCCCGCACTGCCGCCACGAGATCATCTATGACGGCGAGCTTTTATTGCGCGGCCTCGCCATCATCTGGGAGAAAAACAGGAAGTAAGATCGAGGGATCGCTGCGCCATGGCAGCGATCCCTCGAATTCCGTTTTTATTTGATTTTTATTATGTACCCTTCTTTTCTCGGCTCCGCCTCCGGGAGCGGGCCGTCGGGGAAACCGAGGATGCAGTTGCCGACGCCGACCCAGGCTTCATCGATGCCCCATTTGCGCATGAGGGCCTTGCCCTCGGGCAGCTCAAAGGTCTCCTTCGCCCGGTTGATCCACCGCCCGGCGAGGCCGACGGCGTGCGCGGCGTTGAGCATGTTCCCGAGGACGAGCGACGCGTCGCAGACGCCGCCCTTCGATTTGGGGTCCGCGAAGACGACGACGACGGTGGGTGCGCCGTAAAACGGGTCGGTCCCTTCTTCGCCCTTGATGCGCGCGTTTAACTCCCGCATCACGGCGATATCCTCGGCGTCCTGCACGGAGACGATCAGCGGCGACTGTAACCCTCTCGCCGTGGGGGCGTAGGTGCCGGCCGTGAGCACGGCGTCGAGCCTCTCCTCCGGTATCTGTTCCGGCTTATACTTTTTGGTGCTCCTGCGTGTCAGCAGATTCTGAAGCGCTTCGTTCATGGCTGTTGCCTCCTTTTTTCTCATGGTACAACAAAGACGGACAAAAATCCATGCCTGCCCGAAAAATTTTTATACGGTATGAGCGCGAATTACCGCATATTCTGCGTTGACGACACTTCTATCTTGTGATAAAATCATGCTGTCAAGAAAATTGAAACCTGTCTCCGGTCACTGACGGATCGATGGATTACCATGTGGGAGCCGGAGCGGAGCGGAACATGCCGACCGTCTGGGCAGACCTCCCAATAAGTGCGGAGCGGTCTGTCCTTTTTTATTTAGCAAACGCCGATCAAATCGCCGCACACGTCTTGACGGCGTCTTTGCCGTCTGCTATTGCTTCAAAAACTTGACATACAAACATAAGGAGAGTCACCATGAAAAAAGCAGCGGTCATCATGGGCAGCGACAGCGATCTGCCCGTCGTCGAGAAGGCGATCGACACCCTGAAGGAATACGGCGTGCCCTGCGAGGTACACGTTTTCTCCGCGCACAGGACCCCGGCCGAGGCGAAGGCCTTTTCCGAGAGCGCGGCGGAAAACGGCTTCGGCGTCATCATCGCCGCCGCCGGCAAGGCGGCGCATCTGGCGGGAGCCATCGCCGCGAACACCGTCCTGCCGGTCATCGGCATCCCGGTGAAATCCTCGACGCTCGACGGCCTCGACGCGCTTCTGTCGACCGTGCAGATGCCCTCCGGCATCCCAGTGGCGACGGTGGCTATAGACGGCGCGGCCAACGCGGCGCTGCTCGCGGTCGAGATACTGGCGGTGAGCGATCCGGCGCTTTCGCAGAAGCTGAAGGACGCGCGCCGGGCCGCCTCGGAAAAGGTCCTGCGGGCCGACAGGGATATCGCGGCCAAATTCAACTGAAAGTTACAGATTTTTTAACAATACAGGGAGGCAGCATTTATGAAACTGGTTTACACGGGAAAGACGAAGAATGTTTTTGCGCTGGACAACGGCAACTACCTGCTGAAGTTCAAGGACGACTGCACCGGCAAGGACGGCGTTTTCGATCCGGGCATGAACGAGGTGGGACTCACCATCGAGGGCGTGGGCGACGTCAATCTCCGCATGTCCATCTATTTCTTCGAGAAGATCAACGCGGCCGGCATACGCACGCACTATGTCAGCGCCGATCTGAAAGAGACGACCATGGAGGTGCTGCCGGCCAAGGTGTTCGGCAAGGGACTTGAGGTCATCTGCCGCTATAAGGCCGTCGGCTCCTTCTACCGCCGCTACTGCGACTATATCGAGGAGGGCGCCGATCTGCCCGCCTATGTCGAGACGACGTTTAAAAACGACGCGCTCGGCGATCCGCTCGTCACAGAGGACGGTCTCATCGCCCTCGGCGTCATGACGGCCGAGCAGTACGACGCCATCCGCGACATGACGAAGAAGATCACGAAGATCGTCGCCGACGACCTGAAGGAGAAGGGCCTCGACCTCTACGACATCAAATTCGAATACGGCTACGACGCCGACGGCAAGGTCATGCTCATCGATGAGATCGCCTCCGGCAACATGAGAGTGTACAAGGACGGCGTCTACATCGACCCGATGAAGCTCTCTGAGCTCTTCTTTGCGTAATGGGCGGCTTTTTCGGCGCGGTCTCCAGGCGAGACTGCGTGCTGGACGTCTTCTTCGGCGTCGACTATCATTCGCACCTCGGCACGCGCCGGGGCGGCATGGTCGTCTACGACGAGGAGAAGGGCTACCAGCGTCAGATACATAATATCGAGAATACGCCGTTCCGGACGAAGTTCGAAAACGACGTCGCCTCGTTTTGCGGCTGCGCCGGCATCGGCTGCATCAGCGACACGGACCCGCAGCCGCTGCTCATCCGCTCGCATCTCGGCCTGTTCGCCATGACGACGGTCGGTATCATCAACAACGCGGAGGCGCTCGTGGAGAAATATTTCTCCGACCACGGCCATCAGTTCATGGCCATGAGCTCCGGCGCCGTCAACGCGACCGAGCTCACGGCCGCGCTCATCAACCAGAAGGATTCGCTGATCGAGGGCATCCGGCACGCGCAGGAGGTCATCGACGGCTCCATGACGCTGCTCATCTTAAAGGGAAAGAGCATCATCGCGGCGCGTGACCGACTGGGGCGTTTGCCTGTGCTCGTGGGAAAAAGCGACGACGGCTGCTGTATCTCCTTTGAGTCGTTCGCCTATCACAAGCTCGGCTATTCGGACGGCTACGAGCTCGGCCCCGGCGAGATTGTCGAGGTGACGGCGGACGGCTGGAAGCAGCTCACCCCCCCGGGCGACAAAATGCGCATCTGCGCCTTCCTCTGGACCTATTACGGCTACCCGAACTCGAATTACGAGGGGCAGAACGTGGAGGTCGTGCGCTACCGCAACGGCGAGCTCATGGCGCAGAAGGACAGGAAAAACGGTATGCTGCCGGACGTGGACTACGTCGCGGGCGTGCCGGATTCCGGCATACCGCACGCCATCGGCTACGCCAACGACTGCCACGCGCCCTTCGCGCGGCCTTTCGTCAAATATACGCCGACCTGGCCGCGCTCCTTCATGCCGGCCAATCAGGACGTGCGCAACCAGGTCGCCAAGATGAAGCAGATACCGGTCCCGGAGCTCATCGAGGGGAAAAAGCTGCTCTTTGTCGACGACTCGATCGTCCGCGGGACACAGCTGCGGGAGACGGTGGAATTTCTCTACAGCTGCGGCGCGGAGGAGGTACACATGCGCTCCGCCTGCCCGCCGATCATGTACGGCTGCAAGTACCTCAATTTCTCGCGCAGCAATTCCGATATGGAGCTGCTCGCGCGGCGCACCATCCAGGAGCTGGAGGGGGACGAGGGGCAGGAGCACCTCGACGAGTACGCCGACGGCACCTCCGAGCGCGGCAAGTGCCTCGCTAAAACGATCTGTGAAAAGTTCGGCTTCAGCTCGCTCGGCTATCAGTCGCTCAAGGGGCTTTTAGAGGCCATCGGCATAGACAGCGACAAGCTCTGCACTTACTGCTGGAACGGCAGAGAATAACGGCGCGTCCGCCGAAACAAGAAAGAGGGAAGGCATCATGGGCAAAAGCTATTCGGAATCCTACGCCGCGGCCGGTGTCGATATCACCGCCGGCTATCGGGCCGTTGAATTGATGAAGAGCCATATCGCGCGGACGATGACGCCGGGCGCGCTGTCCGATATCGGCGGCTTCGGCGGCCTCTTTGAACTCGACCTGACGGGCTACAGGCGGCCCGTGCTGGTCTCCGGCACGGACGGTGTCGGCACCAAGCTGCGGCTGGCGTTTCTGATGGACAAGCATGACACCGTCGGCATCGACTGCGTGGCCATGTGCGTGAACGATATCGTCTGCTGCGGAGCGAAGCCGCTCTTTTTCCTCGATTATATCGCCTGCGGGAAGAACGTCCCGGAGAAGATCGCTCAGGTCGTCTCCGGCGTGGCGGAGGGCTGCATCCAGTCCGGCGCCGCGCTCATAGGCGGCGAGACGGCCGAAATGCCGGGCTTCTACCCGGAGGACGAGTACGACCTCGCGGGCTTTGCCGTCGGCGTGGTAGACAGGGAGAAGATCGTCAACAATCAGACGGTCGCCGCCGGCGACGCCGTTTTGGCGCTCCCTTCCTCCGGCGTCCACTCCAACGGCTTCTCGCTCGTGCGGAAGGTGCTGGATGTGGAAAAGACCGACCTGCGCGCGCCGGTTTCGGAGCTCGGGGGCAGGAGCCTCGGCGAGACGCTCCTGGAGCCGACGAAGATCTATGTGAAGCCCGTCCTCGCCCTCATGGAGGGCGTGACGGTGAAGGCCGTCTCCCATATCACCGGCGGCGGCTTCTATGAGAATATCCCGCGCAGCATCCCGCACGGCTTCTCCGTCCATGTGGAGAAGAGGGCCGTCAAAACGCCGCCCGTGTTCGATGTGATCGCCAAAGCGGGGGAGATACCGGAGCGGGACATGTTCAACACGTTCAACATGGGCGTCGGCATGAGCGTCGTCGTCTCGCGCGAGGAGGCCGACAGGGCTGTCGCCATACTCCGTGAAAACGGCGTGGACGCCTATGTCATGGGCGATATCCGCTACGGAGACGAGGGAGTGGTGATCGCCTGATGACCGAAAAAGTAAAAATCGCCGTGCTCGTCTCCGGCGGCGGCACGAATTTGCAGGCGCTTATCGACGCCGAAAAAGCCGGGGTGCTCCAAAGCGGCGAGATCGTCCTCGTCATATCCAGTAAAGCGGACGCGTATGCCCTCCAAAGGGCGGAAAGAGCCGGCATCCCGGCCGTCGCCGTCCCGAAAAAGCAGTGCGCCTCGCAAGGAGAGTTTGAAGGCAAAATACGCGCGCTTTTGGAAGAAAACGGCGTCGAGCTCATCATCCTCGCCGGCTTCATGAGCATTTTGAGCGCGGATTTCACCGACCGCTATCCGCGTCGGATCATCAACGTGCATCCGTCGCTCATCCCGTCTTTTTGCGGGGAGGGGTATTACGGCCTGCGCGTCCATGAGGAGGCGCTGCGCTACGGCGTCAAGGTCACGGGCGCGACCGTGCATTTCGTCAACGAGGTGCCGGACGGGGGACAGATCATCCTCCAGAAGGCCGTGGAGATACAGGACGGCGACACACCCGAAGTTCTCCAGCAGCGCGTCATGCGCGAGGCGGAGTGGATACTCCTGCCGCAGGCGGCGGAGAAGGTTTCGCAGGAAATACTGAAAGAGAGGGTATGAAATGGCGATCAACGTATATGAAGTAAGCGACCTCGGCAAGCTGCTCGCGGGGAACACCTATCCCGGCCGCGGCATTGTCATCGGCACGAGCGAGAACGGACAGTATGCCGTCACGGCCTATTTCATCATGGGCCGCAGCGAGAACAGCCGCAACCGCATTTTCACCGAGGAGGGCGAAAACGTCACGATCTATCCGTATGACGAGTCGAAGGTCGCGGACCCGTCGCTCATCATCTATTCGCCCATCCGCGTTTTAGGCGGCAGCACGATCGTCACGAACGGGGACCAGACCGACACTGTGTACGACGCGCTTAAACAGGGCGGCACGTTCGAGAGCGCGCTCGACACCCGCACGTTCGAGCCGGACGGCCCGAACTGGACGCCGCGCATCTCCGGCATCATGAACGTCGAGGGGGGAAAGTTCACCTACAAGATGAACATCCTCAAGAGCGTGGATGAACAGGGGAGCGACTGCGCGAGATATACTTATTCTTACCCCGCCGTGCCCGGTCTCGGCCAGTTTATCCACACCTATATCTGCGACGGCAGCCCCATCCCCACGTTCTCGGGCGAGCCGGAGCGTGTGTCCATTCCCGACGATATCGACGCCTTCACGCGGCACATCTGGACGAACCTCAATGAGGCAAACAAGATATCGCTCTACGTTCGGTATATCGATATCAAAACGGGGAAGTACGTCAGCAGGATGATAAACAAATATAACCGGTGAGGGAAAGGAGAGCGTCACAATGAAAGAACTGGAACTCAAATACGGCTGCAACCCCAACCAGAAGCCGGCGCGCGTCTTCATGGAGGACGGCGAGCTGCCGTTCCGCGTGCTCAACGGCAAGCCCGGCTACATCAATCTCATGGACGCCTTCAACAGCTGGCAGCTCGTGAAGGCCCTCAAGGCCGCCACCGGCTACGCCTCCGCCGCGTCCTTCAAGCACGTTTCGCCTGCGGGCGCCGCCATCGGCACGCCGCTGACGGAGGTGGAGAAGAAGATATACTTTGTCGAGGGGATGGAGCTTACCCCCGTCGCCGCCGCCTACGCCAAAGCCCGCGGCGCCGACCGCCTCTGCTCCTACGGCGACTGGGCCGCCCTCAGCGACACCTGCGACGCGGCGACGGCGAAGCTTCTCGCGCTGGAGGTCTCCGACGGCGTCATCGCCCCCGGCTATACCGACGAGGCGCTGGCGATACTCAAGACCAAGCGCAAGGGCGGGTATAACGTCATCGAGATCGACGAAAATTACGTCCCCGCGCCCATCGAGCGCCGGAACATCTACGGCGTCACCTTTGAGCAGGGCTACAATAACTATGCGATCGACGCGTCCGTGCTGCAAAACGTCGTTACGGCGAATAAGGATATCCCGAAGGCCGCGCAGGACGATCTGATCCTCGCGCTCATCACGCTCAAATACACGCAGTCCAACTCCGTCTGCTATGTGAAGAACGGCCAGACCATCGGCGTCGGCGCCGGCCAGCAGAGCCGCATCCACTGCACGCGCCTTGCCGGCAATAAGGCCGATATCTGGTGGCTCCGCCAGCATCCGAAGGTCCTGGGCCTTCAGTTTGTAGACGGCATCCGCCGCCCCGAGCGAGACAACGCCATCGACGTCTATATCTCCGACGAGTATGAGGACGTGCTGGCCGAAGGGACCTGGCAGACCATCTTCAAGGAGAAGCCCGAAGTCCTGACGGCGGCGGAGAAGAAGGAGTGGGGCAAGAAGCTCACCGGCGTCTCCGTCGGCAGCGACGCGTTCTTCCCGTTCGGCGACAACGTCGAGCGCGCGCGGAAATCCGGCGTCGAATATATCGCCCAGCCGGGCGGCTCCATACGCGACGACAACGTCATCGAGACTTGCGACAAATATAATATCGCCATGGCCTTTACCGGCATGAGGCTGTTCCATCATTGATTTTTGTGAGGTAAACTATGGATATACTGGATATGCTCCGGGAGTACGACCCCGATGTGTACGAGGCGTGCGCCCTGGAGCTCAACCGCGAGCAGCAGAACATCGAGCTCATCGCATCGGAAAACATCATCTCCAAGGCATCCCTCCTCGCCGCCGGCACGGTGCTGACGAACAAATACGCCGAGGGCTACCCCGGCAACCGCTATTACGGCGGCTGCCAGTACGTCGACATGGTAGAGAACATCGCCCGCGACCGCATCAAGAAGATATTCGGCTGTGACCACGTGAACGTCCAGCCGCACAGCGGCTCGAGCGCGAACCTCGCCGTCGAGTTCGCCCTGCTCTCTCCGGGCGACACGATCATGGGCATGAGCCTCTCCGCCGGCGGCCATCTGACGCACGGCTCGAAGGCCAACATCTCCGGCAAATATTTCAACGTTCTCTCCTACGGCGTCGACGACGAGACGCAGATGATTAACTACGAGGCCGTCCGGCAGATGGCGCTCGAGTGCCGCCCGAAGCTCATCATCGCGGGCGCGAGCGCGTATTCCCGCATCATCGACTTCAAGAAGTTCCGCGAGATCGCCGACGAGGTCGGTGCCTATCTCATGGTGGATATCGCGCACATCGCCGGGTTAGTCGCCGCCGGGCTCCATCCGAGCCCCGTGCCGTACGCCGACGTGGTGACGACGACCTCCCACAAGACGCTGCGCGGCCCCCGCGGCGGCATCATCATGTGCCGGCAGGAGCTGGCGTCGAAGATCGACAAGGCCGTTTTCCCCGGCGTGCAGGGCGGTCCGCTCATGCACATCATCGCGGCGAAAGCCGTCGCCTTCGGCGAGGCCATGACGGATGAATTCAAGGCCTATCAGAAGCAGATCGTCGATAACGCCGCGGCCCTCTGCAAGGCGCTCCAGAGCGAGGGCTTCGATATCGTCTCCGGCGGCACGGACAACCATCTGATGCTCGTCGACCTCCGGAAGATGGGCGTCACCGGCGACGAGCTGGAAAAGAAGCTCGACGCCGTGCACATCACCGTCAACAAAAATTCCATCCCCAACGACCCCCAGAAGCCGAGTATTACGAGCGGCGTCCGCCTCGGCACGCCGGCGGTCACGACGCGCGGCTTTAAGGAGCCGGAAATGGAGATGATCGCCCGCTGGATCAAGGACATCGCCGTCGATTACGAGGGGAACCGCGACCGCGTTTCGGCGGAGGTCACGGCGCTCTGCGCGAAGTACCCCATTTACTACGAATAATATCTTTTTGCAAAACGACCATTTTTCGGAATGGTCTTTTTGCGCATTTACAGGGAGGACAAGGCATGAAGATACTGGTTGTCGGCGGCGGCGGCCGCGAGCATACGATCATCAAGAAAATTAAAGAAAACCCGAAGGTGACGCAGATTTTTGCCCTGCCGGGAAACGGCGGCATCGCTAAAGACGCGACCTGCGTCGATATCGGCGCGAAAGACATTGACGGCATCGTGAAGTTCGCCTATGAGCAGAAGATCGATTTCGCCGTCGTCGCGCCGGACGATCCGCTCGTACTCGGCGCGGTGGACGCGCTGGAGGGCCACGGGATACCCTGCTTCGGCCCGGCCAAAAACGCCGCCATCATCGAGGGGAGCAAGGTCTTTTCCAAGAACCTGATGAAGAAATACGGCATCCCCACGGCCTCTTACGAGACGTTTTCCGATATGGACGCGGCGCTTCGGTACCTCGACACGGCGCCTGTGCCCACCGTCGTCAAGGCCGACGGCCTCGCGCTCGGCAAGGGCGTCATCATCGCGGAGACGCGGGAGGACGCGAAAGCGGCCGTCAGAAGCATGATGGAGGAGAAGGTCTTCGGCGAGTCGGGCGCGAATATCGTCATCGAAGAATTCCTCACGGGCCCCGAGGTCTCCGTCCTCGCGTTCACCGACGGCAAGACGATGATCCCGATGGTCTCCTCGATGGACCACAAGCGCGCGCTCGACGGAGACAAGGGCCTCAACACCGGCGGCATGGGCACCGTCGCGCCGAACCCCTACTACACAAAGGCCGTGGCCGACGAGTGCATGGAGAAGATTTTCCTCCCCACGATGAACGCCATGAACGCCGAGGGGCGGACCTTCAAGGGGTGTCTCTACTTCGGCCTGATGATCACGCCCGACGGCCCGAAGGTCATCGAGTACAACTGCCGCTTCGGCGACCCGGAGACGCAGGTGGTGCTGCCGCTCCTCAAGAGCGACCTGCTCGATATCATGACGGCCGTCCATGACGGCAGACTCGATGAAGCCGACGTGCGCTTTTCCGACGGCAGCGCCTGCTGCGTCGTCGTCGCCTCCGGCGGCTACCCGGTGAAGTACGGCAAGGGGTATGAGATCACGATCCCCGACGATCTGGCGGCCGAGGTCTTTATCGCCGGCGCGGCGGAGAAGGATGGGAAAATGCTCACCTCCGGCGGCCGCGTCCTCGGCGTCACCGCGACGGCCCCGACGCTCAAAGAGGCGATCGCCAAAGCCTACGCTTCGGCCGAGCGCATCACCTTTAAGGACGCCTATTTCCGACACGATATAGGGCAGAAGGCGCTCAAAGCTCTGGAGGGATAACATGGTTTACAGGGTCTACGTAGAAAAAAAGCCCGGCCTGGAGAATGAGGCGCGCGCCCTCTGCGCCGACGTGCGGGAGCTGCTGCGCATCCCGGCGCTTCGTAAACTGCGCCTCCTCAACCGCTACGACGTGGAGGGCCTCGACCAAGAGGCTTTCAAGAGAAGCGTCGCGTCGGTGTTTTCCGAGCCGCAGCTCGATAACGTCAGTTTTTCGCTGCCGGAGACGACGGGGAGAATATTCGCCGTCGAATATTTGCCCGGCCAGTTCGATCAGCGCGCCGACTCGGCGGCCCAGTGCATCCAGATCATGACGCAGGGCGAGCGGCCCGCCGTCAGGACGGCGAAGGTCTATATCCTCGAGGGAGACCTCTCCGACGAGGATACCGAGGCCGTCAAGAAGTACGTCATAAACCCCGTGGAGAGCCGGGAGGCCTCGCTCGACGAGGTGCAGACGCTCGACACGGTCTACGACGTGCCCACCGAAGTCGAGACGCTCGACGGCTTTACGAACGCCACGGACGAAGAACTGGAGGCGATGCTCTCTCGCTTTTCCCTCGCGATGGACCTCGGCGATATCCGCTTCTGCCGCGACTATTTCCGGGAGGAAAAGCGCGACCCGACGATCACCGAGCTGCGCATGATCGACACCTACTGGTCGGATCACTGCCGACATACAACGTTCAACACGACGATCGACGCCGTCAAATTTGAAGACAAGCTCCTCTCCGACACGTGGGAGCAGTATATCGAGACGAGGAAGCGACTCGGGCGGACGAAGCCCTTCAATCTCATGGATATCGGCACGATAGCCGCGCGGGCGCTGAAGGCCGACGGCCGCCTTCAAAAGCTCGACGAGTCGGAGGAGATCAACGCCTGCACCGTGAAGATCAAGGTCACGGTGGACGGGGAGGAACAGGATTGGCTGCTGCTCTTTAAAAACGAGACGCACAACCATCCCACGGAGATCGAGCCTTTCGGCGGCGCGGCGACCTGCATCGGCGGCGCCATCCGCGACCCGCTCTCGGGCCGCTCCTACGTCTACGCCGCCATGCGCATCACCGGCGGCGCGGACCCCCGGAGGCCGGTATCCGAGACGATGCCCGGCAAGCTCCCGCAGCGAAAGCTCGTCACCACGGCGGCGGCGGGCTACAGTTCTTACGGCAACCAGATCGGCCTTGCCACCGGCATCGTGGACGAGCTCTACCGCGACGGCTACGCCGCGAAGCACATGGAGATCGGCGCCGTCATCGGCGCGGCCCCCGCCAAAAACGTGAGAAGGGAAGTCCCCGCGCCGGGCGATATCGTCATTCTTTTAGGCGGGCGCACGGGCCGCGACGGTATGGGCGGCGCGACCGGCTCCTCGAAGAAGCACACCGTCTCCTCGCTGGAGACCTGCGGCGCGGAGGTGCAGAAGGGCAACGCCCCCGAGGAGCGGAAGCTCCAGCGCCTCTTCCGCAGCGCCGAGGCCTCCGCCATGATAAAGCGCTGCAACGACTTCGGCGCGGGCGGCGTCTCCGTCGCTATCGGCGAATTAGCCGACGGGCTTTTTATCGACCTCAATAAGGTCCCCAAGAAGTACGAGGGTCTCGACGGCACCGAGCTCGCCATCAGCGAGTCGCAGGAGAGGATGGCCGTCGTCGTGTCGGCAAGCGACGCCGACCGCTTCATCGCGCTGGCCGACGGTGAAAATCTGGAGGCAACCGTCGTCGCCCGTGTGACAGAGGAAAAGCGCCTCGTCATGGTCTGGAACGGGAAAAAGATCGTCGATATCTCCCGCGAATTTCTCGATTCCAACGGCGCGGAGAAGCATATCACCATCGAAGCGCCGAAGATCCTGCCGGATGAAAATAAACTGCCGGACGGCTTCACCACCGGCATGGAGGGGATCGCCTCCGATCTGGACGTCTGCTCGCGCCGGGGCCTTTCTGAACGGTTCGACTCGACGATCGGCGCCGGGACGGTGCTCATGCCCTTCGGCGGCAAGTACCAGCGGACGCCCATTCAGGCGATGGTACACAAGATATCCGTCGAGAAGGGCTATACGGACGACTGCTCGGTCATGTCCTGGGCCTATGACCCGGTGATCGCGGAGAGGAGCCCGTACCACAGCGCTTTTCTGGCCGTCTACGAGTCGGCGGCGAAGCTCATAGCCGCGGGCGCAAGCCGCGAGGACACGTACCTCTCATTCCAGGAATATTTCTTAAAGCCGATGCGCGAGCCGAAGCGCTGGGGCCAGCCGCTTGCGGCGTTGCTCGGCGCATTCCGCGCGCAGATGGAGCTGAATATCGCCGCCATCGGCGGCAAGGACTCCATGAGCGGCTCGTTTGAAAAGCTCGACGTGCCGCCGACGCTCGTCTCCTTCGCCGTCACGACCGCGAAGGCGGGCGATATCGTCTCGCCGGAATTTAAAAAGTCCGGCAGCCGCGTCATCTTCCTGCGCCCGGAGACGGGGGAGGACGGCCTGCCGACGGCGGCTTCCGTCCTGTCGCTCTTTGACCGCGTGACGGCGCTGATGAAAGCGGGCCGTGTGCTCGCCGCGTGGACGTGCGGGCGCTTCGGCGTCGCCGAGGGCGTTCTCAAGATGGCGCTCGGCAACGGCCTTGGGTTCCGTTTTGCCGACGGCGTCAGCCTGGCCGACGTTTTCGCGCCGGCGCACTGCGCCTTCCTGCTCGAGGTGACGGACGAGGTGAAGGACGGCGAGACGCTCGGCTTTACGAACGATACCGGCGCCATCTCCCTCGGAGACGAGTCCATTTCGCTCTCCTCGCTCCTCGGCGAATACGAAAGCGTGCTGGAGAACGTCTACCCCTGCAATATCGAACAGCCGAAAGCGGACATTCCGGCCGTCACGTACAAGGTCACGTCCTGGCCGGTCCCGGCGGAGAAATTCACGCGGCCGCGCGTGCTCATCCCGGTGTTCCCCGGCACGAACTGCGAATACGACACGGCGAAGGTCCTGCGCGAGGCCGGCGCGCAGCCGGAAATTTTCGTCGTGCGCAACTTAACGCCGCAGGCCATCCGCGAGAGCGTCGAGGCGTTCGCGGAAAAGCTCGCGGGCGCGCAGATGGTCTTCATCCCCGGCGGCTTTTCCGGCGGCGACGAGCCGGACGGCTCCGGTAAATTCATCACCGCCTTCTTCCGCAACGCCGCCGTGAAGGACGGCGTGCGCGACCTTCTCCAGCGCAGGGACGGCCTTATGTGCGGCGTCTGCAACGGCTTCCAGGCACTTATAAAGCTCGGCCTTGTGCCGTACGGCGACATCATCGACACGGACGAAACCTGCCCGACGCTGACCTACAACACGATAGGCCGCCATCAGTCGAAGCTGGTGCGCACGCGCGTAGCGTCGAATAAGTCACCCTGGCTTAAAAACGCCGTCGTCGGAGGGGTCTACACGGTCCCCATCTCCCACGGCGAGGGCCGATTCCTCTGCTCGGAGGAGCTTTTGCGCAAGCTCGCGGCCAACGGGCAGATCGCCACGCAGTACGTCGATCTGGACGGCAATCCCACGACGGACGTGCAGTATAATCCCAACAACTCCGCCTGGGCCGTCGAGGGCATCACCTCGCCCGACGGGCGCGTCTTCGGCCGGATGGGCCACTCCGAGCGCGTCGGCCCGAACCTCTATAAGAACGTCCCGGGCGAGTACAACATGGGCATGTTCCACGCCGCGGTGGAATACTTCAAGTAAGATACCGACTTTTTGCTATTCATAAAACGGGTGCGCTGCTCGTCAGCGCACCCGTTCAATTTTTGAATAAGCCTCGCAGAGTTCGCGCCCGCAGGCGCGAAAAAAGTCTAATTATGATTTTCGGGAGCATGTATCACGGAAATCATTCTTTACAGCCCGCAAGTGTGCGACCGAAGGGAGTGCGCGCAGCGGGCTGCAACCTTACTCCGACGAGAGCCCAGCGAAGCGGGTCTCGACAGAAGTCATATTTCCGTACACGCCCTCATAGGCTATGGCAACAGAATACGCAGAAAAGAGGGCTGAAAGCATGTCAACCACTTCCATCTATCAGGATATCGCCGTCAGGACGGGCGGCCACATCTATATCGGCGTCGTGGGGCCTGTCCGGACGGGAAAATCCACCTTCATCAAACGCTTCATGGAGACGCTCGTCATCCCGAACATCGAGAGCCTCCCCGAGCAGGCGCGCGCCCGCGACGAGCTGCCGCAGAGCGGCTCGGGCAGGACGATCATGACGGCCGAGCCGAAATTCGTGCCGGAAAACGCCGTTTCCCTGCATATAAGCGGCGCCGACCTCTCCGTGCGCCTCATCGACAGCGTGGGCTATATGGTGGACGGCGCGCTGGGGGAATTTGAGGAGGATTCGCCCCGCATGGTGGCGACGCCGTGGTTCGACCGCGAGGTCACGCTCCGCGAGGCGGCGGAGGCCGGCACGCGCAAGGTCATTGCGGAGCACTCGACGGTGGGCCTCGTCGTCACGACGGACGGCACGATCGGGGAGCTCCCGCGCGAAAGTTACATCGAGCCGGAAAAGCGCGTCATCGAAGAGCTCACGGCGCTTGGAAAGCCATTCCTCGTCATCGTAAATTCCGCCCATCCCGGCTCGGAGGAGGCGAGAGCCCTGGCCGAAGAGCTTTCGGCGACCTACGGCGTCGCCTGCGTCGCGCGCAACTGCCTGGAACTGGGGAGCGCCGATATCGAGAGCCTTTTGCGCGCGATGCTGTTTGAATTCCCCGTGGCCGCTATCGGCGTGACGATCCCCTCGTGGGTGGAGGCGCTCCCGGCGGGAAACGCGATACGCGCCGGGCTTTATAAGGCGCTGCTGGAAAACGGGGACAAGGTCCGAAAGATCGCGGACGCGGACGCCTTCGCCGCCGCGCTCCCCGACGGGGAGACGATATCTTCGGCCTTCATAGACGGGCGCGAGCTCGGCGTCGGGCGGGTATCGCTTTCGCTGGAGGTCCCGCGCGAGCTTTTCTACCGGACCGTATCGGAGCAGTCGGGACTGGATATCCGGGACGACGGGGCGCTGCTGACCTCGGTCTCAAGGCTGGCCGCCGTCAAGGCGGACTACGACCGCGTGAGCGAGGCGCTGAAGGATGTCCGTGAGAAGGGCTACGGCATTGTTATGCCCTCGCGCGAGGAATTGCAGCTCCAGGAGCCGGAGATCGTCCGGCGCGGCGGGCGCTACGGCGTGAAGCTCAAAGCCTCGGCGCCGTCCATCCACATGATCCGCGCCGACGTCGAGACGGAGGTATCGCCCGGCATCGGGGGAAGCTCCTCGGAGGACATCATCGGGCTCCTTTTACAGGAGTTCGAGGGGGACACGGCGCGGCTCTGGGAGTCGAACGTCTTCGGCAAGCCCTTGTACGATATTGCGGGGGAGGGGCTGTCCTCGAAGATCAAGCGTATGCCGCCGGAGTCGCGCGAAAAGCTGCAGGAGGCCTTGCAGCGCATCATAAATGAAGGCAGCGGCGGACTTATCTGCATAATTCTGTAAAAAAGAGCGAATCCTTCGACTTTCTTTGAATTTTTTGAAAAAACCCCTTGCAAAAACGCGCGCGACGCATTATAATCGTGAGGTATATTTCTAAAGAAGCAAAGAGGTAAGGCCATGAAACCCATTTCCAGAATGGCCGGGAGCATCAGCCCCTCGGCAACACTTGCGATCGACGCACTTGCCAAGCAGATGATAGCCGACGGGGTGGACGTCGTAGGCTTCGGAGCCGGCGAACCGGATTTCAATACGCCGGACTATATCAAATCGGCGGCCATCGCCGCCATCAACGACAACCAGACGCATTATACGCCGGCCTCCGGCACGCTGAAGCTCAAGAAGGGCATCTGCGACTTTATGAAACGCGAGTTCGGGCTCGACTATACGCCGGACTGCGTCTGCGTGTCCTCCGGCGCGAAGCACAGCATTTTCATCGCGCTGCAAACGCTCTTAAACCCCGGCGACGAGGTGCTGCTCCCCGCGCCGTACTGGGTGACGTATGCCGAGGCCGTCAGGATGGCCGGCGGCGTGCCGGTCATCATCGAAACGACGGAGGAGATGCGCTTCAAGGTCTCCGGCGAAGTGCTGGAGAGCTATGTGACCGATAAGACGAAGCTGCTCATCCTCACGTCGCCCTCGAATCCCACGGGCATGGTGTACACAGAGGGCGAATTGCAGGAGATCATACAGGTCGTTTTGAAGCACGACCTCTATGTTTTGAGCGACGAGATTTACTATTATCTCACCTATAAGGGGTGCTTCACCTCCATCGCCACGCTCGGCGAGGAGATCAAAAAGCGCACGGTCATCATAAACGGCGTCTCGAAGACCTACGCCATGACCGGCTGGCGTATCGGCTGGTCGGTCTGCGAGCCCTCCATCGCCAAGGTCATGAGCAATTATTTGAGCCATTCCACCGGCAATGCCTGCTCCGTCTCGCAGGCCGCGGCAGTCGCGGCCGTGACGGAGGAGAGTCCCGCCGTCGCCGATATGAAGCGCGCCTTTGACGAGAGACGGAGCTATTTCGTGGAGCGCGTCAAACAGATCGACGGCGTGAGCTGCTTGGAGCCGGAGGGCGCTTTTTACATCTTCATGAACATCAAGCCGCAGATCGGCAGGACGCTTTACGGTATGAAGATCGAAAACAGCTCCGACTTTGCCGCCTGCTTCCTGAAAAACGGTCTGGTGGCCGTCGTGCCGGGCGTCGCCTTCGGCGCGGACGGGTACGTGCGCTGGTCCTACGCCGTCTCGATGGAGAATATCAAAAAGGGCCTCGACCGTCTGGAAAAGTTTTTAAAAGAAGAATGCTGAAACGACACAGGGCGCGCTGCCAAAGCAGCGCGCCCTAAATAATGGATGCCGAACGTTTTTATATCCTGTCCTTCACCAGCCGAGCAAATCTCGGCAGGCCGTCCTCGGTCGGGCGGTCGAGCTCGCCGGCTATGAGCGGCAGGGCGTAGTAGTAAAATTTCTCGTTCATGCCGTTGCCGCTGCGGTTGATCCAGTCGAGCGGCACGAGCTTTTCGGCGTTGGCCGACGTGGACAGAGGAACGGGGACGGTGATGCAGTGATACTCCGGTCCCGGCTCGCGCTCCAGACCGACCATGATGCCGGTCTCACCGGCGAGCGCGCGCAAAACGGCGTCTTTTCCCACCATGATGCCCTCTTCCACGTCGGTCTTCGACGCGCAGTGGGAGGCGCAGCGCTGGAGGAGGTTGAATTCAATGCCGCGCACCTTGATGCCGAGCTGCTCTTTTACGAGCGAGGCGAGGCGCGCGGAGAGACCGCCGAACTGGGCGTGGCCGAAGCCGTCGGTCGCGGAGGCGACCGCCTCGGAGACGAAGGTCCCGTCGGCGTAATGGATGCCCTCCGACACGGCGACGACGGCGCTGCCGCGGGCGGCGCGCACCTTGGCGATGTCGTTTAAAAACTGGTCGAGGTTGAAGTCCACCTCCGGCACGTAGAGGAGGTCCGGCCCGCAGCCGGTGAGCGTTGCGAGCGAGGACGCGGCGGTGAGCCAGCCGGCGTGGCGGCCCATGATCTCCAGCACGACGACGGTGCCGGTATCATACACGCAGGCGTCCTTCCAGACCTCGGCGGTGGCGGTGGCTATGTACTTGGCCGCGCTGCCGTAGCCGGGGCAGTGGTCGGTGCCGTACAGGTCGTTGTCGATCGTCTTGGGGACGCCGATGACGCGGCATTCCCAGCCCACCATATCCATGTAGCGGCTGATCTTTTCGCAGGTGTCCATCGAGTCGTTGCCGCCGTTGTAGAAGAAATAGCGGACGTCGTTCTTCTGGAACACCTCGAGGATGCGGTCGTAGACCTCGGAGCTTTCGTCGGGGTCCGGCAGCTTATACCGGCATGTGCCGAGCTCGGACGACGGGGTGTAGGGGAGGTAGCGCAGTTCCTCCATGCTCTCCGACGCCATATCGTACAGGATACCGTCGATCACGCCCTTGATGCCGTGCGCGGCGCCGTAGACGTTTGTGATGTCCGGCGCGGCGAGCGCCGTCGTGATCATGCCGTAAGCCGTCGCGTTCAGCACCGAGGACGGCCCTCCCGACTGGCCGATGATACAGGCTCCTTTCAGATTGTCGCTCATAATGCAGCCTCCTGACCGGCGCGGTATGGCCGCGCTCTTTTTATAATCAAATAATACCACATTCCTCGAAAAAAGGATAGCGTAAAATAGCCGCAAGTGGTAAAATATATAAAAACAGCCGTAAGGCGGCTTACCTTACGCAGAAAAGGAGATGTACCCATGCCAGTTGTCACTTCAACCGAAATGTTCCGGAAGGCCTACGAGGGCGGCTACGCCATCGGCGCCTTCAACGTGAACAATATGGAGATCATCCAGGGCATCACCGAGGCGGCGGCGGAGGTCCGCGCCCCGCTCATCCTCCAGGTGTCCGCCGGCGCGCGGAAATACGCGAAGCACGTTTACCTGATGAAGCTCATCGAGGCGGCGGTGGAGGACACCGGCCTGCCGATCTGCGTCCATCTGGACCACGGCGACGATTTCGATATCTGCAAGTCCTGCATCGACGGCGGCTTTACCTCCGTGATGATCGACGGCTCCAAGCGCTCCTTTGAGGAGAACATCGCCGTGACGAAGCAGGTCGTCGAATACGCGCACGCGCGCGGCGTCGTCGTCGAAGGGGAGCTCGGGCGGCTCGCCGGCATCGAGGACGACGTGAACGTCTCCGACGAGGACAGCTCCTACACGCGCCCCGACGAGGTCGAGGAATTCGTCTCCCGCACCGGCGTCGACTCGCTCGCCATCGCCATCGGCACGAGCCACGGCGCGTATAAGTTCAAGCCCGGCCAGAAGCCGCAGCTCCGCTTCGATATCCTCAAAGAGGTCGAAAAGAGGCTGCCCGGCTTCCCGATCGTCCTGCACGGGGCGTCGTCCGTCATCCCGAAATACGTGGACATCATCAACCGGAACGGCGGCAATCTCGCCGACGCCATCGGCATCCCCGAGGATATGCTCCGCGAGGCGGCGCGCATGGCCGTCTGCAAGATCAACATCGACTCCGACCTGCGTCTGGCCTTTACGGCGGGCATCCGCGAGGAGATGCGGGCGCACCCCGAGGTGTTCGACCCGCGCACCTACTTAAAGCCCGCCCGCGCGAACATCAAGGAGCTGGTGAAGGACAAGATTGTGAACGTCCTCGGCTGCGACGGCAAGGCTTAAAGCAAACGCTGTCACCCAACGCGCCCCCCGCGCATAGGATAGCGGGGGGTGCGTAGCATGGACGGCGGCGTGACGGAGGAGACCTTACGGGCTTATGAAAAAAGCGCCGGGCGCGCGCGGAGAAAGCGGCGGTTTTATAAGCTGGCCGCCGTTTTCCTGCTACTTTTCGCGGCGGCGACGGCGCTCGTGACCATGCGCGTCGACCGGCTCGTCACGAGGCTGGCGCTTTCCAACACGTCCGACATCGTGACGAGCGTCGTGAACAACACGATCGCCGCCATGATGACGGAGGGGCGGCTCGATTACGGCGAGCTTGTCATGCTCGAAAAGGACGACGCGGGACATATCACCGCGCTCGTCTCGAATATGGCCAAGATCAACGCCCTGCAGGCGGAGATCACGAACGCCGTTATTGACGCGCTCGGGAAGGGCGAGTATATCGAGATACGCATCCCGCTCGGCAACGTGATCGGCGGCGCGCTGCTCTCCGGCCGCGGGCCGATGCTGCCGGTGCGCATCCTCGCGCTGCCGAACGTGAGCACGGCGTTCTTAAACGAGTTTTCCGACGCCGGCATCAACCAGACGCGCCATCAGATCATGCTCTCCGTGACCGTGAGCCTGTCCGTGCTGCTCCCGGGCAAAACGGCGGACCTCGCGGTTTCCACGGAGGTCTCGGTGGCGGAGACGGTCATCGTCGGCGAGGTGCCCGATACGCTCCGTTCTTTCTCCGAATAAAAATTCGCTTGTGTTTTGATTGAGGGCCCCTGTTATGATGGATGCCAAAGATGAGATTCTGGAACTGAAAAAAACGATCGAGGAGCACAATCACCGCTATTACGACCTCGACAGTCCCACCATATCCGATTTTGAATACGACGCGCTTATGCGCCGCTTAAGGGCGCTGGAGGCCGAACATCCGGAGCTGGTGACGCCCGACTCGCCCACGCAGCGCGTCGGGGGCACGGCGTCGTCCTCTTTCGCGCCGGTGCGCCACGAGGTTCCGCTGGAGAGTCTGACGGACGTCTTTTCCTTTGAGGAGACGGAGGACTTCTGCCGCCGCATGGCGGAATCGACGGAGAACGCGGCGTTCGACGTCGAGCCGAAGATCGACGGCCTCTCCATCGCCGTTTTATATGAAAACGGCGTCTTCACCCTCGGCGCGACGCGCGGCGACGGCGTCACCGGCGAGGACGTGACGGAAAACCTGCGGACTGTTCGCTCGCTGCCGAAAAAGCTCACCGGCGCGCCGGCGAGGCTCATCGTGCGCGGCGAGGTCTACATGGCCAAAAAGGTCTTCGAGGCGATAAACGAGAGCCTGGAGATCGCGGGGGAACCGCTTTTGGCCAACCCCAGAAACGCCGCCGCGGGCTCCATGCGCCAGAAAAACCCGAAGGTGACGCGCGAGCGGAAACTGGACGTCATCTTCTATAACGTCCAGCTCTCGACCGCGCCCCCGTTCGAGCGCCATACGGAGACGCTCGACTGGCTCGCGGCGCTCGGACTGCCCGTCGTGCCGCACACGACAGGTAAAACCGCCGACGAGTGCCGGGCACTCATCGAGTCGATCGGCGAGGGGAGAGAGACTTTCCCCTTCGAGATAGACGGCGCGGTCGTGAAGCTCGAATCGCTTGCGGACAGGCAAGTACTCGGCAGCACGGCGAAGGCGCCGCGCTGGGCCGTGGCGTACAAATACCCGCCGGAGGTCAAGGAGACCGTCCTGCGCGATATCGTCGTGCAGGTCGGCCGGACGGGCGTCCTGACGCCGAAGGCCGTCGTGGACCCTGTGCGCCTCGCCGGAACGACGGTCACGAACGCGACGCTGCACAACCAGGATTTCATCACGGAAAAGGACATCCGCATCGGCGACACCGTTTATATCCGCAAGGCGGGGGAGATCATCCCCGAGGTGCTGGGCGTCGTCCCGGAAAAGCGCCCGCCGGAGACGAAGGCTTACCGTCTGCCGGAGATGTGCCCCGTATGCGGCAGCCCCGTTACGCGCGACCCGGACGGCGCGGCCGTCCGCTGCCGGGGAGCTGAATGTCCGGCGCAGCTTTTGCGGCATATCGTCCATTTCGCCTCGAAAAACGCCATGGATATCGACGGCCTCGGCGAGGCCGCCGTCAGGGCGCTGCTGGACGCGCGCCTCATACGCTCGGCGGGCGAACTCTATTCGCTGGACGCGCAGTCCGTCGCCCAACTTCCGAGGATGGGGCAGAAGTCGGCGGAAAACCTCGTCGCCGCCATCGAGCGGTCGAAGGAAAACGACCTGTCGCGCCTGCTTTTCGCTCTCGGCATCCTTCAGGTCGGGCAGGCGGCGGCCAAGACGCTCGCGCGGCGCTTTAAGACGCTCGACGCTATCGAGGCGGCGACGGTCGAGGACCTCGTGAAGGCCGACGATATCGGGGAGATCACAGCGAAAAATATCGTGGACTGGTTTTTATCTCCGCAGAGCCGCCATCTGCTGCGCCTGCTGCGCGAGGCCGGCGTCAACACCGAGAGCAAGGAGGCCGATACCGGTACGCTTTTTTCCGGGAAGACCTTCGTGCTGACCGGGACGCTCGCGGGCTTCACGCGCGCGGAGGCGTCGGCGATCATCGAGCGGCTCGGGGGGAAGGTCTCGTCGTCCGTCTCCAAAAAGACCGATTACGTTCTGGCCGGCGAGGAGGCCGGCTCAAAGCTCGATAAAGCCCGTTCGCTCGGCGTCCCCGTGATTTCCGAGGAGGCGTTCCGGGCGATGACGGAAAACGCCTGAAAACGATGAAAGCCCTGCGCGGGATATCCGCGCGGGGCCTGTTGCTTTCATGCGTTATTTCTTAAAAAGATACGTGATCGCCTCGTTGAGCTTTTCGATCTCGGCGGCGTCGCCCGTCTTGACGGCGTCGACGATGCAGTTATCCAGATGATCGCGGAGGATCACCTCGCAGACGCTGTTTATCTCGGAGCGCACCGCGGCGAGCTGGATGAGCACGTCGGAGCAGTCCCGGCCGTTTTCCACCATGCCCCTGACGGAGCTTAAGTGCCCGATGGAGCGCGAGAGGCGATTCAGTACGGCCTTGGTGTTCTTATGTGTGTGGGTGTGCGGGTGCTCATGCCCGTGGTCATGGTCGTGCGGGTGCTGGCTGTCCATCGTCTCACCTCCGTCGGGTTTGAAACCATCATAGCACATCCGGCGGAAAAGTGCACGTTTTTTTCAGTATAGAGCGCAAGCCGCCCCGACATATCGCTGTCGGGGCGGCTTTTGCGTGATGCCTTTACTTCTTGGGCTCCTCCTTGACGATGGGGGAGTCCGCGTTTTTCACGACGGAGGCGATGCCGTTCATGCAGCTCTTCATCGCCTTGTAGCCCTCGCTGACGGCGATGATCTGGCCGTTCGTCGCCTTTAAGCGGAAGCGGAACTCGCCGGCCTTGTCCGTATAGACCTCGAACTTCGGGTGCTTCTCCTTGGCGTAGCCCTCGACGGTCTGATCCTCGACGGCGGCCTTCGGCGCGTTGCGCCGGACGCTTTCCAGGCCCTTGCGGCAGGAGGCCTCGGACGCATAGACCTCAGAGGTGGCGATCACCTCGCCGTTGCCCGCCTTCAGATCGAACTTGATGCCGGTCTTGGTATTTTTGATGACGTATTTTCCCATGGTCAAAACCTCCTGATATGATGTGGATCGATAGCTTGATTGTAGAATATTTTTTCGATTTATTCAAGTATGATATGACAAAATTCCTTTATTTTTGACAAAAAATTTCTCAAAAAAACCGGGAACCGGCTGCCGGCCGGTCCCCGATGGATAATATCCTATTCCTTGGTATTGATCCCGCGCCAGACAAGCGCGGCGATGACGCCGCCGATCAGCGGCGCGACGATGAAGACCCAGACGCAGGCGAGCGCGTCGCCGCCGAGCAGGAGGGCGGGGCCGAGCGAACGGGCCGGGTTGACGCTGGTGCCGGTGAAGTAGATGCCGAGCAGGTGGACGAGCGTCAGGGAGCCGCCGATGACGAGACCGGCGACCTTGCCGTTTTCGATCTTGCTTGTGGCGCCGAGCACGGCGAGCACAAAGACGAAGGTGAGGATGATCTCCACGATCAGGGATTTGACGATGCTGCCGTCATAGAGGCCGTTGGCGCCGAGGCCCTTTTCCGTGCCGATGAGCGCGAGCAGCACGGCGGCGCCGGCGATGGCGCCGAGGAACTGGGCGATCAGATAGCCGATGAAGTCGCGCCCGGACATGCCCTTGTTCAGCCAGACCGCGATGGAGACGGCGGGGTTTATATGGCAGCCGGAGATGTTGCCGATGGAGTAGGCCATGGCCACGATGACGAGGCCGAAGGCCAGCGCGGTGAGCACGTAGGCGGCGTTGGCTTCGCCGCTGCAGCCGGTGACGGCCGCCGTGCCGCAGGCAAAGAGGACCAGGACAAATGTGCCGATGAATTCCGAGATGTACTTTTTCATGCTCAAGCCCCTTTCGTTGTACGGATCTGTTCAGAATGTGCAGGGCGTTTTTATGCCCTTCGTTCATTATAGAGCATACAGGCGGAATTTTCTATAGTTTTTTCTCTGCGAGACAGGAAAAACCTGCACGCCCCCGCCGCCTGCGCATAGGATGGAGCGAGGGAGACCTCGCCTTAACTTACTATCGGGAGGATGTATCATGGCATTCTTTTCAAACTATGCCACGCTTTCCTATAACGGCGGCACGACGAATTCCAATACCGTCACGGGAGAGCTTCTGGAAGCGGTGTCCGTCACCAAGACGGCCGTGGTGGAGAGCTACACGGCCAGGGAGGACGTCACCTATGTCATCACGATGCGCAACAGCGGCGATACGGCCGTTTCGGGGCTCACGCTGACCGACGACCTCGGCGGCTATACGTTCGACGGCGCGACGGTCTGGCCGCTGGCCTATGTCGAAGGGTCCATGCGCCTGTACGTAAACGGCGTATTGCAGGCGGCCCCGACCGTGACGGCCGGCCCGCCCATGGTCGTCGCGGGTCTTACCGTCCCCGCGGGCGGGAACATCACGCTCGTCTACGAGACCGTCATTACCGAGTTCGCGCCGCTCTCGGCCGGCTCCGAGATAGTCAATACGGCCAGCGTCGCGGGGACGGCCCGGCTCGTCGACGTCACGGCCAGCGAGACGATCGCGGCGGAGGAGAGGGCAGAGCTGTATATCAGCAAAGCCGTCAGCCCGACGACTGTCGCGCCGAACGGGCAGCTCACTTATACCTTCGTGATTGAAAACGTGGGGAACACGGCGGCCGCGGCGGAGGAAGCGGCCGTGCTGACCGACGTTTTTGACCCCATACTGGAGGATCTGACCGTCACGTTCAACGGTGCGGCCTGGGCGGAGGGCGCGAATTATACCTATGATGAGACGAGCGGCGTCTTCACGACGCTGGCCGGTCAGATCACCGTCCCGGCGGCCGAGTACGCGCAGACGCCGGACGGCAGCTGGAGCGTCACGCCCGGCACGGCCGAGCTCGCCATAACGGGCACGGTCGCCTCCGCGCCGCAGACGGCGGAGTAAAGCCGGAGAATAGAGACAGAAAAAAGGACTTGCCGAAGCAAGTCCTTTTTTGGTCGGAGTGGCGGGACTTGAACCCGCGGCCTCATGGTCCCGAACCATGCGCGATACCAAACTTCGCCACACCCCGTTATGTTTTTCAGACGCTTGATTATTATAGTTTCACTTTGGGCGGTTGTCAAGTAAAATTCGGGAATACGCCGCAAAAAATTTGCGTATACTCCCGTTGGAGGCGAAAAACATGGCGCAGACCTACAGATCGTACAGAGGCCGCGGCGGACGCGGCGGGGCCGCTTACGGCGGCAGAGCCGGGCGGGAGAGAAAAATCAGGCGCATCGAGCTCCGCCTGACCTTCTGTCTGGCGCTGGCCGCTGCCTTTTCGATCGCGCGGTTGCTTTTTCCCGCGTTTTTCGGCGGGATACGCGACGATATCACGCAAAAGCTCGGTATGGAGGCCGATTTTAAAAGCGCCGCCTACGTCGTCGGCGAGGCGATCCGCGGGGAGATAGCGCCCGGCGAGGCGTTCTCCCAGGCGTGCTCCTTCATTTTTGAAGGAGAAAGCGGCGGGGGAGACGTGACGGAGGTGTTCGCGGAGGACGGCGGTGAGAGCACGGCGGCCTGAACTGGCGGTGACGCCGGGGGGCGCGCTGCTCGTTGCCGCCGCGCTTTTTTTCCTCGACGACGAGACGCTTATATCTCTGGTCGCCGCGGCGTTTTTCCACGAGGCGGGGCATCTTTTCGCGCTGGCTGTGCTCGGCGTCGGCGTGGCGAGGGTCCGGCTGACGCTCACGGGAGCGGAGATCGTGCTCGCGGAGGAGGCCGTCTCCTATGCGGACGAGATCGTCTGCGCGCTGGCCGGGCCCGCCTTCGGCGCGGCGGCCGCGTTCCTCTTTTCGGCGTTCGGTTTTTATACGGCGGCCGGCGTCAGTGCGGCGCTCACGGTATTCAATCTGCTGCCCGTCTGGCCGCTGGACGGAGGGCGGGCGCTTCTGGCGCTGGGCAGGCTTGCGCTGGGGCAGGAAAGGGGAGAAAAAGTCTGCTTTTTTGCGTCTCTCGCCGCGGCGGTGTCGCTGGCGGCGGCGGGACTGCTGCTGCGTTGGGGCGCCTTGCCGATAATATTTGGGCTTTGGCTGGCATGCAGAACTTGTAAAAACCTCGCTGATGATGTAAAATAAATCATTCGGAGGTCTTTGCAATGGATAAAAAGATGGAGCGGATACTGCTGCGCGTCCAGAAACCGGCCCGTTACACGGGCGGGGAGTACGGCCAGACGATCAAGGAGCTGTCGTCGGTCCGCACGCGCTTTGCGTTCTGCTTTCCCGATACGTATGAAATAGGCATGTCGAACCTCGGTATGCGCATCCTCTACGGCGTCCTGAACAACATGGACGGCGTCTGGTGCGAGCGCGTCTTCGCGCCGTGGGGCGACATGGAAAACGAAATGCGCGAAAACGGCATCCCGCTCTATGCGTTGGAGAGCGGGGACCGTGTGCGGGATTTCGATATCGTGGCGTTCTCGCTCGGCTACGAGATGGCCTATACGAACGTCCTGAACATGCTCGACCTCGCCGGTCTGCCCGTCCGCTCGTCGGACAGGGGGGACGCGTTCCCCCTCGTCATCGCCGGCGGGACAAGCTGCCTTAACGCCGAGCCGCTCGCGGCCTTTATCGACCTCTTTCTTCTCGGCGAGGGGGAGGAGAGCCTCCCGGAGCTCGTGCGCCTGTATGAGGCGTCGCGCGGGAAGGGAGAGAGCCGGCGCGATTTTCTCATGGCGGCCGCGCAGCTGCCGGGCGTCTACGTGCCGTCCCTCTATGAGGTGTCCTATAACGCGGATGGGACGGTATCGTCGATCACCGCCCGAAACGGCGCACCGGAGAAGGTGCGCAAGCGCATCGTCAAGGACCTGGACGCGGCGTATTTCCCGGACGAGACGATCGTCCCCTCCACCGAGATCGTCCACGACAGGGTCGTCCTGGAGCTTTTCCGCGGGTGCATCCGCGGCTGCCGCTTCTGTCAGGCGGGCTTCGTCTACCGCCCTGTGCGGCGCAGGAGCCCGGAAAATCTGGAACAGCACGCCGTCCGGTCGCTCGCGGCGTCCGGCTATGAGGAGATCACGCTCTCGTCGCTCAGTACGAGCGATTACCGGGGGCTGAAGCCCCTCTGCGACGGGCTGCTCGACTACTGCGGCGAGCACAGCGTCAGCCTGTCTCTGCCATCCCTGCGCGCGGACAATTTTTCCGTGGAGCTGATGGAGCGCGTGCAGAAGGTCCGCCGGACGGGCCTCACCTTCGCCCCCGAGGCCGGCAGCCAGAGATTGCGCGACGTCATCAACAAGAACGTGCGCGAGGAGGACCTCTTAAACACCTGCGCCATCGCCTTTGCGGGCGGCTGGAACACCCTGAAGCTCTATTTCATGCTCGGGCTGCCGACGGAGACGGACGAGGACGTGACGGCGATCGCCGAGCTCGTAAACAAGGTCGTGCACTGCTGGCACGAGTACGCGAAAAATAAGGCGAGGGGCCTGCGCATCACGGTCTCCACGTCCTGCTTCGTCCCCAAGCCGCATACGCCCTTTCAGTGGGAAGCGCAGGTGACGGGGGAGGAGTATATGCGCCGCGTCGCCCTTTTGCGGAGCGTCATGCGCGCGAAAGCCGTGACCTACAACTGGCATGACGCCGACACGAGCTTTATCGAGGCCGTCCTCTCCCGCGGGGACAGGCGGATAGGGGATGTGCTGGAGGAGGTCTGGCGCACCGGAGGCAGGCTCGACGCATGGAGCGAATATTTCTCCATGGAGAGATGGATGAAGGCCTTTGAGACGTGCGGCGTGGAGCCGGGCTTTTACGCTACGCGCGAGCGGGATGAAAACGAGACGCTTCCCTGGTCGCATATCGACGTCGGCGTGTCTCCGGCCTTTTTCCGCGCGGAACGGAGAGCCGCCTATGCAGAGACGATCACGCCCGACTGCCGCGCGGCCTGCATGGGCTGCGGCGCGCTGTCGCTCTGTCCGGAGGTGGGCTGCGATGCCTGAACAAAGACTGCTTTTTCAAAAAACGGGACGGGCGAAATATATCTCTCATCTCGACCTGATGCGCACCTTTCAGCGCATTTTCGTCCGCGCCGGCGTGCGCGTGCGCCATTCGGAGGGGTTCAATCCGCGCCCGAAGATATCCATCGCGCTGCCGCTCTCGCTCGGGCAGGAGAGCGTCTGCGAGCTGCTGGATTTCGGCCTCGTGAGCGGCGCCGCCCTCTCCGAGCTGCCGGAAAGGCTCAACGCCGTCTCGCCGGAGGGCATCCGCGTCCTGGAGGCCTACGACGCGGCGCGCAAGGTCCGGGAGCTGGCCCTTCTGGAGGCGCTCGGCACGATGACCTACGACGCCGGCGCGCCGGAGGATATCGCGGAAAAGCTGCGCGCGTTTTTTTCGCAGAGGAGCCTCGTCATCCAGAAGCGATCCAAGCGGAACCTGGCGGACGTCGATATCGCGCCCTGCATAAAACGCGTTTCCTTCGAGCAGACCGCGCCCGATACGGTCCTCATGCGCGCTCTCGTCACGGCGCAGAACCCTTCGCTCAATCCCGAGCATCTCATCTCGGCGCTGCGGCAGCTTCAGCCCGCGCTTGCGCCGGATTTTACGGTATTCCGTCGGCTGGAGGTCTATGACGCGGCCGGAAAAGTTTTCAGATAAAGGAAATGGTGATTATGGCAGACAAGGTAAAAAAGATAGGCGTACTCACCTCCGGCGGCGACGCGCCGGGCATGAACGCGGCCATTCGGGCCTGCGTCAGGACGGCGGCCTCGCTGGGGCTGGAGTGTATCGGCATACGGCACGGCTATCAGGGGCTGCTGGCAAACGACATGATACCCCTCCGCGTCGAAGACGTGAGCGGACTCGCCTCGCGCGGGGGCACCATCCTCTACACGGCGCGCAGCAAGGAGTTCGCCACGCCGGAGGGCGTCAAAAAGGCCGCCGGGAACCTGAAGGCCGCCGGGATAGACGGCCTCGTCGCCATCGGCGGCGACGGCACGTTCCGCGGCGCTTACGACCTCTCGAAGGAGGGCGTCGCCGTTTCCTGCATCCCCGCGACGATCGACAACGACATCGCCTGCACGACGTACACGATCGGCTTCGACACGGCCTGCAACACGGCGGCGGAGGCCATCGACCGCCTGCGCGACACCATGAAATCCCACGAAAGATGCTCGGTGGTGGAGGTCATGGGCCATAAAGCAGGCCATATTGCCCTCGCGGTGGGGATCGCAGGCGGCGCGACGGGCATCCTCGTGCCGGAGGAGCCGCTTGACCTCGAGCGCTTTGTCTTTGAGAGGATACGCCACGCGCGCAACAACGGCCGGACCTTTTTGCTCTTTATCGTGGCCGAGGGCGCGGCGAAGGCGCAGGATGTGGCCGACCGCATAACTAAAGAGACGGGCATCGAGACGCGCGTCACCGTGCTGGGACATATCCAGCGCGGCGGCATACCGCTGGTGCACGACAGGATCGTGGCGACGCGCATGGGCTACACGGCCGTGAAGCTCTTAAGCGAGGGAAAGTCCGGGCAGGTCGTCTGCCTCCACGGCGGCACTTACGGCTGCACGCCCATCGAGGAGGCCGTCGCCATGCACAAGGGGCTGGACGGGGAGATATCCGTCATCCTCGACGCCATCTTGACCGGCTGCTGAAATCATGCTATAATCCCTTACAGTCAATTATTTAGACCAAAGAAAGGATGTTTTACCCATGAACGATTTTACGAAAGACACCGTGATCGGTGAGGTCCTGGTAAAGGCCCCGGAGGCGGCCCCGCTCTTCTTATCCATCGGTATGCACTGCCTCGGCTGCCCCAGCTCGAGGAACGAATCCATTGCCGAGGCCTGCGCGGTCCACGGCGTCGACGTCGACAATTTTCTCGACAAGCTCAACAATTACGAACCGGAGCTTTAAAAATTCAAGGCTTTGCCTGTAGTCTGACGGCGGCGTCCCGTATCGGACGCCGCCGTCTTTTATCAAATGGAGAAAGATATGAAGATCAAACGAGTCATAGCGGCCTATTTCAGTCCCACGGGCAACAGCGAGCTTATCGCATTGAGTATAGCGGGGCGGCTTTCAGACGAATGGGACGCCGAGGCGATACGCTTCGATTTCACGCTGCCACGGAAACGGACCGGCGTGAAGGAACTGAAGGACGGCGACCTGGTCGTATTCTGCGCGCCCGTTTACGGCGGGCGGATACCGGCGCTGATCCTGCCGTTTTTGCAGAGCGGCTTTGTCCCTGACGGGGCGCTGGCCGTGCCCGTCGTCACCTACGGCGGCCGCGCGTTTGAATGGGCGGCAGCCGAGCTGAAGGACACGCTGCATAAGGCGGGCTTTCGCGTGCTGCCCGGCGCGGCCTTCGCGGCGCGGCACGCCTTTTCCGACGCCGTCGCGCAGGGACGGCCGGACGACGCCGATTTCGGCGACATCTTCGACTACACCGCAGGCCTCATCCGCCTGATCGAAAGCGGAGATATCCCGCCGTTTTCGCCCGAGGCGCTGCCGCCGCGGGAGGAAAAGCCCTCGCCGCTTCGCGCCTCCAAGCCGGTCACGGACGACGGACGCTGCGTCGGGTGCGGGCTCTGCGTGACGGTCTGTCCCGCAGGCGCCAAGAGGGAGGACGATTTCTCCGTCACGACCGACGCCTGCATCCGCTGTCAGGCTTGCGTCCGCAAATGTCCGCAGTCCGCGATCGCCTTCATCGACCCGGCCTTCCGGAAAAGCGTTCAGCACCTGCGGGAGATATGCGCCGCCCGGACGCCGAACGAACTCTTCCTGTAACACGACATCCCTCCTTCCGACATACGATGGTGTGCCGGGACTGCGGTCCCGGATCGGACGCCGGCCGTTTTTTCGGCCGGCCTTTTTTATGACTGGATTTTTCCGGAAGGAGAATGATTTTGATTTACCCACTGTTCACCTATGCTGCGCTGACGAAGGCGCAGAAGGCGGCGCTTGCGCTCAAGCGCGGAGGAATCATGGCCTCCGTCATCCGAGCGCCCGGCGTTTTAGGGGCGGAGGGCTGCGCCTACGCCGTCCGCGCCCTCACCGACGATACGGAGGGGGCGATGCGCCTTCTTCGCGCCGCCGGGGCCTCGCCGCGCCGACTCTATTACCCGGACGAGGGTTCGGACCGTTGGAGGCGGACCTCATGATCTATCTCGACAACGCCGCCACTACCTTTTTAAAGCCCCGCGCCGTCTACGAGGCCGTTTCGCGCGCCATGCGAACGCTCACCAGCCCCGGACGCGGCGGCTACGGGACGGCGGAGAGGGCGGCGGAAACGGCCTTTCTCTGCCGGGAGAGGGCGGCGCGCCTCTTCCATGCGGATGGCCCGGAGCACGTCGTCTTCACCTTCAACGCGACGCACGCGCTGAACATGGCGATCGGCAGTATCGTGCCCGAGGGGGGCAGGGTCGTCGTCTCCGGCTTCGAGCACAACAGCGTGATGCGCCCGCTTTACGCGCTGGGCGCGAAGGCGACTGTCGCCTCCGGCGCGCTTTTCGATACGGAAGAGACGCTCGAGGCGTTCCGGCGCGCGATTGCCGGAGGCCCCGACGCTGTGATCGTCAACCACGTCTCCAACGTGTTCGGCTGTATACAGCCCGTGGAGGAGATAGCGGAGGCGTGCCGGTTTTACGGCGTGCCGCTGATCGTGGACGCCTCGCAGTCGGCCGGGGCCTTCGACCTCGATTTCCGCGCGCTCGGCGCGGCCTATATCGCCATGCCGGGACACAAGGGCCTTTACGGTCCGCAGGGGACGGGGCTGCTCTTATGCCGCGAGCCGCCGAAGCCGCTTCTGCGCGGAGGGACCGGGAGCCTCTCGCGTCTGCCCTCCATGCCGGATACGCTCCCCGACGCGGGGGAGGCGGGGACGCACAATATGCCCGGCATAGCCGGCCTCTCCGCCGGGCTCTCGTTCGTGCTCGAGAAGGGGCCGGACGCCATATTGCGGCATGAGCGGGCCCTCGCCTCCGCGCTGGCCGGGAGGCTCAAACGCATAAGAGGCGTGACGGTCTTCGCACCCGAAAAGGGGCATCCGTCGGGCGTTCTCTCCTTTTCTTTGGAAGGAATACCCTCCGAAGACGCGGCCGCCCGGCTCGCCGCGCGCGGCATCGCCGTGCGCGCCGGGCTGCACTGCTCGCCGCTGGCGCACGAGACGGCCGGTACGCCGGGCGGCACGGTCAGAGCCAGCTTCTCGGCCTTTTCCTCCATGCGCGACGTATACGCGCTCGCGGACGCCGTTTCTGCTATGGTTTAACAAATAATTCACATACGGCGGTTGCCAACAACGAAAAACTATAATATAATGCAAGATGGTAAAAAACGAAGAAAACGAGAGATAACGGCTATTCAGAGGAGAACTGACGATGCACTTCCGGGAACTGCTCAATACCATCCAGAATTTCATATTGACAGTCAGCGTCTGGGACCTGATCGACATCGCCATCATCGCGTTCCTGATCTACCGCGTGCTGATCTTTGCGCGCCGTTCGGGCGCGGGCAACGTCATCAAGGGCATCGTCCTGCTCATCGCCGTGATGTGGCTTTCGAGCCTTTTGCACCTGTCCGTCGTCAGCTACCTGCTCGGCAAGACGTTTGAGCTCGGCTTCCTCGCGCTCATCGTCCTGTTCCAGCCGGAGCTTCGTGAAATACTGGAAAAATTCGGCAGCAGTACCTTCTCCGGCTTTTTCGGAAAGAAGGCGCCCGCGCGGGAGATAGAAACGGCCATCACGCAGACGGTGCTCGCCTGCGCCGACATGGCCCAGACGAAAACGGGCGCGCTCATCGTCTTCCAGCGCGAGATCAAGCTGGATTCATATGTGAAGAGCGGCACCCTCATCAACGCCGAGACGTCAGCCGAGCTGCTGAAGAACATCTTCTTCAAGAACACGCCCCTGCATGACGGGGCGGTCATCATCGTCGGCGGACGTATCGAGGCGGCGGCCTGCATGCTGCCGCTCTCGAGCAACAACCACCTCGCGCGCGACCTCGGTATGAGACACAGGGCCGGCGTCGGCATGAGCGAACGCTCCGACGCGGTCATCGCCATCGTCTCGGAGGAGACGGGGTCCATCTCGGTCGCCGTCGGCGGGATGCTCAAGCGGCATCTTTCGCCGCAGACCTTCGAGATGCTCCTGCGCAACGAGCTGCTGCCCAAAAACGAGGAAAAGGACAGACGCCGCAGGCTCAAGATACCCATATTCAAGGACGAAAAGGACGCTTGAACCGGGGAGAACGGTATGAACGTGATAAGAGGAAAACTGAATAAGCTGCTGGAGCACAAGGCGTTCTATATCGTCTTCGCCATCATTGCGTCCATCGTCCTCTGGACATACGTCGCCTACGTGGAGAACCCGGACGTCAGCGTGACGATCAGCGGCATCCCCGTGGACTTCATCAACGAGGACGTCCTGGAGGAAAACCACCTTGTCCTGACGAGCGTCGGCCGGGAGACTGTTTCGCTCTCCTTTACCGGCAAGCGCAACAATGTGACGAAGCTCAACGATTCCAATCTCTCTCTCTCCGTGGACCTGGCCGATATCCTGAAGCTCGGCGGCATCCCGGGGAGCTATCCGCTTTCTTATACGATCCAGTACCCCTCGAAGGTCAACCGCAACGCCATCAGCGTTTCCGGGTCGAACGCGAGCTACATCACCGCTACGGTGGAGAACCTCGTGACGGCGGAGGTGCCGGTGCGCTGCAACTACGACGGGGACGTGGCCGAGGGCTTCAAGGCGGAGCCGATCGAGTTCTCTCCGCAGACGATCAGCGTATCGGGCCCCGAGGCGCTGGTAGGAAGCGTGGAGTACGCCTGGGCCAATGTCCACCGCGACGTCATCTCCGCTACGCTGGAGACGCAGACCGGCGTCGTCCTCATGGATATCTCCGGCAACCCGATCACGTCCGACAGGCTGACGCTTTCGACCGACTCGGTGAACGTCCGGATACCGGTCGCGGTCGTCAAGGACGTCGCGCTCGACGTGAAGCTCATCTACAGCGCGTCGGCCACGGAGGACAACGTGACCTATACCGTGACGCCCTCCACCGTCACGCTTTCGGGCGAGGCGGAGGTGCTGAACGACGTCAACACGCTTGTCATCAAGACCATCAACCTCAATGATATCCTGACGACCAGTACCGAGGCCGTCGACATACCGCTCCCGAACGCCGTGGAGAACGTCTCCGGCGTGACGACCGCGGTCGTCACCATCCAGGTGCTCGGCACGGAGACGGCCAAGGTCACGGCCACCGAGTTCAGCACGAAAAACGATACGCCCGGCTACATCTCCACGGTCGTGACGCAGAGTCTCGACGTGACGCTGCGCGGGCTCGGCTCCTCCGCGAAGGAGGTTCAGCCCGAAAACATCCGCGTCGTCGCCGACATGGCGGAGCTCGGCAGCGGCGAGGGCACCTTTACCGTGCCGGCTGTCGTGACGGTAGACGGCACGACGACGGTCGACGTCATCGGCGCCTATACGGTGACGGTGATCGTGACGAAGGAGTAAGCCTTGTTCGGCTACGTCAGACCCCTCAAAAATGAGCTGCGCGTCGGGGAATTTGAACGCTACCGCGCCTGTTACTGCGCCCTGTGCCATGCCATCGCGGATGGGTTCGGGTTCCCCGCGCGCTTTATCCTCAATTATGATCTGCTCTTTCTGGCCATGCTCATCTGGCCGGCCGGCGAAGAGCCCCGCATAAGTCCCCGCCGCTGCCCGGTGAGCCCCGTGAGGGGCAAGCCCTGCTGCGCCCCCGCGGAGAGCCTTTCCCATACGGCGGCGTGCAGCGTGATCCTCTCCTACTGGAAGCTGAAGGACGGCGTCTCGGACGAGGGCTTCCCACGCGCGGCCCTCTCGGGGGCCGGAGCCGCCGCGCTCACTATGGCGTATAAGCGCGCGGAAAACGCGCTGCCGGATTTTGCCCGGACGGTGAAAGAGCGGCTTTCTTCGCTCGACGCGCTCGAAAAGGCGGGGGAGACATCCCTCGATTGCGCGGCCGACGAATTCGCGTCGCTGCTCGCGGCCGCCTCTCCGGAGACGGGGGACAGTCCCCGCGCCCGGGAGATACGGCAGGTCCTCTATCACACGGGCCGGTGGATCTACCTCATCGACGCGGTGAACGACCTGGCCGACGACAGGGAACGCGGCCGGTATAATCCCGTCGACAGGCATTTTGCCCTGACCTCTTCCGAACTGCCGGAGGAGGCGGAGAAGAGCCTGCGCCTGACGCTCGGCCACTCGCTCGGCGCCGTGCGAAGCGCCTTTGAGCTGATGCCGGAAACCGCCTGGGCGGGCGTCATAAGAAACATCATCTATCTCGGGATGCCCGCCGTGACGGAGGCCGTCTTTGCCGGCCGCTTTTCGGACAGGCCCGGCGGGTTCCCGAAATATTGATTTTATTACCGAACGGAGAATACGATGAACGATCCCTACAGTGTGCTCGGCGTCTCGCCGAACGCAACGGACGAAGAAATCAAAAAGGCCTACCGCGATCTTGCGCGCAAGTATCACCCGGACAATTATCACGATAATCCGCTGGCCGACCTTGCGCAGGACAAGATGAAGGAAATAAACGAGGCCTACGACGCCGTGACGAAGATGCGCGCCGGCGGCTCGTCCTCCTATGGGAACACCGCCTACGCCCGCGCAGAGTACACGGACGGCGCCGGACGGGAGGAGGGCTATTCCGAGGCGTCGGAATTCCAGCAGGTGCGCGCGGCGATCAACGCCGGCAACCTCGCTTACGCCCAGCAGCTTTTAAACGCCGCGGCCAACCGGAACGCGGAGTGGAATTTCCTGATGGGGAGCCTCTACTATCGCCGCGGCTGGATGGACGAGGCGCGGACGTATTACCAGCGCGCCGTCAACATGGCCCCCGGCAACATGGAATACCGGAACGCGCTCGAGTTCATGAACCGGGGCGGCGCGGCCTACAGGCCCGCCGGCTATGAGAGCGGCGGCCTCGACGCCTGCGATATCTGCGCCGGGCTCATGTGCCTGAACATGTGCTGCAGCTGCCGCTGATATGAAAAACCGCCATACCAAAACCATCACCGTCTGCGCGCTGATGATCGCGCTTTCCTGCGTATCTCTGTGCTTCGGGTCGATCCTGCCGACGGGCCAGCTCGGCTTTGCGGCGCTGGCCGCGCTCTTCGGCGTGGCGGCCGTCGTGGAAACGGGACTGAAGGGCGGCGCGGCCGTGTATATCGGGGCGCTTCTTTTGAGCCTGCTCATCTCCGCCGATAAGACGCCGAGCATCCTGTACGGCCTGTTTTTCGGCTATTACCCGCTTTTAAAGAGCTTTGCCGAGCGGCGGCGGAGCCGCGTCGTCGAGTGGGTCGTCAAGCTGGCCGTGATGAACGCGGCGCTGACGGCGATCGTCCTGCTGTTCCGCGGGCTCGTCTTCGATATCCAGTCGCTGACGGACAGCCTCCTCGTCGTCTATATCGCGGCGAATGTCGTTTTTGTGATCTTCGATCTCGGCGTCACCAGGGTCGTCGGATTTTATGTGTCCAACATAAGGAAAAGAAGAGGGGCGAATTGATTTGATAAAGAGCATGACCGGCTACGGTCGGGCCGCCGGGGCCTCCGGCAAGCTGCTGATCACGATCGAACTGCGGAGCGTCAACAACCGCTTCCTCGATTGCAGCGTGAAGATGCCGAGGGCTTACGCCGCGGTGGAGGAACGCCTCAAAAAGACCGTCCAGGCCGCCATCTCCCGCGGCAAGCTGGACGTTTTTGTGACCGTGGACGCCTCGCAGGCGGACGACGTGGAGCTCTCCGTCAACGAGGCGCTGGCGGAGGCCTATGTGAAGGCCATCCGCGAGACGGCCGCGCGCTTCGGCCTGCCGGACGATTCGACGGCGACGACGATCGTTCGTATGCCGGATGTTTTGAACGTAAAAAAACGCGAGGCGGATATGGACGCTTTGGGCGACGATATGGACGCCATCCTCCGCGAGGCGATAGCCGACTTTGACGCCATGCGCCTGCGCGAGGGGGAGAAGCTGGAGCGCGACGTTTTATCGCGCCTGGGCGAGATAGAACGCCTCACCGGCGTCGTCGAGGAGAGGTCGCCGCAGACCGTCGCGGAGTACCGCGAGCGGCTGCTCGCCCGCATGAATGAGGTGTTAGGGAGCGCGGGGATCGATGAAAACCGCATCCTGACCGAGGCGGCCATTTTCGCCGACCGCACGGCCGTCGCCGAGGAGACCGTCCGTCTGCGCAGCCATATCGCGCAGTTCCGGGAGATAGCCGCGAGCGGCGAGCCGGTGGGGCGGAAGCTGGACTTCCTGATCCAGGAGTTCAACCGCGAGGCGAATACGATCGGCTCCAAGGCCAACGACGCCGAGCTCGCCAGAACGGTCGTCGATATGAAGGCGGAGATCGAAAAGATACGCGAACAGATTCAGAATATTGAATAGGAAGGGCAGAAAAGGATGAAACTCATCAATATCGGCTTCGGCAATCTCGTTTCGGCGAGCAGGCTCATTTCCATCGTCAGTCCCGAATCAGCGCCCATCAAGCGCATCATCAGCGATTCGCGCGACCGCGGCCTGCTGATCGACGCGACTTACGGGCGCAGGACGCGCGCCGTCATCATCATGGACAGCGGCCATATCGTCCTGTCGGCCATCCAGCCGGAAACGGTCGCGGGACGCATCACGAGCCATGCCGAGCGGGAAGCGGCGGAGGCGGAAACGGATGATGAATAAGGGCGTCGTTTTCATCGTTTCCGGCCCCTCCGGCGTAGGGAAGGGGACTGTGCTGAACAAGGTCTTCTCCATCCTCGATAACTGCTGGTTCTCCGTCTCCGCCACGACGCGCTCCCCGCGCCCCGGGGAGGAGGACGGCGTTCATTATCACTTTATTTCCAAAGAAATGTTCCGGGAATGGATCGGAAACGGCGAATTTCTCGAATACGCAGAGTATGTCGGCAACTACTACGGCACGCCGCTCACGCCGATACGGGAGCATGTGGAGCGGGGCTGCAACGTCTTTCTCGATATCGAGGTGCAAGGGAGCGAGCAGGTCTGCCGCAAAATGCCCGAAGCCGTCTCGATCTTCATCGTGCCGCCGAGTATAGAGGCGCTGGCCGAGCGGCTGCGCGGGCGGCAGACCGAGCCCGAGGAGAAGATCGCCGAGCGCCTCCGCCGCGCCGAGGAGGAAATCGCGCTCGCCCCGCAATACGATTATACCGTTGTCAACGACGATCTCGACACAGCCGTGGCCGAGGTCATCAGCATAGCGACCGGAGAACGCCTCAAGCGCCGGCTGCACCATTGAAAGGAGTAGTAAAAATGCCAATGCTTTATCCGTCCGTCCCCACGCTGCTCAAGAACGTGAACAGCCGCTATATGCTCGTGAATGTGATCGCCGCCCGCGCGCGGGAGATCGCCGAGCGGGCCGAGGAGACAGGCGAGAGTCTGGACCGCAAGCCCGTCTCCACCGCCGTGGACGAGATCGCCCAGGGAAAAATCACCGCGCACATCCCGGGCGAGTGCTGAAATGATTTTGCCAAGCCCTGCCTCGCAGAGTTTCGCGCCCGCAGGCGCGAAATAGAGTTCGATCATTTTTTACACGGGCGTGTACCGGGCAAAAAAATACTTTGCGCGGAGCGCGCGTGCGACCAGCGGGAGTGCGCGAAGCGATTTCCATTCTCACACGAGAGCCCAGCGTCAGCGGGTCTCGTGTGAAGGGCCTATGAGAGGAGGATGCCGCCATGGCCGAAAAAACGGCGAGGGTCGCAGTTTCGGCCGCGGTGTTCGCCATCGACAGACCGTATACCTATAAAATACCCGATACGCTGAAGGATACCGCGTCCCCCGGCGTGCGTGTCGTCGTCCCGTTCGGGAAGGGCAACAGGCGCTCCGAGGGCGTCGTGCTGTCTGTTTCGGACGAGACGCCGGGCGGCAGGGAGCTCAAATGTCTCGACCGGGTTTTAGACCCCGAGCCCGTGCTCGACGAAAATCAGATCCGGCTGGCCCTCTGGATGCGCGAGCGTTTTTTCTGCACCGTCTACGACGCGGTCCACGCCATGCTGCCCGCCGGGATGTGGTACAAAAACGGCGTGCGGCGCGTGGGCGACAAGACCGTCACGATGGCGACGCTCGACGTGACCGGCGAGGAGGCGGCGGAGGTCGCCGCGGTGAAGCGGCTGCGTTCCCCGAAGCAGTCGGCCGTGCTGAACCTGCTCTCCGCCGTCGGGAGCGCGTCCATCGGCGATATAAAGGATTTTACCGGCGCTTCCATGCAGACCGTGGGGGCGTTACAGAAGCAGGGCTTTTTAGTGCTTGAAAAGCGTGAGGTGCTGCGGCGTCCCGACACGCCTTCCCGGAAAAGCGCAGGGGAGATCGTCCTTTCCGCGAGCCAGCAGCGCGCCTTCGAGGGTCTGCGGGACATGCTCCTTCAAAAAAAAGCGGCGGCCGCCCTCCTTTTCGGCGTGACGGGCAGCGGCAAGACCTCCGTCTATATCCGCCTGATCCGGGAGACGATCGCCGCGGGGCGGAGGGCCATCCTGCTCGTCCCGGAAATCAGCCTCACGCCGCAGACGGTGGCCCTGTTCTCCGCGCACTTCGGCGACAGCGTCGCCGTGCTCCATTCCTCGCTCGGCGCGGGGGAGCGGCTCGACGAATGGAAGCGCATCCGGCGCGGCGACGTCAAGGTCGTCATCGGCACGCGATCCGCCGTCTTCGCGCCTCTGCGGGATATCGGCCTCATCATCATCGACGAGGAGCAGGAGCACACCTACAAATCGGAGAACGCGCCGCGCTACCACGCCCGCGATGTGGCGCAGTACCGCTGCGCGCAGTCGGACGCCCTGCTGCTGCTCGGCTCGGCCACGCCGTCGCTCGAGAGCATGAAGGCGGCAAAAGACGGCCATTTCGCGCTTTTCGAGCTGCCGGGGCGCTATAACGTCCGCCCGCTCCCGGAGGTCCTCATCGCCGATATGACGGAGGAGCTGCGGTCCGGCAACGGCGGCGACCTCTCCGGCCTTCTGCGGCGGGAGCTGGAAAAAAACCTCTCGCGGGGGGAACAGAGCATCCTGTTTTTAAACCGGCGCGGCACGGCCTCGCTCGTCGTGTGCGGGGAATGCGGCGCGACCTGCGATTGCCCCAACTGCTCCGTGAAGCTGACGTATCACGCCAACCGCGCGCGGCTCATCTGCCACTACTGCGGCTATGCCGTGCCCGTGCCCGCCGCCTGCGGCGACTGCGGAGGCAGGCTGAAATTCGTCGGCGCGGGCACGCAGCAGATCGAGGAGGAGCTGCATGCGGCGTTCCCCGACGCGGGCATCCTGCGCATGGACGCCGATACCGTTTCGGCCTCCAATCCGCACGAGAAAATTCTGCGCGAATTTGAAGAAAAGCGCGTACCGATCCTCATCGGCACGCAGATGGTGGCCAAGGGCCTCCATTTTGAGAATGTCACGCTCGTCGGCGTCCTGTCCGCCGATCAGCTCATGTATGTGGGCGATTACCGCGCCTCCGAGCGCGCCTTTTCGCTCATGACGCAGGTCGTGGGGCGCGCCGGACGGGGCAAGGCCGCGGGCCGCGCCGTCATCCAGACCTTCACACCGCGAAGCGAGCTCATCCGTCTCGCGGCGCAGCAGGATTACCGGCGCTTTTACGAGCGCGAGATGCAGTTCCGCGAGGCTGCGGGCGCGCCGCCCTTTTCCGAGCTTCTGACCGTCACTGTGACCGGTACGGACGAGGAACGGGTGCTCACGGGGGGAGGGCGCATCGCGCGGTCGCTGAAGAGCTATCTCGCCGATGTGGAGGGCCTGCGCATCCTCGGTCCGGCCCCGGCGCCCGTCATGCGCGTCATGGGGCGGTACCGTTACCGCGTCACGCTTTTGGGCCGCTGCGACAGGAGGATGCGCGATACCGTGGCGCACGTTTTGAGGCTTTTTGCCGCCGACGCGTCATGCCGCGGTCTGGCCGCCTTCGCGGATTACGCGCCGCTTGACTGAAACATATCTATCTTATGGGAGGTCCACCATGGCTTTACGCTATATTTTAGAACAGGACGATCCGCAGCTCCGCAAGAAAAGCCGCGCCGTCACCGATTTCAACGAGCGCCTTCATACGCTCCTCGACGACATGCGCGACACGCTGGAGCACGCCAGCGGCTACGGGCTTGCCGCGCCGCAGGTCGGCGTGCTGCGCCGGGCCGTCCTCGTGCTCGATAACGAAAAAGAGGACCTGCCCTTTTCCGAGCAGGTCATCGAGCTTATAAACCCCGAGATCATCGCGGAGGAGGGCGAGCAGGAGGGCCCGGAGGGCTGCCTCTCCGTCCCCGGCGTCTACGGGCTGGTCAAGCGCCCCATGCGCGTCACGATCAAGGCGCAGGACCGCAGCGGAAAGGAATTCACGCTCACGCGCGAGGGCATCACCGCGCGCTGCTTCTGCCATGAGACGGCGCATCTGGAGGGACAGCTTTTCACCGACATCGCGGAGCGCATCCTGACGGACGAGGAGCTGCAAAAATACGCCGAAGAAGAGCGGAAAGAGCAGGGGGAACAGTAAGACCTATGAGAGTCGTTTTTATGGGGACCGGCTCCTTTGCGGACAAATCTCTCCGTAAGCTCTGTGAAACAGGCCGCGAGGTCGTCGGCGTCTTTACGAAGCACGATACCGCCAAGGGGCGTGGGATGAAGCTCATCGAGGACGTCGTAAAGCAGACGGCGAAAGAAAACGGCATTCCCATTTTCCAGCCGGAAAAGCTCAAAACGGGCGAGGCGCTTACTGATCTCACGGCGCTTTCGCCCGATATCGTCGTGGTCGTCTCCTACGGCAAGATACTGCCGGCGGAGATACTGGCCGTGCCGCCGCTCGGCTGCGTCAATATCCACGGTTCTCTGCTGCCGAAATACCGGGGGGCCGCGCCCGTGCAGTGGTCGGTCATAAACGGCGACCGCGAAACGGGCGTCACCTCCATGTATATGGACGTCGGGATGGACACCGGCGATATCATCATGATGAAGAAAACGGCTATAGGCGAGCGCGAAACGGCGGGAGAGCTTTATGAACGCCTCGGCCTGCTCGGCGCGGAACTTCTCGCGGAGACGCTCGACGCGATCGAGCGCGGTACGGCGGGGAGGCGGAAGCAGGACGGCGGCCTCGCCACCTACGCGCCGATGCTCACGAAGGCCCTCTCGCCGATCGACTGGAACGCCGACGCGCGGGCCGTCGTCTCCCGGGTGCGCGGGCTCTGCCCGTGGCCGGCGGCGACGGCGGAGATAGGCGGCGCCGCGCTGAAAATTTACGCGGCGGAGCCCTTGCCGGACCTCTCCGGCAGCCCCGGCAGCGTCGTCTTCGCCGATAAGCGGGGCATCGCCGTGGCCTGCAAGGGCGGCGCCGTTCTGCTCACCGAGGTGCAGGCTCCCGGCGGGCGGCGCATGAGCTCCGCCGATTACCTGCGAGGACACCCGCTATGTCCGTGACGCCGCGCGAGGCGGCGCTCAACGCCGTGTCGCTTTTCCGCAAGCGCGGCGTCTGGCCGGAGACCTTTCTTGACAGCCTCGTTACCTCGGAGGGCATGGCGGCGCGAGACGCGGCGCTCGCGGTCCATATAGCCGCCGGCGTTTTGGGGAACATGACGCTGCTGGACTTCTATCTTTCCGCTTTCCTCACGAGAAGGCCGGAAAAGCTCGAGCCTGTCGTGCTGGATATTTTGCGCGTGTCCGCGTATCAGCTCCTCTTTCTGGACAGGATACCGGCGCACGCCGCCGTGCACGAGGGCGTCGAGTTGGCGAAAAAGCGCGCAAATCCCCGGGCCGCCGCGCTCGTGAACGCCGTCCTGCGAAAGCTCGCGGCGAATATAGACGACCTGCCGGAGATACCGCGCCTTGACGAGGCGGAGTATCTCTCCATCCGATACAGCCACCCGCTCTGGCTCACAAAGAGGCTCCTTTCCCTCCTCGGCGCGCGGGAATGTGAAAGGCTGCTCGCCGCCGATAACGAGACGCCGCCGACGACGCTCCAGGTGAATACCCTCAAGGGCACGACCGAGGAGGCGATCGCGTCGCTCCGGTCGGACGGCCTTGCGCCGGAAGAGCACCCGTTTTTGCCGGACGCGCTGCTTTTGCCGCCGTCGGGGAACGTCGCACAGACGGAAGCGTTCCGTAAGGGCCTTATCTACGTGCAGGACGCGGCGGCAAAACTGGCCGTTATGGCGGCGGGGCCGAAGCCGGGCGATTTCGTGCTCGACGGCTGCGCGGCCCCGGGCGGCAAGTCCTTTTCTTCAGCCGTGGCCATGCGGGGCGAGGGAAAAATACTCGCCTGCGACCTGCATGAAAACAAGCTGAAAAAGATCAGAGACGGGGCCGAGAGGCTCGGTATCACCATCCTCGAAACGCTGGTCGCCGACGGCCGCGCGCCCTGGGCCGGACTTATCGGCAAGGCCGACTGCGTGCTGGCCGACGTGCCCTGCTCGGGCCTCGGCGTCATCCGGAAAAAGCCGGATATCCGCTATAAAAAGGAAGCGGATATCGCCGCGCTGCCGGATATTCAGCTCGCCATCCTGCGCGGGCTCTCGGCCTGCGTAAAGCCCGGCGGGACGCTCGTGTATTCGACCTGCACGATCCTGCCGGAGGAAAACGAAAATGTCTGCCGCGCTTTTCTGGAGGATAACGAAGACTTTTACACAGAGGACTTCACGCTGCCGGGTCCCGGCGAGGTCAGCGGCGGGATGGTCACGCTCTGGCCGCATATACACGGAACGGACGGCTTTTTTGTATGCAGAATGAGACGAAAAAGATAAAACCGAGCCTGCGATCCCTCCTGCCGGAGGAGCTGGGCGATATCCTGAAGGAGCTGGGCGAGCCGCGCTTCCGGGCGGGGCAGCTTTTCCGCTGGGCGCAGGGCGGCGCGGGGAGCTTCGACGAGATGACGAACATCCCGAAGGCGCTGCGCGCCCGTCTGGAGGAATCGTATTCCCTCACCGCGCCGGAAATAGAACGCAAGCAGGTCTCGCGCATCGACGGGACAATCAAGTACCTCTGGCGCTTTCCCGACGGGAACTGCGTCGAGAGCGTCGTCATGTCCTACGAGCACGGGCATACGATCTGCATTTCGTCGCAGGTGGGCTGCCGTATGGGCTGCGCCTTCTGCGCGTCCACCCTCGGCGGGCTCGTGCGCTCTCTGGAGCCGAACGAGCTTTTAGAGCAGGTCCTTTTCTCGCAGAAGGATTCCGGCCTGCGTATCTCCAACATCGTGCTGATGGGGATAGGGGAGCCGCTTGACAATTACGACGCTGTTTTGAAATTTTTGAAGCTCGTCAATCACCCGGACGGGCTGAATATCGGGATGCGGCATATTTCGCTTTCCACCTGCGGTCTTGTCGAAAAGGTTGACAAACTTGCAGAGAATAATTTACAATTAACTTTATCGGTATCTCTGCACGCGCCGGACGATGATACGCGCTCGCGCCTCATGCCGGTCAATCGCGCTTACGGCGTGGACGAGCTTTTGCGCGCGTGCGACCGCTATTTCGACCGGACGGGCCGGCGCATCTCGTTTGAATACGCGATGATCGACGGCGTGAACGACACGCCGCGTCACGCGACCCTCCTCGCAGAGCGGCTTCGCGGCAAGGGCAGCCATGTGAACCTTATAAGGCTCAACGACGTGGCCGAAAGTCCCTTAAAGCCGAGCACGCCGGAAGCCATGAAGGCTTTTATCGACGTGCTGCGCAAAAACGGCGTCAATGTGACGGTGCGGAGGGAGCTCGGCGGAGATATCGACGCCTCCTGCGGACAGCTCCGAAGAAAGACAATGGGAGAGGTAACATGAATTCATGGTCCATCACCGATAAGGGCCTCATCCGAAGGCAGAATCAGGACGCTTATTTTTCATACTGCGACGAAGCTCGCGGCGTGGCCCTGCTCATAGTCTGCGACGGGATGGGCGGCGCCGCCGGAGGAGATCAGGCGAGCGCGCTCGCCGTCGACTGCATATCCGAGCTGATCCTGCACAGGCTGGATGAGACGGAGAAGACGGAAGCCTCGCTCGCCGGGCTGCTGCGCGACGCCGTGAGGGAAGCCAACAGCCTCGTCTATACGCAAAGCCTCTCGAAAGCGGCCCTGCACGGTATGGGGACGACGCTCGTGGCCGCTATCGTGACGGAAAGGACGGCGGTCGTCGGCAATGTCGGAGACAGCCGGGCCTACCAGATCACGCCCTCGGGCATCAGGCAGATCACGCGGGACCACTCCGTCGTGGAGGACATGGTCGAGCGCGGCGAACTCACGCGCGAAGAGTCGCGGCACAGCCCCAAGAAAAACCTCATTACCCGCGCGCTCGGTACCGACGAGGATGTTTTGTGCGATATTTTCCGCCCAAAGGTAAGCGACGGGGACGCGCTCCTTTTGTGCACGGACGGTCTGACGAACCTCATGACGGATGAAGAGCTCTATCGGGAGATAAGCGGGGCGGACGACCTGGAGGTCTGCTGCGAAAGCCTTCTGCGGCAGACGCTCGCCCGGGGCGCGCCCGATAACGTCACCGTTACGCTCTTCCGCAAATAACACCTTCAGACATCGTTTCCCAGAAAGGATTCTTCATATGCAGGATATCTATATTGGACAGCTCCTCGACAACCGATACGAGATATTGGACAAGGTCGGCACCGGCGGCATGGCGCTTGTCTACAAGGCCATGGATCACCGGCTCAACCGGCTCGTGGCAATCAAGATACTGCGCGACGACCTCGCGCAGGACGCGGATTTCCGCAAGCGCTTTTACGCCGAATCGCAGGCTGTCGCCATGCTCTCGCACCCGAACATCGTGTCCGTCTATGACGTGAGCCATTCCAACAACACGGATTATATCGTGATGGAGCTCATCGAGGGCATCACGCTCAAGCAATATATAAACCATAAGGGGAAGCTGAGCTGGAAGGAAACGCTGCACTTTGCGACGCAGATCACCAAGGCCATCCAGCACGCCCATTCGCGCGGCATCATCCACCGCGACGTGAAGCCGCAGAACATCATGATCCTCAAGGACGGCAGCGTCAAGGTCGCCGATTTCGGTATCGCGGCCCTGGAGACGACGCAGCAGCAGACGATGCTCTCCAACGAGGCCATCGGCAGCGTGCACTATATGTCGCCCGAGCAGGCTAAAGGCGGCGCCGTCGACGCGCGCAGCGACGTCTATTCCATCGGCGTCGTCATGTATGAGATGCTGACCGGCCGCCTCCCGTTCGAGGGGGATTCGCCCGTGTCCATCGCCATCCAGCACATCAGCTCCATCCCGCTCATGCCCCGCGACGTGGCGCCGGAGATACCGGTCGGCCTCGAGGCCATCACCATGCACGCCATGGAGGGGGACCTCAATACGCGCTATCCTTCGGCGGACGCGCTTTTGGAGGACCTGGAGGCGTTCCGCAAGGACCCGGACATCACGTTCGGCTTCAGCTCGGAATTCATCCCGCTCGCGCCGGAGGAGGATGCGACGCGAAAGCTCGCCGTCGATCATAAGGCGCTCGCCGAGGCCGAGCGAGAGCCGAAGAGGACGCCGCGCCGCCGCACCTCCTGGACGAGCAGCCATGTGACCAAGGAGGAATACGCCAGAAACCGCCGCAGGAGCGGCCGGACCTCCATGCTCGTCGGCGTGTTCTGTATCTGCCTTGTGCTGATCGGACTGTTCCTTTTTATGTGGAAATACTTTTTGAAGGACGTGCTCGACCCGGAGGAGCAGATACGCGTCTCCGTGCCGCATTTCGTCGGACAGGATCTGGACGACGTGCTCGATAACAGGGAGTACCGGGATTACTATACGTTTGAATATGAAGAATCCTTCAGCGACGACGTGCCGGCCGGCAGGATCATCTCCCAGAACCCGAAGGCCGGCAGTCAGGCGACGCTGCAGGACAAGGGGATACCGGTCGCCCTCGTCGTCTCGAAGGGGGAAAAGATCACCGTTATGCCCGACCTCGTCAACACGGATTACCGCATCGCCCGCACTCAGCTCGAGGCGCTGAAGCTCGACCTCAAGATCGTGACGGAGCCCGCGCCCAGCGATACGGTGACGGCTGGCTATGTGACGGAGCAGGTCCCGCAGCAGGGCGAACAGCTCGTCGAGGGCGGCACCGTCTATCTCACCTACAGCAGCGGGCCGGAGATCGTGACCGTGACCATGCCTCTGGTGACGGGGCTTACCGAGCAGCAGGCGATCGCGCGGCTGGAGGGCTACGACCTCGCCTATGAGATATCCTTCACCAACGACGACGCGGAGGCCGGAAAGGTCATTTTCCAGAGCTACCAGTACGGCGATGAGATACCGAAATATTCGAGGGTGAGCCTCATCGTCTCCCTGGGGCCGTTGACGCCCTCTCCGGAGCCGTCGCCCGAGCCCTCTCCAGAGCCGTCGCCCGAGCCTTCAACGGAGCCGTCGCCCGAACCCTCTCCGGAGCCGTCGCCCGAGCCGACCGATACCATCTGGGTCGATTCTCCCTCGACGGCGACGGAATCTCCGACGCCCGCGGTGAACGCCTGATGCCGGACGGGATCATCTTCAAGGCGCTTTCGGGGTTTTATTACGTTGTGACAGAAGGCGGCGAAACGCTTTGCTGCCGCGCCCGCGGACGCTTCCGTCACGCAGGCGCGTCGCCGCTCGTGGGCGACCGCGTCTCCGTGACGAAGGACGGGGAAAACGGCGTCCTCGAAGAGATAAAGCCCCGGAAAAACAGCTTTATAAGGCCACCCGTGGCCAATATCGACGTCATGGTGATCGTCGCTTCGGGCGCGATACCCGTGACCGACCCTTTCCTGATCGACAGGATGACGGTCATCTGTGAAAAAAACGACTGCGAGCCGTATATCTGCCTGAACAAGACGGATCTCGTCAGCGCGGACGGCCTGTATGATACTTACGTCAAGGCCGGCTTCCGCGTCTTCCGCGTCAGCGCCGCGACGGGGGAGGGCCTCGATGAGCTGAAGGACGCCCTGCGCGGCAAAATCTGCGCCTTTACCGGTAATTCCGGCGTCGGAAAGTCGAGCCTCTTAAATAAGCTCGAGCCGCAGCTCTCCATCCCCACCGGGGACGTCTCGCAAAAGCTCGGACGCGGCCGCCATACGACGCGCCACGTCGAGCTCATTCGTTTAGGCTTTGACGCCGTCTGCGCCGATACGCCGGGCTTTTCCTCGTTCGATACGGAGATGATGGACGACGCGCCCGCCTCGGAGCTGAAGGCGGCGTTCCGCGAGTTCCGGCCCTATGAGGGTTCCTGCCGCTTTGCCGACTGCGCCCACGTGAAGGAGCTGGGCTGCGCCGTTTTAGCGGCGATAAAGCGGGGAGAGATAGCCCCCTCGCGGCACTTGAGCTACGTCCGGCTTTACGAGGCGGCCAGACAGAGAAAGCCATGGGAAACGGCAGGCAAGTGATATGGACAGATTTATCGCGTTCGACGTGGAAACGCCGAACTCCAACAACGACAGGATGAGCGCGATCGGCCTTTCCGTCATCGAGGGCGGCCAGATCACGGAAGAATACTACTACGTCCTCGACCCGGAGACGCATTTTGATCCCTTCAACATCATGCTCACCGGCCTCTCGGAGGAGACGGCGGCGGGGCAGCCGACGTTCCCTGAAATATGGGAAAGACTCGAGCCGGTGATGCGCGGCGGCGTTCTGGCGGCTCACAGCGCCCAGTTCGATATGAGCGTGCTGGCCAAATGCCTGCGCCATTACGGGCTGCGCTGGCAGCCTTACGCCCGTTACTTATGCACCTGCACGATGGGCCGCGCCTGTCTGCCGGCCATGCCCAACTACAGGCTGAATACCCTGTGCGACGAGCTCTGCATCGCGCTGGATCATCATAACGCCGGCAGCGACAGCCACGCCTGCGCGGAGCTGCTGCTCTATTATCTCGGCCTCGGCGCCGACGTCGGCCGCTTCATCAGGACCTACGATCTGGACGCCGTGCGGACGCTGCGGTCTTCCTCGCGCCCGCGCAGCCGGCCGGGGAGGCAGGCGCGCCGCGGGTAAGAGGCAAAAACGAACGCAAAAGGACGCGTTGCAGAAACGAATTCTGCAACGCGTCCTTTTTTACTGATCGCGGCGGCCCGTCATTCCGCCTGCATGAGCGAGGCGAGCTGCTTGCCGAGGTTCCCCGCGCGGATATCCTCAAGGTCGAGGATGTCGATATGCAGTTCGAGCGCGCGGTGGCGCGTGATGGCGCGGCACCGCTCGGTGGCGACGATCGCGGCCCGGGCGAGCTGCCCGCCGAAGCGGTCGCGCAGGATAGCCAGCTCGTTGAGGGCCTCCGTGCTGACGGCGCAGGTCTTGCAGCTTATGAAAAGCGGCACGACGCCGCGCGTGGCCATGACGTCTATTTCGTTCGTCACGTTGTCGCGCTTGAAATCGCCCTCCCAGTCCACGACGACGCTCGTGTGCACGTCCTGAAAAAGGCCGGAGTCGAGGCATGTCTTGTAGACGAAAAGCTCCAGGACGCTCCCGTTGTCGCGCAGCCACACGCGCGTCTGCTCGTCGCGGAAGGTAAAGGAGACGCGCTCGCCCGTCACGATCTCGAGCCCGGAGAGAAAGCCGATGTGCTGGAGGTCGCGCAGAGCCTCCTCCGGCGCGGAGATGCGGCTGCCGCGCTCGCCCTTGACGGTGTACGGGGCCGTGACAGTAAGCGCCGGCGGCTCGTCCGGCCGCGTCTGGGAGACGCGCTGGAAATAGCCGACGATGCTGTTCCACTGGCGGCGGTATCGCATGAACAGACGGAAGAAGGGGTCGAAATCCTTCATATATTTGCCCAGCACCGCGTTGTCGACGCGGCCCATGTGCATCGCGCCGCCTGCCATGAGGAAGAAGTCCTCGACATTGTATTGCAGCTCGCAGGCGAGCTTGTCCGCAAAGGGCGCGTTGCTGATGTCAAAAAAGCGATTCCGTTTGCGGCTGTAGGTAAAGACGGGCATGGCCTGCTCGGCGCAGAAAAGCCCGCAGGCATACAGCGCGGCCTCCGTCCCGCCGGTGATATCCAGCACGCAGTCCTGATACTGCTCCAGGACCTTGCCCAACTGCTTTTTCACCTTGTCGGCGTAATAGAGGCTCGTTTCGATAAAAACGATCTCCGTCTCAAGACCGCGGTGCCGGAAATAAGCGCGCAGCTTTTCCTGGATGCCCTTGTCCTGCGCCATCTCCTGCGGGCAGAGAAAAACCGTCGTCTCCGGGTGGAAAACGTCCGTAGAGAGCACGTTTTCCAGCGGCCGCTCGTCATATAGTTCGATCAACGTCTTCATGCGATCCGTCCTGACTCGTGGGATTTTATACGCCACTAATCTATCACATGCGGGGCAAGCCGTCAACCGTCTGCGGCTTGTCAGGAGCGGCGGTATATGCTATATTTAAAACATAAATCCTTTTTACGGGAGACGAACGATGAGCAAGGTGGTACTGGGCTTTTCCGGCGGCGTGGATTCGGCCGTTTCGGCGGCGCTGCTGAAAAAAGAGGGGCATGAGGTCATAGGGCTTTATCTGGATAACGCCGGCGAGGACGCGAAAATGAGCGCCGTCGAAAACGCCGGGTATCTCGGTATCGAGCTTATCATAACGGATGTGAAGGACGAGCTGGAAAGGCTCGTCTGTACGCCCTTTGCCGACGCCTACCTGCGCGGCGAGACGCCGAATCCCTGCATCATCTGCAATCCGGCGGTCAAATTCCGCTTCCTGCTTCAGGCGGCGGACCGCCTCGGCGCGGAGGGCATAGCGACGGGGCATTACGCCCGCGCGGAAAACGGCGCCGTTTTCCGCGGCAGGCCCTCAAACGACCAGAGCTATATGCTCTGCCGCCTTACGCGCGAGCAGGCCGCGCGAGCCGTTTTCCCGCTCGGACGTCTGGAAAAGACGCAGACGCGCGCGCTGGCCGAGGACTTAAAACTCCCGGCGGCCTCGAGGCCGGACAGTCAGGAGATATGCTTCATCCCGGCGGGAGATTACCGTCAGTGGCTCGCGGAGAGGGGATATACGCCCGAGCCGGGCGACCTCCTGTTTCACGGGCAGGTCCTCGGGCGGCACGAGGGCGTTGTCCGCTACACGGTGGGGCAGCGGCTCCCCGGCCTTTTTGAGGGGCGGAAGCTCTACGTTTCGAGGCTCGACGCGCAGACGAAGACCGTCGAGCTGGCCTTATGGGAAGAGCTCTTCAAAACGGAGGTGTGCGCCCGCGACTTTAACTGGCTCACAGACCCGCCCGAAAAGCCCTTCCGTGCGAGCGTCCGGGTCCGGCACACGAAATGGGAGAATCCGCCGTGCACCGTGACGCGTGAGGGCGACGGCGTCCGGATCGTCTGCGACGAGTCTGTGCGCGCCCCGGCGGCGGGACAGTCCGCCGTCCTCTACGACGGGGACCGTCTGCTCGGCGGCGGATTTATTATGTAAACATAAATAGAAGTCCCGCATAGCCGCATTTACACGGCTATGCGGGGTTTTCTCATTTCTCGAGCTTGTCGAACGCGGGGTTGATGGCGTAGATATTTTTCTGGTCGAGCCGTTCCTGCGTTTTGGCCAGCGCCTCGCCGAAGCGCTGGAAGTGGACGACCTCCCGCTCGCGAAGGAAGCGGATGACATTCGTCACGTCCGGGTCGTCGCAGAGGCGCAGGATGTTGTCGTAGGTCGTGCGCGCCTTCTGCTCGGCGGCCATATCCTCGGTGAGGTCGGTGATGGGGTCGCCCTTCACCTGCATCATGGCGGCCGACCAGGGCGTGCCGGACGCGGCCTGCGGGTAGACGCCGGCCGTGTGATCGACGAAATACGTCTCGAAGCCGGCCTTTTTGATCTCGTCGACGGTCATGTCGCGCGTGAGCTGGTGGACGATCGCGCCGATCATCTCGAGGTGCCCCAGCTCCTCGGTACCTGCCGAGGAGCAGCAAGGTGTCAAAAATGTTCTCTCCCGCGCATAGAGTAAGGCGAGGGAGGTGCACTTATGGGAAAAAGCTATATACTCGCAGAAAGGCCCGCCGAGACGGCGGGTGACGCCTTTAAGCGGCTTTACGTCCTGGCCGTATGCCGCGCTCTCGCCGGCTCGGGCGTCATCAGCCGGCACGTTTGCGACGCGTGCGCCGAAAGGCTCCGGCGGGGGAGGAAAAATTGAAGCGCGTCGCCGCCTACTGCCGCGTATCTACCGACCAGAGCGACCAGCTCCATTCGCTGGAGAGCCAGCGCCGCTATTTCCGCGAGCAGATCGAACGGCGCCCGGACTGGACGCTGCACGAAATCTACGCCGACGAGGGCGTGTCGGGCACGAGCCTGAGGCACAGGGAACGCTTTGCCGACATGATGCGCGACGCGCGCTCGGGGCTTATAGACCTCATCCTCACGAAGGAGGTCAGCCGCTTTTCGCGAAACGTCCTCGACACGATCGCCTGCACGCGCGAGCTCAAAAGGCTCGGCGTGACTGTCATCTTTCTCTGCGACGCGATCGACACCTCGACGCCGGAGGCGGAGCTGAAGCTCTCCCTCCTCGGATCGCTTGCGCAGGAGGAGAGCCGCCGCACGTCGGCGCGCGTCCGGTGGGGGCAGACGCAGCGGATGCGCGCGGGCGTCGTGTTCGGCGGCCCGCTCCTGGGGTACGACGTGAAAAACGGCGCTATCGCCGTAGAGCCGGAGGGGGCCGCGATCGTGCGGGAGATATTCCGCCGCTACACCGAGGAGAGGAAGGGCGCGCCGACGATCGCGCGGGAGCTGCGGGAAGCGGGCGTGCTCTCCTCGCGGGGGCAATGCCGCTGGTCGGCTGCGACCGTGCTGAAAATACTGAAAAACGAAAAATACTGCGGCGACCTCGTTCAGAAGAAGACCTTTACGCCCGACTACCTGACGCATGAGAAGAAGCCCAACCGCGGTCAGGAGGCGCTGATCTGTATCCGGGACCACCACGAGCCCATCGTCAGCCGCGCTCTCTTTAAAGAGGCGCAGGCGGAGATGCGCCGCCGCGCCGGACGGGAGCCGGGGCGGGGGAAGGGGAACCGCTATCCTCTCTCCGGAAAGCTCGTCTGCGCCGAATGCGGCGCTTTTTTCCGGCCCCGAAGGCGGGAGGGCGCCCGGGGGCCTTACGTCGTCTGGCGGTGCGGCCGGGCCGCCTCGGAGGGCGCTGCCGCCTGCGGCCTCGGCCGGCAGATACGGGAGGATACGGCGCTTTCGCTGCTTTATGGGGCCGTCCGGGATGCTCTCTCGTCTTGGGAAACGGCCGCGGAGGAGGTGACGTCGCTTCTGACCGAAGCGGCGGAAAGCGCCGGAGAGGCGGCCCATTGGAAGAGGACGCTTTGCCGGGCGGAGGAGAAGCAGCGCCGGGCTGTCGACGCCTATCTCGCCGGGGCCCTCGAAAAAGAAGCGCTCCGGCAGCTCGTCGGGGAGTGCCGGGAGACGGCGGCCAAGTGCCGCGCGGAGATCGAGGCGCGAAAAAGCGCGGACGTCGCCTATGTGCGGGACGCCGTCGCGGCGGTCGCTTCGGGAGAAAAGGCAGACGCGAGCTTTTTAGCCTGCCTGCTGGAGAAAATGACCGTCTTCGCAGACGGTCGGATAGAGGTCGCGCTTACAGGCGCTGCCGGGCGCTGGGTGTTCCTCCCGGAGGAAAAAGGCAAAAATCTGCGGAAAAAGAGGCAGGAAAAACGATTTTCATAGTGAAATTTTCCATATGATGCGTTATAATAAAAACACAATTCTATGAAAATGGAGGACACTCTCATGGAAAACAGACCGCAGGGACGTGAAAAGAATATTTCCGGTACCGGAAAAAATGCCGAAAAGCGCGGCGAAGGGCTGAATTCGGGCCCGGTCGGCGGCAAGGGATCTTCGGATAAAGGCGACAAGGGGGACTCCGCCTCAGGCCAACGGGGAGCCTCCTCCGGACAGACGCGGGCGTCATCCGGCGGCGGCAGCCCGCTTTTGAAGATCATCATCGCACTCGTCGTCATTTTAGGCGGCGGCGGGGCCGGCATCGGCCTTCTGGGCGGCGGAGGCGATACGACGGTCCAGCAGGATTATACCCAGCCGAGCGCCTATACGCAGCCGTCCTCCGGCTATACGCAGCAGGGCGGCACGACGCAGCAGACGCTGGGCTCCGTGCAGGGCTTCGATGTCGCAAGCCTGCTCGGCGGCAGCGTCGGCGGCGTTTCCTCTGACTGGGCGACGCAGTCCAACACCGGCCGTCTCGATACGACCGTCGCGTCGGCGGCCCGCGCCAAGCGCACGACGATCCTCGGCAGCGGCCGGGACGTCGTCACCATCATGGTCTACATGTGCGGCACCGACCTTGAATCCAAAAACGGGATGGGCACCTCCGATCTGCAGGAGATGGTCAACGCGACGATCGGGGAGAACGTCAACCTGCTCGTCTATACCGGCGGCTGCAAATCGTGGCAGAATAGCGTCGTCAGCAGCAGCTATAACCAGATATACAAGGTCGAGACGGGCGGCCTGCGCTGCCTCGTGAAAAACGACGGCACGGCCTCCATGACCTCGCCCGATACGCTCACCGGCTTCATCCAGTACTGCACGAAGAACTATCCCGCCAACCGGAACGAGCTTATTTTCTGGGATCACGGCGGAGGTTCCCTGAGCGGCTACGGCTACGACGAAAAACTGCCCTCCTCCGGCTCCATGAGCCTCCGGGAGATAAACGACGCGCTCTCAAAGAGCGGCGCCACCTTTGATTTCGTCGGCTTTGACGCCTGCCTCATGGCCACCTACGAGACCGCCCTCATGCTTACCTCCTACGCCGACTACCTGATCGCGTCGGAGGAGACGGAGCCGGGCCTCGGCTGGTACTATACCGATTGGCTCACCGCTCTCTCGAAAAACACCTCCATGACGACGCTGGAGATCGGCAAGAACATCGTCGACGACTTCGTCCGCGTGAGCGGTCAGAAGTGCGCCGGCCAGAAGACGACGCTCTCCGTCGTCGACCTCGCGGAGCTGGAAAAGACGGCTCCGGCGGCCTTCAAGGACTTCGCCGTCGGCACGTCGGAGCTCCTGCAGGGCAACGAGTATCAGACGGTCTCCAACGCGCGCAGCCAGACGCGTGAATTTGCCGCCTCCAACAAGATCGATCAGGTCGACCTTATCCATCTGGCGCAGAATATCGGCACGGAGGAATCCCTTAAACTGGCCGATACGCTGCTCGGCGCGGTGAAGTACAACAAGACCTCCTCGGATATCACCAACGCTTACGGCCTGTCCATCTACTTCCCGTATCAGCGGACTTCGAAGGTCGACAGCGCCGTGGCCGAGTATGACGCCATCGGCCTTGACAGCGAGTATTCCCGCTGCATCCAGCAGTTTGCGAGCCTTGAGGTCGGCGGCCAGACGGTCGCCGGCGGCACGGCCTCTCCGCTCTCGTCGCTCTTCGGCGCGATGAACGGCGGCGAGATGGCGGGCAGCGACATGATCTCCGGTATGCTGGGAAGCCTTCTTAGCGGGGGAGGCATGGACTTCCTCGGTCGCTCGCTCGATATCGACAGCGCGACGGAGTATCTGACGCAAAATCGCTTCGATTCCGAGGCGCTCGTCTGGACGGAAAGAAACGGCGAATACGGCCTTTATCTCCCCGAGGAGCAGTGGGCGCTCGTGCACGAACTGGAGCTCAATGTCTTCATCGACGACGGCGAGGGCTTCATCGACCTCGGCCTCGACAACGTGTTCGACTACACGGAGGACGGCGCGCTTCTCGGCGCCTATGACGGCACCTGGCTCGCCATCAATGACCAGCCCATCGCGTATTATCACACCGACACCGTGTACGACGGCGGCGACCTCGTCATCACCGGCCGCGTGCCGATCCTCTTGAACGGCGAGCGCGCCGACCTCATCATCCGCTTCGTCAATGCCCAAGGCTCCGTCGTCGGCGTCCGCAGCAGCTACGTGAACGGAGAGACCGAGACCGTCGCCAAGGGGGCCGAGGGGCTGGAAGAGGGCGACGTGATCGAATTTCTCTGTGATTACTACACCTACGACGGCGAATATGAGAACAGCTACTATCTCGGCGACCCGATCGAGTACGACGGTACGCTCACGGTCTCGGACGTCTATCTGCCGAACGCCGACGCCGCCAGCGCCACCTATCTCTTCACGGACATCTACTGTCAGGAATACTGGACGCCGGTCATTCCGTAAGGCGAGGGGAGTCGAACACCTGCCGCCCGTGAGCGTCCCCTTTCGGCGCTTTTGCCCCGCCTCGGTTGCCGGGCGTCAGCCCGGCCGCCCTCGTTGGAACAAAAATCACTTTATAGCGGAGGTACAACGTGTATTACGACAACACCATTTACATGGGGCTGGCCGACGGCCAGCGCGTGAACCTTGAGCCGTCCATGGCGAACAGGCACGGCCTCATCGCCGGCGCCAGCGGCACGGGCAAGACCATCACCATGAAGGTCATGGCGGAGTCCTTTTCCGACGCGGGCGTCCCCGTCTTCCTCTGCGACGTCAAGGGAGACGTCTCCGGCCTCTGCGTGCCGGGCGAGCAGAACGAGGGCATGGAGAAGCGGATCGACAAATTCGGCATCCGGGACGTCTTCACCTACAAGAGCTATCCCGTCTGCTTCTGGGACGTGTACGGCGAGAACGGCCACCCCGTGCGGGCGACCGTCTCCGACATGGGGCCGGACCTCCTTTCGCGCATCCTGGAGCTGACCGACGCGCAGCAGGGCGTGCTGAACATCGTGTTCCGCATCGCCGACGACAGGGGCCTCATCCTGACTGACCTGAAGGACCTGCGCGCGATGCTCTCCTATGTCAGCGAGCACAGGACGGAATATCTGACGACCTACGGCAACATCGCGCCGCAGACACTCGGCGGCATCCTGCGCGCGCTCCTGCCGCTGGAGGATCAGGGCGGGACGCAGTTCTTCGGCGAGCCGATGCTGGATATCTTTGACTGGATGCGGCAGGCGCCCGACGGGCGCGGCATGATAAACCTATTAGACTGCGTGAAGCTCGTCCAGAACCCGAAGCTCTACGCGGCGTTTCTACTCTGGATGCTCTCCGAGCTGTTCGAGCAGCTCCCCGAGGCGGGCGACCTGAATAAGCCGAAGCTGGTGTTCTTCTTCGACGAGGCGCACATGCTCTTCCGCGACGCGCCGAAGGCGCTCGTCTCCAAGATCGAGCAGGTGGCCAAGCTCATCCGCTCCAAGGGCGTCGGCGTCTACTTTGTGACGCAGAGCCCCAGCGACATTCCCGATCCCGTCCTCGCGCAGCTCTCCAACCGCGTGCAGCACGCGCTGCGCGCCTACACGCCGGCCGAGCAGAAGGCCGTCCGCGCGGCGGCGCAGTCGATGCGCCCCAACCCCGCGTTCAAGGCGGAGGATATCATCATGGAGCTCGGCGTCGGCAAGGCGCTCGTCTCCTTCCTCGACGACAAGGGCGTGCCGACGATGGTGCAGCACACCGCGATCATCTGCCCGCAGAGCCTCATGGCCCCGGCCGACCCGGTGTCGCGCGCGGCCATGGCGTCGACAGACGGCATGAGCAAGTACGACCAGGCCGTCGACAACGTCTCGGCTTATGAGCAGCTGGAGGAGCAGCGCGCCGAGGACGAGGAGAAGGCCAAGCTCCAGGCCGAGCGCGACCAGCTCGAAAAGGAGCGCGCGGAGTTCGAGGCGCAGAAGAAGAAGGAAGAAGAGGCCGCGCAGAAGAAGAAGGAAAAGGAAGAGGAGGCTCTCCGCAAAAAGCTGGAGAAGCAGTACGAGAAGGAGGCCGCCGCCAAGGCGAGGGCCGCCGAGAGGAGAAAATCGCAGATCGAGCGCCAGCTTATCAGCACCGGCGGCCAGATCCTCAAGCGCGGACTTCTCAATACGCTCAAGAGAAAATAGTCTCAAAGCCGCCTGCGTATCTTGCGCGGGCGGCTTTTTTGTGCCCTTGCTGCGCTTCTGTACCTATATCGGTCAGAAGTCCTTTCAGCTCCGGATAGGGCATGGAGTAGCGCTGGCTCAAATAGCGGAGCGACGCGCCGAGTTCCCCGTCCGGGCCGCCGTATTGCGTGATGATGACCTTGGCGAGCGCCGGGTTGGTGGCGGCGATCTTCACGGGGTACTGGAGCTTCTTTTCATATACAAACATGGTCAGTCACCGGTCCTTTCGTCATATTCCCAGGGCCACGGACCGGTAAGCCACGTATACCGGCTGCTCGACGCGAGATCGGCGAGCGTCACGGGGCCGTAGAGCTCTACATACCGCTCCCTCGCTTCCTTCAGGAGCGCCGTCATGCTCCGCATGAGCTGAAACGCCTTTTCATCCCGGGCGTGGGTGTCGAGGTAGAGGTTGAGCTCTTTTACGATGAATTCGATCGCCATGAGTTCGCCCAAGGGCGTGCCGGCGTAAGGATGGGTCTTGTTCACCTTGTTCAGAAAGGGCAGGTCCAGTCCGGGGAAGAGCGTGCCGCGCGTGAGGGCGTCGCTGTTGGAGTAGCGAGGCAGCGCCGACTCCTGCGCCGGAACATAGGCGGTTGCGAGCGGCGCGCAGGGCGGCAGCTCGCCGTTTTTGCAGCCGCAAACAGCTTTGATCTCGTCGGCGGCTGGGATTTCCTTGTTCAAGTGTCTTGCCTCCTGTGCTATGATCGGGAGCCGCTTCGGCTCCCGCTTTATCCTATGCCGCCGGGCGTTTTCCGTTCAGGCTTTTCTTTTGGGACGCCGTCTGCTATAATGGAAAAAAATCCGCTTCCGCGTCATATCTTTAGGTGGGAGGCGGTCTATATGAAGCGATTTCTGACAAAATACGGTTTTTTTATCAGCATCATCCTGATCCTGGCCATCCTCGCGCTGAACACGGCGGCCGTACTGCGCGGCATGGGGCTTGCGTCCTTTTCCGGCGGCGCGCTGCGGGACCTCCACGTGATCCTGGACGCCGGCCACGGCGGGGAGGACGGAGGTGCCGTTTCGCTCACCGGCACGCCCGAAAAGACGATCAATCTGGCCGTCACGCTGAAAACGGAACAGACGCTGGCGCTGCTCGGCGTGCCGTGTACGCTGACGCGCGAGGGCGACGAGATCGACTATCCGCCGTCGGCGCAGACGACGCGCGCGAGAAAAACGGCGGACACCAAAGCGAGGGCGGAGCTCATTAACCGCCTGCCGAACGCCGTTTTAGTGAGCATCCACCAAAATAAGTTCGCCGCGTCGCCCGGAGCGTACGGCGCGCAGGTCTTTTTCGCGCCGACGGAAGGGAGCGAAGGCTTGGCCGGGCATGTGAGCCGCGCGCTGGAGAGCGCCGCCGGGAGGGTGCGTCCCTGCTGCGAGGCCGACAAGAACATTTATCTTATGAACCACGTGGCCTGTCCGGCCGCGCTGGTCGAATGCGGCTTTCTTTCGAACGAAGCGGAATGTCGCCTGCTTGAAACGGAAGTCTATCAGACAAAGCTGGCCGCGGCGATCGCGGCCGGCCTTCTAAACGCCGCCGGCGAGCTGACGGCACAATACTGCGGAGGGGAACATGAAACGTAAAACCGTCTATGTTTGCACAGAATGTGGGGATGACACGCCGAAATGGGCGGGAAAATGTCCTGCTTGTGGGGCGTGGAATACGCTCGTCGAGCAAGTTGTGGACGATGCGCCCGCGAGAAAAGCGGCGGTATCGCCCGCGAGGGCGCGCGTGTCGCCCCTCCGGGAGATCCACGAGCAGGAGGAGAGCCGGTTTTCCACCGGCCTCTCCGAACTCGACCGCGTCCTCGGCGGCGGCGCCGTGCGCGGGTCTCTCGTGCTCGTCGCCGGCGCGCCGGGCATCGGCAAATCGACGCTCCTTTTGCAGATATGCCGCTTTCTGGGCGAAAAGAGCCGCGTTTTATATGTGACGGGCGAGGAATCGGAGCGGCAGATTAAGCTGCGCGCCGACCGCCTCGGCGTTCAGAGCGGCGATATCCTGCTGCTGGCGGAAACGGACCTGGAGGCCGTCTCCGCCGCCGTGGACGAGACGAAGCCGGACGTGCTCATCATCGACTCCATCCAGACGATGTACGATCCGGAACTGAATTCCTCGCCCGGCAGCGTGGGGCAGGTGAAGGACTGCACGATGTCGCTCATGCGCCTTGCCAAGGGTTCGGGCATCACCACGTTCCTCATCGGTCACGTCAACAAGGAGGGGGCCATCGCCGGGCCGAAGGTTTTGGAGCATATGGTCGACTGCGTGCTGTATTTTGAGGGGGAGGAGGCGTCTTCCCACCGCATCCTGCGCGCCGCGAAAAACCGCTACGGCTCCACGAACGAGATCGGTGTCTTTGAGATGACGGAAAGCGGCCTCCGCGCGGTGGACAACCCCTCGGAGCTTATGCTCTCCGGGCGGCCGGAGAACGTGCCGGGCACCTGCGTCACCTGCCTGATGGAGGGCTCGCGCCCCATCCTCGCGGAGATACAGGCGCTCATGGCCCCCACCGGGCAATCCAATCCCCGGCGGCACTTCAACGGCGTGGAGTTCAACCGCACGATGATGCTGCTGGCCGTGCTGGAAAAGCGCGCGGGGCTGCGCACCGGCTCGTGCGACGCCTATGTGAACGTCACCGGCGGCATCAGCGTATCCGAGCCGGCGTGCGATCTCGCGGTCATCCTCGCTATCGCCTCCAGCTACCGCGACGCCGTGATCGGCAGCCGCGTCGCCGCCGTCGGCGAGGTGGGACTCACGGGAGAGCTGCGCTCCGTCACGGCGCTGGGGCAGAGACTGCGGGAGATCGCGCGGCTCGGCTTTACGCAGTGCGTCGTCCCGGCGCGCGCGAAGCTCACACAGATACCGGAGGGGCTGGAGATCATCCGCGCCGGGAGCGTGCGGGAAGCGATACGACTCTTCTGCCAATAAAGGAGGTACCCTATGAACAAGCGATCTATAGGCAAGACCGGTGTCGAGGTGTTCCCGCTGGGGCTCGGCGTCATGCGGCTGCCGTTATATGACGGCGGCACCGCCTCGCCGACCTGCTCAAAGGACGATATCGACGTCGCCGCCTCGGAAAACATGATACGAAGGGCGGTCGAGCTCGGCGTCAACTATATCGACACGGCCATGCCCTACGCGGCCGGCATGTCGGAGGCGATACTCGGCGGTGCGCTCCGAAAATTCGGCCTGCGCGATAAGGTCTATCTGGCGACAAAGGCAACGCCGTGGCTCCAGAACACGCCGGAGGATTTCGACCGCCATATGGCGGAGCAGATGCGCCGCCTCGGCACGGACCATATCGATTTTTACCTCATTCACAGTATAAACCGCCACCACTGGAGCGAAAAGGTGCTCCCGCTCGGCATGATCGAGCATCTGATGAAGGCCAAAGCGGACGGGCGCGTCGGGCACATCGGCTTTTCCTTCCATGACGACTTCGATCTCTTCCGGGAGGTCCTCGACTATGCGCCGTGGGATTTCTGCCAGATACAGCTCAATTACCTCGACGTGGCCTGTCAGGCCGGGCTGAAAGGCCTGCGCCTCGCCGCCGAAAGGGGCATGGGCGTCATCATCATGGAGCCGCTGCGCGGCGGATACCTCGCCGCCGTGCCGGACGACGTGGCGGAGGCGCTCGGGCGGCAGAAAACGCCCATCGAGCACGCGCTCGATTTTCTGTGGGACATGCCGGAGGTGTCGCTGCTTTTAAGCGGATGCAGCATGGCGCGGCAGGTAGAGGAAAACGTCCGCTACGCGGAGCGCTCGTCCGTCGGGATGCTCACGGAGGCGGAAAGGGCGGCTTACGACCGCGCGCGGGCGCAGTTTTCTTCCCGCGGGACGATCCCCTGCACCGGCTGCGGCTACTGCCGCTGCCCCAACGGCGTCGTTATCCCCAATAATTTCAACGTCTATAACGAATACATCACGACCGGGGACCGTGTCCGCGCCGACGAATGGTATAACATCCGCGTGCCGCTCTTCGGCGGCAAGGCGTCCGACTGCATCGGCTGCGGGACCTGCGAGACCTTTTGCCCGCAGGGCATCCCCATCAGCGAATGGATGCGGAAGATCGACGAGACATTGAGCGATTGAGAAAGGCGTGACATGGCGGACCTCGACACGAACATTCAGTATATTACCGGCGTCGGACCCGCGCGGGCCAAGTTGTTTTTAAAGCTCGGCGTGCAGACGCTCCGCGACCTCGTCTCCTATTTCCCGCGCGCCTATGAGGACAGGAGCGTCTATAAGCGCATACACGACCTCACGCCCGGCGAGACCGTCTGCGTCCGCGCGACGGTCGCGTCAGCGCCCGTGCTGTCGCATATCCGGCGCGGTCTCGATATCGTCCGCACGCGCGTCGTCGACGAGGCGGGCTCGATGCCGGTCGCCTTTTTTAATCAGCCGTATGTGAGAAGCGCGCTTATCCCCGGAAAAAGCTACGTCTTTTACGGCAAGGTCGGCGGGACGCTCATAGCGCCCGAGATGACCAATCCCGTGTTTGAGCCTGAAGGGGCGGACGCCATTACGGGGCGCATCATGCCTGTCTACCCGCTGACGGCGGGCCTCTCGCAGAACGTGCTGGTCAAGTGCGTGTCGCAGGGGCTGAAGCTCTGCGGCGATACGCTCCCTGATATGCTGCCGGAAAGCGTCCGGCGGGCCTGCGCTCTCGCGCAGGCGAGATTTGCCTATGAAAACATCCATTTTCCCGCCGATTACGGCGACCTCGCCGTCGCGCGCAAGCGCCTCGTTTTCGAGGAGCTTTTCGTCCTGTCGTGCGCGATGGCGTCGCTGCGCTCGAGCATCGACCGCAAGAGCGGCGAACGCTTCCCGGAAAAAGACGCGGAGGACTTTTTCCGGCTTCTGCCGTTTTCCCCCACGGACGCGCAGAGGCGCGCCGTGAGCGAGGCCTTCTCCGATATGCGCTCCGGCCGCCCCATGAGCCGTCTCGTCCAGGGCGACGTCGGCTCCGGCAAGACGGTCGTGGCGGCGGCGTGCTGCTGGTACGCGGCCGTCAGCGGGAAGCAGGCGGCCTTTATGGCGCCGACTGAAATTCTGGCGCGCCAGCATTATAAGACGCTCTCCGCGCTTTTAGAGCCGGCCGGCGTGCGCGTCACGCTGCTTATCGGCGGGATGGCGGCAAAGGCACGGCGGGAGGCCCTCGCGGAGCTCTCCGACGGAAGGTGCGGCGTCGCCGTCGGCACGCACGCGCTTTTATCAGAGGGCGTGGAGTTTCAGTCGCTCGCGCTCGTCGTCGCGGACGAGCAGCACCGCTTCGGCGTCCGCCAGCGCGCCGCGCTCTCCGAAAAGGGCGTGTCGCCGCATACGCTCGTCATGTCCGCGACGCCCATCCCGCGCACGCTTGCGCTCATCATTTACGGCGACCTCGACGTCTCCGTCATCGACGAGCTGCCGCCCGGCCGTTCGCCGGTCAGGACCTACGCCGTGGGCGAAGGCATGAGGCCGCGCATCAACGCCTTCATCCGCAGACTTGTGGGCGAGGGGCGGCAGGTCTACATCGTCTGCCCGGCTATCGAAGCGCCCGACGGCAGCGACGACGGTCTGAAGGCCGCGCGGGAGTATGCGGAAAGACTGAAAACCGCAGTTTTCCCCGATCTCTCCGTCGCCCTCGTCCACGGCAGGATGAAGGCGAAGGAGAAGGAGGCCGCGATGGCCGCCTTTATATCGGGAGAAGCGTCCATCCTCGTCTCGACGACGGTCATCGAGGTGGGCGTAGACGTGCCGAACGCCGCGCTGATGGTGGTGGAAAACGCCGACCGCTTCGGCCTCTCCCAGCTCCATCAGCTCCGCGGCCGCGTGGGAAGGGGAGAGCATCAGTCCTACTGCGTCCTCTTCGAGGGCGCGGGAGGGGAGACGGCGATAGAGCGGTTAAAGGTGCTCTGCTCGACGAACGACGGCTTCAAGATCGCGGAAGAGGACTTGCGCCTTCGCGGCCCCGGCGACTTTTTCGGCAAGCGGCAGCACGGTCTGCCGCAGCTCCGCGTTGCGGATATCGCCGCCGACATGGATACCTTGAAGGACGCCCGCGAGGCGGCCGGGCGCGTCATGGCGGAGGACCCGGAGCTGAAAAAGCCGGAAAACGCCGCCCTCTCCGCCGCCGTCCGACGGCTTTTAGAGGAAAACATGGATACGCTGAACTGAATTCCAATGAGACCCGCTGACGCCGGGTTTCGCGCCTGCGGGCATGAATAGTATTACAGCAAAATCCGCCTGGTCAGATGAACCAGACGGATTTTGCTGTAAAGAATATCAAAAAATGGTTAAGGCGAGGGGCGTCGAACCCCTGCCGGTTTTTACGGGCTCGTTTCCGCCGATACTGCATTGAGCCCCTTGATAATACGAGGGTATTGTCTGCGGGGCTCGCCTTGTCTCGACAAAAACGAGCTCCGTAAAAACTGCCTTGCACCCGTGAACTGGCAAATTTCGAGTGATTTTTGTTCCTGCGCGGGCAGGCGGGCTCGCGCCCGGCAAGCGCGGAGGGGCAAAAAGCGCCGAAAGAGGACGTTCACGGGCGGCAGGTGTTCGACTTCCCTCGCCTTACACGATGTCCGACATGTCGTACATGCCGGGGTCCTTGACGCCGGCGAGGAATTTGGCCGCGCGGATGGCACCGTTGGCGAAGACCTCGCGCGAGTAGGCGGAATGCTTCAGCTCGATGACCTCGTCGGGACCGGCGAAGATGACGGAATGCTCGCCCACGACCGTGCCGCCGCGGAGAGAGGAGATGCCGATCTCATCGGCGCCTCGCTGCTGCCGGACGCTGTGGCGCTCATAGACGTATTCGCCGCGGCCGCGCGCCTCCTTCGCCGCCTCGGCCAGCATGAGGGCCGTGCCGCTCGGCGCGTCGAGCTTCGTGCGGTGGTGCATTTCCACGATCTCGATATCGTACCCGTCGCCCAAAACGGAGACGGCCTTCTTCACCAGCTCGGTGAGGAGGTTTATGCCGATGGACATGTTGCCGGAGCGGAAGACGGGTATCTCCTTCGAGGCGGCCCGTATCGCGGCAAGCTGCTCCTCCGTGTAGCCTGTGGTGCAGAGCACGAGGGGGAGACGCTTTTTCACGCAGAAGTCGAGCAGGGGGGAGAGAGCCGACGGATTGGAGAAATCCACGACCGCGTCCGCCTCGGCCTTAAGCTCGTCAAAGGAGGTGAAGACGGGGTAGGCGTCGAGCTTGACACCGTAGAGATCGACGCCGGCCGTGATGGCGATGCCGTCCGTCTCGCCGCAGATGCGGGAGATCATGCGCCCCATGCGGCCGTTGCAGCCGGAAAGGATGATGTTGACCATGCCGGGGCCTCACAGCAGGCCGACGGCGCGCATGGACGCCTTGAGCTTCTCCAGATTGGCCGGCTCCATTTCGCAGAGGGGAAGGCGGAGCTCGCCGACGTCGTAGCCCATGAGGTTCATGGCCGTCTTGATCGGGATGGGGTTGACCTCGATGAAGAGCTTGCCGATGAGGTCGAAATACTTGAGCTGGAGGTCGCGGCCGGTGACGAAGTCGCCGTCCAGGCAGGCCTTGGTCATCTTGACCATCTCGCCGGGGATGATGTTCGCCGCGACGGAGATGACGCCCTTCGCGCCGATGGACATCATGGGGACGACCTCGTTGTCGTTGCCGCTCCAGATGTTCAGCTCGTCGCCGCAGGCGGCGATGGTGCGGGAGATGAGGTCAAAGTTGCCGGACGCTTCCTTGATGCCGTTGATGTTCGGGTGCTTGGAGAGCTCGGTGTATGTCTCCACATTGAAGGAGACGCCGGTGCGGCCGGGAACGTTATACAGGATGATGGGGATGTTCACGCGGTCGGCGACGTAGGTGAAGTGGCGGATAAGGCCGCGCTGCGTGGCCTTGTTGTAGTAGGGCGTGACGAGCAGCAGCGCGTCGGCTCCGGACTTCTCGGCGTGCTCGGAGAGCATCATGGCGGCCATGGTGTCGTTGCTGCCCGCGCCGGCGATGACCTTGACGCGCCCGGCGACGTGCTTGACCGTGAAATCGACGGCCTCGATATGCTCCTCCAGCGTCTGCGTGGAGCTCTCGCCGCTCGTGCCGCAGATCGTGATGGCCGCCGTGCCGGCCGCGATCTGCTCGTCGATGAGCTCACCGAGCTTTTTGAAATTGATGCCGCCGTCCTTGAACGGCGTGACGATGGCGACGGACGATCCGGTGAATACGGGTGTTTTCATGGTGCATTTTCCTTTCGTTAGTTCAGTTTCTCGGCTCGATATACCCGTCCGCGCAGAGAAGCTCGGCCAGAAGCACGCCGCCGCCGGCGGCGCCGCGCAGGGTATTGTGACTGAGGGTCACGAATTTGTAATCGTACTGTGTATCGGGACGGAGACGCCCGATGGAAACGGCCATGCCGCCCTCCAGCTCGCGCTCGGAGCGCGTCTGCGGACGGTCGGGCTCAGTGAAGTAGTGCAGGAACTGCTTCGGCGCGGAGGGGAGAGAGAGCTCCTGCGCGCGGCCGCGGTAGTTCTGCCAGGTCTCGATCATTTCCTCCATGGAGGGCTTTTTCTTAAAGGTCACGAACGTCGCGGAGAGGTGGCCGTCGGACACGGGGACGCGGATGCACTGTGCCGTGATGGCCGGCTCCTCGGCGGGGACGATGACGCCGTTTTCCACCTTGCCCCAGATGCGCAGCGGCTCCTTTTCGGATTTCTCCTCCTCGCCGCCGATGTAGGGGATGACGTTGTCGACCATTTCCGGCCAGCGCTCGAACGTCTTGCCGGCGCCGGAGATCGCCTGATACGTGCAGACAAGGATCTTCTCGATGCCGAACTTCTCGCGGAAGGGATGGAGCGCGGGGACGTAGTTCTGGATGGAGCAGTTGGACTTGACGGCGATGAAACCGCGCTTCGTGCCGAGGCGCTTCTTCTGCGCTTCGAGCACGGCGAGATGCTCGGGGTTGATCTCCGGGACGACCATGGGGACGTCCGGCGTCCAGCGGTTCGCGCTGTTGTTGGAGATGACGGGGCATTCCAGTTTCGCGTATTTATCCTCGAGCGCCTTGATGGCGTCCTTATCCATGTTGACGGCGCAGAAAACAAAATCGACGGTCTGCGCGATGACCTCGGCGTCCGCCTCGGCGTCCATGACGACGATGCTTTTGGCCTTGTCGGGGATGGGGGCCTTCATGGCCCAGCGTTTTTCGACGGCCTTTTCATAGGGCGTGCCCGCGCTGCGGCCGCTGGCCGCGATCACAGTCAGATCGAACCACGGGTGGGGGGCGAGGAGCGTGACAAGGCGCTGGCCTACCATGCCGGTGCCGCCGATAATGCCGACTTTGTACTTTTTCATGGTGTGTTCCTCCTTATTGATAGCCGCGCCGCGCAAAACGCGGGGGCGCGGGCATGTCGTGACCAAAATTTCCATCTATGCAAGAGTCGAATTTTGTTATATAATGACTGGCAGCGGGCAGCGGCCGAAGAGCCGAGCCGGGAGCCTGCCCCTGCATCATCACATTATCACATTAAAATTTATTTTATCACAGCATTTATTGGCTGTCAATCATTCCTGCACGCCGAAAGGAATACATCATGAAAAAAAACCTGAAAAAAATGATGCGCTGCGCGCTCATCCTCGCGCTGCTCTGCGCGCTGCTGCCCTCCGGGGGGGCGAAAGCCTACACGGCGCCGGTGAGCACGGTCAGGATCGGCCTTTATTACGGCTCCAAGGCGCTGTCTTCCGCCAATCTGCAGAATTACGCCGGGCGCGGCTCCGGCTTTGAGTTCGGCTATTACGATACCGGCCGGCAGTTCGTCTCCGTCGGCGCGTCGACGGCCGAGGAAAAGATCACGATGCTGATCGACCGGAACATGGCCTACGATTCCTCGACGAATTCCTATGTGGCGGCCGCGGCCGGCAGCACGGTCGTCGTCGGCTGCTTCCACGTCCGCTTGGACGGTATGTACGGCTCGTTTGCGGAGGCGTGCGCGGCGGCCGAGGCCGTCTCGCCGGGGAACGGCTTCGCGCGCTATGTCGACGGCGGCTTTTACGCCATGATCGGCTCCTATGTATCCTCTGCGGACGCCGCCGCCGCAGTATCGGCGCTGGGGCAGGGGACCGTCGACTCCGGCTCGTCTACGACGGTCGCGGTCGTCAAAACGGGCACGAACAAAGTCCTCTTTGAATTTGACTGCGGCGGCCGACAGCACCTGGCCGTCGTACCGGGAAGCGACGGCTCTGCCGCGCCGGAGACATGGTTTAAAAGCTACCGCTGGCGCGGCGGCTTCCAATATGCCCGCCTTTCGGCCGACGCGCTGACGATCGTGAATTTTGTGGATATCGAGGATTACATCAAGGGCGTCATCCCCTATGAAATGAGCGCTTCCTGGCCGCTGGAGGCGTTGAAGGCGCAGGCGATCTGCGCGCGCACCTACATCATGGCCAATCTCAACAAGCACCGGAGCTACGGCTTTGACTGCTGCAATACGACCGACTGTCAGGTATACTATGGCCGCGGCAACGCCAATGACAATTCCGATTCCGCCGTCGACGGCACGGCCGGGCAATACCTGATGTACGGCGACGAGCTCTGCATCACCTATTACCACGCCTGTGACGGCGGCTGGACGGAGAACAGCGAGAACGTCTGGCGCGACGCCTCGCCCTACCTCCGCGCGGTGGAGGACGTCTATGAGACGGCTATCGCCGACAGTATACCCGGCTATAACTGGACGCGCACTTATACGGGAGATCAGCTCGCCAACCGGCTGCGCACGCGCGGCTACGCCTGCTCGTCCATCGTTAAGTTCGAGATACTGGAGCTGACCGCGGCCGGCAACGTCTACAAAATACGCCTGACGGACTCGGACGGGAAATCGTACACCTTCACCAAGGAGAACTGCCGCACCGTCGTCGGCGCGGGGTCGCAGCGCTATTATCTGGAAGGCGCCTCCTCCGGCGCAGGGCAGCAGACGGGCGGGACTTATGTAAACTCCTCGACGCAGACGCTGCCGCAGGCGCTGGGCGAATCTTACGCCATCGGCGCTGACGGCGTCTCCCAGGGGCTGCCCGATACGGCCTACGCCATCAGCGGGACTGGGACGATCGGGGAGGTGAGCGCCGGCGCTCCGGTGAGCGGCGGCGGCACGGCCGCCGTGACGGGCTCGACGTTCGTCATCAAAGGGACGGGCAGCGGACACAACGTCGGCATGAGCCAGCGCGGCGCTTACGCCATGGCGAAGAACTTCAACAAGTCCTGCGAGGAGATTTTGACTTTCTATTTCCAGGGGACGACGATCGTCCGGTCCGCCTGACCCGCTGCCCGAACAAAAAGAGAATGTTGGAGAGAACGCCGCACGATGAAGAGAACGGATTTTTATTTTGACCTGCCGGAGGATCGGATTGCCCAGACGCCGGCGGAAAAACGCGATCATTCCCGCCTCATGCTGCTTGACCGCGAAAGCGGGGCGGTGGCGCATCATCATTTTTACGAGCTGCCGGAGTTTTTGAGACCGGGCGACTGCCTCGTGCTCAACGATACGCGCGTCCTGCCGGCGCGTCTTTTCGGACGCAGGCCGACGGGCGGCGCGGTGGAGGTCGTGCTGCTGCGCGACAGGGGGGAGGGCGTCTGGGAATGTCTTACCCGGCCGGGTCGGAAGACCCATGTCGGCGCGGAGCTGGAATTCGGCGACGGAGAATTAACGGGCGTCGTCACCGACGAGATCGAGGGCGGCAACCGCCTGATACAATTTGATTATCGAGGCATTTTTCTGGAGGTGCTCGAGCGATTGGGGCAGATGCCGCTGCCGCCGTACATCCACGAGGAGCTTAAAGACGCCGAACGGTACCAGACGGTTTATTCGCGCGCGCTCGGCTCGGCCGCGGCCCCCACGGCGGGGCTGCATTTTACGAAGGAGCTGCTGGAGAGGATCGAAAACATGGGCGTTTCCCTTGCCTATATCACGCTCCACGTCGGCCTCGGCACCTTCCGGCCCGTCAAGGCGGAGAATATCGAGGACCACGAGATGCACGCCGAATACTGCGTCATCACGAAGGAAGCGGCGGACAAGATAAACGCCGCGCATAAAAACGGCGGCCGCGTGATCGCCGTCGGCACGACCTCGTGCCGGACGCTCGAATCGCGCGCGCTGGAAGACGGGACCATCCCGGAATTTGCCGGCTGGACGAATATCTTCATCTATCCCGGCTATCGGTTCAAATGTATCGACGGCCTCATCACGAATTTCCATCTGCCGGAGAGCACGCTTATCATGCTGGTGTCGGCCTTCGCCGGCCGCGAGCACGTCCTCGCCGCCTATGAAACGGCGGTAAAGGAGGGGTACAGGTTCTTTTCGTTCGGCGATGCGATGCTCATCGTATAAAAGTTGCATGTGTTTGCAAAAACCGCCCTGTGTCTTATCTGCACAGGGCGGTTTTTGTTATCACAAGAGGTATCAGCGGTATTTTCGCGGGGAGAGACCGGTATAGCGCTTGAAGACGCGCGTAAAATAGCTCTGATCTCCGAAGCCGCAGGCGACGGCGATATCCATGATCGGAAACTCCGTGCCGCGCAGCAGAGAGCGGGCCTCCTCCATACGCACCCGCAGGAGGTAATCGGTAAAGGCGAGTCCCGTCACGCGCTTAAAGCGCGCGGAGAGATAAGGCGCGCTCACGCCGAGATATCGCGCCGTATCCGCGAGAGTGAGCTTCTCCGAAAAATGCTTACCAATATACTCCGTGGCTCTGCGGACGAGCCGGTCGTTTTCATGCGAGGCATAGGGCTGGCTCTCTGTGAAGATCTCGAGATTTTCGTCGACCAGGAAGACGCTCTCGTCGACGCTCCCGGAGGCCGCGATCTCTCCAGCCAGCTTTTTATGCAGCCCGAGCAGCGCGTCCGTATCAGCGCCGCGCTCGATCGACGCGCGCGCAAGGAGAGCGCAGAGCTCCGTCAGGCGGAGCTTCAGCGCCTCCGTATCGTACCGCTCGCTGATATACAGGTTCGCCATCAGCTCGTGAAAGGCGGCCCGCGCCTTTTCGACGTCGCCGGCCCGCACCTCCGCGAGGAGCCGCCGCTCCTTATCTAAAGGGTAGGCCCCGGTCTCATGTTCCTGCCGCTTATAGCGGTGGATGGATTCGCTGACCCGCGACTGGAGCAGCAGTCTTTTGCTCCGGGCGCTCTGGAGTTCCCGGCTGCCGGAAACGAGGCTGTTGAGCAGATAATACAAGAGACGGCTGACATGGAGCACCCGCTCGGACGAGAGCTGCGGCAACGTATCCTCCGGCTCATCCGCGCCGTCTATAAGAAACGGTCCCAAAAGCACCGCGCCGAACAGCGTATCGCGGTTGACGATGGGGCAGGATATATGATACCGCCCCGCGCGGCAGCGGAAGATATACGGCTCCCCCAAGTCGACCGCACGGAGGCAGGCTTGAAAATGCTCCGCCTCGCAGTCCTCGCCCTCCGGCGATAAGCGGCAGGAAGCCGGTTCGCCGTAGGCAAGCAGCGCAGCCCCCTGCTCGTCGAGAAGCCGGACGGGCACCCCGACACAGGAAAAAAGCGCGTCCAAAAGCTGCTCCACATCCCGCTTCGGATGATACAGAAAAAGATGGTCGCTCATGGCAGTCTCCGATGCTCCCGGCGCTGTTTTACGAAAAACACGCCGGGAAGAGTGTTTTCTGTTATTATAGCGTAAATTTTTACAATTTCCAATATAATTTTACAAAAACGCATGCTGACAGTGCGATAGATTATTGACAAAATCAGTAGGTTATGAGAGCCGACGATATCGGCCTGCCTGCATCGAAGGAGACGAGAAAACGTGATCATCATCGGTGAAAAAATAAACGGCGCGATCCCGAGCGTAGCGAAGGCGATCGCGGAGAAGAATGAGGACTGGATACGCGATCTGGCCAAGCGGCAGACGGAATGCGGCGCGGACTATATCGACGTCTGTTCCTCAGTACCGGACAGGGACGCGGAGACCCTCACATGGCTGATCGGCCTTGTCGAGGAGGTCAGCGACGCGAAAATCAGCATCGACAGCCCCAACGCCGACGCCATCGTGGAGGTCATGTCTTGCTGCCGGAAGCCCGGGCTCATCAACTCCGTTTCGCTTGAAGGGAATAAGATCGAGACCATTTTCCCCGCTATCGCCGATACCGAGTGGGAGTGCATCGCGCTCCTGTGCGATAACAGCCGCATACCTGACAGCGCGGAGGAGCGCCTTGCAATCTTCGAGAAGGTCATGGAAATGGCCAAGTCGTACGGTATTCCCCCGAAGCGCCTGCATATCGACCCGCTGGTGTTCAGCGTCGGCACCAAGCCGGAGGCCTTTACCGGCTTCGCCGAGGTGACGAAAGCTATCCGCGCGGAGTACCCGGAGATCCACATCACGAGCGGCCTTTCGAATATTTCCTTTGGCATTCCCTCCCGCAAGACCATGAACCAGGCGTTTTTGACGCTGGCGCGCTATTTCGGGATGGACAGCGCCATCATGGATCCGACGAGCCGCGACATGCTCGGCGCCCTCTATGCGACCGAGGTGCTGATGGAGGAGGACCTGTTCTGCATGGAGTATATGGACGCCTATAAAAACGACCGATTCGGCGTTAAAAAAAGCCAGCCGGCGGGAGCGTGAAAAGCGATGAAAGATCACATCCGGGAAAAAAGATATCATATCGAGATCATCCCGCCGAAGCACAACACCGACGACATCGAGGCCGATCTCGAGCTGTTCCGCGAAAAATACCTGCGCGTCATCGAGAGCGGCTACTGCGTCTGTCTGACCGATAACGCCATGGGCCGCATGGCCTTTCAGGGGCATGAAACGATAGCGGAATTGGGGCTCCCCGTGCCGCCCGAGCAGGTGATGATCCACCTGAACACCTTCCACAGCAAGAAGCATCTCGACGAGGTGCTCGACTCGCTGCGGGACATGGGCGTCAAATACCTGCTCGTCGTCAGCGGCGACGGCGGCCCCCGCATGATGCGCCTGGAGCCGAAGGATATCGGCGCGGAGGGCGCCGCGACCGTGACGAGCGTCGAACTGCTGCGGTACATCAGGGACAAATACCCCGCCTTCGTCACCGGCGTCGCCTTCAATCCTTATGAGCCGGCGGATTTCGAGTTCAAAAAGCTGGAACGCAAGATAGCGGCCGGCGCCTCCTTCATCGTGACACAGCCGCTCCTCGGAAAGAACGAGACGGTGGACGAGCTTTTGCGACGCTATCCCGATATCCCCGTCATCGTCGAGGGCTGGATGACGAAAAAGGCGTGGCTCCTCTCCGACGTCGTCGGCTACGAGATACCGACGGACGCCGATTACGACCCCATAGCGACGCTCCGGGAACTCGTGCGGCTCTATCCGAACTGCGGTTTTTACCTCTCGCTGCTCGGCTTCAAGACGCAGTACGGCCTCATCGGGGACATCTGGTCGTAAAAGAAGGGGAGGGTGGAAACGTGAATATACTCGTATGTGTCAAGCAGGTGCCCGATACGACGGAGATCAAGATCGACCCTGTGAAAAATACGCTCATCCGCGACGGCGTGCCGAGCATCCTGAATCCCTTTGACGGCTACGCGCTCGAGGCGGCGGCCCGAATAAAGGACGAGGACCCGTCAACGCGCATCATCGTGCTCACCATGGGTCCGCCGCAGGCCGAGAAGGTCCTGCGGGAGTGCCTTTCCATCGCGGCAGACGCAGCGTATCTCGTCTCGGGACGCACCTTCGGCGGCTCCGATACGCTGGCGACCAGCTACATCCTGTATAACGCCATCAAAAAGGTCGAGGAGAGGGAAGGTCCCTTCGACGCCATCTTCTGCGGCAAGCAGGCTATCGACGGCGACACGGCGCAGGTCGGCCCCGAAATCGCCGAGCACCTCGGGTATCCCCAGGTCACCTATGCGCTGGAGGCCTTCCGGAAGGACAATATGCTCGAGGTACACCGCGAGACGGACGAGGGCGTCCAGATCGTCGGCGTCAAAACGCCCTGCGTCATGACCTTTACCAAGCCCGCATGGGAGCCGCGCTATCCCACCATCAGCCGGAAGCGCGCGGCGCACCGCGCCGAGATACCGGTGCTGGGCGACGACGCCTTCCCTGACATCGACACGGCGATGATCGGGCTGAAGGGCTCCCCGACGCGCGTAAAAAAGACGTTCGTCCCGCAGCGGAAAAAGGACGGCCTCATGCTGCGCGGGGAGAGCGGCGAGGCGGCTGCGCGGAAGCTGTGCGCGCTTCTGCGTGATGCCGGCGTCATTTGACCGGAGGAGAGACAGGATGGAAACAAAAAGCAGAGACCTTTGGGTCTATATAGAGGTTCAGGAGGACGGCTCTCCCAAAAACGTCGGCATCGAGCTGCTCAACCCCGGCCGCCGGATGGCAGACAAGCAGGGCGGCGCGCTGACGGCCGTCATCATCGGCTGCGGCGTGGATAAGGCCGTTCGGGAAGCCTCCCGTCACGGTGCCGACCGGATCATCGTCGCGGAGAGCGACGACTTCAAAGAGTATAACACGGACGCTTACGCCTATGCGCTGACGTCGCTTGTAGAAAAATACGGCCCCGAGAGTATGCTCATCGGCGCGACCGGGAACGGCCGAGACCTCGCGCCGCGCGTTTCCTGCCGCTTAAAGACCGGCCTCACGGCCGACTGCACGGCGCTGGATATCGACGAGGAGACCGGCAACGTCGCTTGGACGCGCCCTGCCTTCGGCGGCAACCTGATGGCGACGATCCTCTGCCCGGAGCGACGCCCGCAGATCGGCACGGTGCGCCCCGGCGTCTTCAAAAAGCCGACGCCCGCCGAAGGGGCTGCCGAGATCATCCGCGAGGACGTCCGGCTCCCCGCCGGCTGCATCCGCACGCAGGTGCTCGGTTTTCTTCGTGACGTATCCGCGGGTAAGGTCGATCTGGAAAACGCGGAGATCATCGTCTCCGGCGGGCGCGGCGTCGGCGGTCCGGCGGGCTTCGCCCCTGTCAGGGAGCTGGCGGAGGCGCTCGGCGGCGAGGTCGGAGCGTCGCGCGCGGCGGTGGACTCCGGCTGGATATCCCACGCCCATCAGGTGGGGCAGACAGGAAAGACAGTGGGGCCGAAGCTGTATTTCGCCTGCGGCATCTCCGGCGCTATCCAGCACCTCGCCGGCATGACCGGCAGCGACGTCGTCGTGGCCGTCAACAAGGACCCGAGCGCTCCCATCTTCGGCGTGGCCGATTACGGCGTCGTCGGCGATCTTTTCGAGGTGCTCCCCGTGCTCACGGAGGAGATACGAAAGATAAGAGGCTGATTCTTGAACACAGAAGGGCGCGCAGGGAGCGATTTCCGCGCGCCTTTCTCTATAGGCGCGTCGCTTTACATATGGCGGCCGCCGTGATACAATACAGCTATCCTGATAATGGCAAGGAGCGCGTCATGTTTGAACTGCTGAAAACCGACGGCAAGGCGAGGCGGGGCCGTTACACCTCTCCGCACGGCGCGGCGGAGACGCCTGTTTTCATGAACGTGGGGACGCAGGCGGCCATCAAGGGCGGCCTCTCGGACGAGGACCTCCGGCGCGTCGGCTGCCAGATCGAGCTCTCCAACACCTATCACCTGCACGTGCGCCCCGGCGAGGATGTGGTGCGCGCTTTTGGGGGCCTGCACGGCTTCATGAAGTGGGACGGCCCGATCCTCACCGACAGCGGCGGCTTCCAGATATTCTCGCTGGCCGGGCTGCGGAAGATAGCGGAGGAGGGCGTCACCTTCGCGTCCCATGTGGACGGACGCCGCATCTTCATGGGCCCGGAAGAGAGCATGCGGATACAGTCGGCGCTCGGCAGCGATATCGCCATGGCCTTTGACGAGTGCGTGAAGATACCCTCGCCGCGGTCCTATGTGGAGGATTCCTGCGCGCGCACGACGCGCTGGCTCGTCCGCTGCAAATCGGAGCTGGAGCGCCTCAACGCGCTCCCTGACACCGTAAACCCCGGTCAGGTGCTCTTCGGCATCAATCAGGGCGCCAATTTCCCCGATATCCGCGTGGAGCATATGAAACGCATCGCCGAGCTGGATCTGCCGGGCTATGCGATCGGAGGCTTGGCTGTCGGGGAGACGACGCGGGAGATGTACGATATCATCGAGACGGTCGAGGCCTATGCGCCGCAGGATAAGCCGCGCTATCTCATGGGCGTCGGCACGCCGCAAAACATCATCGAGGCGGTGGCCCGCGGCGTCGATTTCTTCGACTGCGTGATGCCGGCGCGCAACGGGCGACACGGACACCTGTTCACCTGGGAGGGCGTCCTCAATATCAACAACGAAAAATACAAGCTCGACGAAGCTCCCATCGACGATGCCTGCGGATGTCCCGTCTGCTCTCGCTACTCGCGCGGCTACGTCCGCCACCTCATGCGCTGCGGCGAGATACTGGCGCTGCGGTTTTGCGTGATGCACAATCTGTATTTTTACAATGAACTCATGCGGCGCATAAGGGAGAGCATCGACGCCGGAGAATTTGAGGCGTTCCGCAGGCAATACGCCGAAAAACTGGCCGTTCGCATCTGAAAGCGGCCTGAACCCGGTAAATTATTCCCCGGAAACGACGAAAAGGCTTGCAATTACATCATCGTGCCGTTATAATAAGAATACTTTACGACCAATGGAGGGTTAATATGTTTGGTAGCGGAAGCGGCGGAAATGGCGTCACGATCATTATTTACATCGTCGTCATCATCGCAATTTTCTATTTTCTTATGGTGCGCCCCGAGAAGAAGCGCAAAAAGCAGCAGCAGGAAATGCGCGACTCTCTCTCTGTGGGCACCGAGATCACGACCATCGGCGGCATGGTGGGAACGATCGTTGAAATGAACGATGAATTCGTCACCTTTGAGACCGGCGAGGATCGGGTCAGGATCAAGATCGCCAAATGGGGCATCTCGACCAACGGCGCCTCAACGAACAGACAGTAACCGTTCTGCGCGGCAGTCATCAAAACGCCTCCCTGGGAATAGCCTTGTACTGCAAGACTATTTCTCAGGGAGGTTTTTTTATGTTCAAAAGGAAGAAGGAGGGGGGAGGCGTCCGTTTCCCCGTGGCGGTCGGCGTGATCGGCGCGCTCATGGCGGCGGCGGTGATGTCCATGCTGGCGGCCGGTTTCCTGTACGACGGACGGCTGTCGGCGTCGCAGCTCTCGATACTCGGCCCCGCGGCGACTTTGGTCGCCGTCCTGATCGGCACGCTGCTCGCAAGAGCGGCGGGAAAGGAGAAAAAGCGCTGCGTGTTGATAACGGCCTGTATCCTGCTGGCGCTGCGCGTGGCCGCCGGAGCCGTCGGCGGGGACCTGCTCTCGTTCCAAACGGCTCTGGGCGCAGCCGCGGCGGCGGTCGGGGCCCTGCCGGCGTACAGGCTGTCCGGCCGCCGGAATCAGGGAGGGAGAGCGGCGGCCAAGCGGAGACGTTGGGCAAGATGACCAATAACGTGAAAAAGCGATAACGGACTGTATATGGCGTTCGGGCACGTCGTCATTTCGACGAAACGGCATATATAGTCAAAAAGAGCGGCGAGACGGCCTACATCTTGCGTTTTCGTTGTTTCAATGTTGTTCGTGAAGCGACGAATGTTTGTGAATTGACATAATGCTGTTAACATAACCTTTTGTGATAAGTTACAAAAATGAAATATTTTGACTCTGGAGATTGATAAATCCATGTGTTTGTATTATATTTTAGGAGGACAAAAGAATTGTATATCATTGCCTTATCCCCGCTCAGAGCGCGTTTTGCACGCATGGTGCGCGCTGTGACGGCGGGGTTTGCTTTCGCTGCCGGACGGGCTTCCGACATACGCGCCTCATCTGCGGCATTCTGCCTTGCGGCCTTTGCCGCCGGTTCGGCCGGCGGGATATTGTTTTCCCGGCTGGTGCCGGGCGGGGAAGCGCCCTTCCTGCCGGACGCATCTCTTTTAGAGGTTTACATATCTGCGTACTGTAATGGAAGCTTACTGCGATGGACAGCAGGGGAGCTCATGTGGCCCGTTTTCGTTTTTCTGGGCGGTTTTTCGGTGATCGGTCTGTGGCTCATACCGTTAGCGGCGGTTTTTCGCGGTTTTGTAACGGCGCTGGCCGCGGCTTTGTTGGCGAGAACTTCCGCCGATGCGGGCCTCGGTTCCGTCTGGCTCCTTTGGGGGCCGACCGCCGTGTTCTCCGTTCCGTGTTTTCTGACGCTGGCGTCGGCCGCGCTTACGGAGGCACGGAAGCTCCGAGAGAGGGCGCTTGGGGGCAACGGGCCGCGGCCGTATGGGCTGCGCTATGGACTTTTGGTTTTGATTATGACGGCGATAATGACGCTGTCGTCTATATTGAAATATTGGATCGCACAAGGATTTACCCCTTAAAATCATTCTGATTATTATTATTATTATTTTTATTGATAAAAGAGGTGTGTTGGATGCAGAACGGCGAGCTCATTTCCGGGTTTGAGTCTTATCTGAAGAACAATCGCTCCGCTGCGTTGAACACACTGGCGTCTTACGTCCGTGATGTGGTCAAATTCACGGAGTATTATACCGCCCACCATGACGGCCCCGTGGAGCAGGCGACGAAGGACGAGATCGAAAAATATGTCCAGTGGCTCAAAAATCAGGGCCGTATGCCGGCGACCGTCTCGCGGAGCGTGGCGTCGCTGCGGTGCTTTTACCGCTATCTGACGGCGGAGGGGCTGGCATCCGACAACCCCGCGCGCGACGTCACGACGGAAAAGACCGTCAAAAAGCTGCCGGAGATACTCACCGGGAAAGAAGTCGAGCTGTTCCTCGAACAGCCGGAATGTACCGACATGAAGGGCTACCGCGACCGGGCCATGCTGGAGACGCTGTACGCGACCGGCATGCGCGTGTCGGAGCTGATCAATTTAGACGTGGAGGACGTCAACCTGGCCGTGGGCTTTGTGCGCTGCCGCAGCAAGGGCAAGGAGCGCGCCATACCGCTGTATCCGGCCGCCGTCAAGGCCATATCGGATTATCTGACGACGATCCGTCCGCAGATGATCGCGTCGCCGGACGAGCCTGCGCTTTTTGTGAACATGAGCGGCGAACGCATGTCCCGCCAGGGCTTCTGGAAGGTCATCAAGTATTATCAGGCCAAGGCCGGTATCAAAAAGGATATCACGCCGCATACGCTGCGCCATTCGTTCGCGGCGCACCTGCTGGAAAACGGCGCCGATATCCACGCGCTTCAGGAGATGCTGGGACACGCCGATATCACGTCGACGCAGATCTACACGCAGCTCGTCAAAAAGCAGCTCAAGGACGTCTATAACAAAGCGCATCCGCGAGCCTGAAGCAAAAACGTCCGCACCAAGACCCGGCCGGAACGGCGGTTTCGCTGCAATAGCGGCGGAAGCAGACCGATCGTTCCGGCCCGGCGGACGATTTGTATAGGAAAAGCTCCCGTAAGCCAGTACGGGAGCTTTTGCCGTTTTTTGCCTCCCCTACATTGAACAAAATTTTTATTTTGTTCAATTTTGCCAGACAGGGCACCGGAGATCAGATCAAAAATAATAGCAAGGACAAAGGCTCCCCCGCCGATCACAAGACTACCGACACCAAAACCAAAACCAACGAGGCCAGCTGAAACATAGCTCAAAAGCCGAGCACGGTTTTTAAGATGTTCTCTCATTATCTCCCTCCGACAGCCGATACACAATTTCATCTCGCAGAGGCGCGTCAAAACTATCAAAATATTTGAAATACTTCGGCATCCAGTAAAATTTCCAGTGCCAGACTTTTTCAAAAACAAGCTTATCAGCAATCCTTGACTCTTGATCACCTGTAGGCTCGGTCAAAGTAATACTGCGTCTAATCGGCCTCGAAATTGAGATACAGTTAAGTATGCTGGTCTGTAAAATCATACTGTCTACAACATCACGTATTTTTTTGTCAACATCAAAAGCTTGCGAATTCATGTATATTTTACACTTATACTTCCTTTGAAACTTGAAAAAATCACGTAAACCTTTAGGAAACGACTTAAAATCTCGGCTATCATAGGTTATACCTACCTCGTCAAGAAACAAGACTGAATGAGGCTCCGGAACAAATTCCGCGAGCTGACGACTATCAATAATCCGGACACCAGGAATTAAAATATCCTGCATATCAGTATAGACAATCCATCGATGACGTAAATGTTTAAGCATTTCATTGACCATATAACAAGATTTACCCGCACCTTTTTTCCCGAAAATGAAAATGAGCTTATAAGGATTATTGTATTTCCGGGCATAAAAACAAAAAGAAAAGATGAAAACAAAAATTGAAAAAATAATAGCAAGCATTATATACTCCCCTGCCCTCTCCGCGCCGTGTTTCCGGCGCTGGAGAGGGCAGCAGCTTTAATTATTGATGACTCGTTTGATTAACCCTAATGCGACAAAACCCAAAACAAAAATCATAAAAAACAAGAGTAATTTATTAGATACAATAGCTAAACATAAAAGGTTAATCCAAGTAATTGCCGAAAAAACTATCTGACCTATCTGATACAAAGGACCCCAAGATGCAACATAGGATGAATTTACGGGAAAAAATGAAACACCAGACCCAAAAACAAAATTCTGCAATGGATAAACAGGTGAATTATTAGACGAACTAAAAGTCCCCCCGTAAATCATGACCTGTGCATCAGTAGAATTGTTTTGCAACGCATGAAAAAACCCATAAAAATTTCCGTTGTAAATCTTTAAATTAGCAGAAGAACCAGCCGGAAGAATTACCCCAACAGATTGATCAGACAAACCTGTATTAGCAATCAAATCACCATACATAAATGACTGACCTGAAAAAAAACGTACAAACCCAGCCAACGAATAATCATCTGTTGTAATAATACGCCCAAAAGATGTTAAATTGCCATACACATTAAAAGGCCCACTTGAAAAAACGAGATCAAGCCCGGACGGAACAACAAAAGATACATTTGCAGGCAAAGACAACGAAGTACTAACAGTAGTAGACGATACTAATCTAATCTGCGAACCCGCTGAAGCAGATAAAAAAGCATCTTCCAGAGAATAAAATGGCTGACCATTGACAGTCGCGACGACGGTATCTCCGTCAGCCGCAAAGGCGAAAGTGGCACACGCAATCAAAAGAGTGGCCACCGCCAAGAGGTATTTAAGATACTTACTCACAGTGGCCACCACCCTTTTAACGCAGCTTAATGATACGGGATATCAGACCGATACCCGTTCCGCATAATGTTCACGCCGGTTCGCTACGCCGACGCCGCCGAAGCAGCTTATACTTTCGTATAAGATCAGACTATATCATATTCCTCGGCAATAAGCCAATTTGAGGACGCCCCCACTTCCCTAAGCTTATAGGTACTCTCAAAGAGATAGTCGTTGAACCTTTACCGTAAACCCTACGGTACTTGGCTGCTGATTGCCCAATCCTCAAATTTTTCAAACTGTCACGCTCGACGTTTCCGACCACGTTGTAGCATTGAGGCTCTAAGGGTGTTCCAGCAATTCAAGGGCCTTACGGGCGGCTTAAGCCGCGGCAAGATTACTCCTGACGCCTACCGGAAAGCTGATAAACCCGAAGATGACGAACATGAGCAGGAGAGGCTGCGAAGTGATCTCCCCCACAAAAGAGGTAATCCATGAGATGGACGCAGTAACGATAGTCGTTACGGACTCAAGCAGAGTCGAAATAGTAGTAGCAGACTGTAAAATCATCCTTTCATATAATTATTTAAGATTTATAATTTGCCTGACAAGGCCAGCCACCACAAACAGACACGCAAAACCGACAAAGTAACATATCGGTTCAGCCAAAAGAAAAGCCGGGAGCTGCTCCAAAAACCAGCTCATGAAGTCCATCATCGCTTGCATAAGATAGCACCTCCGAGCCTAAAGAGGCAGTAAATAAAAACAATAAGGACAGCAACGGAGATCATCCAAACATAGTCAGGCTGTATCTCGCGAAGATAGGAAGTATACCCCTGACTGCTTTGATAAGCATACTCAACAACAACAGGGTCATAATCTCCCACGAACGACAACAAAGTATCTTTTAAGCTGCCATCACCAGACGGCTGCACAGGAGCCACAGACCGCAGCTCAACACCCGTTAAAGTAAACGTCTCACCATCAACTACCGGAGCCTTCGCCTCGCCAAGCTGCGTAATGAGCATACCAATCACTTCACGCCCTGAAACAGAGTCATTGATTATCAAATCTTGAGACAAATCCTCAATAGGAATAGCTTCAATCGCCTGCAATTCCTCAGGTTGATCAAGTGAGATCTCTCCTTCAACATCCACTGCAAATACAGGGATTGAGAGCAACAAAATACAAAAAAAGACAGCAAAAACACGCTTAATGATCATGTTTATCACCATGTGAATTTACAAATAGACTGGTTCCACCCAAAACGAAAGGTATAACAAACTTTAAAATAAAAATGAAAAGCAAGCCAAAGACAGCCCACATAGCAGGAGTGACATTAGTACCGGGTATTTTCCAGCTCGTAAACAAAGACCAAATAGTTGTAAAGAGACATTTTACAACCAAGACAGCGTCGGGTATCATAATATCCTCCTATACAAAGGGGATTGCATCCATCACAAAAGCAATAAGCTTAACGACCAGCAAAATAACAAGAATAGTGAGCACGCTCAAGAGAGCGACCGCAAACCAAGCCGGCAGAAACGAAGTCAAAAGCTGCCATATTTGAGATATAATCATTATCTCGCCTTCTTAAGCACGGAAATAATGCCAATAGCCAACCAAACACCAAAAAACATATTGATGAGGTTGAATATAGCCGGAGGCAAATTAAAGAAGATCGTAAGAAAGGCATTAACTGCCGGAGCTACAGAAAGAATAGGCGTCAACGCTGATCACTCCCCTCACCTATCAGGGCATTAAACGTCTGCTGATTTAGGGACAGGTAGTCAACAACTTCCGGCTGCGGAGCACGAGTAGCAAGGGACGGGTCAAGGTCGTACATCGTCTCCGTCGAAAAGAACGCAAATATATTACCGGAACGACCTTCAGGCAAAAGACCAGGCTGATACTGGGCGTCACCAGACGAAAGAAAGGACCATGCAGCCCCAGAGTCAACCCCCGTATCAAGTGCACCGGCCATAGACGTCGAAAAGCCAGATATCGCAGCATTCTTTTGAGCCTGCGTAGTACCACCCGGATTAGATGTGACCATATCAGTAGCAGCGGTAACGGCAGAATTAGTAGCATTTTCTAATGCCCTATGTTGAGGGTTATCAAAAAACGTCCGTAAAGCATCTACATTCTCCGATATGTCGGAAATATCAGATTGCATACCAGTAATAGCACGTCCCAACAGACCAGAAGTAGGATTAAAATACCCTGTCAATGTAGGTAAATACCCAGAGTTAACATCAATGGAGATTAAACGAGACACAACACTTTGCAAATTAGTCGAAATAGAAGAAACGCCTGAATTGATAGAGGTTGAGTTTGACGATATAGTAGGAAGATATGTAGTCAAATAGGATTTAACGGATGATACATCAGTCCGCATAGCATCAACATCCGTCTCAATAGAGGCAAGTTTACCAGAATTCGTAACGAGAGACGCGACACCCGAACCCATAGTACGCAGCCAGTAAAGGGCCACCGAATACCACGAGCCATAGGTAGACCCGCCGGAGCTGCTCCAGCCGGAATTGAGGGTATTTGCCAAATCATCGGCGGTAACAGCTCCAGCAGTCGAAAAAAGGAGGGAGAAAACCGCCAAGACAACAACAACGGAAATCTTGACTTTACGCATATAAACCTCCATTGGATGCGGCCCCCGGAATCGAACCGAGATCATAAGATACAGACTCTTATATGCTGACCATTACACCAGACCGCGATATATTACTTTTCCTGATACTCCGCTTCCGGAATTACTCTAATGAGCCACACATTTACGAGTAATCCCATAAGGCCAGCACCAACAGCAACGCCGCAGAAAAAAGCCCAAATTGGAAACAAGCTGATCACCTCATGAAACAAGAAATTAGACGCGTAACACGATACAAAATTGAAGTCAAAGAATTAACAATCCAAAGCTTTTGAGAGAAATCCTTCTTTTGCATCATACCCACCATGAAACTTGAAGTAGTCACGAATACACAAAGTTGCGTTTAGATCAGAGCGATCGCAGAGCAATGGCAAGTACTTATCCGGTACACGCTCCGGAGCATCATCAAGCAAATGCTGTAAAAAACCATCTACACCGCAATTCTGAATGACAGTCCTTATCGCATTACCCGATGTATAAAAGACAAACTTATCAAGCTTATCAAGATTATACTCAACAGTCTTATGAGCCGGCAAATGCAAAGGCTCCGCAGCACCGACCAGATCAGCCCAATACTTCTTCAATGGCCAACGCCATCTATTACTATCACTGCAAGGCTCAACGTACCGAAGATAATTCAGGAGGACACCACACCAAGCCTGACCAAGAGGCTCCTGCAACCGAAGAAAATCAGAAGCTCTATCACGATGCAATTCCATTTCGACCCGGATCCAATGCTCATCTACACGGTGGAGCTGCGCAGCCTTATCGTATATCCTTATCTTAACTTCAGACTGATCAGACCCATGGTAAATAGTATATGACTCCGAAGCGGAACGCTCATTCAGCTCATAAACGAGTTTATGACAAAATGACTTTGTAACAAAATGACGATGCTTGAAAGTATCATCAAAAAGCGTAGGCATATCCAAAATGCCAGAGTGATCATCAAATGACACGTCAAGGCGAGTTATATGACAATATTCCAGCGCAAATTCAAAGAGTAAATCCCAATTACCATGCCCGACAGTTTCAAATGTTCGACAACCAGAACCGGACATTTCCAACCAGCAAAAATCAGTTTTTTCCTCGGACCCGGGCAAATGTATATTGATACCCTCGAACCAAAGATGTTTAGAATAACCTCTTACACCATGACCTACTTCAAAAGAAACATCCTGCAATCCGAGAAGCTCAATAAAGACGGAACCGTCATAAATCGTATCTACATCCTGACAGTACTTATTGTAAAAATCACCATGACAAGGGAGTGTACAGGCAAACCAGTCATATAATAGACAGTTATCGTCCACGAGTACACCCCCTCAAAACAGAAGTTGAAGGCGGCGTCTCACGACGCGACCATTAACGATTGCGATTGTCGAGCAAGGCCCGAAAAGGTATGCCATGCTCATGGAGCAGATCACAAAGCTCACTATTCAAGTGGACTTCATAACCAAACCTGATTTCAAGATCATGAAAACGCTTATTCAAAGCATCAAGCTGCTGCATGAGCTGAACATTACTCTCTTGGAGCTGTTTAACCAGATCGTGAGTGATCAGTTCGACAACGATATGATCAGGCACGATCACAGCGGCAGAAAAGAATAACGCTTGGACTTGTTGTAAGGATCATATGCCAGCGTGAAGATATCTCCGATCTCAAACACAGCACCTCCCATTTCATTATCGGAAAAAAAGGCATTGGCGCAGGACAGGCCATCAACATTATCAGTCTCAAACGAGAAATGATACTCATAGCCTGCAACCTTGCGCTGATCTTTGGTCGTGTATTCAATGCGACGACGACCTTTGATTTCCGGACGAATTACCTGCATAAAAAATTACCTCCTTCCCTGCTGCTTTGCAGGGATTTTTTATTTATGTGATGCCTCGGAAGGCTCATCACTGGATTTGGAACGTAATTTGATAATAAGCTCACGAATTTTATCAAATGAACCCTCCATAAACATGAACACATACATAGAAAAAAGACACCCAACAAGAAAAGAGTATGGATCCAAATCGAAAAACATAAAAGGCCTTAACCCCCTTGCTGCTTTGCAGGGATTTTTATATTCTGAACTCCAAACAGAGTATCAGTCAGATAAAAAAGAAAACAAATCAACACGGCCAGCCTCAACATCCAAAAGCCAATTACAAAGAATATGACGACATAATTGAGGAACTGACCAATCTAACTTATGAGCCTCACACGCAAGGTCATTAAAAAATCGAGGCGATACACGCAAATTAAGTTGTGCAGAGAAAGGAGCAACTTTTTTGTTATACATAAAAGACCTTAACCCCCTTAAACTCTTACATGTTCATAATATATTAAAACTTTAAAGACGTCAAGAAGTGTTTTAAAATATTTAGGGGTGAACACATGAAAAAATCTAACATCGTAGGCGTAGCAATAACCGACGAAATTAAAAAGAAAATTGAAGATTTAGCTAAAGAAAAAAGATGGACAGTTAGTTCAACAATTTTTTATATACTTGAAGATTACTTTAAAAGGGTGACGAATAATGAAAAGACTCAAAGACATGACAAATGAAGAAATTCACGAGGCAAACGAAAAAAGAAGATACCAAAAAAATCAAAGAGAAAATTTCATGAAGTGGGTCAAATTCATAGGTCTAATAATAATTCTTATCATAATAATAACAACTTTAATTAAAATATTTTAAGACAAAAAGGACTGTACTACCTGCAGGTAGTACAGTCCTTTTTAGCTCTCAAACCTCCAACTTGTAGGTTGTACCCACCTGTTAGCCTGGGTGGGTACAACTCCAACACGGGAGCAAAAGAAAAAAGGTGGTCGCTGGAGATCACCGGAGAACGCGCCTCAAAGGCGCGGGACGCTGTTTATAAGGCAGGTGACAGAGACGCGGACACATGAGCTGGGAGCTGCTGCCGACGCCCTACGGCCACGTCAGAGCGCGCCGCAGCGGCGCGGGACCTGCACCATGTGAGCCGCTACGCTCTCACATATCCGCATATTACTTGATGAGCTTGGCCTCACGCGTGGTCGCTGGAGATCACAGGAAAACGCGCCTCAAAGGCGCGGGACGCTGTTTATAAGGCAAGTGACAGAGGATGCCACCCATGAGCTGGGAGCTGCTGCCGACGCCCTACGGCCACGTCAGAGCGCGCCGCAGCGGCGCGGGACCTGCAATAGCTTCGCTCTCATAGATCGCGCTGGGAGCACACAACGGAAGACTGAACATCCTTTTTATTTTGTTCAATGTAGTGTGCGGGCAAAGGGAACGATCTCCGCGCCGTGCGGCGGCTGTGTCCGGCCGGCGGCCCTCTCTCCCGACCGGTTTTTTCCCGCGTGCGCCGCGTTGCGAAATCGCGGCTTTTGTGATAACATACATGTATATCGTTCCGAAAGGTCGAACTGCTTATGGATTACCGAACTGACGCGCCCGAGCTCATACGCGGCTTTCTCTCTTACCACGAGACGATCAAGGGCCACTCCCGCCGGACGGTCGATGAATACTACCTCGACCTGCGCAATTTCTTCCGCTACATAAAGCTCCTCAAGGGCCGCGTCCCGCGCGTAACGCCGCTTGAGGAAATCTCCGTATCGGACGTCGATCTTGAGCTGGCCGCTTCCGTCACGCTCGCGGACGTCTACGAATACCTGTCGTACCTGTCCCGTGACCGTGCCAAGCGGCAAAACAGCAAAATGACGGATTTCGGTCTTAATGATAAGTCGCGTGCAAGAAAAATTGCAACTATCCGTTCGTTTTACAAGTATCTGACGCTCAAGGCGCACTTGCTGGAAACAAACCCCGTGGCCGAACTGGAGTCTCCCAAGGTCAAAAAATCGCTGCCCCGCTACCTCAATCTGGATGAGTCGGAGCAGCTTCTATCCTCGGTCGACGGCAAGAACGCGGAGCGCGATTTCTGCATCATCACTCTTTTTCTCAACTGCGGGCTGCGTATATCGGAGGTCGTGGCGCTCAATCTCACGGATATCCGGGCGGATCACCTGCTGATCCACGGCAAGGGCAACAAGGAGCGCGTCGTCTTCCTCAACGCCGCCTGCGCCGACGCTGTCAACGCCTATCTGGAGGTGCGGAAAACCGTTGCGGCCGTTGAGCCGAACGCTTTTTTCCTCTCCTCCCGCCGCACGCGCATCAGCCGCTCGACCGTGCACGAGCTCGTGAAAAGGCATCTCTCGGCTGCCGGACTCGACAGCGAAAAGTATTCGGCGCACAAGCTGCGGCACACGGCGGCGACGCTGATGCTGCACAGCGGCGTGGATGTGCGCACCTTGCAGGAACTGCTGGGCCACGAGCATCTGAACACGACGGAAATTTACACCCATGTGGAAAACGAGGGGCTGCGGGACGCCGCCGCCCGCTCCCCCCTCTCGGAGTTTAGGAAGAAAAAGGATTGACGCAAAAGCACGGCAAGGAATATCGCCCTGCCGTGCTGTTTTCTATGCGTTTTATCCCTCCAGCAGACATTCCGCCGCGAGCATGATGCCGAGCTTGCCGGACTCGAAGGTCAGGCCGCCCTGGAGGTAGGCCATGTACGGCTCGCGCATGGGCCCGTCGGCCGAGAGCTCGATCGACGCGCCCTGAATGAACGCGCCCGCCGCCATGATGACCTTGTCGTCATAGCCGGGCATGTCCCACGGCTCCGGCGTGACGTAGGCGTCCACCGGCGCGCCGCGCTGGATGCCGAGGCAAAACTTCTTCAGCGCCTCCGGAGAACCGAACTCTACCGTCTGCACGATATCGGACCGCGGCGCGTCCGACGCGGGCGATGTTTTATAGCCCAAGAGCTCCATCATCCGCGCGCAGAAAACGGCCGTCTTCATCGCCTGCGCCGTGACGTGCGGCGCGAGGAAAAGCCCCTGGAACAAGAGGCGGTTGTTGCCGAGCGTGGCGCCGCATTCGCCGCCGATGCCGGGCGTCGTCATGCGGTACGAAGCCGCCTCGACAAGTTCCCTCTTCCCTACGATATATCCGCCCGTCGGCGCCAGTCCGCCGCCGGGATTTTTGATGAGCGAGCCGGCCAGCAGATCGGCCTTCGGCTCCTCGGTCTCCGTGAATTCGCCGTAGCAGTTATCCGTAAAGACGACGGTGCCGGGCGACGCCGCATGGACGGCGTCGGTAATGGCCGAGAGCTCGGAAACGGTGAAGGCGTCGCGCAGGGAGTACCCGCGCGAGCGCTGGAGAGCGACCATCCTGACCTTTTTCTCCTTTACCGCGCGGACGACGGCCTCTATATCCGGGCGGCCGTCTCGGAGCGGTATCTCCTCGTAGCGGACGCCAAAATCCTTCAAGGAGCCCGTGTAGTTCCCTGTTATGCCGATGGCCGAGCAGAGCGTGTCATAGGGTCTCCCCGTGCCGGCGATCAGCGTGTCGCCCGGACGCAGGACGGAGAAAAGCGCGCAGGTGATCGCGTGCGTGCCGTTGACGAAGCCGATGCGCACGAGGCCGGCCTCCGTCCCGAAAATGTCGGCGTACACGCGGTCGAGCGTCTCCCTGCCCAGATCGTCGTAGCCGTAGCCGGTCGTCCCGCCGAAGCAGGCGTCGGACACGCGGTTCTGCTGGAACGCCGACAGCACCTTTTCGGTGCAGGTCTGCGCTATTTCATCTATCTCGCGGAAGCGGTCCGCCGTGTCCCGCAGGGCTTTGTCTGATAGCTCGATGACTTTATCGGAAAATTGAAAGCAGCTTTTGTTCATGGTTTACTCCAGCTCGTTGACGATCTGCCGGAAGAAGTTTCCCCTTTCCTCGAAATTTTTGAATCTGTCGAACGACGTGCACGCCGGCGAGAGGATGACGATATCGCCGGTTTCCGCGATCGACGCGGCCTTCTCGACCGCCTCGCGGAAATCCTCGACAACGTAGATCGGCAGCGACCCCTCGTAGCTTTTCGCGTTTACCACCGCGTCGCGTATCTTCTCCGCCGTGAGGCCGGTGAGCACTAACTTTTTGACGCGCGAGGCGATCAACTCGCCCAACTCGTCGAACGGCACGCCCTTGTCCTTGCCGCCGGCTATCAGGATGACCTTCTGCTCGAAAGAGAGAAGCCCCGCGCGCGTCCTCGACGGGCTCGACGCGATGGAATCGTTATAGTAGCGCACGCCGTCCTTTTCGCGCACGAGCTCTATGCGGTGGGGAACGCCGGAAAACGTCCGCGCGACCTCCGCCATCGTCTCATACGGGACGAGGCCGCGCACGGCGGCAAAGGCGGCCATGAAATTTTCGACGTTGTGCAGACCGGGGAGCCTGATCTCCTCCGCCTCCAGGATGGGCACGTCTCCGGAGGGCAAAGCGTCGTATATCGTGCCGTTCTGTGAGTAGACGCCGTTTCCCAGCAAGGTCCGGCGGGAAAAGAGCCGTACCTCTCCCCTCGCCTCCGGGATGAACGAAGCGGTGATCTCATTGTCGGCGTTGAGCACGAGCACGCCGTCGGGCTTCTGATGCAGGAAGATGTTCTTCTTCGCCGCGACGTACTCCTCCATGCCCCTGTGCATATCGAGGTGGTTGGGCGCGAGGTTCGTCATGACGGCGATATCGGGCGAACGGCGCATCGTCATGAGCTGGAAGGACGAGAGCTCTAAAACGGCGATGTCGTCCTCTGCCATATCGTCGGCCTCGCACAGGAGCGGTTTTCCGATATTCCCGCCGAGGTGGACGGTGGAGCCTGCGGACTTTAAAAGCTCCGAAATGATGGTGGTCGTCGTCGTCTTCCCGTCGGAGCCGGTGACGGCGATGATGCGGCAGGGACAGACCTCAAAAAAGAGCTCCATTTCGCTCGTGAGGACGGCCCCGCGCCGGGCGGCCGCCGCGATCTCCGGAAGGTCGGGGCGCATGCCGGGCGTGCGGAAGATCACGTCCTCGTCGAGCGCGTCGAGGTACCCCTCCCCGCAGACGACGCGCGCGCCGATCGCTTCCAGCGCCTGCGCTTTTTCGGCCATTTTCTCACGCGGCGAGCGGTCCCGCACGGTCACGCGCACGCCCTCGGAAAGGAGCCGTTCTATGAGCGGCGTGTTGGATATGCCGGCGCCGAGGACGGCGACGCGCTTATCGCGTATGCCGGCGATATAATCGGAAAGCGTCAATGGTATCATCTCCGGAAATGAAGTGTGACGAAAGAATGGTTTTTCGATCATTATAGCCTATTATATGACAATAATCAATGTTTGACAATCTTCATCCCATCGGGTACAATACAATTCGCAAGCAGGCTGGACAGCCGCGCTTTTGGCTCCAAAGGGCCATGAGTGAGGAAAGTCCGGGCTCCATAGGGCAAGGATAACGGGTAACGCCCGCCCAGAGCGATCTGAGGAAAAGTGCAACAGAGATATACCGCCGGGGTCATCCCCGGTAAGGGTGGAAAGGCGAGGTAAGAGCTCACCCGACGGCGCGGAAGCGTCCGCCGCTGTAAACTCTATCCGGAGCAACGCCGTGGAGGGACATGTAAGGCCGGCCCGGCCGTCCCGGGGAGGCGGCTTGAGCGCGTCGGCAACGGCGCGTCGAGACAGATGGCTGTCTTCAATGACAGAACCCGGCTTACAGGCTTACTTGCATGAGCTTCACAGCAAATCAGCGCGGCTGATTTGCTGTGAAAAAGCTTGCAGCCCGCTGCAGCGCACAAATTGGCCGCGTGAGAAGAGGCCAATTTGCACGTTTGCGGGCCGTAAAAGTATGTTTTGCGTGATACATGCTCCCGCAAAACATGATTATATTCTTTTTTTCGCCTTGCGAGGCGAAAAACTCTGCGAGGCTTTTTGCAGAAATATCAAGGAGGAGCGGTTTTGCCGCTCCCCCTTGTGCTTTATATGGACTTTTTACTCTTCGGCTTCTTCGGCTTCGGGCGCGTCGGGCGCCTCCTCCTTTTCCAGCTCGTACTTGATCTCCAGCGTGGAGGACTGGCCGCTCGGCGTCTCGTGGAGGACCTCGTCGTCCTCCCTCATGGCCTGACGCATGGCGTTGCACACCATGGGCATGGCCCTTTTCAGCTTTAAGAGCTTGTGGATGTCGCCGGAAATGAGCGTAAGCGTCTTCTGGCCGTTCTCCTTGGCGGCGTCCTTGAGCCCCTCGACGAACTCCTTGATATCCTTCGTCGTGAAGCGCCTTTCGGCCTCGTCGTCCGCGCCCGCGTTGTCGCTTAACAGCTCCATACCGAGCTTCTCCTTGAGGTCGGCGATCTCCAGCTCGAGCTTCTGGATGCGGGAGAGCATTTCAATGATGATGGAATCGTAATTCATAATTCTACCTCCTTACGGTCGTTGATTTCACTTAACGAGGCAGATTATAGGAGAATTCTAATAATATGTCAATAGAATTCTTTTAGAATTTACAGAATATTCATAAAGACGCCAGCTTATCGGCGTACCTCGGCGCGAGCCAGGCGTTCGCCGCGGGCGTCAGATGCTGTGAGTCGGAGAAAAACCACGCGCACGCATCGTCCCTTATGGAAATGCCGAGATCGTGGAAGTTATCGAAGACCGGCAGGCCCCGCGCCTCCGATGTCGCCAGCATCGCGTTTGCGTAGTCCTCGTCCGTGAGGCCGAGGGCGTTTCTTCTGATCCTCCGGTCGTAATTCGTCATCAGGAGTATTTTGCAGCCGGGCCAGGCCGCCCGCGCTTTTTTGAGGATCACGTTGATCGCTCCGCAGAAATCGCACTCCGAAGCGCTCTCCGTCTCCCCGAGCGGCACGTTATGCTTCATGTCGTTCGCGCCGCCCTGAAGGAGAAAATAGTCGCACCGCCCCGTTTCACGTAAAACGGCCTCAATGCGCTCGCACATGGCGTTTGGCCTCGCCGAGCGGGCGATCGTCGTGCCGGAGGCTCCCCTGTTTATCACGCGCAGACCGCAGTGTTTCCCCAGCAGCGCGATCCACGCCTCCTCCGGCCTCACGCCGAAGCCGTACAGGAGGCTGTCGCCTAATCCCACGAGCGTCTTGCCGCGAAGGATATCCGTCATGCGGCCCACGCGTCGGGATAGCGCGTCTCCACGTGGTCGGCGTTCATGACCTGCTCGCGCGTCAAGACGCGCCCCCAGTGGACGGAGGCGTTGTAGTTCCCTTCCGCGACCACGACGGCGTCGTCAAATATCTCCAGAATGATGACGGTGTGCGTGTTGTTGCCTGTGCGCAGCATATCGCCGGGGCGGAGCTGCTCAAAGGTGAACGTCCCCCGCTCCAGCATCCTGACCGGCAGGTCCCCGAAGGCGGCGCTGCTCACGATCAGGCCGAATGCCACGCAGCCGTAGCCGTAATACGTCATGTGCGTGGGCACGCCGTTATCGTCGAAGTCGTATTCCAGTATGTATTCCTTCTCGTTCGTCCATCTCATACCCTCCGGCAGCACAGCCTGCATGGTCAGCATTTTCCGATAGACCGTTTCGGGGGCGTAGGCGTCGGTCAGAGAGCCGCTCGCGGCGCTTGCGTAGCGCTCGACGGTGAAGACGCCCTCCGCCATGAGCTTCCACGCCAGCGTATCGTCGCTCCCCTTTTGCCGGACCGTCAGCGCGCGCAGGCTGACGGAGGCCACGTCGCCGCGCAGGAACGAGGCGTTATTGCCATCGTCGTACTCCCCACCCGTCACGCCGAGACTGTCGGAGAGCGTCCACGCCTCATACCAGTTAAAGTCCGCGCCGCTCTCGTAGCCCAAAGCGCGCAAAACAAAGGTGAGATACTGCGCCGCGGTGACGAGATCGCCGCCGCTGAAGGTCGTCTCGCTCGTGCCGTTCGTAAGGCCGTAAGTATAGGCGTAGCCGACGTAGGGCGCGGCCCATTCGACAAGATCGGTAAAGGGCGTGTCCCACGCGCCCGCCTGGGCCTCCGCCTCCTTGCCGAGGAGCCGGACGAGCATCGTGACGGCCTCGTTTCTCGTCGGTGGGGTATCGAGATCATAATCCGGCGAACCGTCCGGCAGGTCGCCCTTTCCGTTAAAAAGCCCCAGCGCATGGAGCGTATCGGCTGCGGCGATAGCGTCGTCATTCGCCGCCAGAGCAGCCGGCGCGAAGGCGCAGAGCAGGGTAAGCACGAGCAGGCATGATATGACCTTTTTCACGGAATGACCTCCTTTGTAAAAATCCCTCCGGTCGATGCGATCGGAGGGATTGCTTTTTATGTGCCTTTCAGTCCTGATCCCAGTTGTGCCAGACGTTCTGCACGTCGTCGGAGTCCTCGAGGACGTCGAGCATCTTTTCCATGTTCTTGATATCGTCCTCTTCGGTGAGCTTGATGTAATTTTGCGGGACCATTTCTATCTGGGCGGAGAGGAACTTGTACTTCTTCTCCAGCTCGGCGCAGACGTCGTTGAACGCCTCGGGCGAGGTGTAGATCGTGAACTCGGGACCGTCCGCCTCAAAATCGTCCGCACCGGCCTCCAAGGCGGCCTCCATGACGGCGTCCTCCTCCAGATCCTCGTCCTCATTGTCGACGACGATGACGCCCTTGCGGTCGAACGACCAGGAGACGCAGCCGGAAGCGCCCAGATTGCCGCCGTATTTATCGAAGTGATGGCGCACCTCGGAGGCGGTGCGGTTGCGGTTGTCCGTCATGGCCTCGACGATGACGGCGACGCCCTTGGGGCCATAGCCCTCGTAGGTGACGCTCTCGTAATTGTCGGTGTTGCCGGCGCCGAGCGCCTTTTCGATCGTGCGCTTTATGTTGTCGTTGGGCATATTCGCGGCCTTGGCCTTCTGGATGACCGTGGCGAGGCGGGAGTTGTTGGCGGGATCGCCGCTGCCGCCGCCCTCCTTGACCGCGACGATCATCTCGCGCGCGATCTTGGTAAAGGTCTGCGCGCGCTTCGCGTCCGCCGCGCCCTTCGTTTTCTGTATGTTATGCCATTTGGAATGTCCGGACATATGACTCATCCTTCCTGTGTTTCTTTTGCTGAAATATTTATACCATGCCCTGCGGTCGTGGTATAAGGTGGCATGTGCCGTCTCCGACGGCACGCCTGAAATCAAGTAGAATAACCGCCTTGCGGTTATTCTACCACAGCCGAAAACGGTTGACAAGGCGTAAAATGCACTTTTACGAGAATAAGCGCCGCCGGAAAAGCCCGACGGCGCTTGCGCGTCACCTTTTTCGCGGGATGATGAGCAGCGTCCCGACCGGCGGGCGCGCGCCCTTTTCGAGGCCGTTGGCCGCGAGGATGAGCTCTTCGGTCGAGCGCCCCTCCTTGCCGAGCTCCCAGAGCGTCTCCCCCTCATTAAGGCGCCGCAGGAGCAGAGATGGCCCGGAAAGCGTCTCCGCGTCGTCCGGCCAGGAGGCGCTTTTCAGATAGCGGAGCGTCGCATATTTTCCCTCCGCGAGGCGGAACAGCACCGGGGCGCGCAGCTCGATCCCCTGCTGCGACGGCGCGGCGTATACCTCCCCCGTGAGGGTCGGGACGGCCTCGAGCACCTCGTCCGCCGACTGGCAGGGCGCCTCCGCCGTCAAAACGCCCGACGCGCAGCGCAGGTACCCACCGCTCATATACAGCACGGACACGCGGATGCCGGCCGAGACGTTCCCGTCGGCGCAGGCGGCGCGAAGCGGACATGCTCCGCGGACCGAGACGATCTTTTCGACGCTGTCACCGGTGTTGAGCGTCCCGCGCATTGTGCCGTTCACTTCCTCCGTGCCCAGACAGTCCTCCAGCGTGACGGTATCGTATACGGCGTCCAGCGTCGCTTTCGTGCTGTAGGCGTCGCAGACGCAGCTTACCGTCCTCGTTTCGAACTGCCGGTATTGCAGGACGGCGTGTATCTCCAGCGTCAATCGCCTCTCCTCGCTGCCGCGCGTGAAATAGAAGCCCGTCAGCGCCGGCGTCACCGCAAACTCCTTCGCCTCGGCGTTCTCGCAGGCCTCCGCGACCTGCGAATACGGCAGCGTGAAGGAGGCCTTCTCCGGCTCTCCGCCGCCCGCCGGGATATAGACGAGATCGGCCGTGACGGTACCGCGGACCAGACATTTCGAGCCGACGGGCCTTATCTCGTCGCAGCTTATATGCACGCCCGACGTGAGCATTTCTCCCACGTCCGGCCTGACGCCCGGCAGGGAGAGATCCTCCGTGAGCGAGAACGTCTTTTCGAAGGCGCTCTCGGCGAGCGTCAGGCTGTGCTCGCAGACGTTTACCTCCGCCCCTTCCCCCGCGCCGACGGGCAGAGATACGGACCGCGGCTCGAGGCAGCATATCTCCGCCGAGGCGGTGACGGTCACGCCGAGCTTGCGCGGATTGACGAGCCTCACCGACGCCTCGGCGGCCGCGACGGCGGCGATGACGGCGCTCTCCCTCGTCGCCTCCGGCGCTTCGCAGGAAAACGAGAGCGGCGCTTCGGCGGAGAGCGCGGAGACGCTGCCGTTTTCAAAGCGGCAGACGACGCTCACCTCCGCCGTGCCCGTCACGACGATGCGTCCGCCCTGCGCTTCCTTCGAACGCAGCAGCGGCAGCACCTCCGCGCATATCACCTCGGCAACGTCGGCCATCGCGTCCGGGACGATCTTTTCCGTCACGGCCTCGGCCTGTACGACGCCGGAAAAGACGGCGTCCATATATTCCAGTTTTTCCCCTGTCAAGGAAAGCTCCATGCGTATTCCCCCTTCCGTTCATGGTAGATACTATGCGCCGGAAAGGGCTTGTATGCCGTTTATTTGAAAAGACGCCGCAGCGCGCGGGCAACGGAGCGCGGCGGCCGTATCACGAAGACCTTCAAAAGGATCACCTCACCATTTCAGCAGCATGACGATACCGGCGCACGTCAGCGCCGCGCCCAGCGCGAACCACCAGAAGGATGCCGGCAGTATGAGCGACAGGAGCACGACGACGCCGGCGGCCAGGCAAATAAGGCCCAGACTCGGCCCGGGGCATCTTCTGCGCATGACGATTCACCTCCGTTATCTGTCCTTATTCTATGCGCGCACGGCCTGTTCGCGTACCGGAAAGCCGCCTTTTTTGCTATTGACCTGCGCCGCGCAAGAGGGTAAAATAATTCTGTATATGTATGCTACAGACGTGCGGCGCGGGAGGAGGCGGAGCATGAGGAGGTCCTATCTGGATGTGACGCGTCTGGTCGCGTGCTTTCTGGTGATCGTCAATCACACGAACAGCCGCCTTTTTCTCTCCTGCGGGCCCTCCGGCCTGTGGTTTTCCTCGCTTGCGTATTTTTTCCTGTCCAAGATCGCCGTGCCGCTTTTCCTGCTCGTCTCGGGCGAGCTCCTGCTCGGCCGATGCGACGGATATCGCAAAACGGCGGGGCGCTTTTTCCGCATACTCGGCGCGCTGGCGCTCTTTTCCCTGCTCTACTATATCCGCGACTGCCTGTTATCCGGAGAGAGGTTCGACCTCGCCGCCTTTTTCCTCACGATCGGGAAAACGCAGATCACGAACGCCTTCTGGTATCTCTACCTGTATCTCGCCCTCATGCTCATGCTCCCGCCGATGCAGCGAATGGCGTCGGGCTTTGAGAAACGAGACTATCTCTATTTTATGGGGCTGTCGCTCGTCGTGCTCGGCAGCGTACCTTATTTGAAGCACTTCTTCCCCGCGCTCGACGGGCTCAAGGGCCTGTATCTCCCGCTCTTTTCCGTCTATCTCGGGCTTCTTGTCGCGGGGCGCTATTTCGGCAGCGTCTGTTCCGTCAGCGGCAGGACGGCGCTGGCCGCCGGCGCGATATTGGTCCTCTGTCTGGCGCTCAATGTGCTCGGCACCTGGCGCGAATACCTGACCGACAGCGCGCAGTACCTCTTTTTTGACGACAGGACGGGCATCCTCATCACAGTCCCCGCCGTCTGCGCTTTCCTCCTGCTGCGGTATCTCTTTACACGCGCGAGCCTGTCGGAAAGGGCGTCAAAGACGCTGGGATACCTCTCCGGCCTGACGTTCGGGGCCTATCTGCTCTCGGATATGGCCATCGGCTTCACGGAGGGCGCTTTTGAATCCTTGAGTCTTCGCATAGGTCCCTTCCCGGCCGTGATCCTGTGGGAGCTGGCCGTTTTCGCCGCCTGCATGCTCGTGACGGCGCTCCTGAAACAAATCCCGTTCCTTAAAAAGCTGATCTGATTATGAAAACACTCTTTTCACTCTTTATTACCTTTTTTAAAATCGGCTGTCTCTCCTTCGGCGGGGGATTAGCCATGCTGCCGATGTTCCAGAGGGAGCTTTCGGAAAAGCGCGGCTGGGTGACGGACGAGGAGCTCTCCGACTATTACGCGGTCAGCCAATGCACGCCCGGCGTCATCGCGGTCAATACGGCGACCTTTGTCGGCAGCAAGCTGAAGGGCGTCGCGGGCGGCGTCGTCGCCACGATCGGCGTTATTTTCCCCTCCATGATCATCATCGGCCTCATCGCGGCGCTGCTCGCCGGCTACGCCGACATCCCCGCCGTCAAAAACGCCTTCGCGGGCGTGCGCGCCTGCGTGGTCGCGCTCGTGCTCAACGCCATCCTGAAGCTGGCGAAGAGCGCGATAAAAAATAAGGCCGCGCTCGTCATCTACCTGCTCTGTCTGGCGCTCGCGCTGCTGACACCGCTGCCCGTCGCCGTGCTCGTGCTCGCGGCCGGCGCGGCCGGCGTCGTTTTGGACCTTCTCATGAGGAGGAGCGCCAAATGATCCTGCTGCGGCTTTTCCTCGAATATTTCAAGGTCGGGCTCTTCGCCGTCGGCGGCGGGAACGCGACGATCCCCTTCCTCTACGAGCTGGCCGAGACGACCGGCTGGTTCTCGGCCGTGGACCTGACGAACATGATCGCCGTTTCGGAGGCGACGCCGGGACCTATCGGCGTCAACATGGCCTCGTATGTGGGCTATACGGTCGCCAGCGTCGGCGGTCTGGTCGTCGCGTCCGTGGGACTGGTGACGCCCTCCGTCATCATCATCCTCATCGTGGCCTCTTTTCTGAAAAAGTACCGGGAAAACCGTCTGGTGGAGGCGGCGTTCAGCGGCCTTCGCCCCGCGTCGATGGCGCTTATTTCGGCCGCCTTCCTGCGCATCGTCCGCGTGACGCTCCTGCGCGAGGAGCTTTTCGCCGCGTCGGGCGTCCTGACCGACCTTTTCAGCTTTCCGCTTATCCTGCTGGCGGCCGTCCTCTTCTTCCTCATGCGGAAATTCAAATGGCACCCGCTCGTCTTCATCGCCGCCTCCGCCGCCGTGGGCATCCTCCTGCGTCTCGGAGAATGACGGTTGCAAAAGGGCGCGGCCATTGTTATAATAAATCGATACGCTTACCGAATAATACGCTCGAATCGAGGTAGAACCATATGCGTTATATAGTGGACGGCTCCGTTCATATGAGCGGCGGCGAGGCCTACGACGTCGTCATCATCGGGGCCGGTATCGCCGGACTTTACACGGCGCTGAACATCGATGGCGGCTACACCTGCTGCGTGCTCGCCAAGGAGTCGGTCGAGATATCCAATTCCTGGCTGGCGCAGGGCGGTATCGCCGCGGCCATTTCCCGTGACGACGACCCGGAGCTGCACTATCAGGATACGCTCATCGCCGGCGCAGGATTGTGCGACAGCGCGGCCGTGCGCGTGCTCGTGGACGAGGGGCCGTCCGATATCATGCGCCTTGTCTCTTTAAACGTCCCCTTCGACCTCAACGACTCGGGAGACCTCCAGATCACGCGCGAGGGCGGCCACCGCATGAACCGCATCGTCCACGCCGGCGGCGACGCCACCGGCCGCGAGACGGTCAAGGCGCTCGCCTACATAACGACGCAGCGGCCCAATATCACGCTGCGGCAGGAGTGCTTCTTCACCGACGTGCTGACGGACGAGACCGGCGCCGTTTCCGGCGTGGCCGTCTGGACGGCGAAGGAGGGCTACAGCATCATTTCGACCCGCCATGTGGTCATCGCCACCGGCGGCATCGGGCAGGCGTACAAGACGAGCACGAACCCCGAGGTCGCCACCGGCGACGGCATCGCCGCCGCCATCCGCGCCGGCGCGCAGCTTCAGGATATCGAATTCATCCAGATCCACCCCACCGGCCTCTGGAGCAGCGACCCGAATGAAAAGCGCGCCTTCCTCATCTCCGAGGCCGTGCGCGGCGAAGGGGGCCTTCTCAAAAACAAGGACGGCGAGCGATTCATGCTCGGCCAGCACGAGTTAAACGAGCTCGCCCCGCGCGATATCGTGGCACGGGCCATCGTGCGGGAAATGGCGCGGACTGGCGACGACCACGTTTTCGTGGACATCACGGCGAAGGACGAAGCCTTCCTCTCCTCCCGCTTCCCCACCATCTACAACGAATGTCTCCGCCGCGGCATCAATATATCAAAGGACTGGATACCGGTCTGCCCCGTCCAGCACTATCTGATCGGCGGCATCAAGACCGACCTCTACGGCCGCACCACGGTCCCCGGCCTGTACGCCTGCGGCGAGGCCGCAAGCACCGGCGTCCACGGCGCGAACAGGCTGGCGTCCAACTCCATGCTCGAATGTCTCGTCTTCGGCCGCCGCGCGGCGACCGATATCAGCTACGATATCCATAAGCACCCGGACTGCCCGACGGCCTCCCTGCCCGCGCTGCCGACACGCGAGCCGGCCCATTTCGATTACGCCGCCGTCCGCGCGGAGGTGCAGGCGCTCATGACCGAGAACGCCGCCGTCATCCGCACGCAGGCCGGCCTCATGAAGGCGTCCGTGCGGGTAAAGCAGCTCCTCGGCGACATGGAAAATTCTTTCGCGCCCGGCAAGGAGTACGCCGAGACGCTGAACGTGCTCTTTATCGCCGATTCCATCCTCGATGCGGCGCTCAAGAGAAAAGAGAGCGTCGGCGCGCATTACAGGGAGAACTGATATGAATTATCTCGGACTGGACGAATTTTTACGGGAGGCCCTGCGCGAGGACATCGGCACCGGCGATATCACGACGGAATCCTGCGTGCCGGAGAGCGCCGTTTCCTACGGCGAATTTCGCGCCAAGGCGTCGGGCGTCGTGTGCGGCACGGAGGTGCTGCGGCGCGTCTTTGCGCTTCTGGACGAGAAAGTCGATGTTACCGTCCTCCTCCCCGACGGCGCGCGCGTCGAGAAGGGCGGCGTCATAGCGAAGATCGAAGGCCCCTCGCGCAGCATCCTCACGGGCGAGCGCGTCGCGCTGAACCTCTTGCAGCACATGTCCGGCATCGCCACGGCGACGGCCGAGGCCGTCGAAGCCGTTTCCGGCACCGGCGCGAGCATCGCCGACACGCGCAAAACGACGCCGGGGATGCGCGTGCTGGAAAAATATGCCGTAAAGACGGGCGGCGGCTCCAATCACCGCTTCAACCTCTCCGACGGCGTGCTCATCAAGGATAACCATATCGAGGCGGCCGGCGGCATCGGAAAAGCCGTCGCGGCCGTGCGCGGGAATATCCCGCACACGCTGAAGGTCGAGGTCGAGACGGAAACGCCGGAGATGGTCCAGGAGGCGCTCGCATCCGGCGCGGATATCATCATGCTGGATAATATGACCGTCCCTCAAATGAAGGAGGCCGTCGCCCTGATACGCGGCCGCGCGCTTACCGAGGCGTCCGGCAACATGGGCGAGCGGGACCTGCGCGAGGTGGCGGAGACGGGCGTCGACATCATCTCCATCGGCGCGCTGACGCACACGGTAAAGGCCCTCGACATCAGTTTGAAATTCGTCAAAAAGAACTGATTACCGAAAAAGGCAAGTCCCCCGCTTCCCTCTTGACTGGATAAGCGGATTGATAATAAGGAGTTCGAGAGCGGCGTCGGGACAAGTCTCGGCACAATAGATAAGCTTGAAGAAGGCTCTTAATTTCAAAAACGTTTTTGAGGTCTTCGACCAGTTGACCGAAATGGGCATGACGCGGTAAGTCATCAACGGCCTATTCTTTCTTACACGGCAGGGACGACGCAGGAGCGCCGCCCCTGCCCTTTTATACTGGGTTTCCTTTCGATTTTTCTTGACAAACGCTATACAGGCTGATAAAATTTTTTATAATGTTCTCAAAGAAGGCGGATAAATATGAAGGCTTTGCCGCGCATCCTGCTTGTGACCGGGCATTACGGCAGCGGAAAGACGGAATTTGCCGTCAGTCTGGCAATCTGGGCGGCGGAGCACGGCTGTTTCGGCTGCAAAAAGGCCGCGATCGCCGACCTCGACGTCGTCAATCCTTATTTCCGCTCACGGGAACGGGAGGAGCTGCTGCAAAAGCACGGCGTCTCCGTCTACGGCAGCTTTTTCGGCGGGAACGTCACGGCGGAATTGCCGGAGATATCTCCCGCCGTCCGCACGCCGCTGGAGGATAAAGACACCTTCACGATCGTCGACGCCGGCGGGAACGAGGCCGGCGCGCGCATCGTCGCGCAGTTCAAAAAATATTTTACCGGCCCGGATTTTGCCCTGCTCGTCGTCGTGAACGCCAACCGGCCCGAGACGCGCGACCTCGACGGCGCGCTGCGCCATCTCGCGTCTATTCGGGACGAGCTCGGTATCGAGCCCGCCTTTCTCGTCAGCAACACGCATCTCCTGCGCGAGACGACGGCGGCCGACATCTTAAAGGGCCACGCTTTATGTTTGGCCCTGTCGCAAAAGACCGGCATCCCGCTCCTCTGCGACTGTTACCCCGCCCCGCTTATCGGCGCGGACGAGCTCTCCTCCATCGACGGGCCGCTCCTGCCGCTCGGCATGTACATGCGCGAGAGCTGGCTGGACAAATGACTATCGTATATCCGAATCCAACTAAAGGGGAATGTATATATGGCAAAATTCAAGCTCCAATTTCGCACGGATTTCTGCAAGGGCTGCGAGCTCTGCGTCTCCGCCTGTCCGAAGCACATCCTCGCCATCGGCGATGAGATCGGCGCCAAGGGCTACCGCACGGTGGTCTGCACCGATCAGGAAGCGTGCATCGGCTGCACGAGCTGCGCGCTCGTTTGCCCCGACTGCGTGATTGAGATATTCAGGGAGGATGACTGACATGCCCGAAAAAATTCTGATGAAGGGCAACGAAGCTTTCGCCGAGGCCGCCATCCGCGCGGGCTGCGGCTTTTACTTCGGATACCCGATCACCCCGCAGAGCGAGATACCGGAATACCTGTCGCGCGAGCTCGACAAGCGCGGCGGAAAATTCCTCCAGGCCGAGAGCGAGCTGGCCGCCATCAACATGGCGTACGGCGCGGCGGCGGCCGGCGGCACTGTTTTCATTTCCTCCTCCTCCCCCGGCATCGCGCTGATGCAGGAGGGCATGAGCTTCATCTGCTCGGCGGGCGTCCCGCTGACGATCCTCAACGTCTCCCGCTGCGGCCCCGGCGTCGGCGGCATCCAGCCCGGACAGGCCGACTATTTCCAGGCCACCCGCGGCGGCGGCAACGGAGATTACCGTATCCCCGTCTTCGCGCCCGACAGCATCCAGGAGGCCGTCGATCTCATCTACGCCGCGCCCCCCATCGCGGACAAGTACCGCAACCCCGTGATGATCCTCGCCGACGGTATGATGGGCCAGATGATGGAGCCCGTCGCCATGCCCGAGCCGCGCCCGATCATAAAGCCCGAGGATATCCCGGCGTACAAGCCCTGGGCCGTCACCGGCAAGGCCGGACACGGCAACGTGAAAAACGTCGTCCAGTCGCTCTACCTCCAACCCGAGCTTTTAGAGAAGAACACCGAGGATATGTACGTCAAGTACGCCGACGCGGAAAAAGCGCTCGTCCGCTATGAGGCCAAGGGCCTTGAGGACGCGGAGATCGTCTTCGTCGCCTTCGGCACCGTGGCGAGGCTCTGCCGCGAGACGATCGAGCTGCTCGGCGAGGCCGGGGTCAAGGCCGGCATGATCCGCCCGATCAGCCTCTGGCCGTTCCCGTATGCGGCCTTTAATGAGATAGGCCCCAAAACGAAGGTCGTCATTTCCGTGGAGCTCTCCATGGGCCAGATGATCGACGACGTGCGCATGGGCGTCTGCGGCAGGCTGCCGGTGAAGCTCATACACCGCGTCGGCGGTCTCGTTCCCACCTCCATTGAGGTCAAGAACGAAGCGCTTGCTATTCTGGAGGGACTGAAATGAAGCCTGTATTTACGATCACCGAGGGGATGCTCCCCGTTTCCACCAGCTACTGCCCCGGCTGTACCCACGGCGTCGCGCACCGCATCATCATGGAGGTCCTCGACGAGATGGGCAAGCTGGGCGACGCCATCGGCGTCGCGCCCATCGGATGCAGCATCGTGGCTCATAAATTCATGAACGTCGATATGCTCGAGACGGCCCACGGCCGCGCGCCCGCCGTCGCCTCCGGCATTCGCCGCGCCCAGCCCGACAAGGTGATCTTCACCTATCAGGGCGACGGAGACCTTGCCTCCATCGGCATGGGCGAGATCATCCACGCCGCCAACCGCGGCGAGACGTTCACCACCTTCTTCATCAATAACGCCATTTACGGCATGACCGGCGGCCAGATGGCCCCGACGACGCTCGTCGGACAGAAATCCACCACCTGCGTCGAGGGCCGCGACCCGATGAAGGTCGGTATGCCCGTCAAGATGTGCGAGCTGATCGCCAATCTCCCCCGCGCCGTGTTCGTCGAGCGCGTCGCGCTCAACACCCCGGCGCACATCCGTCAGGCGAAAAAGGCCGTCCGGCGCGCGCTGGAGGTCCAGGAGCAGCGGCTCGGCTTCTCCTTCGTCGAATTCCTCTCCTCCTGCCCCACCAACTGGGGCCTCAACGGGCCCGAGGCGGCGAAATTCGTCGAGGAGCAAATGATCCCGTACTATCCGCTCGGCAATCTGCGCACTCCCGAGGAGGTGGCGAAATGACGTATAAGATGTTTTTCGCCGGCAGCGGCGGACAGGGTATCCTACTCATGGGCCAGATGATCGCCAAGGCCGCCATGTACGAAGGGAAGGAAGTCACGTTCCTCCCCTCCTACGGGCCGGAAATGCGTGGCGGCACCGCCAACTGCACCGTCGTCGTCTCCGATTCTCCCATCAGCTGCCCGCTCATTTACGAGGCCGACGCCGTCATCGCCATGAATCTGCCCTCTCTCACGAAGTTTGAAAGCCTCGTGAAAAAAGACGCCAAGCTCTTCATCAACTCCTCGCTCATCGCCGCCGACACGACGAGAAGCGACGTCGAGTTCATCAAGGTCCCGGCCAACGAGACGGCCATCTCCCTCGGCAACGAGCGCGCGGCGAACATCGTCATGCTCGGCGCGATCGTCTCCCGCACGAACGTCGTGAAGATGGAGTCCATCGAGCACGTCCTGGAGACGGTCTTCTCCGGCGCGAAGGCGAAGCTCCTGCCGCTCAACCAGAAGGCGCTCATGACCTGCGTAAAATAGACTTATACTTATCAAGAGAGCCCGGCTTTGCCGGGCTCTCTTGATAGAAAAAGATGCCAGCCCGCTGCGCGCACTCCCTGCGGTCGCACACTTGCGGGCTGATCGGTATGTTTTCCGTGATACATGCTCCCGCGAAAAATGATTTAACTCTATTTCGTCGCTGCTGCGACGAAACTCTGCGAGGCTTATGAAAAAAGCTCCTCCCGCGTGGGAGGAGCTTTTTTATATCGTTTATTCGCAATATTCGTTAATCAGCCGCGTTATCAGGGCGTTGAGCTGCTCGACCTGATATTCGCCCACCGTCGGCTCGAGGTGGGGGTTGCCGATGCCGCTGTCGTCGGTGAGGAAAGTGTAGGTTCCGCCGGTGACGCATGCGGCCGTGCGCATGAGGAATTCCGTCTCGCGGGAATCGCCGCTGCACACGACGGGGATCACGCGGATGCCCATTTCGGCGGCCTTTATCATGCAGTTTCGCATGTCGGTCGGCGCGCTCTGCTTATCGGAGTGCGGGGGCGCGTCGAGCACGAAGAACATCAGCTTGACGGAACCTCTCGACCAGTCGTGCTCGTCCACGGCGTTAAGGAACGCCTGCTCGACGGCCTCCGGCGTGTCGCCGCCGCCGTCGCTGTGCTGCTTGGCAAGCTGCTTCACGGCCTCGTCGATATCCTCGGTGAAGTCGAAGGGCCGGACAACGTACTCGTCGCCCTCGTCGCGGTAGAAGTTGACCGACAGGCGGATGCGCAGGCCCTCGTTCGCGCCGGCGACGCGGTGGATGACGTCGCGCAGCTCGGTCTTGAGGTACTCCAACTCGTCGCCCATGGAGCCGGTCGTATCGACGACGAACATGAGGTCGAGCGCCTTGTCTTCCGTTTCAGTCGCGGCGAGGGAAATCGGGACGTACGTCTCCCCCTCCGCTATCTCCGCTTCCGCGGTCGCGCCGCCCTTTTCGGCGGTGACTTTTACCGGCGTCTCGTCGCCGTGCCCGGCGAGGTCATAGTAGAGGTATGCCGTGCCGGTGTGATCGGTGACGGCGGCGGCCAGAGATCCCTCTCCGTCCGCGAGGACGACGTTCGCGCCGCTGACCGGCGCTTCCGTCTGCGGGTCGGTCACGCGCACCGCCACGCGATGGCCGGGGTAGATGCGCCAGATATCCTGCATGTTCTTCCATTCGGAGCGGCCGAGCACGTCGGTGAAGAAATCGAAGTGCTCGTTGTCGTTCCACTCGGCGGCGGTGAGCATACCCGCCTGCGGCTCAGGCGCGGGCTCGACCGGCCTCGTGTCGGGCGGCGCTATCGGCGCTGCTTCCGGCGCGGCCGAAGCGGCCGGTCTTTCCGCCGCGCCGTCCTTGACGGCGTAGCTGGCGCTGCCGCCGGCGGAGCTGCCGGAGGATTCCGATATCGCGCCGCCGCCCATCGGGGCCATATCGGGCGTTTCGACCTTGCTTCCTCCGGCGGAACAGGCGCTGAAAGCCCCCGCCATCATAAGAAGGCAAAGCAGAAGGGCCGTTGCTTTTTTCATTCGTATCGTCTCCTTTCGTTGATATCAGGCCGTGGAGCCGGCCTTTACCTTTTTTGACGGAAACAGAGACAATAAGTTCCATCGTGCGACTTATTTAAGGGTTTTCAAAAACGCTTTCTGCTCCGGCGTAAGGCGGCGACTTTCCGTCGCTTTACGGATGGTCATGGTATGCGTGCACCTGTCGAGACGGCGCTCTGTCAGATAAGGAAGCGCGCTGTCATACTGCTTGGCCAGGGCCGTGGCAAAATACCACGCGACCATCATCCGGACATAGTACTCGTCCGACCTGATTTTCGCAACCAGTTCCGGATACTCCCCGGAAAAATCCCCATCCAGAAAATGCTCCATCAGCATCCCTGTGCCAAAGCGCACGGCATACGTCTCCCCGGAGGCGATCCACCCTCTTATATGCTCCAGCAGTTCCGGCTTATGCTTCCGAAACACGCGGGGCGACATCTGATCGCAGGTCGCCCAGTTGTCCACATACGGCAGGAAGCGGCAGACCTCGTCGATACAGGCGTCAAAATCCTTCATTTCCGAGAGGATAAAAGCGTGGAGCTGGTTTTCGTCAAAATACTCATGCGGCAGGTCCCGCAGGAATGCGTCCGCGTCAGGGCGTTTCAGGAGGGACTTGGCATAGGCCCGCAGCGCCGGCGTCCTCACGCCTATGACGGTCTCGGGCCGGACCGTCGGCAGCAGCTTGAGCTGAAACGCCCGGTATGTCTCGTCCCGAAGGCGAAACAATTCTTCTTTTATCTCGTCTGTCAGCATAGCGATCTCCTTGCCGATAATATAGAGGACCCGCCGTGACGGTCATTCCGTCGCGGCGGGTCCGATTTCCGTTGAGGGGGTCTTTCTTACTTCACGAGGCCGGCGACCTCGTCGGCGAAGTTCTCTTCCTTCTTCTCGATGCCCTCGCCCTTCTCAAAGCGAACGGCGTCGACGAACTTCACAGAGCCGCCCAGCGCCTTCGCGGCGGTCTCGATGTACTTCTCGACCGTCACGCTGCCGTCCTTGACGAACGGCTGCTGCAGGAGGCAGTTTTCCTCGTAGTACTTCTTCAGCTTGCCCATGACGATGCCTTCCTTGACCTTGTCGGGCTTCTTCGCCATGTTGGGGTCGTTCTCCATCTGGACGAGCATGATCTTCTTTTCCTCTTCGAGGGTCGCGTCGTCCACCTGGGATTTATCCCAGAACTTCGGGTTCAGCGCGGCGATCTGCATGGCGACGTCCTTGCCGATCGTCGTGGCGTCGATGCCGCCCTCCACCGCGAGGTTCACGAGCACGCCGATCTTGCCGCCGGCGTGGACGTAAGCGACGGAGGTGTTCTCGCCGAAGCGGGCGAAGCGGCGGAGCTGGATGTTCTCACCGATGACCATGACCTTGTCCGGGATCGTCTCCGCGACGGTGGCCTCGGAGCCGGGGTACTTGCAGCTGTTCAGCGCCTCGATATCGGCGGGGGCCTGCTCGGCGACGACCTTCGCCACGTTCTTGACGAAATCGACGAACACGTCGGCCTTGGAGGCGAAGTCGGTCTCGGCGTTGACCTCGACGACGACGCCCACGCCGTCGATCACGTCGGCGTAAGCCATGCCCTCGGCCGCGATGCGGCCGGCCTTCTTGGCGGCCTTGGCGAGGCCCTTCTCACGAAGATACTCGATAGCCTTATCCATATCGCCGTCGGTCTCAGCGAGAGCCTTCTTGCAGTCCATCATGCCGACGCCGGTCATTTCACGAAGATTCTTTACATCAGCAGCAGTAAATGCCATCGTATATTTCCTCCCAATTCTTTCTGTGCGATTTATTCGGCCTTATCGGTCTCCTCGACCTTGGCGGCCTCGGCCTCCGCGGCGGTCTCGCCTTCGGCCTCGGCGTCCTCGCCCTGTCTGCCCTCGCTCACGGCGGAGGCCATGGCGGAGGAAATGAGGCGGATGGCGCGGATAGCGTCGTCGTTGCCGGGGATGACGTAGTCGATCTCATCGGGATCGCAGTTGGTGTCCACGATGGCGACGATCGGGATGTGGAGCTTGCGGGCCTCGGCGATGGCGTTCCTCTCCTTGCGGGGATCGACGACGAACATGGCGGACGGGAGCTTCTTCATCTCCTTGACGCCGCCGAGGTACTTCTCGAGCTTGGCGATCTCGTTGGTGAGCTTGATGACTTCCTTCTTGGGCAGCATATCGAAGGTGCCGTCCTCCTGCATCCTGCGGAGCTGGGTCAGGCGGTCGATACGGGTGCGCATCGTTTTGAAGTTCGTGAGCATACCGCCGAGCCAGCGGGCGTTCACGTAGTACATGCCGGCCTTCTCGGCCTCTTCCCTGACGGCGTCCTGCGCCTGCTTCTTCGTGCCGACGAAGAGGATGGTGCCGCCGTTCGCCGCGGTGTCGCGGACGAAGTTATAGGCTTCCTCCAGCTTTTTGACGGTCTTCTGCAGGTCGATGATGTAGATGCCGTTGCGCTCCATGTAGATATAGGGCGCCATCTTCGGGTTCCACCTGCGGGTCTGATGGCCGAAATGTACGCCGGCCTCCAGAAGCTGCTTCATAGATACGACTGACAATGTTTTTTCCTCCTGTTTTTTGTTTTTACCCTCCGCCGGTGTCGTCCTCCGCGCTGACCTTGCGGCACAAAGCGCTTTGTCGCCGGCGTGCGTAATGCTCAAATATTATAGCAGAGCGGTTTACACAATGCAAGAACTTTTTTCAACATTTTGAGTAAAAAAAGACGCCCGCCCAGGCGTCTTTTTTAATGGGGAAAAATCCCATTTGGGATGCTCAATATGGAGCTCTCAACAAGTTTATTCTTTGTTTTTCCTCTTCAACCGCCGCTTTTTCGTCTGACGTACCAAATCCTTCTCCCGCCCGGTCAATGGCAATCAGGTTTGGGACGGATACTCTGTAAAGCTTCCACGCTCCATCCTCCTTGACGGTCACAAAGACCTGATACTGACTGCCGGCTTCCGGTCGCTCATCCTGATAAGCGACATCCAGCTCCGCGTAATATACGGCGAGCTCCGGGTATTTTTCTTCTTCAGCGTATGAAACAGAGGCCGCAAGCCTGCCTGTGTCGTTTGAGAGCTTTTTGATGTTTATGACAGACAGGCGGGATTCCCGAAAGAAATCATCTGTTTCATAGCGGTCAACATAATCCAGCATTTCCTGCCGGATATCGTCGACGAACAGAGGGATATACCCTTCGATTTCCCCGCGGCTCACGGTGTCGGCAAAGCGTTCGATCAAGTCGGCGCATGCCTTCGTATCGACATCCTCATTACCCGCAGCAAACGCTGGGGATAACATCGTCGCCACCATGAGTATAATTAAAAAAAGCAGAACGCTTCTCTTTAGTATAATTCTCATACTTAATCTCCGTTCTTAAGATAGACCTCATACATTTTTAACGATGCCACCGGGTTTCCTAACTCTCTGACCAGCCGAAGTGATAGAGCTTATAGGCGACGCAGCCCTCCGGCAGCTCGAAGACGAGCGTTTTGGAGTCACCGGGGTCAATGGTTTCGCCCCTGTCGAGATTGGCGGCCTCCCTGTTATCAAAGCCGATCGGCTCCCCGTCTGCGCCGAAGTAAACGGCCGTGACGTAATAAAACTCAGCCGCCTTGTCCGTCAGATTGAGGAGTCGGAGAGATACTGCGGTGTCCGTTGCCGTCTCCTGACCCGCCAGCAGGGGCGCCGGCCGCTTTGACGCGCGCGCCACCGTCTGCACGTATCGCACGGAAGCGTACTGCGGCGCGTCGTCAAAGCGGAACAGGAGCAGCGAGGTGTCTTTCGTCCCCAGAGGTCTGACGGAGGCTTGGCGGGAAGCGACCTCTCTCCCGCTTGCGTCGAGAAGCTGCGCGGTCACGCCGACGTCGAGCATACCGCCGACCGTCGGCGTACCGCTCTCCAGCGAGCCGTCGCTCGTGAGCTCGGCCAGCAGCGTCAGCGAGCCGTCTTCGGCCGCGACGCTTCCCAACTCCCGAAAGCCCAGAGACGAGAACGGGATATTCCCGCCGCCCTCCAGCCCTCCGATAGACTCCTCCACCTTTTTAAGAATGGAGTCGCGGATGGTCTCCAGCTCGCGGTAATCGGCCTGAAGCTGCTCATGCTCCGATAAGAGCGCGTCGTACTCCGCCTCCAGAGCGGCATATTGCTCCGCCTGTCCGCCGTCCCCGCAGGCGGCGAGGGTCAGAAGCAGCGCGGGCAGGAAAACAAAAAACAGAAGCCTTCCAATTTTCATTTTATGCCCCTACCTTTCATCCGTTAATCCGACAAATATAAGCGAGTCGTATCAATATTCACTTTTTGCCTGTTAATATTATATAGGTTTGAATTTGTTTTGTCAATATTCCGCTTTTCTTACATACATTTACCACATCAGCCGCTTTCTGAACCGCTTCTCCCGCCTGTGCTCGCCGGAGACCTCGATGAGGATGATGTCGTCCCCGATCCTTCGTATACATTCCCACGGTATGACATAGTCGTCCTCCCGCCCAAAAAGGCCGAAATAGCGGCATGGCCCCGGCACGATGATGGCGACGACCTTCCCGGTGAGCTGGTCGATCGCGGCGTCATAGACATAGCCGAGCCTCATCCCGTCGCAGACGTTGATGACTTCCTTGTATCGCAGCTCCGTGATACGGCAGCGCATGGAGCACCCCTCCCTTTTCCCTATTGTATGCGGGAGAGGAGGAAAGGGTGAAGCAACGGCGTTTTCCGCTTCCGCGCGGCGCGATGAGGGCATCGCGCCCTGCAATATGACAAAAGAGCCGCAGCGGAAAACCCGCTGCGGCCGCTTGAATAATGATTATGTAAACTTCGGTGCTCTTTTCTCCAAAAACGCGCTCATGCCCTCGCTCCCCTCGGGGCCGAGCATGAGAGACGTCTGCGCCTCCGGCTCTATGGCGAGCACGCCGTCAAGGGAGAGCGACACGTCGTTTAAATACCGCTTCGTCATCGCGAGCGTTTTCATGGGGAGCGACGCGAGCCTTGCCGCCAGCTCCATGACCTTCCCCTCCAGCTCATCGTCCGGGTAAATGTGATTTACGAGGCCCGCGGAGAGCGCGTCAGCGGCGGTGATGACGTCGCCCGTCAGCATGAGCTCCTTTGCCCGGTGCAGCCCGACGGTTTTTGAGAGGAGATAGAGTCCGCCGCAGTCGGGGATAAGCCCGACCTTGGAGAACGCCTCGGTGAACTTCGCCTTTTCCGACGCGAGGATGATATCGCAGGCGAGCATGAAATTGACGCCCGCGCCGGCGGCCGTGCCGTTCACAAACGCGATATAGGGCTTTTTGCTCGTATAGATGCGCTTTGTGACCTCCCCGGCGGAGGCGATGAAGCGCTCGCCGGCGGCCCTGTCGGTCAGGCTCTTTAAAAACCCGAGGTCGCCGCCCGCGCAAAAGGCCCGTCCCGCGCCGGTGAGGATCACGACGCGGACGTTATCGTCCTCCTCCGCCCTGCCGATCGCCGCCTTGAGGCCGTCGGCCAGCTCGTCGTTCAGCGCGTTTAAGCTGGACGTGCGGTTCATCGTGATGCGCGCTATACCGTTTTCACTGCCGTACAGCACGGCGTCGTTCAGGATGCCGTATGCTTCCATGGTGGTGCTTCCTTTCCGTCAGCTCGTTTTTTTGCCGCCGTTTATCTCATTTAAATAATTGTAGACCGTGAAGCGGGAGATACCCAGCCGCTGGGCCGTCGTGATGACGCTGCGCTGGATGTTGAAGACGCCCTGCTCGTTGAGCTGCATGACGATGCCCATGCGGTCCTCCTTCGTCATGAGGCGCGGGGGCTTGCCGCTCCGTTGGATGGCCTCCTCGATGGCCGTGTCGGCCGCCGAAAGGACGCCCACGGTCTGCGGAGACTCCTGCCGGACGTCCGTAAGCTGCGATAATAGCCGCTGGGCCGGCAGCAGCGCGCTGTAATCGTAATTGATGCAGAAGGAAAAATGCCTTCCGCCGAGCTCCAGGTCAAGCGACGAGCTCTTGATCTCCTTGCCGTTCTTGACGCCGGAATAGTTGACGTAGAAGCCGTCCGCCTGATTTTGCATCCTCTCCCGCGCCAGCGGAATGAGCGGATCGCCGACGCGGCGGTTCGTCACATGGCCGTTGAATATGTACAGGATCGCCGATTCGGGATTATCGAGATCGGACACGACGACCTCGCAGTTGTCTCCGAAGGTCTCCGCAATGAGCTCTCCCATCTTTTCCAGCATACCCAGCACATCGTTGATCTCTATCATAGCCATCCCTCTCCGTTTCCCGCGCTTCCCGGATAATCGGTTAGTTTATTATCGAGCGTGTGTTAATATAACACATGCGTCGCCGAAATGTCAACAATTTGTTTCAACATCGGCTGTCATTGTGCGCTAAACCGCGCTTTCCGCCATGCTCATTCAGATTACACAAACTGTTGACACCTCCTGTCCGGTATGATAATATATATCCACTTCACCGAACCTATCACAGGACTGGAGGCAAAAAAATGATAAGCAATTATAAGGAGCTTCTGGAAAAAGCCAAGGCCAACGAGACCATGCGCCTCGCGTGTGTCGCGGCGGAGGACGCCGATTCGATCAAATCCCTCTATGAGGCCGAGTGCGAGGGCCTGGCCAAGCCCCTTCTCTTCGGCGACAAGGACAAGATCGCCCAGGTCATGGCCGAGGAAAACGTGACCTTCAAGGACGCGGAGATCATCCACTGCGCAGACCCGCTGGAATCCGCGGCGAAGGCCGTTCAGTACGTCAAGGAAGGCAAGGCCGACTTTATCATGAAGGGCCTGATCGACACCAACTACTATCTCAAGGCTATCATCAACAAGGAGACCGGCCTGCCGGTGCCGGGGCAGCTCAACCACGTCATGACCTTCTACGCCGAGGGCTTCTACAAGAAGATCATTATCACCTCTGACGGCGGTATGCTCCTCTACCCCACGCTGGAGCAGAAGGACGGCATGATCCGCAACGCCGTCAACGTCGCGCGCGCACTGGGGATCAGCCCCGTTAAGGTCGCCGTCATCTGCGCGAAGGAAAAGGTCAACCCCAAGATGCCGCCCACGGTCGACGCGGCCGAGCTTAAAAAGCGCGGCGATAACGGCGACTACGGCGAGGACGTCATCGTGGACGGCCCCGTGGCGCTCGATATCCCGCTCAACGCCGAATGTGCGCAGGTCAAGGGCTATAACTCCCCCGTTGCCGGCGACGCGGATATCCTCATCTTCCCGACCATCGAGGCCGGCAACATCTTCGGCAAGACGACCACCGCGCTCTACAACATGCCCTGCGCCGGCGTCGTCGTGGGCACGACCGTGCCGGTCATCCTCACCTCGCGCGCGGACAGCGATCTCTCCAAGCTGTACTCCATCGCGCTCGGCAGCATCATGGCGAACTACAACAAGAAAGCCTGAGAGGTAAACGATGTATAAAATTCTTGCCATCAATCCCGGCTCGACCTCCACGAAGGTCGCGCTGTACGAGGACGAGACGAAGCTCGTCCAGAAGAACCTGGAGCACACCCCCGAGGAGCTCGGCAGTGGTCCCATCCCGAGTCAGAAGGGCTACCGCACGGAGAAGGTCCTCGAATTTTTGGCGGAAAACGGCGTCAAGGTGACGGACCTCGCGGCCGTCGTCGGACGCGGCGGTATCCTCCCGCCCGTGCGCTCCGGCGCGTACCTCGTCGACGATAACCTGATCGACGTGCTGACGAACCGCCCCGTCGCGCCGCACGCCTCCAATCTCGGCGGCCTCATCGCGGCCGACATAGCCAAGGAAGCGGGCGTCAACGCCTACATCTACGATTCCGTCGCCGTCGACGAGCTCTCCGAGATGGCGCATCTCTCCGGCACGCCCCTCATCACGCGCACGAGCCACTCCCACGCGCTCAACTCCCGCGCCTGCGCGATGTATATCGCGAAGCAGCTCGGCGGGAAGTATGAGGACATGAACTTCATCGTCGTCCACATGGGCGGAGGCATCTCCTCCTCCGCGCACTGCAAGGGCACCGTCATCGACATCAACTGCGACGACGAGGGAACCTTCTCTCCCCAGCGCGCCGGCCGCGTCAACAGCCGCGAGCTGGTAGACCTCTGCTACAGCGGCCGCTTCACCCAGAAGGAAATGCAGAAGAAGCTGCGCGGCGAAGGCGGCCTTATCGCCTACCTCGGCACCGACGACGTGCGCGTCGTCATGAAGCGCATCGAGGAGGGCGACAAGTTCGCCGCCACCGTGCTCGAAGCGATGGCCTATCAGATCGCCAAGGACATCGGCAATCTGGCCACCACGCTCTGCGGCAAGGTCGACCGCATCATCCTCACCGGCTCCATCGCCTATTCCGACAAGTTCGACGCCATGATAAAAGAGCGCGTCGAATGGATCGCCCCCGTCGAGGTCGTCCCCGGCGAGAAGGAGATGGACGCTCTGGCCGGCGGCGCCCTGCGCGTCCTGCGCGGCGAAGAGCAGTACAGGGTATTCGAGGGATAAGAACTTCTGCTTGACAGAATACGAAAATTCGCTATAATGTAAGTAGAAAAAGGCGTTGCCTGAAAGCGGCTCCGCCCATAATCAGTGTTCTATTTTAGCAATAGAAACCGTCACTTGGCCGAGTGGCGGTTTCTGCTTTTTACACGTATCGTCACTGTCCAAAAAAGAACATGAAACGTCAATGTAATAGGCATAGCGACACCCCCTCTCGGGTGGTGTAGCGGAACCGCCTTTTTTCGCTTGGCAACGCCTTGCCCTTTAGGGCCTCCTCATTTTATATGATTCGCCGGGAATTGTCAATTTATTGTCTTACCGATAAAGCCCCCTGAAATCTCACGATTTCAGAGGGCTTTACAGTAATTTTTACCTTTACAGCTTCAAGATCGCCGTCGCCACGCCGAAGTAGACGAGCAGCGAGATCGCGTCCACGATCGTGGAGATGAAGGGACTCGCCATGACGGCCGGGTCAAGCCCCACCTTTTCGGCCGCCATAGGGAGCACGCTGCCCACGATCTTGGCGATGAACACCGTCAGCGCCAGCGTCACGCAGACAACGAGCGCGATCATCATCGTCACGCCCTCGTTGTGCATCAGCGTCATGTCCACGAGGACGATCTTGAGGAAATTCGCCGCCGCGAGCGTGACGCCGCAGAGCACGGCCACGCGCGACTCCTTCCAGACGACGGAAAACAGATCGCTGAATTTGAGGTCTCCGAGCGAGAGGCTTCGTATGACCGTGACGGACGACTGGCTGCCGGAGTTGCCGCCGGTACCGGTCAGCATGGGGATGAACGCGGTCAGCGCCACCTGCGCCGCCAGCTTTTCCTCAAACGATGTGATGATGATGCCCGTAAACGTCGCCGACAGCATGAGGAACAGCAGCCACGGGATGCGGTTGCGCCATATCTCGAAGACGTTCATCTTCAGATACGGCTTGTCGGACGGCATGATGGAGGCCATCTTCTCGATATCCTCCGTGGCCTCCTCCTCGATGACGTCGATCGCGTCGTCGACGGTGACGATGCCGACGAGGCGGAATTCGGTGTCCACCACGGGGACGGCGATAAAGTTATAGCGCGCCAGCGTCCGCGCGACCTCCTCCTTGTCGTCGGTCGTCTTCACGGCGATGACGTTCTGCTCCATGATATCCTCGATGATCTCGCTCTCGTCCGCTAAAAGCAGCGCGCGTATGGAGATATACCCCACGAGGACGTTGCTGCTCTCGGTGACGTAACAGGTGTAGATCGTCTCCTTGTCGACGCCGGTGCGGCGGATGCGCTTGATGGCCTCCTCCGTCGTCATCTTCGGGCGCAGACTGACAAACTCCGTCGTCATAATACTGCCGGCGGAGTCGTCCGGATATTTCAGGATATCGTTGATCATCTTGCGCATCTCCGGGTCAGCCTGACGCAGGATGCGCTTGACGACATTGGCCGGCATCTCTTCCACGATGTCGACGGCGTCGTCTACATACAGCTCATCCACGACCTCCTTCAGCTCCGCGTCGGAGAAGCCCTTGATAAGAAGCTCCTGCGCGTCAGAATCCATCTCGACGAACGTCTCGGCCGCTTGCTCTTTAGGGAGCAGACGGAAAAGCACCGGCAGCCGCTCGTCGGGGATCTCCTCAAACAGCATGGCGATGTCGGCCGGGTTCATCGTGACAAGGATATCGCGGAGAGTCGTGTACTTTTTCTCATCGAGCAGCGCCTCAATGGTGCTCTCAAGGATGAGCGTACTCTCTCTCATACTCTTACCTCCATTATTCTATGGGGGCAAGTCGAAAAAAGTCAGGAAACGGACACGCCGGTACGGTGGTACGGGGTGAAACCGTCCCATATCCTACTTCGGCCTGCCGATGTACCGCCAGCGTCCATTCCCTCACCTCCAAATCTCTTGATCTTCAACGGGGAGCCGGGCTCCCGGAAACAACATATTTTACCTTATCCGACCCAGATTTGTCAATTTTAATTCAAAAAGTCCTTGAGCTTCTTCGAACGCGACGGATGGCGCAGCTTGCGCAGCGCCTTGGCCTCGATCTGGCGGATGCGCTCGCGCGTCACGTTGAACTCCTTGCCGACCTCCTCGAGCGTCCGCGTGCGCCCGTCCTCGATGCCGAAGCGCAGCCGCAGGACCTTCTCCTCGCGCGGCGTCAGCGTGGAGAGCACCTCGGTGAGCTGCTCTTTGAGGAGCGTGAAAGAGGCCGCCTCGGACGGCTCGGACGCATCCTCGTCGGGGATGAAGTCGCCGAGGTGGGAGTCCTCCTCCTCGCCGATGGGCGTTTCGAGCGACACCGGCTCCTGCGCGATCTTGAGGATGTCGCGCACCTTGTCGGCCGGCATGTTCATCTCCTCGGCGATCTCCTCGGGCGAGGGGTCGTGCCCCAGCTCCTGCAAGAGCTGGCGGGAGACGCGGATGACCTTGTTGATCGTCTCGACCATGTGCACCGGGATGCGTATAGTCCTCGCCTGATCGGCGATGGCGCGCGTGATCGCCTGCCGTATCCACCACGTCGCGTAGGTGGAGAATTTGTAGCCCTTCTGGTAATTGAACTTCTCCACGGCCTTGATGAGGCCGAGGTTGCCCTCCTGAATGAGGTCGAGGAAGAGCATACCGCGTCCGACGTAGCGCTTGGCGATGGAGACGACGAGACGGAGATTGGCCTCCGCCATGCGCTTTTTCGCCTCCTCGTCGCCCTCGGACATGCGGATGGCGAGCGCGACCTCCTCCTCGGGCGTGAGCAGGTTCACCTTGCCGATCTCCTTGAGATACATGCGGACGGGGTCGTCGATGGAGAAATTGTCCATGAGGGATTCCGGATCGACGAGCTCCTCCTTGCCGAGCTCCTCGATCTCCTCGATATCCTCCAGGTTGGGGGCGATATCGTCGTCGAGCGTACCGAGCAGATCGTTGTCCGTCGTATCCACGCCGAGGTTTTCCAGCGTGTCGTAGAAGGCGTCCACCTGCTCCTGCGGGAGATTCATCTCTTCCAGAACGTCCATCAGCTCCTTGGAGGAGAGCATACCCTTTTTCTTGCCCTCTTCGATGAGCGCGTTCAGGCGCTCCTGATTGATCTGCTCCTGCGTTTTGGTCTCGCCCTCCGGCGCGGCCTTCTTCTTTTTCGTATCTTTATTTTCCATATCTCGCATCCTCCAAACCCTTTTTCTCTCTGTATCTCCGGCTGACCTCCGCCAGATCGGCTGCGCCCGACTTTTTCAGGCGCTCCGTTTTGATCTTCTCTATGTAGTCCCGCATGGCCTGCCGGGCGTTTCCGGGCGACTCCGGCCGCCGGAGCAGCACTGTGAGCTGCGAGGCCTCCTGAGGCGGCAGCTCGCTTGCGAGCAGCGCCAGCGAGACCGGCGCGCCGCCGCGGCTCTTCTCCGCGAGCATCGAAAAAAGCCTGCCTAAAAACGGCGAGGAAAAATCCTCCTCCGTGATATCCGCCTCGTTCAGAAGCGACGGGTCCATGACGAGCAGCCGGATGACGCCCTCCTCCGCCGCGGCGCTGACGGCGTTTTCATACCGCAGGCTCTTATCGGACGGCTGGAGCGCGCGAGAGGGGTGCGCCTCCTCCCGCTCCTTACGTTTCTTGTCCGCAAAGGCTTTTTTCTTTATCAGCCTCTGCACCTCGTTTTTGACGGCCTCCGCCGAAACGCCGGCGTAGTCCGCCGCTCTCGCGCCGTAGACCTCCCGCTCGACGGGACTGTTTTTCGCCGCGAGTAATTCCGCCGCCTCGGCGAGAAAGCCCAGCCTCCCCTCGTCCGTCTCCATGTCGTATTTGGAGCGGGCCGTCAGGAGCAGGTATTCGGCGTCGTTCTCACTCTTCTCGAGCAGCACGCGGAAGGCGTCCGCGCCGCGCTTTTTGATGTATTCGTCGGGGTCCTTGGCCCCCTCCATCCGCAGCACCTTGACGGCGACGCCCGTTTTGTCGAAAATGTCGATCGCGCGCCTCGCCGCCTTGACGCCCGCCGTGTCGGAGTCGTAAGCGAGCACGACGTTTTTCGTGTACCTCGCCATGAGCCTCGCCTGCTCGTCGGTGAGCGAGGTGCCGAGCGAGGCCACGGCGCAGTCGAAGCCCGCCTGATGGAGCGATACGACGTCTATGTTTCCCTCCGCGAGGATGAGTATACCCTGCTTTGATTTTTTCGCCAGATTGAGCGCGAAAAGATTGCGGCCTTTGGTAAACACCAGCGTGTCGGGCGAATTTAAGTACTTCGGCTCCCCGTCGCCGAGGATGCGCCCCGAAAAGCCTATGACGCTGCCGCGCACGTCTATGACGGGAAACATGAGGCGGTTGCGGAACGTGTCATAGAGGCCGCGCCCGCTTTTGCCCCGCTTGACGAGGCCGGCGTCGAGCAGGTCGGAGGCCGAGTAGCCGGCACGCGTCATGGCGTCGGTCAACGCGTTCCAGGAATCCGGCGCGCAGCCGAGGCCGAAGCGCTTCGCCGTCGCGGCGGCGATGCCGCGCTCCCGCATGTAGGCGACGGCTCTTTCCCCCTCCGGCTTTGAGAGACATTCGTAAAAAAACCGGGCCGCGGCGCGGTTTAATTCCAGCATCCGCGTCCGTTTCCCGCGGTTCTGGTCGCGTCCGTCCTCCTCCGGCACCGTCAGTCCCGCCCTTTTCGCAAGAAAATGGACGGCGTCCGGGAAATTGAGATTTTCGATCTCCATGATGAAGTTGATCGCGCTGCCGCCCTTGCCGCAGCCGAAGCAGTGATAGATCTGCTTTTCCGGCGAGACGGAAAATGACGGCGTCTTCTCGCTGTGGAAGGGACAGAGGCCGAAGAGGTTCGCGCCGCTTTTCTTGGTAAGCTGGACATAAGAACCCACCACGTCCACAATATCGCTGCGCGCCAAAAGCTCGTCCAGAAAGCTCTCCGGAAACGGCATCCCATCACCCCCCATTCTATATAGCGAAGCCTCGCAGAGTTTCACCGCCGCAGCGGTGAAATAGAGTCATATCTATTTTTTCCGGGAGCATGTATCACGGAAAAAATACTTCTCGCGGAGCGCGCGTGCGCCCACCGGGCGTGCGCGAAGCGCAGCGCCTCCTTCTCACACGAGAAACCAGCGAAGCGTTTCTCGTGTGAAGCGCCTGTCACCTCACGTTCCACGCCTCCGGTATGTACAGGGTCCTGTACGTGTCCACGGCGAAATCGTCCGACATGCCGGAGACGTAATCGCAGACGGCACGCATCAGTCCGTCCTTTTCGGCTATGGCGCGGTATTCCTCCGGCAGCTCGTCCGGATGCGCCGTAAAGTGACCGAAAATTCCCTCCAGAAGCCCGAGCACCTTACGTTCTTCCTTTTTGGCGATCGGGTTTTTGTAGACGCGCTCGTACATGAAATCCTCAAAGCCGCAGAGAACGAAATACACGGCCGGACTCAGGACGATATCCCCCGCGCCTGCGCTCGCCTCGATCGCGTCCTCCACGAGTGTATTGATGCGCCCGGAATAGCTGCCGCCGAGCATCGAGGATATCTCCTGCGGGATATCGTCGCCGGAGAGGATACCGGCCCGGATGGCGTCGTCCACGTCATGATTGATGTACGCGATCCTGTCGGCCAGGCGCACGGCGCGCCCCTCCAGCGTCGCGGCCGGCGGGTCGCAGGTGTGCCGCACGATACCGTCGCGCACCTCGAAGGTGAGGTTCAGGCCCTTGCCGCCGTTTTCAACGCGGTCTATGAGCCGGAGGCTCTGCTCATAATGGCGAAAGCCGCCCTCGTCCTTCATGATCTCGTTGAGCGCCCGCTCGCCGGCGTGGCCGAACGGCGTGTGCCCGATGTCGTGTCCGAGCGCGACGGCCTCCGTCAGGTCCTCGTTGAGGCGCAGCGCGCGGGCGATGGTGCGGGCGATCCGCGTCACCTCGAGCGTATGCGTCAGGCGCGTGCGGTAGTGATCCCCCTCCGGCAGGAGAAAGACCTGCGTCTTGTGCTTGAGCCGCCGGAAGGCCTTGGAGTACGTGATCCTGTCCACGTCGCGCTGGAAGCAGGTGCGCGTGCGGCATTCCGGCTCCGGCCGCTGCCGCCCCTTCGTATCGGCGGCGCGCACGGCCAGCGGACCGAGCATCTTTTTTTCAAGCTCTTCGCGTTTTTCTCTTACGTTCATGGTCGCACTCCGTCAAAATAGCTGCCTTTTATACAATGTATACGTCGAAAAAATGCAAAACCCTTTATTTTTTTCAAAAATTTTTCAGCCGGTAAACGAAACGGCTTACCCCCGCGCGTGAATATTTTTGACAATATCTGCGCCGTATGATAAGATATCAGTCTAAAGACAAGGGCCGCCGCGCGGCCGGGAAGGAACGTCATGTTCGGAGTTTTGGTCAACACCGTTGCCGTCATTATCGGCAGCATTGTCGGACTTTTGCTGAAAAAAGGCATACCGGAACGCATATCGAAGGCCGTTATGATCGGCATCGGTCTCTGCACCCTCTATATCGGAATCAGCGGCGCGCTCGCCGGCGAGCAGACGCTGGTGCTCATCATCTCCATGGTCATCGGCGCCATTATCGGCACCGCCGTCGATATCGACGGACGGCTGGAGCGCCTCAACGACCGCGTCGCCGCCAAAATGAAAAACAGCGGCCAGACCTCCTTTGTGAACGCGGCGGTCACGGCCTCTCTCCTTTTCTGCGTCGGCTCTCTCTCCATCGTGGGGCCCCTCAACGCGGGACTGACGGGCGACAACGAGCTTTTATACACGAAATCGCTGATGGACGGTATCTCCGCCGCCATGCTCTGCGTGAGCCTCGGCCCCGGCGTCATGGGCGCGGCCGTCGTCGTATTGGTGTACGAGGGGTTTTTCGCGGCGCTCGCCGGCGTGATCGCCCCGCTCCTCCCGACCTATATCATCAACGAGATGAACTGCGTCGGCTCGCTGCTCATCGTTTCCATGGGCCTCGGTCTTGTCGGGGCCGTCAAGCTCAAAACGGCCAATTACCTCCCGGCCATCATCATTGCGCCGTTTGCCGCGTGGATCTTCCACCTGCTCGGCGGGTAAAAGATAAGCTTTCCCCCTCGAGGGGAAGGCTTGTATAAGAAAGAACACAGGGGACCGCCGAAAAGCGGTCCCCTGCTTGTATCATTCTTATTATACCGGCGTAAAGGCGTCCTTGCCGAGGCCGCAGACCGGGCAGACCCAGTCGTCCGGGATGTCCTCGAACGCGGTGCCGGGGGCGATGCCGCCGTCGGGATCGCCGACAGCCGGATCGTACTCATAGCCGCAGGGACATACGTATTTCATGCTCTTTCCCTCCATTTAGCCGAAGTACCGCTTCAGCAGGCCCTCGAGGGCCTTGCCGTGGCGGGCCTCGTCGCGGGCCATCTCATGGACGGTGTCGTGGATGGCGTCGAGGTTATTCTTCTTCGCGCAGGCGGCCAGGTCGAACTTGCCCTGCGTGGCGCCGTACTCGCAGTCGACACGCCACTTGAGGTTGTCCTTCGTGGTGGCCTTCATGTTCGGCTCGATCTCCTCGCCGAGGAGCTCCGCGAACTTCGCCGCGTGCTCGGCCTCCTCGTAAGCGGCCTTCTCCCAGTAGAGGCCGATCTCCGGATAGCCCTCTCTGTGCGCGATGCGGGCCATGCAGAGATACATGCCGACCTCGCCGCACTCGCCGTTAAAATTGGCCTTGAGCTGCTCCAGGATATACGCCTTGTCCGCGTCGGACACGTCGGGATTATTCTTCACAGTCTTGTCGTAAATGCCGTACACATGCTCGGCCGCCAGCTTCATCTCACCCTCCTGCAGGGTGAACCTGGTCCCGGAAACGTGGCAGACGGGGCACTCCGCGGGAGGATTTTCGCCCTCATAGACGTAGCCGCATACCGGGCAGACCCATTTCTTCATACTCGTACCTCCTGATGATCGTTAGATTAAAATATCCTCAACGGACTCCCGCCCGTTTCAGCTTTTCATGCACGCCGCGCAGAGGCCGCGGAACGTGAGCTCGTACCGCGTCGCCCTGACGCCGAAGCGCTCGCTCACCGCCTCACAGAGGCCGTCGCCCGCCTTGCATTCGATATCCGACACGGACCCGCACCCTTCGCAGATGAAATGCGAATGGGGTTCGGTCCAGCCGTCAAACCTCTCCTGACCGTCCACGACGCCGACGGAGAGGGCGGTCCCCTCCTCCTTGAACATGGCGAGATTGCGGTAGACCGTCCCAAGACTCAAGTCCGGATACTCGGGCTTGAGCTGGGCATACAGCATCTCCGCCGTCGGGTGCTCCTTGGAAGCGCGCAGCGCGCCCAGAATGGCATTTCTTTTTCTGCTGAACTTTTTCATACGCGGCTCCTGAATAACGATAATTGTTATTAAATTCATTATATAGGGTCGTCGCCCATTTGTCAAGGCTTTCTCTTGCCGATCGGCATCTTTTCCTCTTTTTTCGCGAGATAAGCCGCCCGCGCCGCGCCGTAACGATCGGAAAAGTCTATCTTACGCTGCGCGCGCTCGAAATCGGCGATTTTTTCCTCAAATCCCGGGGTACCCAGTGTGAGCGAACATTCCGCCAGAAGGAGGCTCGTCTCCGCGTCCGTTTCGGGCGAATAATAGAGCCCCTCCCTGTTGTAATATGCGGCCGCGGCGGCATACACCTTCACGTTCTGCCAGTCGCCCCTGCGGCGCGCCTCCCGCGCCAGAGCCAGCGACGCGCGCGACCGCAGAAGACAGCCCTCGTCCGTCGCGCCGCTCGTCCCGGACGCATCGAGCAGGTCGAGACAGTCGCGATGTCTCCCCTCCCTGTAGGCCGCGCGCACGGCGTCGAGGCCGTCCGGCGAAGCGCCGTCCGGGTTTTCCTCCCCCTGCATGAGGAAGGCCGGCGACACCTCCAGCCGCGCAGCCAAGTATTCGAGCGTCCGCATGGAGGGCATGGCGCTGTCGTTTTCGATCTTGGAGAGCATATTGCGCGTGATATGGCCGTCGACGAGCTGCTTTTGCGTCATCCCGCGCTCGACACGCGCTTCTCTGATCCGCTGACCGAGAGTCACTTTTTGTCACCTCGAATATTTTACCCGACGGGATCTGGTTCAGGCTTTTTCGTCGGACTTATTTCTGCGCCGCCGTCTCTGGCTTCTTTTCCGGGCGCGGCGGGTCTACCAGCACCTCTTTAAGCCCGGCGGCCATGCCGGCCAGCCCCTGTATCTCCGAAGGGATGATGAGCTTCGTCGCGCGGCCGTTCGCGGCGGCGGTGAACGCCTCCAGCGACTTCAGCTTGATGACCGCGTCGGACGGCATGGAGTCGTTTATGAGCCGGATGCCCTCCGCCGTCGCGCGCTGGACGGACAGGATGGCCTGCGCCTGACCCTCGGCCTCCAATATCTGCTGCTGCTTCTTGGCGTCGGCGCGGAGGATGGCAGACTCCTTTTCGCCCTCGGCGATGAGGATGGCCGACTTCTTCTCGCCCTCGGCGCGCAAAATAGCCTCGCGGCGCTCGCGCTCCGCCTTCATCTGCTTCTCCATCGCGGATTGTATCTCGCGCGGCGGCAGGATATTCTTGAGCTCGACGCGGTTTATTTTGATGCCCCACGGGTCCGTCGCCTCGTCGAGGATGGAGCGCATCTTGGAATTGATGACGTCGCGGCTGGTGAGCGTCTGGTCGAGCTCCAGGTCGCCGATGATGTTACGCAGCGTCGTGGCCGAGAGGTTCTCGATGGCCGTCATGGGCCGCTCGACGCCGTAGGTGAAGAGCCTCGGGTCGGTGATCTGGAAATAGACGACCGTGTCGATCTGCATGGTGACGTTATCCTTCGTGATGACGGGCTGCGGCGGGAAATCCGCCACCTGCTCCTTGAGCAGGACGTTGTTCGCCACGCGCTCAAAGATCGGTATCTTGAAATGCAGGCCCACGCCCCAGGTCGTGCTGTACGCGCCCAGCCGCTCGATGACGAACGCCCGCGCCTGCGGGACGATGCGCACGTTCTTCGCGATGATGAGCAGCACCAGAATGATGATGACGATGATCACGATCGGTCCCGCCAGTGACGGCGTTCTGCTGATAGCATTCATAGTAGATCTCCTTTTTTGAAATAAATATAGTATATATCTCCGCCGTCTTTTTATGACAGCGCTTCCGCATCCTCTCCGTTCCCGGCGGGCACGACGATCAGCTTGACGCCGTCTATCTTCTTCGTCCGGACTCTCGTGCCGGCCGGTATCGGCTCGCCGGTCAGGCTTCGCGCCGACCAGTCCTTGCCGTCCACCGCGACGACGCCCTTCGCCAGGACATTGTCGATATCCTCCTTGACCACGCCCGTGAGCGTAAAGACACGGTCGGCGTTCGTGGCTACGCGGCGGGAATTGATATACTTCTTCGCCAGCGGCCGGGTGAAGATAAGCGTGACCGCCGAAACGACGATGAACAAGACGATTTGCAGCCAGAGCGGCCCCTTGAGCATCGCCGCAATGAGCGCCGTAAACGAGCCGAGCGCGAACCAGATGGAGGTCAGCCCCACGCTGATCGCCTCAAAAATACCGAAGACGATGAGCGCCCCCAGCCAGATATAGATCATCACGTCCATACGAACGCCTCCTTTACCGTCGGACTATGGTTTTTTACTGCCTCTATAGTAAATCACATTTACTTGTTTGTCAATGCTGTGTCGCATGATAAACGATAAGATAAACTGTTTTCCCTCGCTTTGTCACGTCGGCGTCGTCAGCCTGCCGGTGATAGCTCTGTATGTGGAGCAACCCGTCCGGCGCTTCGCTGCGGTATTTTTCACGCAGAACGGATGAGATCGCGAACCGACACAGGAAACAGCGAAAACGCCATGACTGCCGCCATGACGAGCGAAACGACTCTGCTTTTCACAGGAGTACCCCCTTGTATTTTGCTACTGTTTTCAACCATAAGTATGACGAAGGAGCGGCAAAAAAGTTTCATATAAAAAAACTCCGCCCGCGTGAAGCGAGCGGAGAGTCGGATATTGGTATCACAGGTAGAACGCGTGCGTGCCGATCTGGCAGGCGTAGGGCCGATTTCTCTGGGCCCAGCAGGAGCTGTAGGCCGAGGAGAAATACAGCGCGTCGCCCACGACGTCGGCGCCCTCGAGCGCCAGCTTGGCGGCCTCCTCGCAGCCCGGATTGCCGATCTTCATATAAATGGAGCCGTTCACGGTCGGCGTGAACTGGACGCCGGACTTGTGATCGAAAATGACGTCGTAGACGCTGCCGGGGAATTCGTCGCTCACCACACGGTTGAGGATGACGTTGCCCACGGCAATCTTCCCGTCGAAGGGCTCGTCGCCGGCCTCGGCGTTGATGATATGCGAGAGCCAGTAGACCTCGTCGGCGTCATAGAACTCGTCGCCGGAGAGGATCGGTTCGCTGCCGGTCGAAATGTAAACGGCCGCGTCCTCCGCGTCCCAGATGAGCGTGGCGCCGAAAGCCGTGCAGAGCGTGCGGACCGGCGCCATGAGGCGGCCGTCCGTCAGCACGAAGCCGTCCGGCACATGCAGATAACGGCCGTTGGCCACGAGATACGTCATATTCACGGGGATGACCATTTCCAGCCCCTCCGCGGTGACAGTGACCGTCTCGGTCGCTCCGTCGAAAACGATCTCTTCGGCGCCCAGCGCCGTACAGACGCTGCGGACGGGCACGTAGGTCGTCTCATTCTGCATGAACGCCAGATACTCCGGGTCGGCGTCTTCGCCGTCCACGACGATCTCGATCAGAGCCGGGGAATCCTCCTCAGCCGCGGCGGCCAGCGCCGACTGCACCTTCTGACGCACCAGAGAGAACGTCGTTATCTCGGCATACGTCTGTTCTTTCTTCTCATCCCCCTCGAACGCGTCGGGCGAGGCCGTATCATTGCCCGCCACCGCAAACGGAGCGACGGCGACGGCAATATAAACGACAGCCAGTGCCGCCCATAGCCTTTTGTGGAATGATCGCATAAAATCACCTTACCTGTTACTTGTTTTCGCCGGCCTTCATACTGAGGAACGCGTTGATAAAGCCGTCGATATCTCCGTCCATCACGGCGCCGATGTTGCCGTTTTCAAAGCCGGTGCGCGCATCCTTGGCGAGCGTGTAGGGCATGAAAACATAGGAGCGGATGGCGGAACCAAAGTCGATCTTCATTTGGACGCCCTTGATATCGCTGATCTTCTCGAGATGCTCGCGCTCTTTGATCTCGGCCAGCTTGGCGCGGAGCATATCCTTGCAGTTCTCCAGGTTTTGAAAGTGGCTGCGCTCGACCTGGCTCGAAACGACGATACCGGTCGGCAGGTGCGTCAGCCGGACGGCGGACGAGGTCTTGTTGACCTTCTGGCCGCCGGCGCCCGACGAGCGGTACACATCCATCTTGATATCCTCGTCGCGCAGCTCGATCTCCTTCGTATCGGTTATCTCCGGCATGACCTCGACGGCGGCAAAGCTCGTCTGTCGGCGTCCCGAGGCGTCGAACGGAGAGATGCGCACGAGGCGGTGGACGCCGTTCTCGCTTTTCAGATACCCATAGGCGTTCTCGCCCTCAATCTTGATGGTGGCGGACTTGATGCCGGCCTCCTCGCCGTCCTGATAATCCAGGATGGTATATTTATAGCCGTGGCGTTCCGCCCAGCGGGTGTACATGCGGTAGAGCATATCGGCCCAGTCCTGCGCCTCGGTGCCGCCGGCGCCGGGATGAAGCGTCAGGATGGCGTTGTTCGCGTCGTATTCGCCGGTGAGCAGCGTGGAGAGGCGCATAGCCTCCAGCTCTCCCTCAAAGGAGGAGAACTCCTCCTCCAGCTCCGGCAGCAGCGACTCGTCGTTCTCCTCGAGCGCCATCTGGCAGAGCGTCATCATATCCTCCCAGCGGCCGTTGAGCTTTTCGTATTTTTCACATTTGGCGCGAAGCTGCTTGAGCTTCTGCTGCACTCGCTGCGAGGCGGCTATATCGTTCCAGAAGCCCTCCTGTTCGCTCTCCTTCTCGAGCGCCGCTATCTCCTCGCGGGCGGCGTCCAGCTTGAGAGCCGCGCCCAACTCCTGAAGCGTCGGCTTCAGAGCGTTCAGCTTTACTTTATAGTCCTCGTACTCGATCATAACCTGAATTCCGTTCCTTCATACATAATGGGAAAAACGCCGAAAAATTTCAACCAAACAATATGGACGCTCATGGATTATACAATAAAAGTTACATTTTGTAAAGGTTAATTTTGAGAATGTGGGTGACATAACCCAGATACGGGCGGCAACCGGGCACAAAATCTCCTGTCAGTGGAGTTTAGGACGCTAAATTCGCGCTTCGTCAAAATGCACAATATTTTCCAGTCATTCTCCACGAGAGACTAACGGCACACACATCATATAGTAGGCCGCGCGTTTTTTTCACATCATAAATAGTGCTTCATAAATTAGTTCTATGATATTAGAAGCCTGCTGCAACGGCCCCCTGTCCCCCGGTCCGACCGGGAAGACAAGCAGGGCCGTTTAACGTAAAATCATGAAAAAATTTTTCCGTTTTCATGAAAAATGCGCTTATCTTTCGCTTGGAACAGTCCTTATATCCCCGAAAATGAGGTCGTCGATATCCGGTCCTCCTGTCCTGAATTTGCGCCGCATCCGCGTCACCACCTTCCTTTTCCCAAACAAAGACAGGGGAAAAGGCGCCGGCCTCTCCCCTTTTCCTTATTCTATGCGGCGCAAGCCGAAAAGATACCGTTTCTGTGCATAAAAGCGCGGAGATGTTCGCTCCGCGCTTTTATGCGCCCTTGTCGTTATATGGCTTTTTTAAGCGATTCCACTTCCCGGTTGAGGGAGGACACAACGGTTTTCAAAAATTGGACTTCTTCCTCTAACGCATCGACCCGGTTTTTTGGCGCAAGCGTTTCCAGCAAGGTCTGCTGCCCTTCCGCCAACAACTGCAAAGCAGGCTCTATCTTGTTCTCATACAGGAGATTCATATAGCGCATGGAATCTGCCACGGCATTTTGCTGCGCTTCCTCGATTTTAGCCGTCAGACGCTGTTCCTGATCTTCGATCTTAGCCGTCAGACGCTGCTCCTGATCTTCGATCCTGGCCGTCAGACGCTGCTCCAACGTTTCGATCCTGGCGTTTAAGCGGCTCTCCTGTTCGCCCATAAGCCCCCGGATTGCCTGCAAATCTTTTTCATCTAACACAGTAAGCCCTCCCTGCTTGCTATTATAGTATACCTGTCAAGAAGCTCATCCTCCGAAATCGACGACAGCGGTCTGCTTGTTCATGCCGTGCGTGATCTCGATAGACTTGCCGGACTTCACGACGTCGTCCCGCAGCGCAAGGAAATCGGAGAGCTCGCCGATTTCCTTGAAGCCCCGGCCCTCGTGCCGGTAGTGCATCGGGATGACGACCGGCGCGCCGATCCGGTCGGCGATACTGGAGGCCGTCTTCGCGTCGATCGTATAAAACCCGCCGACGGGGATCATGATGGCGTCGAGCCCCCGAAGCCGGGCGAGCTGCTCCTCCGAGAGCTCGTGGCCGAGGTCGCCGAGGTGCGCTACACGCACGCCGCCGTATTCGATGATATGGATGAGATTCTCGCCCCGTTGAGAGCCCTGCGTGTCGTCGTGAAACGTGTGGATGGTGCTGATCGCAAAGGGGCACTGACGGCCGCTGAGCGTCACAGCGCCCAGGAAATTGTGGTCGTAGTGATCGTGGCTGCTGATGACGGCGTCGGCGTTCAGGCGCAGGTTCGGCAGACCGGGCAGGCAGCCGTCCTCATACGGGTCCGTCACCAGCGTGAAACCGTCAGCCTCGAGCGTAAAGCAGGAATGTCCGTTGCTTGTTATCTTCATTTCGCTTCTCCTTTCAGTCAGTTCCCGAGTATGATGACCGGGATGTGGGGGTTGTTGAACAGGCGGACCCGCAGCCCGCCGGAATACAGGCCGCGCGACACGATCATCTGCGTGCCCTCCTCCTCGTACAGGCCCGACATGTACGTCGGGAAAAATTCCCGTTCGGAATTGATGAGGCCGTCTGTGAACGGCAGACGAACCAGTCCGCCGTGGCCGTGGCCGGTAACGGCGCAGTCGACGTCGAGCTCTGAATAGCGTTTGAGCCAGTCGTTGCGGTGCACGAGCAGCAGGAGATACTTGTCTTCTCCGCTCTCCCGTATATCCCGGATCACCTCCGGCGGCTTTTTCATATCGGCCGGGCCGTTCGGGTCGTCGATACCGGCGAGGAGGATCGTCTCTCCCCCGCGCTCCAGCGGGATATAGGCGTTTCGCAGCACCGTCACATCGAGCTCGTCCAGCAGAGCAAAGAGGTCGCGGATGACGCCGGTCGGCCACTCATGGTTGCCCGTGACGTAATAGACGTCCGCAATGGCCGTCAGGCGCGGCATAAGGGTCTCAACATAAGAGAGCTGCTCGGGCGCGTCGATCAGATCGCCCGTCACCGCGATGATATCGGGCTTCGCCTTCTCGACCTTCGAGACGAGATAATCCATGCGGTCGGCGTAATCGGCGTGCAGATCGGAGAGCTGGACGATGCGGAACCCCTCAAAGGAGGCCGGCAGCCTGTCGCTGCCGACGTGATATTCCGTCACGACGATGCGCGAATTGCTGTCCCAGAATGCAAGCGCCAGCAGGATGAGCAGCAGGAGTATGATCTTCAGGCCCATGTGTTTATTTCGCTTTCTGTGTCTTCGTCGGTTCATTCGTGCGCTGTTTCCTTTTCTCTGACATAGGGATGCTTGATATTCGGGTCTGTCGTCTGGCGAAATTCGACCTCAAATTGATCGAGCGACTTGATAAGGGCCGAAAGACTGCGGAACCCGAAATTGCGACAGTCAAAATCCGGCTGCTTTTTCAGAATAAGATTGCCGAGTTCGCCCATAAAAACGCCGCCGGAATCGTTTGAGATATCGCAGAGGTCGGAGAGCGAGTCGGAAATGAGCTGCACGACGTTATCCGGGATGCGCTGCTTCGACTTGGCGGCGGGCTTGGCCTTCGCCTTCTTCTCCGCCTTGGATTCCTCCTCGGCCTTTTCCTTGATGTTGGAACGAATGACCTCGATATAGATGAACTTATCACAGGCGGCAATAAACGCGCCGGGCGTTTTCTTTTCGCCGATGCCTATGACCTTCATGCCGGCCTCGCGCAGGCGGATGGCCAGGCGCGTGAAATCGCTGTCGCTCGAGACGATGACGAAACCGTCCACACGTCCTGAATACAGGATATCCATGGCGTCGATGATCATGGCCGAATCCGTCGAATTTTTCCCGGTGGTGTAGCCGTACTGCTGCACAGGCGTGACGGCGTTTTCGAGCAGCGATGTCTTCCAGCCGCCGATATTCGGGTTCGTCCAGTCGCCGTAGATGCGCTTGATCGTCGGCGTACCGTAGATGGCGATCTCTTCCATAACGCCCTTGAGGCATTTTCGGGGAACATTGTCGGCGTCGATCAAGACGGCAAATCGCAGGTTGTCATTATCAGGCAATGGTAAACCTCCTTTCCTGTAGAATATGTATCATTGTACCATACTTCCCTGTCGCGTACAAGCGAAGGAAGGGACGAAAATGCGGTGCAGCCAAATTGGCTGCACCGCAAAATCCATGAGATAGCGCGGGGATCAGGACCAGGCGGACCTGATCTTCTCGTCCCACTCCTCGACGCCGAGGCCGACAAAGCACTGCACGGCATCCCATATGATCGTCAAAGCGAATATGAACATACCGATAGCAGAGATAAGGTAGAACGGCCACAGGGCTATCTGGAGCACAGGGGTCCAAGTGCCGGCGCTGATGGCGTACTGCATCTGGAGGATCATGGCATAGCCGGTGAGGACAGCGCCGATGAAGCTGAGAACATGCCATACGCCATACAGGAAGAGGGAGACCTTCTTCGAGAACATCGTCAGGAAGAGGGTGACGTGGATGTGCGCGTGGTTGGTCTGCCCGTAGGCAAAGCCGCAGAAAACGAGGACGAGCAGGCAGCGCTCCACGATCTCGTACGAGCCGACGATCGTGATATGCGCGACCTTACGCAGGATAACGTCTACCGTGATGAGCAGCATGACCAGAACCATGGCGATGTAGGAGAAAATACTCCAACCGCTGGAAATCTTGTTTACGATCTTGTCAATAGTTTTCATAGTCACTCACCTCATCCGTAGATAACGCTCGGCAGCCAGGTCGCGATCTGCGGGAACACAACTATCAGGAAAATAGCAATGAGTATCGCAGGCACGAACGGCCAGACGCCTTTGAACACCGTTTTCAGAGGCACGTCTTTCACCACGCCGGAAACGACGTAGGAGCTCATGCCGACAGGAGGCGTGATGTAGCCGAGCTGCATAACGAGGACAATGGCGATACCGAACCAAATCTTGTCGAAGCCGAGGCCAAGGATGACCGGCAGGAAGATCGGGACGGTGAGGGTGATCATCGGCAGCGCGTCGATGAAGCAGCCCATGATACCGTAGATGATGATGATGAAAGCGATGATGATGTACTTGGAGATGGCCAGGCCGGCGATCCAGCTGGCAAGCTGCATCGGGAGCTGGGAGATGGCAAGGAACTTGCCGAAGACCGTAGCGCCGATGAGGATGATGTACACCATCGCGGTCTGGGTGATGGACTCCTTGAGAACGCCGAGGAAGGACTTCACGGTGAACTTGCCGACGATGATCATGATGATCGTAGCGACAAAGGCGCCGACAGCGGCCGCCTCGTTGACGGTGAAGATACCGGAGAACATACCGCCGAGAACGATGACGAACAGCACGACGACCCAGACGCAGCCGACGAGGGCCTTGAAGCGCTCGCCCCAGGTGATCTTACGGGAGGTGGAGGGCGCGAGGCTCTTGTTCCTGCTGCAGCGGATGACAATGAAGATGACGCAGATAAGAGCCGTCATGACGCCGGGAAGAACGCCGGCGGAGAACAGACGTCCGACGGATTCCTCAGCCATAACTGCGTAGACGATAAGCGGGGTGGACGGCGGGATCATAACGCCGAGCGTACCGCCGACAGCGACGACGCCGGTAGCCAGAGAATCGTCATAGCCGTACTTCCTCATGGCGGGGGTAGCAACGACGCCCATGGTGGCTGCCGTAGCAGGGCAGGAACCGCAGATAGCGCCGAAGAACGCGCACGCCACGATCGTGGCGCAGGCCAGACCGCCGGGGAGCTTGGATAACCATTTGTCGCCTGCGTTGAACAGGCCGTCACTGATACCTGCCTTAAAGGCCAGGTTACCCATGAGCATGAACAGCGGGATAACGCAGAGGGTGTAGCTTGACGCCTGAGAAGCGGGGATCTGGCGAAGCATACCCATCGAGGCGCTGAAGTTGGTCACTTTCCAGTAACCGACAACGCCGACGAGCAGCATGGCGAAACCGATATTCATACCAAGCAGTATGAGCACGATCATGACCACAAGCCCGATGATAGCTAAGGTTATAGTTGACATATATTTCCCTTCCAATTAAAGCTTGTCATCAGTCCGTAATGCGGAACTGTGTTGAAGCCTGCTTTTTCGGTCAAAAGAGTTTTTCCTCACATACAAAAAATGAGACGGACTCATGCCGCCTCAAACGATGTTGAGGCCGAATGGAGCCTTATCAGCCGGGCTCACATCGGTCCTCTTTCCGGTAAACCCCCGCAAAAACACGGGGTCGCCCGTTTACCGCCCGCGGTATGCGGGGCGGCCGGAAAAGCCGGCCGCTCCGCTTACGCCGCCTGAGAGCCGAATGCAGTCTTACCAGCAGATTGCTCCGTTCTCAATTTTGTGCGTTCGTGTTTGTTAGATGTTGTACTCGGGGTAGAGCTCGACGCCCTCGTTGTAGTAGCCGACAACAGCCTCATAGTAGGCGCCGGCATCGAAGGAACCGGTGGAGTACTTCGCAATCCAATCCTGGATGTACTTGTCAGCAGCGGGCTTGAAGGTAGCGAGCTGATCGTCGGTCGGATGGATCTCGTTGCAGCCGTAGTCGTTCACGCCGATGGCGGTGGAGTCGATGCACTCCTGAGCGAACATCTCGGTGAAGTCGAAGGAAGCCTGGTCGGAAGCCCAGATCTCATCGAAGGTATCCTTGTACTCGGCCGGGATCTTGGCGTAGGAATCCTTGTTCATGATAGCGGTGAACGGGTTGCAGACCAGCGGGACATAGGTGACGTTCTTGAAGACTTCGTACAGGGTGTTGGACTTGGTGCCGGACCACTCATAGATAGCGGCCTGGATGGTGCCCTTGTCCATAGCGTCGTAGATCTCGGTCGCGCCGATCATCAGAGCGGAGGAGCCCCAGTCAGCCAGCAGGTTGGTGATAGCGCCGGCGAAGGCACGGACGTTGAGGCCCTTCATGTCGGCAGCGGTGTTGATCGGGTTGGTGGAGAAGATGTAGTTCATCGGGCCGGAGTACAGCTCGAGGACTTCCAGATCGCTGAACTCAGCCTGGACTTCGGGGTAGTTCTCGAAAGCCTTGCGGACAGCGTAGGTGGTGGCCATCTGGTTGCCGAAGGACATCGGAAGGCCGATGACCTCAGTCAGCGGATACTGGTCGGGGTTCCACGGGGTGTAGAACCAGCCCATGTCGGCGCCGCCGGACTTAACGCCCTCGAGGCACTCGAAGTGGGAGAACAGGGTGCCGCCGGAGTAGACCGTGATGTCGAGGCCGCCGTTGGTGGCTTCGCGGGTCTTGTCGGCCAGGCCCTTATAGAACTGGGTCTTGGAAGCGGTGTCGGGGTCGCCGATGGTGAAGCTCAACGTAGCCTTCTGGCCGCTCGCAGCAGGAGCAGAGGAGCCGCCGCCGGAAGAAGAGCCGCCGCCGGAAGCCGCCGGGCTGTTCGCAGGAGTGTTGGTGCTGCCGCCGTCGGAGCACGCAGCCACGCAGGCGACGACCATGAGCATAGCAAGCGCGATGGCAAGGATCTTGGTCAAACGCTTTTTCATTTCTAATCCTCCTTAAAATTTCCTTACTTGTTTTTTTGCCAACATGTGGCCACCTTCAATGAACACAATAGCAAAAAAAACAGGGAATGTCAATAAAATCTTTGTCACTTTTGCTGAACATTTTGTTGAATATTGGTCCGTTTTTCATGCCTTTTTCACAGGGCAAAACCGCCCTTTTCGCCCCTTCTCCCATAAAACCCTTGCGCCGCAAAGGCCGGAAATTATATGGCATTTTTTCTTTCATTTCAAAATTTTTGTAAATGTCCGGTCAATTTTATTACAAAATTATTAAGACAGGACTCCTCCCAGGCCGCGTATACAATATAGTTTCATTGTAAAAAAGCGCCGCGCGGTCTCCCGCGCGGCGCAGCGTCGTTTTTCAGGTGATCTTTTCAAAATCGTCGGCCCCGTGCTTGCAGACCGGGCAGACAAAATCGGGCGGCAGCTCCTCCCCCTCGTAGATATAGCCGCACACGCGGCAGCGCCAGCCTCTGACCTTCGGAGAGGCCTCCGGCTTCGGCTTGACGTTCGCCTGATAGTAGGCGTAAGTCATGGACGGGACCTTTGCGAGCGCCTTCGCGTCCGTCACATCGGCGATGAAAAGGGTGTGCGTCCCCAGGTCGATCGCCTGCGACACTTTGGCGGAGATATAGGCGTTGGTGAACTCCGGGATATAAAGGATGCCGTTTTCTGCGCGCATGAAGGCGGCGTCGCCCACGAATTTGTCGGTGTCGCGCCCGCTCTGGAAGCCGAAATGCCGAAAGACCTCAAACGGCGTCTCCTCCGTCAGGAGGGATACGTTGAACTCTCCGGTCCGAAGGATCATGTCGTGCGTGTAATCGGTTTTGTTCACGGTGACGGAGATGCGGTTCGGCGAGGTGGTGAGCTGGGAGAGCGTATTGATGATGCAGCCGTTGTCCTTCTTCCCTTCCCTGGCCGTCAGCACGAAAAGACCGTAGCTGATGTTGTAGAACGCTTTTTTATCCATGTTATTTCTCCCTTTAAACGGCCAAAACCTGTATCTCGCCGTTCACGGCGGTCACGCCGACGCGGCTGATATGCCGGCTGTAGCCGTTTACTAGCTCGGCGGCGATCCTGTTTTCTATATCCTTCTGTATCGTGCGGCGCAGGTTCCGCGCGCCGTAGGCGATGGAATAGGACTTGCCGACGAGATACGCCGTCACGGAGTCGTCATACGTAAGCTCGATGTTTTTCTCCGCCATGGTGTCTCGCAGCTCGCCCATCATGAGGGCGGCGATCTTTCGGAAATCGTCCTCCGTCAGGCGGTTGAAGTAGACCACCTCGTCCACGCGGTTGATGAACTCCGGCCGCAGGAAGTCGTTCAGGGCCTTCATGGCCTTCTCCTGCCCCTGCTCGGTGAGTGAGCGGTTGAAGCCGACGGAGCCGTTCTTCTTGTCGCTGCCGGCGTTCGTCGTCATCACGATGATCGTATTCTCAAAATTAACGGTGCGGCCCTGGGAATCGGTGATGCGGCCGTCGTCGAGTATCTGGAGCAGGATATTGAGCACGTCGGGATGCGCCTTTTCGATCTCGTCGAACAGCACGACCGAATACGGCTTCCGCCGGACCTTCTCCGTAAGCTGTCCCGCCTCGTCGTAGCCGATGTAGCCGGGAGGCGCGCCGATGAGGCGCGAGACGGCATGCTTCTCCATAAGCTCCGACATATCGACGCGGATGAGCGCGTCGGGCGTGTCGAACATATCGGCGGCGAGCTGCTTGACGAGCTCGGTCTTGCCCACGCCGGTCGAGCCGAGGAAGATGAACGACACCGGCTTATGCTTCGGGGAGATGCCGACGCGCGCGCGCATGATGGCGGCGCAGACGAGATCGATCGCCTCGTCCTGGCCGATGATATGGCGGCGGAGGCGGGCCCCCAGCTCGGCGAGCTTCTTCTGCTCGTCCTCGCAGATACTCGAGGCCGGTATTTTCGTCCACAGCTCGATGATGCGGGCGAGGTTGTCGAGCTTCAGCTCCGGCACGCCCTCGGCCTCAAGGCGGTTCAGCTCCTCGGTGATCTGCATCTCGCGGCTGCGGAGAACGGCCAGCCGCGCGTAATCGTCGTCGTTTTTCTCCTTGGAGAGCAGCAGCTCGCGTTCCTTGCCGTAGTCGTCCATCTCCTTATGGAGTTCGGCCACGCGGGCGTAATTCTCGTTTTTCAGGTTCACATCCGAGCACGCCTCGTCGATGAGGTCGATGGCCTTATCGGGCAAAAAGCGGTCGGTGATATATCGCTCCGACAGCAGGACGGCCTGCCGCGCCATCTCGTCGGAGATGCGCACGCCGTGGAATTGCTCGTAATAATGCGCGATGCCGCGCACGATCCGGACAGCGTCCTCGATGGAGGGTTCGTTTATGATGACGGGCTGGAAGCGGCGCTCCAGCGCGGCGTCCTTTTCGATATGCTTGCGGTACTCCTTGAGCGTCGTGGCGCCGATGACCTGTATCTCCCCCCGGGAGAGGGCGGGCTTTAAGATATTGGCGGCGTTCATGGAGCCCTCGGCGTCGCCCGCGCCGACGAGGTTGTGCACCTCGTCGATGACGAGGATGATATTGCCCTGCTTTTTGATTTCCTCGATGAGGCCCTTCATGCGGCTCTCGAACTGGCCGCGAAACTGCGTGCCCGCGACGAGGGCCGTCAGGTCGAGCAGGTAGACCTCCCTGTCGCGGAGCTTATACGGCACTTTCCCCTCGGCGATGCGCTGTGCGAGGCCCTCGGCGATCGCCGTCTTGCCGACGCCGGGTTCGCCGATGAGACAGGGGTTGTTCTTCTGGCGGCGGTTGAGTATCTGGATGACCCGCTCCGTCTCCTCCTCGCGGCCGATCATGGCGTCGAGCTTCCCGTCGCGGGCCTTCTGCGTGAGGCAGAGACAGTAATTGTCGAGAAAGCGGCGCTTTTTGCCCGCCTCCTGCGCGCGGTCCTTTTGCTGCCGCTGCGGCTGCTCGCCGGAGGGAGAGGCGTTGGGCTGATAATTCTGCCCCCCTGCCCCGAAGAGGCGGTTGAGGAAGGGGAACGTGGCGGTCTTGCCGTCCTCGTCGTTGTCTCCGTCCTCCGTTTCCGCCAGGTTCTCCACGCCGGAGAACGCCTCCAGCATCTCGTTGGAGAGGCCGTCCAGGTCCTCGTCCGTCAGGCCCATCTTTTTGATGATATCGTCGACGGGCTTGATGTTCAGTTCCTTGGCGCACTTGAGACAAAGCCCCTCGTTCGTAGACTGGCCGTTCTCGATTTTCGTGATAAAGATCACGGCCGGGTTTTTTTGACATCTTGCGCAAATAGTAGGCTGCATGAAAAAATATCCTCCGTCATACTGATTTCCGAAAAATCAGTATCAAATGCCGATGATGTTGGCAAGCAGATTTGTATCGATCAGCCATTTCAGCAGGATCGTTTTCTCCGTGATATCCTTCGGCACCAGTATGCCGAGATAACGGAAGAGACAGGCGATGAAAAGCAGGATGATGACGCCCTTTGCCAGACCCAGCACCGCCCCTAAAACATGGTTGAGCGTTTCGAGGCCGGGCATGTTGAACGCCAGATTGATGACGTTTCCGATGGCTGCGAAAATGATCGTCAGCAGGATGAAGACCACGGCGAAGACGATCACGAACGACAGCTTCCTGCAAAGGAAATCCGATACGCTTTCCGAAATCTGTCTGTCCCGCGTCTCAAGGTGATCGCTGACGGTGGTGGCGAGCTTATCCGCGGCGTCCTGCGAGAGGCCCACGGTGCGAAGCGATTTATAGGTGATGGAATAGATATCGCTCCTCTCCTCCGGGGAAACGACATTATCGCCGTCCTTGTCGTCTTCACTGATCGTAGTGGAAACGGCCTTGTCGACAAGCCCCCCCACAAGCGGCTCGAGGACGCCGGTGAACTCCGCGGAGTAGGTCCGGGCCACGATGTTCGCGCCGGCGAGCGCGATGATGATGGCGAGCGCCCCCACGATGCCGATGATAAAGCCGTTGCGGTAGCCTCTCCATACAAACAGGAAAACGATCAGCAAGAGAACGACATCTATTATTATGCTCATCTCTGTCTCTCCTTCACTTTTTATAAGTCGAAGCGCATAATCCTTTTTTCTCTCACGGTTCGAGCTTCTCGGCCATATAGGCGTCGAGTATCAGCGCGCTGCCGTCCTTGCGCATCAGTATTTTTTCGGCTCCGTCCTTTAAAAGGGACAGCTCCGCCGTCATATCTTTCTTATAGATGACGGCCTCGCCCCGATAGAGGACGGCCGCCTTCTGTCCGGAGGCGGAGAGGGAAAGCACCTCCCCCTTCGCGTCGATCCGGCCCAGCTCCTGGCCATTAGGCCCGACCGTCACGAGCTGACTGCTTCCTCCGGGGAAATCCTCCAGGCAGAGGAGCGTCATTTCGTCACTGCCCATATCATAGCCGGAAAGCGTCCTGTCGTCAAATAAAAAGTTTCCCGCCTCTTCGCCGGCCGTCGTCAGCATCAGGAGCGAATCCTCCGTCAAAACGGCGACGTTCCCGTTCACCATGAAGCGCAGATCGAGCGCGAGCTTTTCTCCGAGCGCGTATCTCCCCAGCTCCTGTTCCCTGTCGGTCCGCAGGAAGACGACCTCGGCCCCCTCGCTGCCGAAGGTAATAACGGCGAGCCGCCCTCCGTCGCGCGAGACGGCGGCCACGCTCGGATAGCCCGAGGCGCAGTACCACTTGTACTGGGCGGCGCCCTTCGCGCTGTAGACGGAGACAGAGCCGTTCCACCCGCTCTCCGCCGTGCAGACGGCCAGCTTGCCCTCGTTCGAGAGCGAGGCCGAGATGATCGCGTCGTCACATTCGACGCGGTAAAGAAGGCCCGTGCTGTCGAAAACGAGCGCCTCCGTGTCCCCGGCGCCGTAAGCGACGGCCCGCCCCGCCGAGGCGTGCGTCATCGGCCTGATAAAGCGCAGCTTTTCGCTGTAAAGCTCCGACCCGGCGGCGGAATAAGCCGTCGCCCGCGTGCTCGTGAGCTGCAAAAGCCCCCCGCCGATATCGGCGAACACGGCCCCGTCGGAGGTGCCGAATTCAAACGTCTCGGCGCTCCGAACGCGTGCGCTCAAGTTTTTGACCGTGCGCTCGATGTTGTCCCAGGAGAGGTCGCCGTCGCACTTGATGGCGATGAACGCCGCTATCAGGACGATCGCCAGCACGACGACCGAAATGACGGCCTTGAGGATGCCGAACTGTTTTTTCTTATGCTTCGCCATAACCATCATCCAACAATAAAAATATAAAGTCCTGTACTGTAGCCGTCACGCAAGCATCATTTCGCCCGCCGGGCCGTCGTACCATACGCGCGTGAGGTATAAGCCCTGCGGCGGGGCCGTCGGCCCCGTAAGCCTCCTGTCGCCGGCTTTAAGGAGCGCGGGTATCTCCCCCGGCGCTATCTTGCCCTCGGAGGCGTAGAGGAGCGTCCCGGCCATGGCCCGCGCCATATTATAAAGGAAGCCGTCCGCGCAGACGCGCAGGTCTATCGTCTTTTCGCCGCGCTCCACCTCGTACCAGTAGACGGTGCGGACGGTGGTCTTCGTCTCGGTCCCGACCGAGCGCACGGCGGCAAAATCATGCGTCCCGACGAATGCCCGCGCCGCCTGCGCCATGATATCCACGTTCAGCGGCGACGGGTAAAAATACGCTCTGTCTCGCCAGAAGGGGTCCCGTATACGGGCGTTATATATTCTATATGTATATTCCTTTTTGACGCAGGAGAGGATCGCGTTGAATTCCTCCGGCACGTCGACGGCGGCCGAGACGACGATATCCTCCGGCAGGAGCGAGTTGATCGCATACGGGAGCCTCTCCGCCGGGATCGTCGTATCGGAAAAGAAATTCGCGCAGTACCGCTCGGCGTGGACGCCCGCGTCGGTGCGGCCGCAGCCGGTGACCTTGATCGTCCGCCCCATCAGCTTCGAGAGCGCCTGCTCGACCGTCCCACAGACGGTCGCGTCCTTCTTCTGCACCTGCCAGCCGTGATAGCGCGTGCCGTCGTAAGAAAGGCGCAGGGCGATGTTCCGTCCGCCCCTCACAGCGAAACCCTCGCCAGGACGATGACGCCGGCCATCACGATAAGGCCGAAGAGGAGCGCCAGCCAGTCGCGCCTCTGCATGTGCAGCACCTTCATTCTCGTCCTCCCCTCGTCGCCGTGGTAGCAGCGGCTCTCCATGGCGACGGCCAGCTCGTCGGCCCTGCGGAAGGCCGAGACGAACAGAGGCACCAGAAGCGGCAGCATCGCCTTCGCCCGCCGGACGAGGCCGCCCGACTCGAAGTCGGCGCCTCGCGCCTTCTGGGCGTTCATGATCTTTTCCGTCTCCTCGATGAGCGTGGGGATGAAGCGCAGCGCGATGCTCATCATCATCGCCAGCTCATGCACCGGGAATTTGAGCTTTTTGAGCGGCGATAGGAGCGTTTCCAGCCCGTCCATCAGCGCGATCGGCGAGGTGGTATAGGTCAGAAGGAACGTGCCGGTGATGAGCAGCGTGAGGCGCAGCGCCATGAAAAACGCGGTGATGATCCCCTCGCGCGAGACGGAGATGAACCAGAGCCGAAAGATCGGTTCGCCCTTCGTAAAAAGCATATTGAGCAGCGCCGTCACGATGATGATGACGACGACCGCCTTCATCGAGCGCAAAATAGCGCCGAAGCTCACCCGCGACAAAAGGAAGCACGCCGCCGCGGCCATCGTGGCCAGCAGGTACGACAGCCCCCCCGCCGCCGAGAAGAGGGCGACGATATACACGACCGTCAGCAGGAGCTTCGTGCGCGGGTCGAGCCGGTGAACGACGGTATCGCCGGGAATGAACTGGCCGAGCGTGATATCCTTAAGCACCGCGTCCACCGCCCTTCAGGGCCGCTATGGCGTCGGCGGCCTCCTGCACGGAGCGGACCGAGGCGTCGAGCGGCAGGCCCATGCCGCGCAGCATAAGCGCGATGCGCGTGATGTGAGGCACGTCGAGGCCGAGGCCTTTGAGCTCCTCCCCGCGCGCGAAAACGGAGCGCGCGTCCCCGTCCAGGACGAGGCGGCCGCCGTTTAATACGACGATGCGCGAAGCGCACTCCGCCAGCTCGTCCATGCTGTGCGAGACCATGATGACGGCCGCGTTCGTTTTGTCGCGGTAGGCCCGGATATGGCGAAGGAGCGTCTTCCGTCCGACGGGGTCGAGGCCCGCCGTCGGCTCGTCGAGGATGAGCACCTCCGGTTTCATGGCGATGACGCCGGCGATGGCTGTCCGCCGCTTCTGCCCGCCGGAGAGCTCGAAGGGCGACTTCTGAAAGACGCCCTCGGGCAGCTCGACGAAGGCCGCCGCCTCGCGCACGCGCTCGCGCACCTCCTCGTCGGAAAGGCCCATGTTCTTCGGGCCGAAGGCGATATCCTTCTCCACCGTCTCTTCAAAAAGCTGATACTCCGGATACTGGAAAACAAGCCCCACGCGAAACCGCGCTTTGCGCACGGAAGCCTTGGTGGCGTTTATATCCTCCCCGTCGAGCAGGACGCGGCCGGACGTGGGCTTCAATATACCGTTTAGATGTTGTATGAACGTGGATTTGCCCGAGCCCGTATGGCCCATCACGCCGATGAACTCGCCCTTTTCCGCGGCGAAATCCACCTCCGTGACGGCCGCCCGCTCAAAGGGCGTGCCTGCGCCAAACAGGTGCGTGAGCTTTTCCGTTCTGATGATCGGGGCCATCTTCTGCCTTTCCGCGGCGGGCGCTTCCCCGAAGGGTCCGCCGCTGGGTGTTTATGCGTTCAGGGCGCGGTATATCGCCTCCGCGCAGCCCTCCTCCGAAAGCTCGGTGAGGGGCAGACGGAAGCCGCGCCGGTTCAGCTCATAGAGCAGCTCCGTCGTCACCGGGGACGAGAGCCCCAGCGCGCGCAAGCGCTCCACCTGCGGGAACACCTCGCGCGGAGGCCCGTCGAGCGCGACGCGCCCGCGGTCCAATACGACGACGCGGTCGGCGTCCACCGTCTCCTCCATGTGGTGCGTGATGAGCACCACCGTCGTGTGATAAAACTCCTTGAGATCGTGCATGATCTGCACGACCTCGTCCCGGCCTTTGGGGTCGAGCATGGCGGTCGGCTCGTCGAAGACGACGCATTCCGGCCGCATGGCCAGCACGCCCGCGATGGCTATCCTCTGCTTCTGTCCGCCGGACAGCAGATGCGGCGCGTGCTCGCGGAATTCGTACATCCCCACCATGGAGAGCGCCTCGTCCACGCGGCTGCGTATCTCCTCCGGGGGAAAGCCGAGGTTTTCGGGCGCGAAGGCCACGTCCTCCTCGACGACGTTGGAAACGATCTGATTGTCGGGGTTCTGGAAAACGAGGCCGATGCGCCGCCGTATCTCCAGCGCCAGCTTCTCGTCGCGCGTGTCCATGCCGTAGGCATACACGCTGCCGCCCTCCGGCAGGAGCGTGGCGTTAAAGTGCTTGGCGAGCGTCGATTTTCCCGAGCCGTTGCGGCCTAAAATCGCGGTGAAGCTGCCCCGTTCGATCTCCAGGTCGAGCTCGTCCAGCGCGGGCGCGGCCTCAAGACCGTCTCCCGTGCGGTAGAAAAACCGCAGCTTTTCCGTTTTGAGGATGACGTCTGTCATGGCTTCTCCCATCGGCACGTCGAGCCGCACGGCAGGCAGAGCCCCGTTTCCGTCACGGGGAGCCCTAATTCCCGCGCCTCGGCGCCGCCGCCGAATTTTCGTGTGTAGACCGACTCCGCCATATAGCGGAGCGCCCCGGCCGAAAGGCCGGTCGTATAGGCGTTTATGAGGACGAAGAGCGGCTCGTCGGAGAGGACGCCCGCCGTGAGAGAGATAAAGGGATAGAGGCTCTCCTCCAGCTTCCAGACCTCGCCCGAGGGCCCGCGCCCGTAAGAGGGCGGGTCCATGATGATGGCGTCGTATTTATGTCCGCGCCGTATCTCGCGCTCGACGAATTTTATACAGTCGTCCACGATCCAGCGCACCGGCCGGTCGGAGAGGCCCGAGGCGGCCGCGTTCTCCTTCGCCCAGGCCACCATGCCCTTCGCCGCGTCCACATGGCACACCGACGCGCCGGCGGAGAGCGCGGCGACGGTCGCGCCGCCCGTATAGGCGAAGAGGTTCAGGACGCTCACGGCTTTTCCCGCGCCGCGTATTTTTGAGATGATATAGTCCCAGTTGACGGCCTGCTCGGGAAAAAGCCCCGTGTGCTTGAAGTTCATGGGCTTAATATTGAAGGTCAGCTCGCCGTAGCGGACCTGCCACGAAGGCGGCAGGCTCCCCTTGTCCCACTGGCCGCCGCCGGCGCTCGACCGCTCGTAGCGGGCAGAGCGGCTGTGCCACGCGGGATTGCGCCTCGGCGTGTCCCATACGGCCTGCGGGTCGGGCCGCACGAGGGTGTACTTCCCCCACCGCTCCAGCTTCTCGCCGCGGGAGCAGTCCAGCAGCTCAAAATCGGTCCATTTGTCGGCGACCCACATGACGGCAACTCCATTCACTGACATTTAATCATGGTATTATACCATCGAAATGCCCTGTAGTCAATCAAAACGCTTCTCCTTCCGCCCCCTATATCTTTTGACAAAGGCGCGCGCGCGCTATATAATGTCGTCAGAAAGAAAGACGAGGTGATCTCCTTTGAGCGAAGTACTGGATCTCTCCCTCGCGCCCGAGGGCGAAAAGAAGATCGAATGGGTAAAACGCCACATGCCGCTGCTCGACATCATCGAGCGCGAGTTTACAGAGACGAAGCCTCTCGCCGGCCTGAAGATCGCCCTGTCGGTGCACATGGAGGCCAAGACAGCGCGGCTCTGCCGCGCGCTCGCTGCGGGCGGCGCGGAGGTCCACGCGACCGGCTGTAATCCCCTCTCCACGCAGGACGACGTGGCCGCGGCGCTCGCCGCCGGCGGCATCGAGGTCAACGCCCGCCGCGGCGTCACGGAGGAGGAATACGAGGCGCATCTGGTGCGCACACTGGAGTGCGGGCCGGATATCATCATCGACGACGGCGGCGACCTGACCAACCTGATGCACGGGCGTCTCTGGCGGCTGCTGCCGAACGTCATCGGCGGCTGCGAGGAGACGACGACGGGCGTCAGGCGCGTCGGCGCGATGGCAAAGGCCGGCGAGCTCAAATACCCCGTCATCTCGGTGAACGACGCCGACTGCAAGCACCTCTTCGACAACCGCTACGGCACGGGCCAGAGCGTATGGGACGGCATAAACCGCACGACGAACCTCATCGTCGCGGGAAAAAGCGTCGTCGTCGCCGGCTACGGCTGGTGCGGGCGCGGCGTCGCCATGCGCGCGAGAGGCTTCGGGGCGAAGGTCATCGTCTGCGAGGTGGACCCCGTCCGCGCGCTCGAGGCGCTCATGGACGGCTACGAGGTCATGACGATGGACGAGGCCGCCCCGCTCGGCGATATCTTCGTGACCGTCACCGGCTGCTGCGGCGTCGTGACGGAACGCCACTTCCCGCTCATGAAGGACGGCGCCGTCGTCTGCAACGCTGGCCACTTCAACGTGGAGGTCGATGTCGACTGGCTGGAAAAGAACGCCGAGGCCGTCTTCCCCCAGCGTCAAAACATCGTCGGCTATACGCTTCAAAACGGCCGGACGGTGTCCGTGCTGGCCGAGGGGCGGCTCGTGAACCTCGCCTCCGGCGACGGGCACCCCGCCGAGATCATGGATATGAGCTTCGCCATCCAGGCGCTCTGCGTCGAATACCTGGCGCAGCGCGGCCATAAGCTCTCCCCCGCCCTCGTGCCGGTGCCGCGCGAGATCGACGAGCGCATCGCGCGCCTGAAGCTCGCCTCCGAGGGCGTGACCATCGACACGCTCACAAGAGACCAAAAGGACTACCTTTCCGGTTGGTGATCTTCTTTTTCTTTCAGGAAAAAGAAGGCAAAAAGAACTTTTATGCCGCTTCTGACATCGTACCCAACCGCGCCTGCCGCCCGGTAACGAGCGGGAAAGCGGAACGGGCCTGCCCCATAGGAGAATGAATCATGGAACTTGAAACTGTCACCGCCGCGGCGCGCGCCGCGGCCGGGGAGATTTTGGAAAAAGCGAAGCTCGCCCCCGGAGAAATCCTCATCGTCGGCTGCTCGACGAGCGAGGTCGTCGGCTTCGCGCCCGGGACCCACTCTGGACCGGAGCTCGGCAAAGCGCTGCTCGACGGCATCCTGCCCGCGTGCGAAAAGCGCGGCGTTTTCCTCGCCGCCCAGTGCTGCGAGCATTTAAACCGCGCCGTCATCCTCGAGCGGGCCGCCGCGGAGAAGTACGGCCTTGAGATCGTGAACGCCGTGCCGCAGCCGAAGGCCGGCGGCTCCTTCGCCACGGCGCTCTACGCCGCCTGCGCCGACCCCGTCGCCGTCGAGCATGTGAAGGCCCACGCGGGGCTCGATATCGGCGGCGTGCTCATCGGGATGCACTTAAAGGAGGTCGCCGTCCCCGTGCGGCTTCAAAACCGGCACATCGGCGAGGCGGTCGTCCTCGCCGCGCGCACGCGCCCGAAGTGCATCGGCGGCGAGCGCACGCATTATGACGAACGATTGAGGTAGCCTATGGAAAACCGCTTTAAAAACCTCCCGCGCGAGCCGGGCCGGAAGATACGTGTCATGATCGTTTTCGGCACGCGTCCGGAGGCCATCAAGATGTGCCCGCTCGTGCTGGAGCTGCGGCGGCGTCCGGCCTTTCAGGTGACGGTCTGCGTCACCGGGCAGCACCGCGAGATGCTCGCGCAGGTGCTCGACGCCTTCGGCGTGGAGCCGGATATTAACCTCGGCATCATGTCGGCCGGGCAGACGCTGACGGATGTGACCGTGCGCGTCCTCCGCCGCATAGCACCGGTGCTGGAGAACGTGGGACCCGACATCGTGCTCGTCCACGGAGACACGACGACGACGTTCGCCGCCTCGCTCGCGGCCTTCTATAAGCGCATACCGGTCGGCCATGTGGAGGCGGGCCTCCGCACCTACGATCTGCTCTCGCCTTACCCGGAGGAGTATAACCGCGAGGCTGTCTCCCTCATCTCCGGCTTCAACTTCGCGCCGACGGAGACGGCCAGAGATAACCTCATCCGCGAAGGGCACGACCCCGAGACCGTCTTCGTCACCGGCAACACGGTGATAGACGCCCTCCGGACAACGGTGAAGGAAGATTTTTCTCACCCCGAACTTACATGGGCCGCCGATTCCCGCCTCGTCATTCTCACGGCGCACCGCCGCGAGAACCTCGGCGAGCCGATGCGGCACATCTTCTCCGCCATCCGCCGTGTGGTCGATGAAACGCCGGACGTCAAGGTGCTCTACCCCATCCATTTAAACCCGCTCGTCCGCGAGGCGGCCGCCTCGATGCTCGACGGCTGCGACCGCATCCGCCTCATCGAGCCGCTCGACGTGCTCGATTTTCACAATCTGGTCGCCCGCTCCTACCTCGTCCTCACCGACAGCGGCGGCATCCAGGAGGAGGCCCCCTCGCTCGGCAAGCCGGTGCTCGTCCTGCGCGATACGACGGAGCGGCCCGAGGGCGTCGCCGCCGGGACGCTGCGCCTCGCCGGGACGGACCGGGAGTCGATTTACCGAGAATTCCGCCGCCTGCTCACCGACCCGGCGGCCTACGACGCCATGAGCGGCGCGAAAAACCCCTACGGCGACGGCAAGGCGTCCGTCCGTATCGCCGACATCCTCGAATTCGGGCATACGGAAGTGTAAATAAAGCGTGAATTATGCGCCCGCCCTGTTGCATCGCGCGAAAAGCGGTGCTACAATGGAGATAATTAAAAAATTTTAAGGAAACGCGCGGCGTTCCTTGTTAAAATGGAGGTATCGTTATGGCAAGCGAACTCGTATATGCAAGCTTTGAGGAGATGCACGAATTCATGCGCCGCGGCTTCATCGCCGTCGGCGTGCCCGAGGCCGACGCGAAGATATGCGCCGACGTCCTGATCGAATCGGACAAGCGCGGCATCGACTCGCACGGCGTGGGCCGCTTCAAGCCCATCTACATCGACCGCATCAAGGCCGGCATCCAGAACCCCGTGACGCAGTTTGAGGTCGTGAAGGAGACGCGCACCACGGCCGTCGTCGACGGACACGACGGCATGGGCCACGTCATCGGTACCCGATGCATGCGCATGGCGATAAACAAGGCCAAGGAGTGCGGCATGGGCATGGTCGTCGCCCGCAACTCCACGCACTACGGCATCGCGGGCTACTACCCCCTCATGGGCGCGAAGGAGAACATGATCTGCTTCTCCGGCACGAACGCCCGCCCCTCCATCGCGCCGACGTTCGGCGTGGAGAACATGCTCGGCACGAACCCGCTGACCATCGGTTTTCCCACGGATGAGGACTTCCCCTTCATGATCGACTGCGCGACCTCCATCACGCAGCGCGGCAAGATCGAGCACTACGCCCGCATCGGCAAGAAGATGCCCGAGGGCTGGGTCATCGACGCGAAAGGAAAGCCTGTCACCGATCCCGAAACGGCCCTCTCCGGCTTTCTCACGGGCGACTGCGCGCTGGCGCCGTTAGGCGGCATCGGTGAGGAGCTCGCGGGCTACAAGGGCTACGGCTACGCCACCGTCGTCGAGGTGCTGTCGGCAGCCCTGCAGGGCGGCAGCTTCCTGCACGCGCTCTCCGGCATCGGACAAAACGGCGAAAAGGTGCCGTATCACCTCGGCCACTTCTTCATCGCCATCGACATCTCCGCCTTCTGCGAGCCGGACGAGTTTAAAAAGACGGCCGGCGATATCCTGCGCGCGCTGCGCGCCTCCCGCAAGGCGGAAGGGTGCGAGCGCATCTACACCGCCGGCGAAAAGGAATACCTCGCCTACCTCGACCGCCGCGAGCACGGCATCCCCATCAACGCCGCCGTGAAGAAATCCCTCGAGGACGTGAGAAACGAGTACAAGGTCGATTACGTCTTCCCGTGGGAGAAATAAGACAGACTGATAAAATCCATGAGGCTGCTGCGACAAAAACGTTCGCAGCAGCCCCCTTTTTAGTAAAACTAATAGTAATTGGCTATTTCCCCGCGTTCTGCCGCCATCTCCAGTCGTCGCGGCACATGTCGTCGAGCCCGCGTAAGGCCCGCCAGTGCAGGAGTTTCGCCGCCTTCTCGGGTGAGGCGTAACACTCCGCGATATCTCCGGGCCGACGCCCGACGATCTGATACGGCACCGGCTTTCCCGCCGCGCGCTCATAGGCCGCGATGACCTCCAGCACGCTGTACGGTCTCCCGGTGCCGAGGTTTATCGCCTCGCATCCGGTGTGCGCCGCCGTATAATCCACGGCGGCGAGGTGCCCCTCCGCAAGGTCCATGATGTGGATATAATCGCGCACGCCCGTGCCGTCCTTCGTCGGCCAGTCGCCGCCGAACACATTGACCTGTGGCAGCTTCCCCGCCGCGACGAGCGAAACGTAGGGCATCAGATTATTCGGGATACCGTTTGGATTTTCCCCTATCAGCCCGCTCTCATGCGCGCCGGCGGGGTTAAAGTACCGCAGGAGCGCGACGGAGAGCGCCGGATCGGCCGCCGCGGCGTCGGACATGATCTGCTCAATCATGAACTTCGTCCAACCGTAGGGATTGGTGCAGCCGGTCGGCGCGTCCTCGGAGAGCGGCATGACGCCGCTTACGCCGTAGACCGTGGCGGACGAGCTGAACACGATCCGCTTCACGCCGCTGTCTCGCATCGTCTCCAAAAGCGTCAGCGTCGTATCCAGGTTGTTGCGGTAATAATCGAGCGGCTTCTCGCAAGACTCCCCCACCGCCTTGAAGCCGGCGCAGTGGATGACCGCCTCGATATCGTTTTCCCAGAAGACGCGCTCGAGCGCCGCGGCGTCGGCGACGTCGGCCTCATAGGTCGGGATGACCCCGCCCACGATCCGCTCCGCCCGCTTTATGTTCTCGGGGGAGCTGTTCGAGAAGTTGTCCACCAGGACGACGTCCCTGTCGGCCTCTTTGAGCGCGACGGCCGTGTGCAGGCCGATATAGCCCGCGCCTCCCGTGATGAGTATAGCCATTTTTTCTGACTCCTTTATACTATAATTGGGCTGATGCGCCATTCCTGCCCGCCGCGCCGCTCCGAGACGTTCGGGAACGCGAGCGAGAAGAGGTCCGTCGCACGGGCCTCGAGTTCAAAAATATGCTGCGAGCGCGCGTCCATCGTCTTCGCGTCCGCCGGCTTCGTCAGCACCGGCACGCTGCCCTTCCGGGCGATCTCCGCCAGTATCGCCGTGCCCTTGCCGTTCGCCGCGAGGACGCGCGCGTAGGGCGGTATCCCGTCCGCGTCGTCGGCGCGGATACCGAGGTACGCGCAGCAGAGCATCCGCCGCAGCCGCGAGAGCGCGTAGCGCTTCGTCTTGACGGCGACAAGAAAGCTCATGACGTCCGGCTCCGCTCGCGCGGCGCGCGCAAAGCGGCGGTCGAGCCCTTCCGTCGCGTCCGGCAGGGCGGCGAACTCCTCGTCCGTCATACATCGGAGCCGCGCGAGCATCGCCCCCTCCATCGCCTCGGCCGTGACCGGCGCGCGGCCGGCGTCGAGCTCGTCAGAGTAGAGGCGCATGGCCTCCGGCGGCACGAACGGGGAGATATCCGCGTCCGAGCGCAGCTTTTCGCGCAATGCGCTGCCGGAAAGGCCGTCCGGCGCGTCGTGAAGGTCTCCCTCCCGCCGGACGGATATCGGCTCCATGCGTGAACAGAGGGCCGGTATCGCGCGTAAATATTCGACGGCCAGCGTGTCGTTCGGGCTCGTGAAAACATCCCCGTCCGCGCCGAGGGCCGTCATCGCCGCGCCTCTCGCGGCGGCGTAGGAAACGCCGCGGGCGAGATTTTCGAGCGTGAGCGCTTTCCCCTCCTCCGACGCGGCGGCCGCGGCCGCCTTTTTGAGCCTCATGAGGTCGCCGCACTCGCTCCCGAAGGAGAGGTGCGTGCAGACGCCGAGCGCGTCGAGGAGAGCGACGCCGCCGAAGGCGAACTTTTCCGCCGACGAGAGCGCCCACGGCAGCGGCAGCTCCAAAACGAGGTCGGCCCCGCAGAGGACGGCGGCCTCCGCCCGGACGTGTTTCCGGAAAACGGCCGGGGAGCCGCGCTGGGTAAAGCTCCCGCTCATGACGCAGACGACGCCCGCGTCGGGCGAAAGATTCCGGCGCGTCTCGGCGATATGGCGCGCGTGTCCCGTGTGGAACGGGTTATATTCGCAGACGATACCGGCTGTTTTCACGGCAAAACTCCCGAAAAGATTGAAATGAGGGAATATTTTTAGAGGTTTTTTCCATTTTGTTATTGCCTTACCTCTCAAATAGTATTAAAATCTAATAAGCGGCATAAGTCAACTTTTTTTCGCGTCATTACGTATTTGAATAAAGAAAGGACCCTGATTTTTCATGAAGATACTCGTTATCAACGCAGGCAGCTCCTCCCTCAAGTACCAGCTCTTCGACATGGACACCGAGACCGTTATGGCCAAGGGCCTGTGCGAGCGCATCGGCATCGGCGGCCATCTGAAGCACACCCCGCTCATCGAAGGCAAGCCCGTCTTCGACGAGGACGTCTCCATGCCCACCCATTCCGAGGCGATCACCGCCGTCATCGACAAGCTGACGAGCGCCAAGTACGGCGTCGTGTCCAGCATGAAGGAGATCGACGCCGTCGGCCACCGCGTCGCCCACGGCGGAGACAAGTTCTCCCAGAGCGCGCTCATCACGCCCGACGTGCTCGCCGCCGTCAAGGACTGCATCCCCCTCGCTCCCCTTCACAACCCGGCGAACATCACCGGCATCAACGCCTGCCGCGAGGTCATGGGCGACGTTCCCATGGTCTGCGTGTTCGACACCGCCTTCCATCAGACGATGCCCGGCAAGGCTTTCATGTACGCCATCCCCTACGAGTACTATGAAAAGGACAAGGTCCGCCGCTACGGCTTCCACGGCACCTCCCACCGCTATGTCGCGGCCCGCGCCGCGGCCATGATGGGAAAGCCGCTCGAGGACTTGAAGCTGATCTCCTGCCACATGGGCAACGGCTCCTCCATCTGCGCCATCAAGGGCGGCAAGAGCGTGGACACCTCCATGGGCTTCACGCCGCTGGTCGGTCTGCCGATGGGCACGCGCTGCGGCGACCTCGACTCCGGCGTTTTGCAGTTCCTCATGAACAAGTACAACATCGATATCGACGAGATGCTGAACATCCTCAATAAGAAGTCCGGCGTTCTGGGCGTCTCCGGCGTCTCCAGCGACTTCCGCGACCTCGAGGACGCGGCGCACGACGGCAACCAGCGCGCTGAGCTGGCTCTCGATATGTTCTACTACTGGGTCGCCAAGGTCGTCGGCTCCTACGCCGCCGCCATGAACGGCGTGGACGGCATCATCTTCACCGCCGGCATCGGCGAGAACAGCGCCTCGACCCGCGCCGCCATCTGCGAGTACCTCGGCTACCTCGGCTGCGAGCTGGACGAGGAGGCCAACAAGGGCCGCGGCAAGGAAGCCTTCATCTGCAAGGAGGGCTCCAAGGTCGCCCTCATGGTCATCCCCACGAACGAGGAGCTCGTCATCGCGCGCGACACCCTCGCGCTCGTGAAGTAAGCATTGCTTTTTAACGGAGTGCCGCGAGTGAAGACCCGCGGCACTCTTTTTTCGCATTTCCCGCATTTTTATGTTGACAAACCATGCCCCCGCTGATATAGTATTAAAGCCGCTTTGAATGGGCTTCAAGTGAGTATATCTCCGCCCCCGACAGCGAGTCTCTATTTGTAAGAGGTGAAAAAGTTATGACACATGCGATCATCGAGACGGGCGGTAAGCAGTACCGCGTGGCCGAGGGCGACGTGATCTTCGTAGAGAAGCTCGCGGCCGAGGCCGACGAGGAGGTCAAATTCGACAAGGTCCTCGCCGTCATCTCCGACGAGGCGAGCCAGTTCGGCGCCCCCACCGTCGCCGGCGCCGCCGTTACCGGCAAGGTGCTGAAGAACGGCAAGAGCAAGAAGGTCATCGTTTACAAGATGCATCCGAAGAAGAACTACCGCAGGAAGCAGGGCCATCGTCAGCCCTACACGAAGGTGCAGATCGAAAAGATCGCCCTTTGAGCTTCCCTTTCATGACACTTTATCAGGAGGTGTAATACGACATGGCACATAAAAAAGGTATGGGCTCCACCAAGAACGGCCGCGACAGCGAGTCGAAGCGTCTTGGCGCCAAGCGGGCCGACGGACAGTTCGTCCTGGCCGGCAACATCCTCGTCCGTCAGCGCGGCACGAAGATCCATCCGGGCATCAACGTCGGCAAGGGCGGCGACGATACCCTCTTCGCCCTGAAGTCCGGCGTCGTCCGCTTCGAGCGTTACGGCAAGGACCGCAAGCGTGTCTCCGTTTACGAGGAGTTAGCGCAGTAAAAGAGCATAGGAAACCCCCGGGCATGGCGTTGACCATGTCCGGGGGTTTTGCGTGGTGATGAACACCCGTCCTCAAAAGCAGAAACCGCCACTCTGCCAAGTGACGGTTTCTTAGCGTAAGCTAAAACCACATATGGGCGGAGCCGCTTTTCGGCAACGCCTTTTCTATTACCATTATAGCGCCTTTTTGCATCTTGTCAAGCAGAAATCGTATAACCCGACTTCTCCGCCTGAATGTCAGCGAATAGGCGATGGTTTGCGGTATCAGCAGAACGACGGTGTATAAGTATTTGGGGATGGTAGAGGGGGTAAAGCGGCGGGAGTATAGGTTTGATACGCACCCAATAAACAGGAGATATTCATAGCTTTGAAGAAAAAAGTTTATAGGTTTTTCAGCTCTTTTTCATCGGTACTTTCATGGAGTTCATAGGTTTGCTGCCAATTACTGCCATCCCACAAACCCTTGCGCCCGCAGCCTTTCCGCCTCACATCACGCTTTTCCTCTGCAACGAGATCCTGTCTGATATCATCGCAATAAATTCAGAGTTCGTCGGTTTTCCCTTGATATTGCTGACGGTGTAGCCGAAAAACCGCTGGAGCGTCTCCACGTCTCCCCTGTCCCAGGCCACCTCGATGGCGTGGCGGATGGCTCGCTCGACGCGCGAGGAGGTCGTACCGAAGCGGCGGGCGACCTCGGGGTAGAGCTCCTTCGTCACCGCGTTGATGATCCCCGGCTGCTCGATGGCCAGCAGGATGGCCGCGCGGACATACTGATAGCCCTTGATATGCGCCGGGATGCCGATCTCGTGGATGATCTCCGTCACGCTCGACTCCAGGCTCGTCCGGGGCGTCTCGGCCAGCTCCTGCCGCACCGCGCCCGCGCGCCCGGAGAGCGCGAACCGCCGTATCCGCGAAAGGAGCAGCGATAAGTCGCACGGCTTCTGCATGAAGTACGCCGCGCCCAGCTCCGTCGCCGCCGCGAGCACGCGCTCGCCCGCGAAGCCCGACAGCACCACGACCGCCGGCCTGTCCGCCTCGGGCATCTGCGCGACGCGCTCCAAAAGCGCCAGCCCGTCGATCCCCGACAGGATCACGTCGGTGAGCAGCACGTCCGGCCGCAGCCGCAGCGCCATATCGGCCGCCTGCTCGCCGTCGCCCGTCGCGCCGACGACCTCAAAATCGCCCTCGTTTTCCAGCTCGTCGCAGAGGAGCTGACGAAAATCCTCATTCGGGTCCGCTACCAAAATCCTCGATCTCTTATCCATAGGTGATGCCTCCGTATCTGATTTGACCGAGGGACTCTTTCTCTCTGCGCCCTCTTTTCGCTCTCAATGTAACACAACCCTCCGGCATTTGCAACAGAAAAACGCTGATTTCTGGAAATATTCCGCGAAAACGATTATTTCCCGAAACCCTTGCGGCACAAGGCGTCAGTGTTCGACAAAATTCGACTTTCCACGTTGTTTTCCACACTGTTTTTACCAGCCACGCGCCCAATAAAATGGCGCTTGCAAAAAACCGTGCCCGCTGGTAGTATAGAGAAGGAGCGTGATCGAATGGATTTGAAAAAACTGCTTTTCGGCAAGCGCCGCCTTACCGCCGCGCCCGATAACGAAAAGATAAGTCTGGCCGCCAACCTGCGGAACTATACGATGACCATGACCGCGGAGGAGGAAAAGCTGCGCGCGGAGATGTGGCAGCAGCTTAAAAACGACGCGCAGACCATCGGCGTGCGCCTCCCCTGCTTCAAGGCCGATATCGGCTATCGCGCGGACGTCGGCTATTACTGCGTCACCGCCCACGCCGGCCGCGCGGAGCTGCGGCATTGCGAAAAGGACGCGCTCGATTTCCGCTGGGCGGTGCTCAAAAAGGCCGTGCTGGACGAGGTCACGCCCGACGACGGCGAGCCGGACGCCATGGCCTGGGCCACCGCCGAATTCATGGGCAGCGGCAAGCGCAAGCAGTGGCGCGAGGTCGGTCCGAATAAGAAACGCAACCGCCTCTGCGCCGCGTATGAAACGGCGCTCAAGCATCTGGCCCTCGTCTTTTCCGGCCAGAAAATCCGCGACCTCACGGAGGAGCTCACGCAAAAGATCAACGAAGAAACGCCCGGCCCCGACATGGTGTTCAGCGTCGAGCAGCTCAAATTCGTGGAAAAACCGGCCGAGAACGCCGCGGAACCCATACCATAAAATTATGTAAACCGCACCCGGACGCATCCTGCGTCCGGGTGCATCGCTCTTTACGCGGCGTTCGGGAGCGTCTCGCTCTCCTGAAGCATCCGCTCGAGGCTGACGCCGTAGCCGCGCGACGGCTCACGCACCAGAACGTGCGTCACGGCGCCGACGAGCTTGCCGTTCTGGACGATCGGCGAGCCGGACATGCCCTGCACGATGCCGCCGGCCGCGTCGAGCAGGCGCTGGTCGGTGATGCGGATCATCATTTCCCGCTCGCCGCCGGCGTATAGCCGCGTGATCTCCGCGGTATACTCCTCCATATCCCCGAGCGCGTCCGAGAGGATGACGGCGGGCCCCGTCTCGATCTCCGATTTTTCCGCCACCGGCAGCGCCTCACGCCCCTCGGTATCGAGCGTAGCCGTGCCGTAGATGCCGACCGGCGTGTTGCCGGTGATGACGCCCGTCGGCTCCGTGAAGTCGATCTCGCCCAAAAGCTGTCCCGGCTCGCCGGCCGCGCTTGCCGTGATGCCCGTCACGGTCGCCTTCGTCAAAACGCCGTCGCGCAGCGGCGCCGCCACGCCCGTGTCGGCGTCGCTCACCGGGTGGCCAAGCGCGCCGAACGCGCCGCTTTCGGGGTCGTAGTACGTCACCGTGCCGATGCCGGAGAGCGTGTCGCGCAGATAGACGCCGAGCGTGCCTCGCCCCTCCTCGTCCGTGCCGGGGACGACGGCGAGCTGCCGCTTCCCCTTGCCGCGCAGGACGGTCACGGTCGTCGCCTCTCCGCCGAGGTCCCGCAGGGCCTCCGCCGCCTCCGCCGCCGAGCCGATCTCCGCCGCGCCCACGCCGACGATCACGTCGCCCGGCTGGATGCCGGCCGTCTCCGCCGGAGAGCCGTCCCCGCGCACCTCAACGACCACCGCGCCCTGCATAGCCAGGCTGATGCCGACCACGTCTCCCATCGGGACGAGCTCGTCAGCAGCGGCCAGCGCCGTCCCGCCGACCGCCGATACGAGCAGAGCCGCGCTCACGGCTCTTTTGAAAAAATTTTCCATGCTCCGCCTCCTTCAAACAGTTTCGCGGCCATTAAGCCGCCCTGACAGTATGTCCGAAAAGCGGATGAAACGCACGGCAAATTATTTCCCCTTATCTCCGTTTTCTGCCGAAGCCGGACAAGGCGGCGGCGGAAAACGCAAAATGCCGGAAATCTCCGTTCCCGGCAAATTTTGGCATGAAAGCATCGGCCCGTTCATATGGATGATAAAAAGCACATGAACGGAGGCTTCATTATGGCAACTCTCCCCACTCTGCGCCCCGGCGACGCTTCTCCCTTTGTCGAGCTGATGCAGCTCGCCCTGTCGCGCGCCGGCTACGACCCGGGCGCGATCGACGGCGTTTTCGGCCGGAGGACGCGCGCGGCGCTCCTGTCGTTCCAGCGCGCCTTCGGCCTTGCGCCCGACGGCGTCGCGGGACCGCTCACCTGGCGGGCGCTCACGCCTTACCTGACGGGCTTCGTCACGCACACGCTAAAAGGCGGCGACACGTTTTACCGCCTCGCCGAACGCTACGGTGCGACGGCGTCGGCCGTCGCGGCCGCCAATCCCGCCCTCACGCCGCAAAATCTGCCCGTCGGCGAAAAAATCACGATCCCGCTGGGCTTTCGCGTCGTCCCGGAAAATGTCGCCTTCACGCCGACGGCGCTGTCTCTCTGCTGCGAGGGGCTCGCGGCCCGCTATCCCTTCCTCTCGCTCACGACGGCCGGACGGAGCGTCCTCGGACGGCCGCTCTACGCGCTCTCCTTCGGAAAAGGACAACGCGAGGTCTTCTATAACGGCGCGCACCACGCAAACGAGTGGATCACCGCGCTCCTGCTCGTATCGTTCCTCGAATCGCTCTGCGAAGCGTATATCGCGGGCGGGACGATCGTCGGCGAGAACGCGGAAACGCTTTTTGACGCCTGTACGCTTTATCTGATGCCCATGGTGAACCCCGACGGCGTCGCGCTCGTGACGGGCGAGCTCGCCTCCGGGGACGCTTACCGCCGCGCCGTCGCCATCTCGGCCGATTACCCGGCGGTACCCTTCCCGCGCGGCTGGAAGGCCAACCTCGCCGGCACCGATCCCAACCTCCAGTACCCCGCCGGCTGGGAGGAAGCGCGGCGTCTGAAATTCGCCGCCGGGTGGGTCTCGCCCGCGCCGCGCGATTATGTGGGCCCGTCTCCGCTCTCCGCGCCGGAGAGCCGCGCCGTCTTTGACCTCACGCGCGCGCACGATTTCGCTCTCACGATCTCGTATCACACGCAGGGCGGCGTCATCTACTGGCGCTACGGCGACCGGACGCCGGAGGAGTCGCTGCCGCTCGCGCGGGAGTTTGCGCGCCTCTCCGGCTACGAGGTCGCGGAGGTGCCGTATGAGTCCGGCTTCGCCGGGTATAAGGACTGGTTCATCGACGCGTACGGCCGCCCCGGCTTCACCATCGAGGCCGGGCAGGGACTTAATCCCCTGCCGCTCTCGGATTTTCCCGCGATATACCGGGAAAACGAGGGCATCCTGGTACAGGGGATGCGTGGTATTGACAAAAATATGATTTAGTATATAATATTAAAAGTTTGTATAATATTATGTATGGAGATGAAACCCAATGAGTGAAACCTGCACGCACGACTGCTCTACCTGCGGCGCCGCCTGCGCGAGCCGCGAGGGCGGAGCGCCTGCCGCCGCGCCCGAGAAGGACGCCGGCAATCAGCAGAGCCGAGTAAAGAAAGTCATCGGCGTCGTATCCGGCAAGGGCGGCGTCGGTAAGTCCCTTGTGACTTCGATGCTGGCCGTGACCTCCGCGCGCCGCGGCCACAAAACGGCGATCATGGACGCCGATATCACCGGCCCGTCTATCCCGAAGGCCTTCGGCCTCCACAGCCAGGCCGCCGCGACCGAGCAGGGCCTTCTGCCCGTCGTCAGCAAGACCGGCATCGAGACGATGTCCATTAACCTCCTCCTCCAGAACGAGACCGACCCCGTTGTCTGGCGCGGTCCCATCGTCGCCGGCGTACTCCGTCAGTTCTGGAACGACGTCGTCTGGGGCGACGTGGACTATATGTTCGTCGACATGCCCCCCGGAACGGGCGACGTGCCGCTGACCGTCTTCCAGTCCCTGCCCGTCGACGGTATCGTCATCGTCGCGACCCCGCAGGAGCTCGTGCGCATGATTGTCGAAAAGGCCGTCAACATGGCGCACATGATGAACGTGCCAATCGTAGGCATCGTGGAAAACATGAGCTGGCTCGAGTGCCCCGACTGCGGCAAGAAGATCTCCCTCTTCGGCGAGAGCTTTATCGACGGCGTCGCCAAGGCGCACAAGATCCGCAACATCTCCCGCCTGCCGATCGACCCGAAGCTCGCCGCCGCCTGCGACGAGGGCACGATCGAGCTGTACGACGGTAACTGGCTCGACAACATGATGGATGCCATCGAGAAGATACCCGACGTCAAAAAGGCCGAGTGACCGCTTCGCGGCAAAGCGTAAAAAGCTAAAAAGAGCATTGCAGAGTATTCGTTCTGCAACGCTCTTTTTCTACCTCTTCTTCGTCAGCAGATACCCGAATACGCCGCCGCAGACGCCGCCGATGATGTGCGTGAGCTGCGAGACGTTGTCCTTCGTAAAGAGCCCGTCCACGACCTCGCGGCCGATATAGAGGATAAACACGAGGATCATCGTGAGCGGTATCGACCCCTTTTTGAAGCCGGTGAACGACGAGAGGACGATCATCATGAAGACGACGCCCGACGCGCCCAAAAGCGCCGTATGGGGGAAGAAAATGAACTGCACAAGGCCCGATATGAGCGCCGTGGCCGCCACCGCCTCTAAAAGCGGCCCCGAGCCGTACCGCTCCTCAAGCTGCGGGCCCAGCACCAGAAAGAGCAGCATGTTGCCTATGTAATGGCTCCAGCCGGAGTGGCCGAGCACATGCAGGAAAAAGCGCGGATAGGTCAGCGGGTCGGTGAGGGATGAACGATAAACGGAAAACAGCTTCGCCGTCGTGACGCCGTCCGTTATAAGCCCGAGGATGAGCGCGGCGAGCGAGACCGCCGCGAAGGTCAGCACCACGGGCGAATTATAGGTGATCTTTTTCAAAGCGGCACCCTCCTTTCCGCCCTCATGCCTGGAACAGCCCGCGCATATTGCGCTTGTACGCCTCGACGCCGGGCTGGTCGAAGGCATTGAGGCCGCTCATGACGCACGAAACGGCGCAGGCCAGCTCGAAAAACGCGACTATCTCGCCGAAGGTCTCCGCCGAGCGCTCGGGTATCGTCACGCTCACGCACGGCACGTTCCCGTCGAGATGGGCCTTTTTCGTTCCCTCGAAGGCTGCGGCGTTCAGCTCGTCGAACGTCCTGCCGCCCGCGAAGCCGACTTCCTCCCCCTCCGGGACGAGCAAATTTCCCCGCCCTTTTTCTGTGCGGAGGAAGGTCTCGAAGAAGAGCCTCTCTCCCTCCTGCACATATTGTCCGATCGAGTGCAGGTCGGTCGAATAGACGACGGACGCCGGGAAGAGCCCGCGCCCCTCCTTCCCGCCGCTCTCGCCGAAGAGCTGCTTGAGCCATTCGCCGAAGGAGCGCATCGCCGGCTCCATGAGCGCGAAGAGCTCGATTTTCTTCCCCGCCTCATAATGCGCGTTCCGGATGGCGGCGTAGCGCACGGCGTCCTCAAAGCCGCGCTGAAGGACCTCCTCCGCGCCGCGCAGCGCGGCTCGGATATCGATCCCGGCGGCGGCCATGGGGAGCAGGCCGACGGGCGTTAAGACGGAATAGCGCCCGCCGGTATCGCCCGGCACCTCGAAGGTCTCCCAGCCCCGCTCGTCGGCCATGCGCCGCAAAAGGCCCGTTTTCAGGTCGGTCGTGGCGATGATGCGCTCGTTCGCGCCCTTTTCGCCGTATTTTTTCTCCAGCGCGTCCCGCAGGACGCGAAAGGCCGCCGACGGCTCCGGCGTCGTGCCGGATTTGGAGATCACGTTCACGAAGAAATCGCGCCCCTCCAGCATCGTCAAAAGCTCCGCAAGCCCGTCGCCGGAAAACGACGTGCCGGTGAAATACAGGTCCGGCGTGTCCTTCGGCAGCGCGTTATAGTCTGGCGAGCGGATGAAGTCCAGCGCCGCCTTCGAGCCGAGGTACGAGCCGCCTATCCCAACGACGACGAGCGCCGAGGCGTTTTCTCTTATGCGCATAGCCGCGCGCTCGATATCGTCGAGCGCCGGCGTGAAGCGCTCGGGCGCCAAGAGCCATCCGCGCATCTCCGCGCCGAGGCAGTCGCCGCGCAAGAAGGCGTTATACGCCGCGCGCGCCTTTTTTTCGTCCGGGCAGACGCCCAGGCCCTGATGCTCCAGCTTTATCATGGCGTTTTTCTCCTTTTTTTCGCGGGGGGGCTGTATCCCGCCGCGTCTTTTCCGGCCGCACGAGGCACTTCGGCCCGAAGCCGATCAGGTCCTCCCGGCCGGTCTGGCGGAGCGCCTCCGTGACGAGGCGTCGGTTCTCCGGTTTTTTCCACTGCAAAAGCGCCCGCTGCATGGCCTTTTCGTGCGCGCTGCGGGGAACATACACGCTCTTCATGGTACGCGGGTCGAGGCCGGTGTAGTACATGCAGGTCGAGAGCGTCCCCGGCGTGGGGTAAAAATCCTGCACCTGCTCCGGCATGGGGCCTCTTTCGTGCAGATATTCCGCGAGCGCCACGGCGTCGGAAAGCGTCGAGCCGGGATGCGAGGAGATGAGATACGGCACGACGAACTGGCGCTTGTCGTATTTTTTGTTGAGACGGGCGTACTTATCCAGAAACCGCTCGTACACCTCGTTGTGCGGCTTGCCCATCCTGTCGAGCACGGCGTCGATGCAGTGCTCCGGCGCGACCTTGAGCTGGCCGGAAACGTGGTATTTCACCAACTCCGCGAAAAAATCGCCCTTTTTATCTTCCAGCATATAATCGAAGCGCACGCCGGAGCGGACGAACACCTTCTTGACGCCGGGCAGCGCCCGCAGCCGCCGCAGGAGCGCGAGGTATTCCGAATGGTCCGCGTCGAGGTTTTTGCAGGGCGTCGGCGTCAGGCAGTTTTTCCCGGCGCAGAGGCCGCTTTTGAGCTGTTTACGGCAGGACGGATGGCGGAAATTGGCCGTCGGCCCGCCCACGTCGTGGATATAGCCCTTGAAGTCCGGGTCCTTCGTCATTTTTTCGGCCTCGCGCACGACGGAGTCGGAGGAGCGCGAGGTGATCATACGCCCCTGGTGGAAGGCCAGCGCGCAGAAGTTGCACGCCCCGAAGCAGCCGCGGTTGTGTATGATGGAAAAGCGCACCTCTTCGATGGCCGGCACGCCGCCCATCGAAGCGTAGACGGGATGCCACATCCGCATATACGGCAGCTCGGACACGCGGTCGAATTCCTTGCGGGAAAGCGGCATGGCCGGCGGGTTCACGATCAGATACCGTCCTCCGCAACCCTGAATGACGGCCCGGCCTCGCACGGGGTCGTGCTCGTCGTACTCCGTCATGTTCGCCCTCGCGTAGGCCTCCTTGTCGGAGACCACCTCCTCGAACGAGGGGACGGTCACAGAGGGAAAGACGCACTCGTCGGGGCTGTGCCCGATAAACGCCGTCCCGCGGATATCCTTCATCTCCGTGATCGGCTCGCCGGAGGCGAGCCTTCCCGCTATCTCCCGGGTCGCCGTTTCGCCCATGCCGTAGATGAGCATGTCCGCCTTGGCGTCGAAGAGGACGCTGCGGCGAACCTTGTCGTCCCAGTAATCGTAATGCGCGTATCTCCGCAAAGACGCCTCCAGCCCGCCGATGACGACGGGCAGGCCGGGGAACGCCTCCCGCGCGCGCGAGGCGTAGACGATGACCGCCCTGTCCGGGCGCAGGCCCGCCTTTTTGCCGGGGGAATAAAAGTCCTCGCTCCGTTTCTTTTTCGCCGCCGTGTAGTGCGCGACCATCGAATCGAGGTTCCCGGCGCTTATGAGCACGGCGTACCGCGGCCGCCCCATGGCGAGGAAAGCCGAGGCGTCGTGCCAGCCCGGCTGCGCGAGCACGGCGACGCGAAGCCCGTCCGCCTCCAAGACCCGCGCGATGACCGCCGGGCCGAAGCTCGGATGATCGACGTAGGCGTCGCCGGTGACGACAAGGAAATCGTACCCGTCCCAGCCGCGCCTTTCCATATCCTCCCGCGAGATCGGGAGAAAACCGCCGCTCATACTCTAATATCCTTTTCGAGCACGCCGTCCCCCTCAAAGCCGAACTCCCCGAAATACTCGGCGGCGAAAGCGTCGGCGGGAACGAGCTTCAGGCTCTCTCTCCCCATCGTGCGATAGACCGAAACGGCGTGGCCGAGCATCTGCACCGACAGGCGCAGCCCCCGCCACTCCGGCCGCATGAAATACCAGTCGATCCATCCGGCGCCGGCGTCGCGTTCCTTCTCCTCGTCCAGCTCGATGAGGCCGATCTTCTGCTCCCGATAGATCGCCCAGACGACGGCGTTCTCGTCCTCCTCTACGCGCCGGCACGCCGTATCGAAGCCGCCGGGCCGGACGAGCGCGTAGAGGTCGCGGTCGTTTCCCGGCGACATCGGCGCAAAGCGCAGGCCGGTGGCGTCGAAATCCACGTCCTTTTTCCACCAGACCTCTTTCCAGAACCTCGTGTTTTCCGGCGAGAGATGCGAGGCGTCGCCCATGGAGAGGACGCGTATCTCCCCCGTTTTCCCCTCGACCTCCAGCTCCGTCACCGCCGTGTTGTCGCAGTGGCGGATGGTCGCTATCTGCGAGGAGGGAATGTGCATGACCGCCGCGAGCATGGCCCGTATGGCCGCCCCGTGCGACACGACGGCGATGCTCCCTCCGTCGTGCGCGGCGGCAAATTCCCGCACTGCCGCGAGCATCCGCGCCTGCGTGCGCTTTAAGGGCTCGCCGCCTTCGATCGACCACTTTTCGGGATCGTTATTAAAATACAGAAGCTGCTGCGGCTGGAACGCCGTCGCATCGCCCCACGGCCTGTCCTCCCAGGCGCCGAGGCACACCTCGCGCAGGCGTTCCGTCGCGACCACCGGCAGCCCGGCCCGGCGCGCGACGGCCTCCGCCGTCTTCACCGCCCTCCGAAGGTCGCTCGAATAGACGGCGTCGAGCTTTACGCCCCGAAAGCGGGCGGAAAGCTCCGTAAGCTGTCTCTCCCCACGCACCGTGAGCGCGCTGTTATACCAGCCGTGCATCCGGCGGTAGAGATTGCCCTCCGCCTCGGCGTGTCTGATAAGGTACACTCTCGTCATAATCCGTATTCGCCTTTCCTGTCCCGTTTGTCTTTTGCGTATATTATATAGCAAAACGGCGTCTTTGACAACAAAGGGAAACGCGAAAAAGCAGTTGACAAATGCCCGGCCGTATGATAATATTTTTAAGCGTTTGAGATGAGATTCGGAGCGTTTTGTTTGGAGAGATACCGAAGCGGTCATAACGGAACGGTCTTGAAAACCGTCGGCTCCTCACGGGGCTCGTGGGTTCGAATCCCACTCTCTCCGCCATATTTTTTCGGCTGTTTGCGGAAGTACCCAAGAGGCCGAAGGGGCTCCCCTGCTAAGGGAGTAGGCCGTCTATAAGCGGCGCGAGGGTTCAAATCCCTCCTTCCGCGCCAGAAAAACCCCGTCGACAGGCGGGGTTTTTTCCATACTCTCTGCCCCGCCGTGGGCCAATGCGGAGGGCCTGCCTTTATGAAATTCACGCTGCACGACCTCATACTGGAACTCGACGCGGAGAAGACGCGGCGGTTTTACGCGGAGACGGACGCGTCGGACGAATGCGACTGCGCCGGCTGCCGCAATTACCGGCTCGCGGTTCCGCGTTTCCCGGCGGAGGTCGCGGACATCTTCCGAAGGCTGGGGATAGACGTCGGCAAACCGGCCGAGATCATCCCGTGGAGCGCGGAGGAGGGCGGCCGCGCCATGCACTACGGCGGCTTTTACCACCTCTGCGGGCGGCTCATCCGCGGCGGACATTATACGGTGACGGACGGCTTTTCCGTCAGCTTCACGGAGGACGTTTCCCTCCCCGAAACGGGCCTCCCCTCGCCCGCCTTGCAGATGGAGATCGACTTTCACGGCGTGCCGTGGCTGCTCGACGAGGAAAACCCCTATTGAGACGCGGCCTTAAAAGCGCGCCGCGTCTTTTTTTTGCGCAAATAGTTGACATCTGTTATCTCTCATGCTATCATCAGCATAACAAATGTTATCTCAAAGCGGAGGGATGCTCTTATGAACAGAAGCCCCTTATCCGACGGAGAATGGAAGCTGATGAACCTGCTGTGGGACGAAAGCCCCCGGACGATCGGCGATTTAGTGGCCGCCCTCCGGGACGACACCGGCTGGACGAAGGCGACGGTGAACATCATGCTCTCGCGTCTTTCTGACAAGGGCGCGGTACGCATCGACACGGCGGGCCGCCTGAAGCGCTTTTACCCCCTGCTCGGGCGCGAGGAAGCCGTCCGGCAGGAGGCGAAAAGCACGCTCTCGAAGATAAAAACGGGCGGCATAGGGCTGCTCCTCTCCACTATGGCCGGCGAGTGCCGCATGAGCGACGGGGAGATCGACGAGCTCTACCGCATTTTAAAGGAAGGACGCCGCAGCCATGAATGAACTCCTCTGGATACTCTCCTCGTGCGTGCTGATACTGGCGGTCTGCCTGCTGCGGGCCGTCTTTGGGAAAAGCCTGCGGCCGGGGCTGCGGTATGCGCTCTGGGCGCTGGTGCTGGCGCGGCTTCTCTTTCCCGGGACGCTTTTTTCCAGCCCCGTGAGCGTGCAGCGCTATGCCGAACGCACGGAGGTCGTGCAGAACGTGACGGTGCTGCGTTCCGTCGATACCATCGAATACACGCAAAACGGCACGGTGGAGGGCTTTGAGCGCGGCGCGCTGATGCCCGACCGCCCCGTGACCGTCGCGCGCGACGTCGCGCCGGAGCGCTTCGAGCGGATGCAGGCGACTCTCCGCGCGCAAAGCGTGCTGGAGATCATCTGGCTTGCCGGCGCCATGGTGACGGCGGTCGTTTTCCTCATATCCAATCTGCGTCTGCACGCGCTTTTCCGCAGGCGGCGCAGGCCTCTCACGACAGACGCGCCCGTGCGCGTCTACGCCGTGGACGAGCTCCCCTCCTCCTGCCTTTTCGGAAACGCGGTCTACGTGGACGCGGCGACGGCGGCGGACGAAACGAAGCTGCGGCACGTGCTGGCGCACGAGCTCGCTCACCGGCGGCACGGAGACGCTGTATGGTCGCTTTTGCGCTCTCTTGCGCTCGTCCTCCACTGGTATAACCCGCTCGTGTGGCTCGCGGCGTATCTCTCGCGGCAGGATTCCGAGCTCTTCGCCGACGCCGGCGCGCTCAAGCGCCTCGGAGACGGCGAACGGGAGAGCTACGGCGCGACGCTCATATCCCTCTCCACCGGCCGCGAAAGGCCCGTCTCCCTCTTAAACGCCGCCACGACGATGACGAACGGCAAACGCTCCTTAAAGGAGCGCGTGACCATGATCGCGCGCCGGAAGCGCACGACGGCGGCCGTGGTCGTCGCCGTCGCGCTCATCGCGGCGGTCGTCGTCGGCTGCACCTTCTCCGGGACGACGGACGAGCCGACGGAGCCGACGGACCGCCAAAGCGCGACGCCCGAGCCCTCGGAAACGCCTCCCGAGGAGACCGTGGACAGTCCTTATGTCCCCTTCGACGATATCATGGGCTTTTCCGGCTATTGGTATGACGAGGAGACGGCGCCGGGGCACCATACCCGCCGCTATCACGCCGAAAAGCCCGACGGCGGCTATTTCCTGCTGGCCGAGAGCTTCGGCTTCGGTGATGCCGGCGACTTCGTCCTCGATATCGACGGCGATGGATTAAGCGAACTCGTCTGCAACTGCGTCTACGGCGGCGACGGGCACGAGACGGTCAACGTCTACCGCAGCATGCGGGACGGCCTCATCTGGCGCGGGTATTTCGACCCCTACGCTCTCGACCTCGACGACTGGGTTAACTGGGGCGTCAACTCCTACGCCTCCCGCTACGACCCTCAAAAAGAGGTCTTTGTCCTCACCTACGCAACGGAAGGCGGCGGCGAAAAGAGCATCAGCTTCTCCGACTACGACACACCCGCCCTCATCTGGGAGGAGTTCGCCGACCCCCGCGGCGGCGGCTACAGCTTTACGGGCACGGTCTTCACCTATAACGGCGTCGAATACGATATCCGCGACGAGGCCCCCGCCGCGAACGCGATCATCGGCGCGACGCCCGTCGGGCAATATATCGTCGTGGAGGGGCACGTGAACCCCCAGGTCGGCGTTTACTGCATCTTTGACACGGCGCTTGAGCGATTCACGAACACGCTCGCCGGCACGAATCTCATCTGGCGCGGCGGCGATATCACCACCGCCGTCTACAGCCTCGGAGACGATATTTACAACTACGACGGCCTGCTGCTGGCGCATATGACCACCCAGGGGGCGGAATATATAAGCGGCCTCGCCTTCTCCGACCAGGGGCAAAGCCTGATCGCAACGATTTCAGCCCCCGCGACGGGAGAGGACCGCACGGTGACGGTCGCCGTTCCCGCCCCGTTTGAAGATCACGTCATCGTGACGCGAACGGCCCGCGCCGGCGGGCGGGAGTACCTTTTGGAGGCCGTCGGCAAAAAGGGCGAAAACGGCCTCTGGGGCGTCCGCGAGGTAAGGGTCGTGGACGACGCGGGCGGCATCGTCCAGACCATCACCGCAAAGGACGCCATCGAGCAGGACGGCGTCTCCGGCTCCGTGGATGTCGGCTACACCGAGGCCCCCTCCCCGGGCGAGGCTCTCTCCGTTCTGGACGTGAACTTCGACGGGCACGACGACCTTGACCTCTTCGGCTGGCTGCCAAACAACACCGCCCCGCACTATTACTGGATATGGGACGAACAGGCAGGTCAGTTCCGCTACGCTTTCACATTGCAGGGCGTCACGCTCCTCCCCGAGGCGAAGGAGCTTCGCGCCGAGTACCGGGACGGCGCGGCGCATTACTATTACGACTATTACACGATCGCCGCCGACGGCACGCTCACGCTGACCGCCCGCGAGGATATCGCCAACGACCGGCAGACGATCGCTATCGGCGCTTCGGAGCTCGAGACGCCGTAACGAGCTTTCACGGCCGGGAACATCGCGGCGATATCGTAAAGGAGGAACCCCCATGCTGGACTGCATTTCCGTAGAGAACATGCGCGAGAGCGACCGGAAAACGATCGAAACGAAAACGCCCGGCCGCACCCTCATGTACCGCGCCGCTATGGGCGTCTGCCTCGCGCACGACTGGCGCGGGAAAACCGCCGTCGTCGTCGGCTCCGGCAACAACGGCGGCGACGGCTGGGCGCTCGCCTGCATCCTGCGCGAAAAGGGGCACGCCTGCGCCGTTTTTACCGTGAGCGACCATCTCTCCGCCGACGGCGCGTATTTTGCGGAGAGGGCGAAAAGCCTCGGCGTCCCCCCCTTCCCCTTCTCCCCCGGGGCTTTAAACGGCTGCGATACCGTCGTCGACTGTCTGCTCGGCACCGGCTTCCACGGCCCCGTGAAAGAATCTTACGCCGCCGCCATCGAGGCGGTGAACGCCTCCGGCGCTTTTGTCGTGAGCGTCGATATAAACAGCGGCCTTAACGGCGACACGGGCGAGGGGGAACCCGCCGTGCGCTCCGATCTGACCGTGACGATCGGCTTTCTCAAAAACGGCCTCGTGACGCCCTCGGCCGCGCGGTATATCGGGCGGCTCGTCGTCGCCGATATCGGCATCATCCTCGACCGGGAGGAACGGAAGGTCCTTTTCCCGGAGGAATGGCGGCCGGAATATGAGGGCCTCGCCGGATACCTGCCAGCCCCGCCGTATCTCGCGCGGGAAGTCATGGATGTAAAGGGCTGCGAATAATCTCCCCTTTCTCCGTCTTTTTCTGGACAAGCTTCCGATAATGTGGTATTTTTAACTTACCAAAAAACAATGATGAAAGGGAGTATCACCATGTCAGAATGGCTGTCCGCCATACCCGCTCTCGCTACGAACGTCGTAGGCAAGATCATCCTGGCGATCATCGTCTTCTTTATCGGCCGGGCGATCATCAAGCTCATCCTCCGTCTGCTGAAAAACGGCAAGCTTCTGAGCAAAACCGAATCGACGGTGAAGGGCTTCGCTTTAAGCGCGGTGAAGATCGGGCTGTATATCGTGCTCGTGATCGCCATCGTCGGCATACTCGGCGTCCCGACCGCCTCGCTCATCACCGTGCTCGCCTCCGCCGGCGTCGCCGTCGGTCTGGCGCTGCAGGGGGCGCTCGGCAATCTGGCCGGCGGCATCATGCTGATGATCTTCCGCCCCTTCAAGGACGGCGATTACATCAACGCGGCCGGCGTCGAGGGCAATGTGCAGGAGATCACCCTGTTCTACACCGTCCTGCTCACGCTGGACAACAGGCGCATCACCGTGCCGAACGGCTCGCTCATGAACGCCAACGTCACAAACTTCTCCTCCGAGCCGCTGCGCCGCGTCGACCTCGCCTTCTCCTGCGCGAAGAGCGAGGAGCCCGCGAAGATCCAGGATATCATCCTCTACGCCCTGAACGCCAACGAAAAGGTCCTCAAGGACCCCGCGCCGTTCGCCCGCATCTCCGGCGGCACGAACGAGGCGATGGAGTTCACCGCGCGCGCGTGGGTCAAAAACGAGGACTACTGGGACGTCTACTTCGACCTCACCCAGACGATCACCGAGGAATTCGGACGCCTCGGCGTCAAGGCCCCGTCCGTCCGCATCGTGGCCGACAAGTAATTCTTTTTCTTGCAAGAAAAAGAATCAAAAAGAACTCCATACCGCTTCGGAGCCTCTGCTAATACCGCAGCCTCGCGCCCGGTAACGCACAGGGAAAAAGACCACGTCCAGCGTCAAAAGTCTGCCGCAAAGCATTTGCTTTGCGGCAGACTTTTCGATCATCCCCGCAGGGGATATCATAACCGCGCCTATAGGGCGCGATTTTACCCGGCGGCAGCCGGATTTCACCCCGCACAGCGGGCGTTTCACTGCATTTGCGGCGCGCCTTTTCTCTTGCTTTGACCTTTCGCGCGGGCTATAATGGAGCAAACGAAACGAAAGGACGTGCCCCATGCTCACCCCCGCCTTTTTTGACCGCGACTGCCTCGAAGCCGCGCCGGAGCTCATCGGGAAAATCCTCGTCATGCGCGCGCCCGACGGCACGGAGAGGCGCCTTCGCATTACGGAGACGGAAGCATACCGCGGCGAGACCGACACCGCCTGCCACGCGCACGTCGGCAAAACAAAGCGCAACGAGGTCCTGTACATGGCCCCCGGGACGCTCTACGTCTACCTCTGCTACGGCGTCCACTGGCTTTTAAACGTCATCACGGAAAAGGAGGGCGTGCCGCAGGGCGTGCTCATAAGGGCCTGCGCGGGGGCCGCGGGGCCGGGCAGGCTCACGAAGGCGCTCGGCGTAACCGGCGCGCTCAACCGCACGATGCTCGGCGCGGGCCCTCTCTCCATCGAGGACGACGGCTGCCGCCCTGAAATCGTCCGCCTCCCGCGCGTGGGGATCGGCTACGCATCATTGGAGGATCAGGCGAGACTCTGGCGCTTCGCCGACGCAAAAAATCACAGATAAAACAGGACAGGCCGAAAAGCCTGTCCTGTTTCTTTATGTCGTTCGGTTTATTTAAGACGTTTCTGCTCCTCGAAGTGCTCGCGGACAAGCTTGACGACCACCGGACTCAGCGTCAGGATGGCGATCAGGTTCGGGATGGCCATGAAGCCGTTCAGCGCGTCGGCGAGGTTCCATGCATCGTTGAGGGAGAGAGTGGCGCCGACGATAGCAAACAGGATGAAGACGATCTTGTAGCCGATGCTGGCCTTGGTGCCGAAGAGGTACTCGAAGCAGCGGGTGCCGTAGAGGCTCCAGCTCAGGATCGTGGACAGGGCAAACAAAGCCAGGCACACCGCGAGGATTATGGAGCCGAAGCCGCCGCCGAGGATGGAGCTCAGCGATGCGGAGACGATGGCGGCGCCGCCGCTGGTGCCCCACTCGAAAGAGACGTTGCCCGAGCAGAAGCTGCACAGAACGACCAGAGAGGTCAGCGTGCAGATCACGATGGTGTCCATGAAAACCTCAAAGATACCGAACATGCCCTGCTTGACCGGGTTGGACTCGCTGGAGGCGGCGTGTGCCATGGGCGCGGAGCCGAGGCCGGCCTCGTTGGAGAAGCAGCCGCGGGCAATACCCTTGGTGATGGAGGTGGAGATCGTGATGCCGAAGGCGCCGCCCAGCGCGGCCTCGGCGTTGAAGGCTCCCTTAAAGATCATGCCGAACACATGGCCGATCTGTCCGATGTTGGCAAAGATGACAATCAGAGAGGCAATGATGTAGACCAGCGCCATGACGGGGACGATCTTCTCGGTGACGGCGCCGATGCGCTTGATGCCGCCGAAGAGCACCAGGGCGACGATGACCGCCACAACGATGCCGACGATCAGATTACACAGGGTGAAGTCGTTGCCGAGGAAGTGGATCATGGTGCCCTGCACGTTGCCGCCGAGGGCGTTGATGGCGGAGCCGATGCTCTCGCCGATGGACTGAACCTGCGTGGCGTTGCCGATGCCGAAGGCCGCGAGCGCGCCGAAGATGCAGAACAGCACGCTCAGCCAACCGAAGCCCTGGCCGAGGCCGTTTTTGATGTAGTACATCGGGCCGCCGACCCAGTCGCCCTTGTCGTTGCGCTCGCGGTATTTGACCGCCAGAGTGACCTCGGCGAACTTGGTGCACATGCCGAACAGGGCGGATATCCACATCCAGAAGACCGCGCCCGGTCCGCCGATGACGATGGCGCCGGTGACGCCGGCGATGTTGCCGGTGCCGACCGTGGCCGCCAGAGCGGTGGTCAGGGCCTGGAGCGGCGTGACCTCGCCCTTGCCGGCCTTCTGCTTCTTGAACACCTTGCCGACGGTGTTCTTCATCGCATAGCCGAATTTGCGGAACTGCAGGAAATGCGTGCTGATGCTGAGAATGATGCCGACGCCGACGAGCAGACAGAGCACGACGGCGCCCCAAGCGATATCGTCCAGCTTGGTGATAAATTCGCTGACTGTCACTGATATTCCTCCTCTTTTTGATAAAAAAACGGCCCCGCGGGATACCCCGTCGAAGCCGAACGAATACGCCGCGCGCACAGTCCTCGCAGTGACGCGCGTTGTATGTTCCGTCCTTTTGCCTGAGAGATTAGCGTCGCCGCCTTGCCCCTTCGGCACCCACGTCCGTGAGCTTCTCCGGAAAGCCATCCGTCCGCGGTAGACCGTATGGCGCGGTTTTCTGCGGATTTCCACTGGCCGTTATGAAATTAGTCTTATAATACCCTATAAATGGTACTATTGCAAGCCTTTTTTTCCTTTTATGTTCAAAATCACGATCGCCCCCAAAACGAGCAGGATACCGGCGATCTTGGCGGCGGTGAACGGCTCCCGGAAAACGACGGCCCCGATGACGGCGGCCACCACCGGCTCGATCGTGGCGACGATGGCGGCGCGGCCCGCCTCCACCCGCTCCAGGCCCTTCGTGTAGAGGATATACGGCAGCACGCAGCAGAGGGTGCCCAGCCCCAGCGCGCCGAGGACGGCCTCCCCCCTCATGGCGGCAAGCGACATGCCCGTAAAGCGCGAAAACGGCGCGACGCCGATAAAGGCGAACACGAACGTATAGAGCGTGATCGTCTCGGAGCTGTACTTCCGGAGCGCGAGCTTCCCGAAAATGCTGTAAAGCGCGTAGCCGAGGCCGCTGCCGACGCCGTAAAGGACGGCGGCCAGCGGGAGCTTCTCGCCTCCGCCGAGCACGCCCGTCACCAGCATACAGCCGAGGAAGGTAATGACGAGCGCCGCCACCTTCCGCGAGGTGATTTTCTCCCTGAACACGACCGCCGAAAGGAGCATGACGAAGACGGGCGACGTGTACAGCAGCACCGCCGCCACCGCGACGGAGGACATCTCGATCGCCGTGAAATAGCAGAAATTAAAGGCGGCCAGGCTCAAAATGCCCGTGCCGATAAAAAGCGGGATATCCCGCAGTCGTATGCGGAACGCTCCCCTGTCCCGGCAGAGCAAATACACCGCAAAGACGGCGGCCGCCACAAAGACGCGGAGCGTCACCGCCTGCATGGGCGTGAAGCCCGCGCCCGTCAGCATCCTGAAAAAAACGCTGATGCAGCCCCAGAGCGCCCCGGCGGCTAAAATCAGCCCATACGATTTCCTCATACCCCTTCTTCTTCCCTCATAAAAGGAGAATACCGGAAGAAAGCCTCCCGATATTCTCCCCCAGCGTTTTAAAAAGTTATGTAAACCTGTTAATCGAGCTCCGTATCGATATCCGGCGTGACCGGAGAAGCCGTATTCACCGCGCTGCGGAAGCTCGCGCGGGAGCCGTGGACCTCCCTGTACGCCTCGGAGATGGCGTCCTCGGTGCGCCGGAGGGCGTCGTCCGCGTATTCGTTCGCCACGCGGCGCAGCTCCGCCGCCTTCGTCTCCGCCTCGGAAATAAGGCTGTTGGCCTTTTCCTTCGCCGCGCGGACGATCTCCTGCTCGTCGACAAGGCGGCGCGCGGTGTCCTCCGCCGTCTGGCGGATGCTGTCGGCCTCGCGCTTGGCGTTGGAAATGAACTCCGTTCGGGCGGCCACAAGACGCTGCGCCTCGGCCAGCTCGGTCGGGAGCTCTCCCTTTATCTCATCGAGCAGGTCGAGCACCTTGTCGCGCTCCACGACGCATTTGTCCGCGCCGAGCGGGATCCCCCATGCCTCGCTCACCATCGAGTAGAGCATGTCCAGAAGCTCAGTTACGTTGTTTCCCATAAAGCGGCTTACCCCCTGTTTTTGATCTTTTGTTCTATATCGTCGATGATCTCCCACGGTACGAACTTACCGAGGTCCGCGCCGTATTTGGCCATTTCCTTGACGACCGACGAGCTGAGATAGGTGTAGGCGTCGCCCGCGGCGAGGAACATCGTCTCGATCTTCGGCTCGATCTTGCTGTTCGTCATCGCCATCTGGAATTCCGATTCAAAATCGGAGACGGCGCGCAGGCCCCGGATGATGACGTCCGCGTTTTTCTCCTTCGCGTATTCGACGAGCAGCTTTTCCGAATGCTCGACCTCCACGTTCGGGAAACGGCAGGCGGCGCGCCGGATAAAATCCATCCGCTCCTCCAGCGTAAAAAGGGATCGCTTGGAGGAATTGACCATCACGCAGACGTACACCCTGTCGAAGATGCGCGAGGCCCGGCGTATGATATTGAGATGGCCCAGTGTGATCGGATCGAAGCTCCCCGGGTAGACGGCGACCTTCACCAACGGGATGATTTCGTTCATACGACATTCCTCACGAAAAGCGTGATCTTGATCTTCCCGTAGCGGTATTCCCGATATTTCGCATACGGGGCGGCCGGTTCAGGCAGCGCCTTGTCGGTCTGACTTTCGCAAACTATTATACCATTATCTTTCAGTATGTCAAACTTAAATATTGCTTCGAGCGCCCTTTCAAGGAGGTCGGACCCATACGGCGGATCGAGAAAAACGAGGTCGAAGCGCCGTCCCCGCTTCAGCAGATCGATCGCGTCGGCGCGCACGACCTGCGCGCCGGTTTTTACGCCCGCCCGCTCCAGATTTTCCTGTACGAGCCGGACATGCTCCGGCGAGAAGTCCGCGAAAAGGACGCTCTTCGCCCCCCGCGAGAGCGCCTCGATACCGAGCTGGCCCGTGCCCGCGAAGAGGTCGAGCGCCTCCCGCCCCTCGATATCGAACTGGATGATGTTGAAGATCGACTCCTTTACCTTGTCCGTCGTCGGGCGGACGGCATTGTCCGCCGGCTCGCGGAGCTTTCTCCCTTTGTACTGCCCGGATATGACTCTCACGGTTCTTTTTCACCACTTTCCGGTTTATTTTCGCTGTGAAAACGCTCATATACCGCTCTTGCGGCGTTCTTCGGCACCACTTTCTCCAGATCGGCCAGCTCCGCCGCCTCGATCCCCCTGACGCTGCCGAACGTCTTTAAAAGCGCGGCCGCGCGCGTCTTCCCCACGCCGGGGATGCCGGTGAGCCGGGAGGAAAAGCTCTTCTTCTCCCGCTTTTTCCGGTGAAACTCGATGGCGAAGCGGTGCGTCTCCTCCTGGATCGTGCCGATGAAGGCGAAGGCGGGCGGATAGGCGGCGATGCCGATCTCCTCCCCCTCCGGCGTCACGAGGGCCCGCGTCCTGTGGCGGTCGTCCTTGACCATGCCGAAGACCGGCAGGGAAAGGCCGTTTTCCCGAAGGGCGCTCACCGCCGCGCGGGCGTGCTCCTCGCCGCCGTCGATGAGCATCAGGTCCGGGAGCGGAGAGAATTTCTCGTCGCCGGCAACAAACCGCGCCGCCCGGCGCGAGACGGTCTCGCGCATACTGGCGTAGTCGTCCTGCCCCTCGACGGTCTTGATGATAAACTTCCGGTAGGCGCTTTTGAGCGGCCTGCCCTTGCGGAAAACCACCATGGAGGCGACGTTCTCCGCGCCGCCGGTGTTGGAAACGTCGAACGCCTCGATCCTGTCCGGGGGATCGGGCAGCGAAAGGGCGTTTTGGAGCCACTGGGCCGTTTTGGAGCGCCGCTCCTCCGCGCTCGTCGCCCGCTCCGTCTCCTCGCGCGCATTGTCCTGCGCGGCGGACGACCAGCGCTTTTTCTCCCCGCGCTGCGGGACATAGACGTTCACACGCCGCTCCGAGGCTTCGGAAAAGAGGCGCTCGATGTCGGCGCTGTCCGGCAGGTCATACGGCAGCAGGATGCGCTGCGGCGCGCGCCGCCCGTCGGCGTAATAGAGGCGCAGGAGCTGCGAAAGCGCCTCCGCGTCGTCCTCGAGCGGGGATTCGACGAGCTCCCAGTCCTTCGCCAGCAGCCGTCCGGCCACGTAATGCAGCACGGCAAAGCAGCTTTTGGCCTCGCCCCTGTAAAAGCCGACGGCGTCGGTGTCGATCCCCTCGCCCGTCAGCACCATCTGCCGCTCGCGCAGGGAGCTGACGGCCCTGATCCTGTCGCGCAGCAGGGCGGCCCGCTCGAACTGGAGCTCGTCCGATGCCCGCTCCATCTCCTCGCGCATGGCGCCGATGAGGCCGCCCGTCTTCCCCTGGAGGATCATGACGGCCCGCTCGACGGCCTCCAGATATTCCTCGTGCGAGGCGGTCTCGAGGCAATACCCGGCGCAGCCGCCGATATGGTATTCGAGGCACGGCCTCGCTTTGCCGATATCGCGCGGAAAGACGCGGGAACATGTCGGCAGCAGCAGCGCCTTCGATATCTCGGTGATGAGCAGGCGCGAGACGCTCCGCCCGCCGTAGGGGCCGAAATACGCCGCGCCGTCGTCTTTGCGCTCCGCCGCGATGGAAAAGCGCGGATACGCCTCCCTGCGGTCGAGCCGGATGAAGGGGTAGCCCTTGTCGTCCTTCAGGAGGATATTGTACTTCGGCATATGGTGCTTTATAAGCTGATTTTCCAGCACCAGCGCCTCGAATTCGGAGGCGGCGATGATGACCTCGAAATCCGCCACATGCGAGACCATGGCCTCCGTTTTCAAGTTATGCGCGCCGTGGAAATAGCTGGACACGCGGTTTTTCAGCTTCTTCGCCTTGCCGACGTAGATGACCTCGCCCCGCTCGTCCGACATGATGTACACGCCGGGCTTCAGCGGCAGTCTGGCCGCCTTGTCCCTCAATGTTTCGATGCTCATAAATCATTCCCGATACGCCAAAGGGCCTGTTTCGGAGAAACAGGCCCTTTTTGCTCTTCTAACAGCCTCGCAGAGCTTTAACCCGCGAATTCGGAAGAAATGAGGTCGCAGAGCGCGTCGGCCGCCTTCTGCTCTTCCGCGCCGTCGGCGATGATCTTGACGGTCTCGCCGCTGATGACACCGAGGGAAAGAACGCCGAGCAGGCTCTTCGCGTTCACCCTGCGCTCCTCCTTCTCGATCCAGATGTTGCACTTGAACTCATTGGCCTTCTGGGTAAAAAAGGTTGCCGGACGCGCGCGCAGTCCTACCTGATTCAGGACCGTGACATCCTTGACATACATGCCAGAACCCTCCTTCTATTGATAGCGCTGCCGGGGCAGCTTGTTCCTTTGATTTGGCTGTTATGATTGTATCAGAGTTTTTCCGAACCGTCAATGTAAAATGTGCATAACGTAAGCGAGCTCCTCTGAAACTTTCTTCGTCAGGATTGACAGCCCGCCGCGGTAAAGAGTATAATAACTGCGCGGCAGTTATTATACTTGATTTCAGTCGTTTTGCTCCCGTCCTGCGGACGGAACCGCAAAACATGACAAATTATACCATATCGCCTTCGGCGCTATGGTATAATAACTGCGCGGCAGTTATTATATCTGATGGCCGTTTTGCTCCCGCCTCGCGGCGGAACCGCAAAACACGGCCATATACCATGCCCTACGGTCATGGTATAATGATTGCGCTGCAATCATTATACTGGATTTTAGCCGCAGCGTGAGGACACGCCGCATGGCACATTATACCATGCCCTGCGGTCATGGTATAATGATTGCGCTGCAATCATTATACTGGATTTTAGCCGCGGCGTGAGGACACGCCGCATGGCACATTATACCATGCCCTGCGGTCATGGTATAATAACCGCGCGGCAGTTATTATTTTGGATTTGAGCCGAGGCGCAGGGTTGTGCCTTATGGCATTGTATACCACATAGGGAGTTGATAGTCATGACGCAGGAAGACAGGCGGGAGATTCGGGAACTGCTTCAGGAACAGACCGCAGACTTTGATACAAAGCTCGAAAAGCAGGCAGCGGCCTTTGACCAAAAGCTCGAAGGGCAGGCTGTATCCTTCGATAAAAAACTCGAAGAACAGGCCGAACACTTCGACAAAAAGCTCGAAGAGCAGGCCGAACGCTTCGATAAAAAGCTCGAAGAACAGGCCGAACGCTTCGACAAAAAACTCGAAGAACAGGACGAACGCTTCGATAAAAAGCTCGAAGAGCAGGCCGAACGCTTCGACAAAAAGCTCGAAGAGCAGGCCGAACGCTTCGACAAAAAGCTCGAAGAGCAGGCCGAACGCTTCGATAAAAAACTCGAAGAGCAGGGACACAGCTTTACCAACCAGTTGAACGTCCTCTTTGAAAGCAAGATCATGCCGCAGTTCCAGCTTCTGGCCGAGGGACAGCAGATGCTTATGGATACGCTGGCCCCGAAAAGCCGGGTAGAGGCCCTCGAAGAAGAAGTCGATCTCATGAAAACGGTGATCCGGTCTCATTCCAGGGATATCGAAGAACTAAAAAAGGCCATATAATCCGGGCCCCCCGACGCCAAGCGGCGCCGGGGGCTTTTCCGTTTATTACCGGTTGCCCCGTCCGCGCCCTCATGATATGATGACTGCGGAGGGATCGCCATGCTTTTTCTGAAACGATTATTCGAGCGGCTCGGACGCATGTCCGCGCCGGCGTATTACATAACGGCGGGCTCGTTTATCCTCGCCTCCTGCTACCTTGCCTCGGCGCTCGGCGTTCTCCTCGCGCAGGGGTCCTTCACGGCGAAAACATGCGAATACTATCTGCTGGCCCGCTATCTCTACACCGCTCCGCAGAGCTTCCTGCTTGTCGCCGTCCTCGCCGCCGCCGTCATCGAAGACTGGAAAGCTCGTTCATGAATTCCTCGCGCGTGTACAGGGTGTTGACGACCTCCAAAAGCGCGTTGGCGGTGAGCTTTTCCGGCAGCCCGAGCCTCCTTAAAAGGGCTGTCCGCTTTTCCGCGCTGCCGTTCCCGCCGGAAAGCCCGACGGCGTACAGGTCGGCCTTCGTGAGGTCGCCCCACTTTTCCCGCTCCGCCTCTCCGACAAAGGTGGCCCCGCTGCGCCGCAGCGCCTCCACGATCACCTCGCGGCTCATCCCCTCGACGCCGAGCGTCCCCTCCTTCGAGGGGACTTTTTTTCTTTTTTCCCGGCCGCGGATCACGGGGATATACGCGTGCTTCACGTCGGCGTCCTTCAGCGCGCCCTTCAGATGGCCGCGGATGAGGAAGCCCGCCCCGTCGCTGTCCGTCAGGATGACGACGCCGCGCTTTTCCGATAAGCGCCGTATGAGCGCGAGCTTTTCCTTATCCGAAAAGATGCCGAAGCCGCGCGTCTCCACGATCTGCGCGTCGACCGCCTGGCTCACGGTGTTTTTGTCGTATCTCCCCTCCACCACGACGACCTCTCGTATGCGCGGCTTCATGCGGCGCTCTCCCCGGCGAGGCGCAGGAGCAGATCGGTCAGACATTCCTTCCCTTCGCCGCCGCTGTTAAGGCGCAGGGCCGTTTCCGAGGCGAGGGATACTGCCCGTGTACACCAGCCGCGCGAGAGCCGCCTCGCCGCACTCATCGTCCTTTTCGCCTGAAAATCGTATTTGACCCCCGCCAGCTCCATGAACGCCTCCGTGCCCATACCCTCGTCAAGGCAGACTCGCGCGGCCAAAAGCTGCCGCAGCTTCATCGACACGGAGTAGAGAATCTTATGCGGCGGCTCGTTCATGCCAAGAAGGTCCGAGAGAACCGCCGCCGCCTCGTCGAACCGCCTGTCCGCCAGCGCGTCCGTCATGCGGTAGACGACGGCGTCGAGCACCGGCGTCACCACGGCGTCGATATCCTCGCGCGTGATCCGCTCTCCCTTCGCATAGGCGGCCGTTTTCTCGATCTCGGTCACGAGCTGCGTCATGAGTCCGCCGGAGATAAAGGCCAGGTATTCCGCCGTGTCGCGGTCGATGGTTTTCCCCAGCACGCGGAAGCGTTTCCCGATCCAGAGGATGAGGTCCGCCTTTTCCTGCAAACCGAATTCCACGACCGTCAGCTTTTTCCCGACGGCGGCGTTGGCCTTCACGCGCCTGTCGAGCTTAAATTCCGCCGTATCATACACGAAGACGAGACAGACATAGTCCGGCAGATCGGTTAAAAGCGCCAGCAGCTCTTCCCGCGCCTCCTCGGAGAGCCGGGAGAAGTCGTAGTCGTGCACCTCGACAAGCGTCCGCTCAGCGAAGACCGGCAGCGCGTCCACCGCCTCGGAGAGCGTATCGAGCGTCAGCCCCCGCCCCTCGAAGCGGCGGTGGTTAAATTCCTCCATCCCCTCGGGAACGAGCTTTTTTCGCAGCTCGGAGAGGCTGTGCTCCAGCAGGTATCTCTCCTCGCCGCAAAAGACGTAGGCCCGCTCTATATTGTCGTCGGCGAGGGCTTTGCGAAACGCCCTGTAGCCGTCGCCGCTTCGTTTTTTTTCAGCCATGGTTCCCTCCCGCGCGGACCGTGACGTTGCCGGACAGATCGGTCCTGTATACCGTCGCGCCGGCGTTTTCCAGTCTTATGAGTGTTTCTTCCGCCGGATGGCCGTAGGTGTTCCAGCCAACGGAGATGATCGCCGTCTCCGGCTTCACTTTCGCCAGCAGTTCCTCCGACGTCGAGTATTTCGAGCCGTGGTGTCCCACGACGAGCGTCTCGATATCCGGCAGATCATAGCGGTTCACGAGCCGCCGCTCCAGCGTGGAGGGCATGTCCCCCGTCACCAGCACGTCGTAGTCGCCCGACGTGCAGACGATCGTGAGGCCGCGCTCGTTCTCGCTCTCGTCCCCGACGGGCGGGTAGAGCTCGAGCACCGCCCTTCCGAGCCGGACAGTCATCCGATCCTCTACGTATATTATATCCGTCCCGCGGCTTTTGGCAAGAGCGGCGAGCTCCCCGGCGCACTCGAGGTCGGAGAGGGCCGCGTCCGGCGCGAGCAGCACGCCCGTTTCCATCGCAGCGAGCAGGTCGTCCGCCCCGTTCGTATGGTCGGCGTGGTAATGCGTCAGCACAACGGCGTCTATCTCCCTGCGCCCAAGGCTCCGCAGATAAGAAACGGCGACCTTTCCCGCGTCGTACCCGGAGGCGCTGCCGCAGTCGATGACCGCCGCGGCGTCTCCGCTCGTCACGGCGATGCACTGTCCCTGCCCCACGTCGAGGACCGTCACCGTCAGGTCGGACGCGACCGAGGTGCCGAACGTCACCAGCGCCACGAGCGAGAGCGTCAGCACACAGCAGCATACGGCCGGCAGAAGCCGTATGCCGCGCCGCCGGAAAAGGAACAGGAGCAGCAGCACGAAAAACGCGTAAACGAGCCAGAAAACGGCCAGATCGTTCACCGTGTAAAGCGCGGCAAAGCGCAGCGACGAGAGCGAGCGCAGGACCGCTGTCGTATACCGCGCGGGCAGCGCGGCTATAAAGGCGAGCGCCGCGCCGCCCGGCGTCCATACAAGCCCCAGGAGCACCGCCGCGAAACCGAGGAGAAACGCCAGCGATACGGGAAACGTGACGAGCAGCCCCGCTATGGGCGACACGAGCGACGTGTATCCGAGGCGCACGGCCACGATCGGGACCGTGAAGGCCGACGCGCCGAGCGTCGTGCTCAAATTGGCGATCACGAAGTAGAGCAGCCGCTTCGGCAGGGCGCGCATCCTTTTTTCCCTGCCCTCGAGCAGCGAGCGCCCGAAAGAAAAGAGCGGCTCGGCAAAGAGGACGATGCCTCCCGTCGCCGCGAACGTGAGCTGGAAGCCGAGGTTCGCCGCGGCGTAGGGGTTTAAAAGCAGCAGGAGCAGCATCGCCGCGGAAAGCGACGTGATCGAATCTCCCTCCCGCCCGAAAAACGGCGCGGCCATCAGAAACGCCTGCATGACACACGCCCGCACGACGGAAGCAGAAAAGCCCGTCATCGCCGCGAACAGGAATAAAAGCGGCGCGGTAATGAGCGCCACTCTCTTTCTCCGCCCGAAGAGCATCTGCACGACCGAGACGATATACGCGAGGTGCATCCCCGAGACGACGACGATGTGCCGCATCCCGGTCACGTTCAGCGCGTCGAGCAGCCCGGCGTCCCTGTAGAGCTCCGTATGATCGCCCAGCAGGAGCGCCGAGAGAAAGGCCCGCGTACGCCCGGAAAAAAGCTCGCACAGCTTATCGTGCAGCGCCCGCGCGGCGTACTGCGGCGCGTAAAGAAGGCGCGAGCCGCTCCCCGTCACCTCATACCCGTCCGCGTAGAGGAAGAGAAAACAGCCCGAAGACAGGAGCGCGTCGTTCTCATCGCCGTAGAGCGTGTCGCTTGCGCGCCCCCTCCCCTGCACGGTGAACGTGTCGCCCGGTCGTATCTCCGGCTCATTGTCAAAATAGACGCGCCCGCCGACGGGCAGTTTTCCCGTGAGGATGCGCGCGTCGACCCGGTATCCCCTCTCCGTCTCCTGCGGGAAGCCGCGCGCCGCGCAGGTAAAGACCCCCTCGGCGCCGCTCATCGCCCGCGCCGGCGCGAGGAAAAGCGCCTCCGCGCCGAAAAACGCGAGCATCCCGAGCGCCGCGCCGAAGGCGATGAGCCTCAGCCGCAGCCCCACGCGTCCGTGCACAACCAGGCAGGCGACGCCGGCGACGGCAAGGCCGCAGGCGATCAGAAGAGATACAAGCCCGGTCAGAAGATACACCGCCAGCGCCGCCGCGATCGAAAAGGCGAAGGCGAAGACGGCCAGTCTCCTGACGCCGCGTTCGGTTTTCATCGGCTTTTCCGTCATCTCTTACCTCAACAAAAACCCCGCCCGTTTCCGGACAGCCGTGCCGAAAAAAGGCGGGTTGGGATAATTTCATGTAAATTACAGGCTTTCCTTGATAGCCTTTAAAAGGTCGTCGAACTCCTCGAAGGCGGGGATGTCGGGATAGTCGGCCTTGATCTTCTCCGTGCTCTTGAAGAGGAAGCCGGCCTTGCTCGCCTGGATCATGGCGAGGTCGTTGAAGCTGTCTCCGCTGGCGATCGTCTCAAAGCCGATGGATTGCAGCGCCTTCACCGTGGCGAGCTTGGACTTCTCCACGCGCATTTTGTAGCCCACGATCTCGCCGTCGGGCGCGACCTCGAGCGTGTTGCAGAAGATGGTCGGCCAGTCGAGCTTTTTCATCAGCGGCGACGCGAACTGCTCGAACGTGTCGCTGAGGATGAGCACCTGCGTGAGCGTGCGCAGCTCGTCGAGAAAAGCCTTCGCCCCCGGGAGCGGGTCGATGCCCGCGATGACGGCCTGTATCTCCTTAAGGCCGAGCTTATGCTCCTTGAGGATGGCGAGGCGATAGCGCATGAGCTTGTCGTAATCCGGCTCGTCTCGCGTGGTCCTCCGCAGCTCGGGGATGCCGCTGGCCTCGGCGAAAGCGATCCATATCTCGGGGACGAGCACGCCCTCCATATCCAGACAGACGATATTCATAGATGTCTCCACTCTCTTTTTTACAGTTTTCTTCATTGTAGCACAGCTGCGTGATGATTTCAATAAAAATACGCGCGCGGCCTCCTCACGCAAAAAACTCATCCGTCCCGCAGGATAAATGAGCTGTAGCAGCTTTTATTTCACCATCCTTGTTTTCTCTCGGCCTATCCTTTATGATACAGAAAAACTAAAATTTTCTTGTTTATGCAACCAACCATAGAAAAAAGAAAGAAGATTGGTGAAGGGCCCTATCACATATCACGGGGAGGTGAACAAATGGAGGACAGCAAAATCATTGATCTCTATTGGGCGCGTTCCGAGCAGGCGATCACGGAAACCGCTGCAAAATACGGAAACTATTGTTATACCATTGCGTACAACATTTTATCGAATCCCGAGGATACCGAGGAGGCTGTAAACGATACATACATTGGGGCCTGGAACAGTATGCCGCCGCACCGTCCTTCCATTTTGAGAACATTCCTCGGAAAAATCACACGACGCATATCCCTGAAAAAGTGTCGTGATAACAGCAGGAATAAGCGCGGCAGCGGCGAAGTTGCCCTTGCCCTGGATGAATTGGACGAGTGCATCCCATCCAACGCAAACGTAGAGGATGAGATTTTGGCAAAGGAGCTCGCTGAAATCCTGAATCGTTTTGTCGCCGGCCTGCCAACTACGGAGCGACGGGTCTTTCTTTGCCGGTATTGGTATTTGGATTCCATCGAGACGATCAGTCAAGAGTTCAATTTCAGCAGCAGCAAGGTGAAGTCCATGCTTTACAGGACAAGACAAAAGCTGTTTTTCCGTTTAAGACAGGAGGGGGTTGAATGAAAGCCTATGATATTCTGACGGCCTTTGAAACGATCGACGACGCTTATGTTATAGATGCAAAGGAGAAAAACATGAACAACGCTATGACTGCTCCCCGGAAAACGGGTCAGCGCGTAAAACGTACCATGCTGCTTATTGCTGCGATTGTGGTAGCCCTCGCGCTGTGCGGGTTTGCCGCATACGAATTTGGCCTGTTCGACCCGTGGCTTCAGAAACCATCCGCTGATCCACCCGCCGCTGTTCAGAGCGCCATTGAGGGAGAGCTTAAAAAGGAATACACGATTACTGTTCGCGTTGATGAAATCATCGTCGACAATGACGAAACGGCACGTATGATCGAAATGTATCAGGGAAGTGAGCTCGCCAAGAGCCGCGGATGGACAGACGAGTACCTTGCCGAACATTTCCTGGCGGTAAGAGCAAAATACTATGTCGAATACGATCACACCAAGACGTTTTTAGATGACGGAAATATAGATCAGTATTTCTATCTGGTTGAGAATGTTGAAAGCGGTTTGTGGACAGTCATTGACAACTCCACCCCCGGCCAGCCAAACTCTGATCCAAACTAAAAGAACCGCCTTCGCCTGAGAGGCGGGAAACCACTCTGAAACCCTCAAAAGGTTGGTAGCGACAGCGCGCCGTTGTGAGCGCGTTTACAAGCGAACAGGCGAGCCGAGCGTGACCTTTTGCGGAGAGGAGGAGCGACGGAGTGAATGAGAGACGGCGTTTGCTTTGAAAAAGAAAACGCCGTCGCGAACGATACGAAGTCCGCGACGACGTGGTCCGAGTGACAAGACTTGAACTTGCGGCCTCTTGACCCCCAGTCAAGCGCGCTACCAGCTGCGCCACACCCGGATACGCACTTACGTGCTCGATTATGATACCACACCCGAAAGGCATTTGCAACACTTTTTTCAGAAAATTCGGCGCAAAAAAAGTCCAGAGCATTTTTTGCTCTGGACTTTCCAACCCTCGTTCGATTTTCGCGCCCGCAGGCGCGAATAAATTCCGATCCATCTTTACAGCCCGCAAGTGTGCGCCCCTACGGCGTGCGCGCAGCGGGCTGCAAGCTTTCTCGTGTGAAGCATCTATACCTTCGCCACCTGTCTGGCCGCGACCTCATGCAGGAAAGCCCTGTAGTCCTCCTGCGCCTGTCTCGCCTTTTCGCGCGCGCTTTTCATCTCGCCGTTGAGGTGTCCCTCCTCCACGGCGACGGCCGTAGCCAGCGCGAGATCGAGGCTGGCGTCCATCATGGTCATGGCGAGCCTGTTCTCCCGCGCGCGCTCGGCCTCCCGCCGCTCGGATCTGCTTCGGCTGCGTTTGGCGCTCCGTCTCTCCATGGCGGCGACCGCCTCGATGACGGCGACGAGGATGAGCGCCGCGCCGGAAATAAGCTCCGCCGTCAAAGCTCCTCATCCTCCCCGCGCTTTTGCAGGGCTGTCTCGTCTATCTTCCCCTCCGTGACGATATAGGCCACGAGGCTTACGGCGGAGACGACAGCCCCCGCCACGGCGGTCACGACGCTCTCGTCCACACCGAGCGCCATCACGACGCCGGCGACGATCCCGGCCACAGCCGTAATGAATTTCCTGCTCGTAAATTTTTTCATGCCTTACCTCCCGCCTGTCTGTATGCCATGACGACGTATTCCTCGCGCGTCATCGGCGCGCGGTAGCGCATCCCCTCGCCGTCGCCGCGGATGACGCCGCTGTTTTCGGCCCACGCCCGCGCCTCGGCCGACCACGGGGCTGGCGCCTCAAGGGCCCTCTCCCTTTCATATCGCTTCATAAATCCGACGAATTCCTCGTAGGTCACGCGATCCTCTCCTTTGTAAGCCGGGCGTCCGTAGCCCAGTATTTTCTTATAGCTCATGTCATAGCTTTTTTCAGCCACGGCGCCGCCGTTCGGGACGAGCGTGTGCCCGCCCGACGTGTTGCCTTCAATGGTATAAACGCGCCCATCTTCGACGCACGTGACGATGCCGACGTGCTGGGGCAGGCCGTTCGTGCCGAAATAGACGATATCGCCCGCCTCCGGCAAAAAGCCCTCCCGCTCGTGCCAGCGCCCGAGCTTCTTGAAGGCCGCGATGCCGAGCGTGCAGGAAGCGAACCTCGGTACGATATCGCCCGCGCCGCTTTTCCACGCGCACCACGAGACGAACATGGCGCACCACGCGCCGGGGTTTAGCCCGTACCACGCGCCGTACTTCGTGTAATTCGCGCTGCCGGTGTTTTTCGTCTTGTCCTCCAGAAACGCGTCGGACGCCTTTTCGAGGTACCCGACCTCGCCTCTGGCCGCCGCGATCATGCTTTCAGCCGTCATCCCACTCTCTCCAGTTCTTCCCACGTCATCCGGGCCGCATCCGACCAGCGGATATAGAGCGCCTCCAGCTCCTGCCATGTAACGTAGCGGAAGACATACTCGATGCCGAGATGGCAGGGTATGATATCCTCGATGACGGCGCGCATCCCCGAGAAGCCGACCGGCACGCCGCGCGTCCCCGGGAAGGAAACCACGACCGTCTGCGGCACATCGCTCTCCGCCGCCGCGGCGCGTATGCCGCACCCGGAGATCGCCGCGTTGACGCCGGCGAGCGTGAACGACGCGTCGTTCACCGTCAAAAGCGCGATGATCGCCGCCCTTCTGGCCTCCGCGTCTGACCCTGCCGGTGAGAGGGGGAAGAGGCTTTCCAGCATGGTAAGCCCCTCCCCCTCGGCCGTCACGGGCGTGCACTCTCTCGCCGTCTCCCCGGAGAGCGCGGCCACGCCGTCTATCGCGCCGCCGAGCGCCTCCAGTTCCGCCGCGCCCGCGCCCTCATGCAGCTCGTAAACGCCCAGCGGCCGCAGGAGGTCCTTCAGTTTATCGGCATACCCCATCAGCTCCACGCCTCCACCGTTACCGTCCCGGCGACCGGCAGCTCCGTCTGCCCCGCGGCGAAGTCCTGCGTCGGGCTAAGAAAGCGATAGTTGCCGACGCCCGGCACGGCGTAGACGATACGCCCCAGCTCCGCGAGCGTAACGCTCTTGCCCAGCAGCCCGCCGCTGAAAAAGGACGCTATCGCGGCGGCCACGGCGGAACGCACCGAAGCGGCGTCATATCCGTTTTCGGTCTCCACCTTCACCGTCACGTTCACGCTCTTCACCGTCGGCGCCGCGACGGTCACATCCACGCATATCTCCCGCGCGGCCTCCAGCCTCTCCCGCACCGCTGCAAGGAGCGCGCTCGTCGGCGCACCCGACGCCGACGCCACCGTGACCTTCACAGTGCCGATGCCGAACGCGCGCGGCGTGACGACGGCGGCCTCGACGCCCTCGACGGCCATCGCCTCCTGCTCATAGTAGGCCGCGTTCGCGCCGTTTGGCAGTCTGCGGAAGCTGGAGAGCACGCGAGAACGCAGCTTCTCGTCGCTCTCCTCGTCCGCGCCGCCGGAAAAGGCCGCGTCGTTCCGGCAGGAGTCTACCCCGACCGGCGCGCGCGTCAGGAACGTAACGAGCCCCGCGCCGATGTTCCCGGCCGCCCCCGCCTCCTGACATTCGGCGGCGACGGTACACGTCCGCGCCCCCGCAGGTATGACGCCTTCCTCCGTCGTCTCGAACCGAAGCCCCGCGGAGGTCATGCAGACCGTCCCCGCCGGCACCGTGATGGCCGCGCTCACCGTCTCCGGCGCGGCGAACGTCAGACTCCCCGTCGCCTTCCTCGCCGCGGCGCGCACAAGGCCGCGCATCAGCGCGTGCCGGTCGAGGTACTCGCCGCCCGCCGTCTGGGGAAAACTCTGTGCCCTCACGTCCTCCGCCGCCGCGTAGGCGTCGGCAATCTCCTCCGCCGCGGCCCTCATGCGCAGGGCCATGTCGCCCCCGGCGTTCAGACCGTAGCCGGCAAAGCCTTGGAACGTCTCCAGCATCTCATCAAAAATCTCCTCTGCCGTTTTCAAATCCTCACTCCTCCGTTTCCGGCCATGCCTTTATATCTCGATATCCGCGTAAGTCTCCACGCCCTCGCCGCGCAGCAGAAAGCGCACGGAAAGACCCTCCGCCGTCTCTGTGACGGCGGCGTCGTCTACCAGCAGCCCCTCGCCGCGAAGCGCCTCGGCGGCGAACTGCCTCGCGGCGCTCTCCCGCTCCGAGCGTTTCAGGCCGGCAAGCGTATAGAGACGGCTGCCGAACGCGGGCCAGGGCGTAAAGCCCCCGCGCCGGGCCGCGAGCTTAAAGAGCGCCCGTTCGAGTATCTCCTCCCCGCCGGACGCCGTCCGGAAGCTCCCGCTCCCGTCCGGCACGTATCTCCCGTCACGCAACAGGATCTCCATTGACGAAAAGCCCCCCTTCGATCCTGACGTTCCCTGTAAGCGAAACGTCGCCGTTTATCTCGATCGTCCCGTCGTTTCGCAGGAAGAGGGAGGCCCCGCCCTTCGAGCGGATCATCACCTCTCCTGGGAGCATCCCCTCGGGCCGCTCCCCCATTTCCTCGCCGACGGCGCACGTTTCGCCGGAGCAGCGGAGGACGAGCAGCTCCTCCCCCGCCTCCGGCCGCCAGACGTACCCGCCCGGCGCAAAGAGCGGCACGCGCCGCTCCTCGGTCTCCCGGAAGACGCCGAGGGACGCGCCGCCCATCGTCACGCGGGCCACGGCCGCCTGTCCGGCATTCTGCCTGCCCGCCGCCTTTTTGGAAAGCCACATCACATCTCACCTCCGCGTATCAGGATGATCTCTGTGCCGCAGCCGGACGCGTCGGCGCGGCTTTCGGTCTCGACGACCTCGAAAAACCCCTCGACGCCCATACTGGGCAGCGTCAGATGTACCGTATCGCCCGGAAAGGCGGCGAAGGGCTCCGCCACGCTGACGGCAAACGTCTCCTTCCCCTCCTCCGAGCGTCTGATCTGATAATCGCCGCTGTATCTCGCCCGGTCGAAGCCGGGCTTTCGCGGCATGGTGACGACACGCTTGGCCGAGCCGCCGCGCTCCAGGAAGGGCTCGTTTCGCGTTCGCTGGACGAGCCGCCCGTCAAAGGACCTCACGATCGCCTCGGAGACGACGCCGAAGCGCCGGCTGTTCCGTTTAAAGGAGGCCACGTCGCCGGGGCCGAACGAGCGCTTCTCCCCCGCCGTTTTCTTCAGCAGGAGGCGGCCGCCTCTGGAAAACCGCGGCTTTACGCCGCCGACGAAATACGCGAAATCGCTGACCGCTTTCCAGCAGCTCTCTCCGCTCTCGACGGTAAAGCCGAAGCACGCCCCCATGTCCTCAAAATCGATATCCGTCACGCCGCAGGGCTTCACGTAATCGCGGATGATCGTCTCGACCGTGCAGTATTCATAGCAGGCTGCCTCGGCCTCGTTATCGAGAAGCCGCGCCGCCATGCCCCTCCCCGCGACGGAGAGCGTCCGCCCCGAGGCCCCCAGCTCCGCCTCATACTCGTCGACGACGCCGAGGAATACCGTTTCGTGCCGGTACGCGCCGAGAAAACGGCACCCGGTATAAAGCGCCGCTTCCATGTCGGGCGTATAGGCGCACGACACCTCGAACGCGTCGCACGGCTCCCCCGAGCCGTGCTGCACGCGATAGGAAAAAAGCGGCGGCAGCTCCGTCGCTTTTCCCTCCTTATCCAGCAAAAAGCCTCTCATGCTATTCCGCCTCCTGAAAGGTAAAGGCGTAGCGGACATAATCGGCATACGGCTCCTCCCGGAGAGTGAGCGCCGTAAAATAGACGCGCGCCGCGCCCCAAACGGGGTGGACGAGCATCTCCGCGCCGCCCTCATGGAATTTCGCGGCCAGCTTCTTGAACGCGTCGTAAGCGCCCGCGCCGCAGAACTCGCCCTCGCCGGAAAAGACGCGGCAGTTCTCGCCGAGATCGGTCACGACGCTGCGCCCGAACGGTATCTTGACGACGGCCAGCTTCCGCGTGACGGACGCCTCGAATATCTTCGGATTGTGCGGCCAGACATAGTCCCCGAACCTCATCGCCGCTAATTTCATCGTCCGTTTCCTCTCCTTTCGTCAGTACCGCTCGAACACGCCGTCGTACCGGCGGCTGTCCCGCTCGAAAAAGCCGCTGATCGTCCGCATATCCGCGCTCCCGCTCTCCGCCGTCTCGGCTGTATGGCCCATCGGCCTCCCGTCGCTTCTCTCGCCCGCGGCCGGAGTAAGGTCAGCCTGCCGCTGCCGCCCGCCGAAGAAGGAAAAAAGCCCGCCGCGCTCCCTTTTTTCAGCGGACGCGGCCGTCTCGATCGGCCATTCTCTCCGCGTCTTTTCGCGCGCGGTCGTCTCCGGCTCCTCCGCCGGCCTTTCGGGGCGGACGGCCATTTCCTCGTCGCTCTCCGGCTCTCCCGCCGCCGGGACGGCGTCTTCGCTCTCCGTCGGCGCATCCGCCTTGAGGGGCGCTGCCGCTTCCGTTCCGTCCGACAAATCGGGCTTCCTTTCCCGCTGCTCCGGGACGGCGTTCAGCGCCGCCGCCTCCATGAGCTCCCCCAGCGTCAGGCTCTCCAGCACGTCGGCCGCCGCAGGGAAGGCCCTCTTCCCGTCCAGGTAGAGGCTCGCCGATACGACGGTGGCGGCGGAGACGATCGCCTCGTCTCCGTCCTCCGCGCCGATCCCGCGCGCGAGCTCCCGCGCCTCCGCTCTCGCCCTCATAAGCTCGCCCGCCGTGAGCGCGCGCACCTCGTATTCGTCTCCGGCGATAAAGAGCCTCACCTCGTCAAAGCTCCTCACGCCGCCGTCTCCACGCGGCTCGATGCGACGATGACGACCTTCTCGGCCACCGTCTCCCCGATCTCGCCCGACTCGACGATATCCGACCACTGGCAGCCGGTGTACACGATCCGCCTGTCGGGCTTCACGATCACGAGGGAGAAATCGGAGACGGCATAGAAGTCCACGCCGTCGGAGATGGCCTCGTCCGTCGCGTACAGGCGCGTCAGCTCGATTGTGTACTCCTTCTGTCCCTCGATCGCGCCGACCGGCTCCGTCTCGCCGAAGGCCTCCACATTTTTAGACGACCTTTTCGCCGTCGCCTTATAGCTCTGGACGACGGCCAGCTTCTTCCCGTTGGCCTCCAGATAGATATCGCTGCTCGTAGGCAGTCCGTTCGATCTCATGCACCCGCCTCCTTATACCGTGATAAACGCGGAGATGACGATCCTGTTCAGTCCGTGCGCCACGGTGAATTCAAACGCCACGTCGCAGACGGTCGGGTCGTCGGCGTTCTGCGCGACCGTGACGTTGTCGTAGTCCTCGATGATCTCCGCTTTTTTCTTGCTCTCCAGCTCGATGATGACGCGCGTGCGTATCGCGCCGCGCGTCTGCGCCGTGTTTTTGGCGCGCTTGAAGCCGCTCTTCAGCGCCTCGCGCACGGACGGCACGACGTCGTCCACGACGAGGATGGTGTTCAGCTCCCGCCACGTCGCGTCGGCGACGCCGCCCGTCGTCGTCCTCGTGGTGATGCCCCGTACGACGCACGTATCGCCGCCGGTCTTCTCGAGCGGCGTCACACCGCCCCGCACGAGCAGCGTGATATCGCCGTCCGTATACGACGCCGCGACGTCGTCGAGCCCCTTGAGCGCCGCCCCGTTTAAGGGCAGCGCCGCGTCGGACTGCGCCACGATGACGCCCGCGAGCGCGGCCGCCGTGCTGCCGGCCGTCATGGCGGAGCCGCTGCCGTCCAGGGCCCCCGGCGCCGTCATCACGATCCGCTCGCAGTTGAGCGCCGCCGCGGCCGATACGAGCGCCGACACGCCCCCGCTCCCCTCGACGATGCCGAGCTTATGGGCGCAGTCGCCCTCCGCGCCCGTGACGGCTGCTTTAAGCTGCGCATGCACCTGCGCGCTGGTCGAATCACACGTCACCGTCTTGACGCTCGCGTCCGCGCAGAGAAGCGAAAACGCCTCCGCATAGCTGCCCGTAACGCGCACGGCCTTCACGACCGAGGCCCCGTTATAAAGCGCCAGCACGCACAGCGCCGCCAGATTCGACCCCTCGCCGAACTGCTCCCTCGCCGCCGCCGGCGACGTGAGCGCGACCAGCTCTCCGGCCGTGCCGGCCGTGCCCTGCGCGGCGATGCCGACCGCGAACTCCGACGCGCCCCCGTACCGTATGCCGGAGGTCGTATAGGAGGTATAGATCCCCGGTCTCTCTCCTATGCTCATGTATATCTCACCGTACCTCTCAGATTGAAATCCAGCACCTCGTCGTCGTCAGTCGCCTCGGCGCTGAAAAAGGCGCTGATCCTGATCTCCGCGTCGAGTCGGAACATGCCCGCCGACTCGTCGAAAACCGTCTCGCCGCACCGCAGCTCCTTCACCCGGATGCCCGACGGCAGATACGGCAGCGCGGCCGCGAGCTCCCCGAAGACGGCGGCGCAGCCCGCCGCGCCGAAGGGCGCTCTTCGCGGCGAAAAGACCCACACATTCAGCGTGAGTTCCATTTTTTTGCCGTAGACCTCGACGCTGCTCCCGCTCTGCGCATCGAAGCTCATGCCGAGGTACTCCGGCCCGCCGGACGAAACGCTGCACCCTGCGCCGAGCCCCACGGCGACGGCGGGCGACAGATACCGTCCGCGCACTCCGTCGGGATACGCCGGCGTCACGTTCGGAAGCCCGGCTTTGGTGAGCGCCTCGCAGACCTCCGCGATGATCGTCTCCAGTTCAGCCACCGCGCTTTTCCTCCCTCTTCTGGAGCACCGCCTCCACATGGGATGTCTTCCCGTTTACCTTAAAGGCCTCCGCCTTGAGGAATTCATACGTCTCCCCCTGCGCCTCCAGCGTATCGCCGACGGCGCTTTTCGCATCCGGCGGCAGGAAGGCGAGATAGCGCGACGTGTCGTGATCGCCGAGGAGCGTCACTTTTTGCCAGACGCGCTCGGTCCTGCGCGTCATCATGGGCTGCACGAAGACGCGGACTGTCTCCTCCGTCCCCTCGTGCCGCACTATCGCTTCTTCGCCGTATCTTTCCAGTATCCTCGCAAACGTCGTCACGACCCTCTCACCCCCACGAAGGCGAAATCTCCGTCCGCGCAGTAAGGGGCGAGCAGCGCCTCGGCCTGCGCGCGCAGCCGGGCGGAGGCCCCGTTTCCGCTGCCGCCCGCCCGGACCGTGACGCTGCCGGCGGTATAGGACCCGCCGCCCGCCGCCGCCTCGGCGTCCGTCTTCATGGCGAGCGCGAGCATCGCCGCCGCCGTCAGGAAAGCCCCGCGGCACTCTTCCGGCGTTTTCCCCTCCGGCAGGCGGGCGGAGAGCGTCTCCGCCGCCGCCGCGCAGTAGGGCCCGAGCCCCTCCGCGCCGTCTCCGAAGAGGTCCTCCGCCGTCTGGCGGATCAAGTCGAGCAGCGCCGTCATATCTCCAGGACCTTCGACGCCTCGCCGTAGAGCTTGGCGAAGCCGGAAGTGCTCGTGATGGCGGCCCTTTCGAGCTGCCTGTCGATGAGCCTGTCGTACTCCACGCTCACCTCGGAGGACTGGATCATCTCCAGCGCGTACCCCCTGTCGAGGCCGATGATATGCCCGTCCTCCACGGCGGAGGTCATGATGAGCTTCGCGCCGAGCGGATTGCCCGGCTCGCCGGTCCCCTGGAAGTTGAGCCCCGCCAGCGGGTTCTGGAACTCCGTAAGGCCCAAAACGGACAGCATCACGGCCGGCGGCACGAGCAGGGTGTTCATCGTGTACGGGTCGAACTGCGACCAGAACTCCAAAAGTGCCTTGTAGGTGAGCGTCCCCTGCGTGCCGCTCATGGGCGACGTGCCGATTGTGAGCTCCTCGGCCTCGTTCCGGTTGCCGTCGCCGTTAACGATAACGCCGATGGCGTCCTTCAGATGCATCCTCGTGATCTCGGCGCCTATCTGACGGAGCATGACGGAGAAGAGGTCGAGCTTCTGGAAGCGGATCGCCTCATAGGAGGCCACGAGCATCCTGCCTCTTTTGTAGAGCTTCACCAGATGCTCCTGCGTCTTGATCTCCGTCTGCGGTATCTCCGCGCCCTCCTCGACGCGGCGGAGCGCCTTGTCGTCCTCCGCAGCGTCGGAGTAGACGGAGCGGTAGTCGAGGCCGTCGAACTTCGTCACCGTCGCCGTGATGGCCGGCAGGATGTCCTTTTCCTCCATGCCGGCCCTGACGCTCCTCGCGACGTATTCTGGGAAGAGGACGGCGGACTCCGTCGTGCGGAAGAACTTTTCCACCATGTCGCTGCCCGCGCCCTTGACGCGGATATCGAAGCGCTTGAGCTGGCGCTGGTAGGCGTCAAGGCCCTCCAGCGCGGTCCCCTTGTAATTCTCGCTCGGATCGAGCTTCTCCAGCACCTGCGTGAAGGAACGCCCGCTCTCATGGTACATGCCCTTTTCCAGTCTGATACCTTCGTAAACGCTCATATTCTTTTCCTCCTCACATCCAAAATCCGACGGTTTTGGCCGTCGTGTCGACCTCCGTCACCAGATACTCCGCGCCGGTGTAAACGCCGTTTGTACCGGCGTCGACCTTGACGCCGCCCTCTCCGTCGGCCGCGAGACGCGCGTAGCCGATGCCGGGCGCCGTGCCCGTATACGATGCCGTATGGTGTCCGCGCAGCCTCACGGCGGCGTGTCCGTCGCCGGAGACGTAGAGCGAAACGCCGCAGAAGCGCTCGCCCTCCGCGCACTTTGCCACCTTACCCGCCGCCGACGCCTTGACCGGATCGCCGGCCTTCACGCCGGACGCCGCCTCGAAGGTGGCGACAGTCTCCCCTATGCCGTCAAAAGAAACGCTCATGATTGACCTCCTGTAGTTGATTTTTCAGCTCTTTCAGACGAGATAATCCTCGCCCTCGAAAGCCGGCTTTTCTTTCTTCGCCGCCGCGAGCTGGCAGACCGGCGGCAGCCTTTTATCCAGCGCCGCCTGAAAGGCCCTCTTAAACGCGAGCAGCTCTTCCTCCTCCATGCGCCCGGCCGCGCTTTTGAGCGTCTCGGCCTCGATATCCGCCATACCGAGCAGGCCAAGGCGCACGACCTCCTCGCGCAGGCCGTTTAAATACCGCTGCCCCAGCGTCGCGAGCTTAAAAAGCTCCTCCGCGCCGCCATAAGCTCCCTCCGTGCCGCCGAAACGCTTTAAGACGCCCGCGTCCCGCTGCGCCGGCACGGCGACGAAGGACCACTCGTAGGCGTCCGTTACTTCGCCGACCTCCGCAAAGCAAAGCTTCCCGCCGTATTCGCGCCCCCTCACATGGGCGCATGTCCGGCTGCCCTGCTCTTCTCCGCAGATGCTGCACCTGCCCGGCCTCACGCCGCAGCCGACGGAGACCTCCTTCTTGATGCCGCCCTCGATCTCCCGGATGAGCTCGTCGTTCCCCTCCGTCCGCAGCATATAGGCCGACGCCTTGAGATAGGCGTAAGCCTCCCCGCAGGACGGCGTCTCCGTTTCGTCGGTGACGACCTCCGCGCGATAGATCCTCGCCTTCTGCCCGTTCGACGACCATGCGTGATCGAAGATGCCCGTCTTCCCGTAAAACAGCTCCGCGAGCGCCCGGAGCGCGCCGGTGGTGAACCGCTCGTGATCCCTGTCCACCCGGTTGTCGCAGAGGCGCACGTCGAAGGTAAATACCTCGTCGGCCGCGAGCTCCCTTTTCGCCAGCCGGTTGATATCCCGCAGCTCGCCCTCGTCCGGCACGCCGCTTTTCAGCACCCCGGCTCTCTTCATGGCTTTCATGCTCTTCCCCCTTTCCCGCTTTCCGCTCTCAATTTCTCTGCCTGCGCCCGATAGAGCTCGGCTCTCGCCTCCTCCGTCTCATCCTGGAGATTGATGTCCTCCCAGACGACCCTGGCCCGGCCGCCGTACCCGTGCAGCCGGAGCCAAAGCTCGCAGATGCGTTCGACGGCGGGCTCGAGCGACCGGCGTATCGCCGTGATCTCGCTCGTCAGGATATCCGCCTGCTGGGCCGACATCCGCTCGGTCGAGGACCAGCTGAGGCCCAGCATGAAGGGCGGTATGCCCGTCTGCGCCACGAGCTGTTCGATGATCTGCCGCACCGGCGTCTCGGAATCGAGCACCTGATTGTCGGCGCCGATGACCTTGATATCGACGTCCCCGACGGCCACGAAATCGCGCACCTGCCCGTTTTTGCCGGACTGCATGGCGGCCGCCCACTCGGATGCGATCTGCTCGCTCTTCTCCTTCGCCCCCGAAAGCCCCGGCATGTCGCCCTGCGGCCTGTACACGACGGCGAAGCGCACGTTGCCGGCCCTCTCCCAGTTCTGGCCGATGGCGTTATATATCTTCAGCAGGATGTCCGTCAGAAACGGCATCGACCGCAGCAGAGACACACCGTAGGGGTTCTCCGGCTCGGGCCGGAAGGGCGTAAAGAGCAGCAGCTCCTGATACGGCAGCGGCCGCAGCGCGCCCCCCTCCGCCCAGGAGCAGAGCTCAAAATCGAGCGGCGACAACCCTTCCCGTATCTCAATGCAGGAGACGTCCCCGCAGAGGACGGCGGCGATATCCCGCCTTCCCGCGAGCACGATCTCTCCGACGGCCCGCCCGTAGGTCAGCATCGAATCGAGATACGCGGTCAGAAACGACTCTATCCCCCGCTGTCCCCGTCCCGTGTCGACGGTGCGGAGAAATTCGTTCAGCGCCCTTTCCGCGCCCTTGTCGGCGCAGGCCGCGCTCACGCCGCCCGAGAGCCGTGTGATCTTGTCGATCGCGGCGTTGACGACCGGCACGGCCTCGCGCACCGCCCGATACAGTCTCCCCTCTCCGCTATGCAGGGGCACATACCCCGCAAGCATCCCGAAGGGGTGCGTCCCCGGCGTCCGTATCTGCACGGCTGACGCCGCCGCCTCCCGTCCGTTCTTTTTTCTGAATGACAGCATTTTCCCCATCCTTTCTCCCCCGCGGCCGCCAATAAAGCCTCGCAGAGTTCGCCGACGCAGCGGCGAATAAATTTCAACTCCATGTTTTCCGGGAGCATGTATCACGACCTTTGGTCGTGATACATGTCCATGTGCCGCCTCCGGCGGCACGGCCTTAAATCTCATGTGCGTCGCCTCGGAGAGGCGACATGCACATAATAACCGCATAGCGGTTATTATCACGGAAAACATACCGATCAGCCCGCAAGTGTGCGCCCTCAAAAGGGCGTGCGCGCAGCGGGCTGCTTCTCTCTCCGGCGAGAGCCCAGCGTCAGCGGGTCTCGTCGGAAGCTTCAGCGTTCCACCCACGTCGCGGCCACCTCGTCCCCGATATCCGGCACGGTAGCGGCAAAATACCGCATATCGTCCATGGCGTGATCGTTCTCCTTTTTCGGCGCGTCTCTGCCGCCGCCGCTCTCCCAGACGTAAAGCTCCATCTCCCGCAGCGTGTCCGCGCAGCCCTCGCAGATGACGAGCCTCCCCGTTTTCAGGGCGTCCGCCGTTTTCCGTATGCCGGAAAGCACGTCGTTTTTCGCCTTGACAACGCAGAACCCCTCCCGCCGCAGCGCCTCGATGAAGCTCGCGGCCGAAGGGTCTACGATCACGGCCGTGACCGTCCTGCCTCCTGTAAGGCGCTTTAAGTCCTCGACATACTCCGCGTCGGTCTTCTGCCTGCCCTCTCTTTTCGAGTCGAAGTAATATTCCTTCACGCGGTACCAGACGCCCCCATGAAGCCCCCACAGCCCGAACGACGCGGGATTTAAGGTGCCGTAATCGCAGGACACGTACCATTTTTCGCACGTTTCCGGCGCCTTTCCGGCCATATCCGGCGTAAAGAAATCGTAGACGCGGCCCTCAGCCGCCGCCCACTGCCCCAGCACGAACCGCCTGTAAAACACGCCGGAATACAGCCGCTCGTACCGCTTCCGAATATCGGGCGTGAGCGAGGGGTTGTCCGCCATCGTGAAATGCAGGTAGAGCGCGCGCCGCTCCTTCGCCTTCCTGATCCACTCCGTATAAAACCAGTGCTCCGGCCCCTCGGGGTTGCAGGAGAAAAAGAACTTGCTCCCCGGCACCGAGCATCTTGCGCAGGCCTGCTCCACGAACGAGCGCGGCTGCAAAACCACCTCGTCGAAGAAAACGCCCGCCAGCGTCACGCCCTGTATGAGCGCCGCCGAGCTCTCGTCCCGCCCGCCGAAGAGCAGGAAAAGGTTTTTCCTCCCCCCGGCGGAGACGGTCAGCGTGTTTTGCGACCGCGCGTATTCGTAAGTAAACCCCAGCTCCCCCAAAAGCGGCAGCAGCGGCCGCAGCACGTTCCTTTTCAGCGATATGATCGTCTTGCCGCACACGCCGAACTGCTTTTCCTCGAAGCGCCGCATCGCCCAGCAGACGAACGACAGTCCGAGAAAGAGCGTCTTGCCGCTCCTCACCGCGCCGTCGCAGATAATAGCGTCGAGTCTCCTGTACCGCGACCGGTCGCACCACCAGGTAAGCGCCAGCCGCTGCTTGCGCGACATCTCCGTTATCATCCGTTTTTCTCCGCTCCCCCGGCCGAGGCTCTGTCCATCGCCTCAAAAAAGCTCCGCGCGCCGCCGGTCCGGCTCTCCTCGAGCCGGAGCTCCTCCAAGAGGAGCTTAAAAAGCTCCGCGCGGTCTGCCAGCCGGAATTCCACGGCTCCGCCCGCCGTCCGTTTCACCTCGGATAAAAGCATGAGGTCGAGTCCGCCGAGCTCCTTCTCGCCGTCGGCAAACGCCAGCCTGACGATATCGTTCGGCCTGCCGAGGGCGATATCCCGCAGCGCCTCGAGCACCTCCGCTCTTCTGACCTTTCTGCTCACATGCCTCTCCTCCCGTCGTTACGCGAAAAAAAAGAAGGATTTGCACGTTTTCGTACAAATCCCCGGAAAATTTTTCAAAATCTTTTTTCTTTTCCCGTTTCGTAATATAATAAAAAAAACGAAAGGAGCCGACGCCATGCCCATTCTTGTGAGCGCCTGTCTTTTAGGCGTCCGCTGCCGGTACGACGGCGCGAGCCGTCCCCTCCCCGGCATAGAAAAACTGATGGAAACGGAGACTCTCATTCCCGTCTGCCCCGAGCAGGCCGGCGGCCTGCCGACGCCCCGCGAGCCGTGCGAGATACGCGACGGCCGCGCCGTGACCGCCTCGGGGCGCGATGTGACGGAAATCTACGAGCGCGGCGCGGCGGAAGCGCTGCGTCTGGCCCGCCTGTACGGCTGCCGCACCGCCCTTTTAAAAGAGCGCAGCCCCTCCTGCGGCTGCCGCGAGGTCTACGACGGCAGCTTCACCAAAACGCTCGTCCCCGGCATGGGCTTCACCGCCGCCCTTCTCGCCCAAAACGGCGTCGCCGTTTACGGCGAGAGCGACATTCCCGATATCCCGTAGCAAAAGCACCCGCCGCGCCATGGAAGCGCAGCGGGTGCTTTTCATCTCGCAGATCGTTATTTCTTCACGACGTCGAGCAGCGTCTCGATCGAGAACATGCCGGTCGTATTCACCGGATAATTCTCCAGCGACGCCGTCTCCCAGGCGTTATAGGTCTCGTCCACGTACAGGTTTCTCGCAGTATAGCGGTAGTACGGCTCGCCCTCGCTCACGAAGTACATGATGTGATAGCCGTAGTCGCTCTCCACGATACCGGTGTCGCCCGGCTTACGGGTATCGAAGCACCAGTCCTCAAAGCCCGGGACGGTCATACCCTTGTAGATATTCTCGAGCAGGCCACCGTCGGAGGCGGTGCCGGAGTCGTCCGAGCGCTCCGTCGCGAGCGCCGCGAAGCTGTCCTCGGTGGCGTCGCCGCTCAACCACTCGTCATAGATATCCTGCGCTCTGGCCTCCGCCTCGCTCTTGGCGATCTCAACTGCCTCCTGATAGCCCTCGGCGTCGTCGCCGTATTCGGCGGAGTCCACCTCGGCCGTCCTCGCCAGGATATGCCGCACGTTCCGGAGCGTATAATCGCCCGTATCGCGCGAGAGGAACTGCACGACGTAGTAGCCTGTAGCTGTGCCCTCTTCGTCCTCATAGAGGAACGTGCTGCTCTCACCGTCCCGTCTCGCCTCGTCAAAGAGCCAGTCGGCGTAGAGCGCGGACGTGGTGGGATAGCTCGAAGAGGTGCGTGTGGAGGACTCGTCGGCGTAGAACACCTTCTCCTCCTCGGAACTGAGGCTGGCGGCGATTTCATAGAACGCCTCGCCCTGCGCAAGTCTCTGCACGAAGGTCTCCGCCGTCTTCGCGGCGTCGTCGATCGTGACGGCCTCCGTACCTTCTCCGCCCACCGTGGTGCCGACGTAGTAGGTGTTGTAGCTCACCGTGTCGATCTCGTTCTTGTTTTCCGCATAGTAGGCGTCTATCTCCTCATCGGAGTAGTTGTAGCTGTCCTTGAGATACTGCGTGTACTCGTCGGCCAGCAGCCAGTTCTCCATATCCCTCCGCAGGACCTTCTCGTTCACGCCGCGTCCGTAGCTGGCGGCGATAAAATCGTCCGTCGTCAGGCCGTTCGACGCGGCGGCGCTCTGAAGCGTCGAGACCTGCCGGTCGATCGTCAGCTTCGCGTCCTCGGAGACGGTGAAGCCGGCCTTCTTCGCCTCGCTTGCGCGCATGGCGATATTCTGCATGATGTCGAGCGTGCTCTGCTTCATCGCGTCGCCGGAGGGCATGAACATATCGGCGTAATCCGACGAGCCGTAGAGGCTCTCATAGTAGCTCCTGTAATTCTGCTGCAAGGAGGAGTAGTAGAAATTGTAATCGGCCGCGGTGTAGCTCTCGGAGCCGATACGAACGGCGGCGGCGCTGCCGTACAGCACGTTCGTCCCGAACAGGACGACGACGATGGCCAGCACGACGACGACGGCCAGAATGATCCAGTTCCTCGTTTTGCGCCGTTTTTCCTTGCGTTCCTCTTCAGCCTTTTCGTTCAGCTTCTTATACGAGCCGCTCTCGCGGAGTCCGGCCCGTTCCTGTCTTTCCTTGGATGCGCTCATAAACCATTCATTCCTTTACAATACGATGGGTTGTGTTGTCACACATTTTGATATTATATCCGAAACGTCTCGCCGTGGCAAGAAAAATCGCAAAAAAACGATCATCTTCTTCAAGCTGCCTCCGGCATCTCCGGAGAATGTGTCTCCGTCTCGGACGGCGGCGCTTCGGTGGGCGGCGTCTCCGTCGGCGGCGTTTCGGTGGGCGGCGTCTCCTGTCCGCCCGGATCGGTCGGCGTCACCGGGTCGGTGGGCGTCACCGGGTCAAACGGTATCGTCGGGTCGGTCGGCTCGACGGGCTCTGTCGGCTGTACGGCGAAGTAGGAGAACTGGATGACGTTCAGCGTCGGGTCCTCCACCACGGTGATGGATCGCTCTTCGCCAAAGAGCGTAGTGTAATTCTCCACCTCCTGCGGCGCGGCCGAGAACGTCCTGCCGACGACCTTCTCCACCGTCTCCTCATAGAGCAGCTCGCCGTTGAGCGTGACGCCCCTCACGGTGACGGTCGCCGTCCTGACGCCGGGCACGGAAGCGAGCCTCGTGTCGGCGGGCTTGGAGAAGTCCTTATACTCGAGGTCCTGATGCACGAGCGTCATGACCTTTTTCCAGAGCTGCGCGGCCGGATTGCCGGAAATGTCGATATAGGACGGCTTATCGAAGCCGGTCCAGACCGCCGCCACATAATAGGGCGTGTAGCCGCAGAACCAGCGGTCGTAGAAATCTCCGGAGGTGCCGGTCTTGCCGGCCGTCGGCATGAAGCCGAGGTTGGCCGATCGGCCGGTGCCGTTTGTCGCGGCGTCCTTGAGCATGACCGTCATCCAATAGGCCGTCTTTTCACTGATGGCGGTATTGGAGACGGGCACGTTGTCGTAGACAAGCTCGCCGTCGGAGTTTAGTATCTTCGTGAACGTGCGCGCCTCGGTGTAGATGCCGCTGTTTACGAAGATGCCGTAGGCCGCGGCCATCTCCCGCACCTTGATGCCGTCGGTGAGCTGGCCGAGGGAGAGGGGCGCGTAGTCGATATCCGACTTGCCGTCCCGCTCCTCGACGAGCGTGGAGATATGCAGACGCTCGGTGAGAAAATCGTAAGACGCCTGCGGCGTCAGCAGATCGAGTATCTGCGCCGAGACCGTGTTTCTGGAATGCCTTAACGCCGTCCTGACGTCGATGATGCCCATGTAGCCTCCGTCGTCGTTCTTCGGCAGCCAGCCGGGCTTGCCCTTAAGCTGCGCCTCGGGCGAATCGTCGAATCTCGTATCCGGCGTGATATACCCGTATTCCAGCGCCGGTCCGTAGACGGCGATGGGCTTTATCGAGGAGCCGGGCGGCCTTTTGGACTGCGTGGCGCGGTTGAGGCTGCGGGACGCCGTCTTCTCCCCGACGCCGCCGGCCATGGCCACGACGTTGCCGGTATAAGGGTCGGTGATGACGATGGCCGACTGGAGCTGCTTGTCCGTGTTCCTCGGCTTTGGGATGGCGTCGAGGTCCGTGTAAATGCTGTCCACCTTGGCCTGGATGTCCTTGTCTATCGTCGCGTAGATCTGATATCCGCCGTTGAAGAGGAGCTGGGAGGCGATCTTCCGGCTGCACCCTCTCTCCTCCATGATAACGTCCAGGACGTCCTCGATAATGGCGTCGACGAAGTAGGAATAGACGACGGTCTCCGATAACTCATCCTTCGAGCGGGAGAAGACAAGCTCCTCGTTTTTGGCGGCAAGGTACTGTTCGTAGTCGAGATACCCCTGCTCATACATGAGCTTGAGGATGATTTCCTGCCGCTCCTTGTTGTTCTCCAGGCTCACGAACGGGCTGTAGATGGAGGGGTTGTTCGTGATGCCGACGATGGAGGCCATCTCGGCGACGGAGAGTTCGTTTACCTCCTTGCCGAAATAATAGTTGGAGGCCGCGCCGATGCCGTAGCAGCCGTGTCCGAAGTATACGACGTTCAGGTAATATTCCACGATATCCGTCTTTTCATAGTCCTTCTCCAGCTCGACGGCCATGAGTATCTCCTTGAGCTTACGCTGGACGGTCGGCTCGGTGTTGCCGGTCACGTTTTTTATGAGCTGCTGCGTCAGCGTCGAGCCGCCGAAGGTGTCCTTCGTGCTGATGAACATATTGAAAAAGGCGCCGCCGGTGCGGAACCAGTCCACGCCGTTGTGCCGGTAGAAGCGTTGATCCTCGACCGCGACGACGGCGTGCTCGAAGTCGATCGGGATATCCTCGTAATCGACCCAGAACCGCGTCTCGTCGCTCTGCAAAACGGCCATCTCCTCCCATGATCCCGTGGCCGGGTCGCGGGCAAAGATGACGCTGGAGAGGTTAAGCGTCAGCTCCTCCAGCTCCAGATCGAGCCCCTGGGAGAGGTTTGTCTTCATATATATCGTGAAAGCGCAGGCAAAAAGCAGCGCCGCCGTTATGAGTATCAGCAGCACGGTCCCGGCGATCTTCAGCGCCAGGGAAACGACCGAGCCCACGCCGACAGCGCCGGCTCTGCCGATCGCCGCCGCCGTCCTGACGGCTCTGCTGCCGCCCTTTTTTTCATTTCTGCTCAAACAGTCCACCTCGCTATACAGGAACAGAGTTACAGACTATTTTTGTATTATACCATACTCTGTCAATATTGTGTCACGAAACCTGTCCGCGTATTATTATAGACCGAAAAGGGCACTCTATCTGTAAGACGAAAAAAAAGGAAGGATGTTGCGCCTTGATAAAAAATTTGAAGCAGCGCCTCATGGCCGTAGCGGCCGTTTTCTGCACCGCCGTCGCCGCGGCGGCCCTCTTCCCGGCGGAGGAGGACGCGTCGGAGGTCATGGCCTCCGCGCCGGACGCGCCCGTCTATACGCTTCGCGCGTGCGAGGGCGGCGTCGCCGTTTACCGCGGCGGCGACGAGCTGCTGGTCGCCCCGATCGACGTGACCGCCCTGCGGCATATCGACCGTGACATGTTCTCGCGCGGCGTCTCGGTCGAAACGTGGGAGGAGGCCCTGCACCTTATCGAGGATTTTTCGCCGTAAGCGCAAGAAAACACGCCTCCGAGCGTTGCATTTTTCTCCCGGCGGTAGTACAATGAGAGCGTCAGGAAATTAACTGCTGCGGAGGTATACCCCTATGAGCGATATGAACGATATGAAGGAAGAAGTAAACTCCGACCTTTTCACCATAAGCGATGACGAAGGACACGATCTCGTACTGGAGCACCTGGATTCCATCAATCTTGGCGGAACGTACTTTCTCGCTTTCCTTCCCACGGATATTCCAGAGGACGACGAGCGGTACGGTCTCATCATTCTCAAGGCGGTGAACCCCGCCGAGAATACCGACCTCGTGGTCCCGACCGAGGCCGAGACCCAGGCCGCGTACGAGGCGTTCCTGCCGCGTCTCTTCCCCGACGAGGATAACCTTGTCGACGAGGCGGACATCCTCGCCCAGTGACGGAGAAGGTATCCCCATGAGCGAAGAATACGGCTCCGATTTTTTCACCGTCACCGATGAAGAAGGAGAGGAATACGAGCTGGAGCATCTCGATACCGTCGAGCACGAGGGGATCTTCTATCTCGCTTTCCTTCCCGCTGACATGGATGAGGACGATGAGGATTACGGCCTCATCATCATGAAGCAAGTGACCGCCGACGGGGAGTCCTGGCTTGAGATCCCGCCGGACGACGAACTCAACGCTGTGTACGAGCTTTTCATGAAGCGCCTCTTTGACGACGAGGACGAAGACACACTTTGAACGACCGCCCTGCGGTGTTCGTGAAGGGCCTATTTAAACCCACATTATTTATAAGGGACGCCGAACTCTCTCCGTGGCTTGCAGGCCTCCCGCGCATTCCGCGCGGACGTTGGAAGCAGTAAAGCGGCGAGGAAGCGACCCACCTGCCGGAGACGTGCAGGTTCTAATTGGGCTCTCACGGCACAGGCGGGGCATATTTTTCTCCTGCCTTTGTTTCCGGCTGCGCGCTTTCGGCGCGCAGCCGGTTTTTCATGATCCATTGTCCATTAAAAAAACGCGCGGCGGAACACCCGGTCCCGCCGCGCGTCAAACTGTAGACAAAGCCTCGCAGAGTTTTCGCCCGCAGGCGAAAAAAGTTTCAAGCATTGTTCGCACGGGCGTGTACCGGGCGAAAAAACACTTTCGGTCCCGCCGCGCGCTTTCCCGCCCTGTCAGCTTATCATCAAATACCACACGGCGACCGCCTCCCGGAAATAGGAGCTGACCGCGAGCACCGGCAGTCTCGTCTTCGCCGAGACGCCGGCGGCGTCGAGCCCGAGCCGATACGCGATCGTTTTGGCCCGGCAGAGGTGAAAATCGCTCGTGACGATCGCCGCGGTGTACGGTTTCCCGCCGGACAGCTCGTCCATGATCTCTTTGGAATAGATCATATTCTCCCTCGTGTTCGTGGCGCGCTCCTCCGGGACGATCCGCTCCGGGGCGATACCGGCGCGCGTCAGCTCCCGGTACATGCAGGCCGCCTCCGTGATGTTTTCGCCCGGCCCCTGTCCGCCGGTCACGATGCAGGTCGTCTCCGGGTGCTCCTTTAAATAATCGGCCGCGGCGCCGATCCTCCAGGAAAGCGTGGCCGACGGCATCTCCCCGTTCACGCCCGCGCCGAGGAGGACGGCGTAGGTCTCCCCCTCGGCCGTCGTCTTCGCGTCGGACACGATGATGATCTCCGTAACGGCCAGCACGATAAAAAACGCAAAAACGCAGAGAAAAACGATCTTTTTGAGCTTTTTCTCCGTCTTTTCATGCTTGTCGTGCAGCAGGCTCAAAGCGCCGAGCGCGAGCGCCACGGCCGCCAGCCCCCAAAAGCCGTAGCCGAGGAACCCGTAACCGCGCAGCCCGAAAACGAACACGGCACCGACGACCGCGAAAAGGAGCGCGGCCAAAGCATATCTTGTGACGATCTTACGTTCCATGACTCTCCTCCGCAAGCGCTTCCCATACCTCGTACTGCCCGTCCAGCTCCGTCCGGAGCGTCTCCTTTTCCGCTTCTATCTCCATCAGCTTCTCGTAATCCGAAGCGTGCTCCTCCGCTTTTCTATCGAGCTCGCGCAGCTTTTCCTCCAGCGCGGCGATCTCCCGCTCGGCCTTCGCCATCAGCTTTTCCGGCGAGCCGGAGCGTTTTTTCTGCTTCGGCTTTTCCTCCCTCGTCTCCCTCGGCGCGGCCTTCGCCTCCTGCGGCGCGTTCGCCGCCTTATACGCCCTGTACTGCTCAAAGGTCCCGTGGAAATCGTGGAGCGTCCCGTCCTCCAGCTCCCAGATGCGCGTAGCGAAGCGGCTGATGAAATACCGGTCGTGCGAGACGAAGAGCAGCGCCTCCCCGTAGTCCTCCAGGGCTTCCTCCATCCACTCCTTCGAGGCGATGTCGAGGTGGTTCGTCGGCTCGTCGAGCACGAGGAAATTGACCTCCCCGTGCAGCAGCATACAGAGCTTCAGGCGGCTCTTTTCGCCGCCGGAGAGCATGGAAACGCTCTTAAACACGTCGTCGCCGGGGAACTGGAACCCTCCCAGCATGTTCCTCGCCGTCTGCGGCGAGACGTTCAGTTCATAGACGAGCGTGTCGAGCGTCGTTCTCTCCTCGTCCTCGAACGTCACCGTCTGCGGCAGATACGCCGTCTTGACCGCCGGCCCGCGCTTAATAAGCCCTCCGTCGGCCTTTTCCTCGCCCAAAAGGAGGCGCAGCAGCGTCGTTTTGCCCGTGCCGTTCTGACCGATGAGCGCTATTCTCTCCCCCGGCCGCACCTGCGCCTCGAGGTCCCGGAAAAGCGTCCTGCCCCCGTAGGTCTTGGTCAGCCCCTTATACGTCAGTATTTCGTCGCCGCGGAAGGCTTTCCCCTCTATCCGCGCCGAGAGCTTTTTCTCCGTCGTCGGCCTTTCGGTGGCGTTTAAGCGCTCGATGCGCTTTTCCATCGAAAAGGCGCGCTTGTGCAGCTTGTCGTTGCCCATGAAGGCCCAGAGGTGCATCTTCTCCGCCGCCGCGGTGAGCTGCGCGATCTTCGCCTGATCCTTCTCGTACTTTTTCAGCTTTTCCTCATATCTCCGCCGTTTCTCCCCGACGTAAAAGCTGTAAGCGCCGCTGTAAAACTCCGCCTTGCCGTCCTGTATCTCGATGATGCGCGTCACGGCCCTGTCGAGGAAGTAGCGGTCGTGCGAGATGACGAGCACGGTCCCGCGGAATTTGGCGAGGTATTCCTCCAGCCACTCGCAGGCCGCCATGTCGAGGTGGTTCGTCGGCTCGTCGAGCAGGAGGATGTCCGTGTCCTCCAGAATGAGCCGCGCGAGGTTCACGCGCGTCTTCTCTCCGCCGGAGAGACTGTCGAAAAGCTGCTCACGCATGGCCCGCGGGATGCCGAGGCCGTTCGCGACCGTGTCGCGAAAGCGGTCGAGCTCATACCCGCCGAGGCGTGTAAATTCCGCCGACAGCGCGTCGTACTCCCGAAGCTCGGCTCCGGAGGCGTTCTGTTCCATCGCCCTTTCCAGCTCATCGAGCCGCCGCCGCATCGCGTAGATGCGCCCGTGCGCGTCCTTCATCACGTCCTCCGCCGTGTACCCCGCCGGGTAAACGGGTATCTGCGAGACGAGTCCCACGCGCTTATGGCGCGCTATGACGACCTCCCCCTCGTCCTCGCTTATCTCCCCGCAGAGGATGCGGAACAGCGTGGTCTTCCCCGCGCCGTTTTTGCCCAGAAGCCCGACGTGCTCCCCCTCCGTGATATCGAAGGAAAGCCCGTCGAGGATATTGACGCCCTTTTCAAAAGACTTTATTACGTTGTGTACCGATATATCCGTCATGGGGCCATTATAACAAAAAACCTTCACCGAAACAACCATGAAAGCGATTGCACGCCGCCGGGTTTTGTATTATGATGAAAAAAATCCAGCGGAAAGGCGATGAAGCCCGTGGGAAAATATATCATAGCCGGCGCCGTGGCTGCGCTCACGGCCTATTACGCCGTCGTGCTCGTGCTCGACCTCATAAAGCACCGCGACAAGCTGAAAACGGAGCCGGGCAGCACCCTCCTCATCGCCTGCACGGCCCCCGTCATCCTCTTTCTCGCCACGATGGGTGTCTCGGATATCGTGCTGAACACCATCCTGTTCCGCAAATTCGACCTTGTGGACTCGAAGCGCTTCCCCGGGACGCTCATCACCTCCGGCGCGATCCCTTTAAGCGTCGTGGCGATCATCTACCTGCTCTCCTCCGAGGTCGATCTCCGCATCGTTCTCACCGTCGCCGTCTGCCAGGCGCTCGGCGCGTCTGTCGGCGTTCGCGTCGTGTCGGGGCTGAACGGCGCAATCATCAAAAAGGCCATCGGCGCGGCCATGCTGGTGACGGCCGTGTTTTTGGTTTTAAAGCTCTTCGGCGTCGGCGGCAAGGGCGGCAGTCTCACGACCTTCCCCTTATATAAGCTCGTCATCTGCGGCGTCTGCGCCTTTATCTTCGGCGCGGTCAACATGGTCGGCGTCGGCATCAAGGCCCCCACGATGTCGCTCCTTTTAACCCTCGGCCTCGCCTCCGGCTCCGTCCTGCCCGTCATCATGACGGCCTGCTCGTTCGCGGCCGTCTTCGGCGGCTCGCAGTTCGTCCGGCGCGAGATGTATCAGCGGAAGGTGACGCTCATCGACACGACGTTCGGCTTCATCGGCGTCATCGCCGGCGTCCTGCTCGTCATCAACCTGAACCCCACGATCCTCCAGATCATCATGCTCGTCATCACCGTCTACGCCGGCGTGGAGATGCTGGTATCGAAGAAAAAGGCGTAAAAGCGGCGCGTTGCAAAATGCACAGTACCCCGTCACAGGGCCTCGCATTTGGCAACGCGCTTTTTTATCTTTTCTCCATGGTTACGACGATCTTACCGTTCACCTTTCCGTCGTCGAGCGCAAGACATGCGTCGCGGATGTGTGCAAAATCATAACACGCGCCGAACGCGGGCTCCAGCCCATGCCGATTCAGAAACGCAAAAATTTCCTCCACATCCCTCTGCGTGGGATAGTTGCTGAAAAAGCCCGTAAGATATACCCCGTTAGGGATTTCCTTGACAGGATCAAAACCATTGAGCGCAAACACGCCGCCGAGGATGCCGGTGCAGCAGACAACGCCGCCCTTTTCCACCGCACGCAGCGTGTCTCGAAGGAACCTCGGCCCAACAAGGTCAAGCGCTTTCGTGACGCCGTGCAGCTTCTCCGCGAGCGCGCCGTCGTCCAGCACTGCCTCGTCAGCCTCCGAGAGCAGCGCCAGCTTGCTTTCCCGGTGCGTCGTGGCGACGACCCTGCATCCCAGCGCTTTGGAGATTTGGAGGGCGGCGTAGCCTAACGCACAGGTTGCGCCGCGAATCAGCAGCGTGTCATCCGGCTGGAGATGCAGACACTCAAACAGCGAGCCCCACGCCGTGAAATATGTTTCCGGCACAGCGGCCAGCCGCTCCCAGGGCAGGGCGCTTTCCACTGCGAACACATGGGAAGCCGGCAACAGCGCGTATTCCGCGTAGCTCCCGTTGAAGCTGCGGCCCATGCCGCCCATCATGGCGACGACCTTCTGTCCGACGGCAAGGCCGCTGTCGGAGGCGTCCGCCACCTCGCCCACGCACTCGATACCGGGGATTATCGGCTTTTGGATATAATCCTCTTCGATTTCGGAAAGCCGCAAAATCTGCTCCGAATGGTTCATGCCGAAAGCCCTGACCCTTACCAGCACCCAGCCCGGCCTGATCTTCGGGACTTCCGCTTCCGTCAACGTCACCTGCCCGGCGGGCGTGACCTTATCCAACCGTACTGCTTTCATGTGTTTCCTCCCTGATCTCTTTCCAGCACTGCGGATCGGCGGCGTAAAAGCTGCCGTTCGTACCGTTCGCCACGGCGGGACAGCCCCGGCACCACGGCTCCAGCTCGCATCCGGAGCACTTCTCGAACTTTTCGTACTGGCGATATTTTTCCATCTCACACACCCACACGTCCGCAAGCCTGTCCTCGAACACGTTTCCGACCTGACTGCCCGCCACGCGGCGGCAGGCGTAGACCATGCCGTCCGGCGTGATGGTCATATGGCAGTTGCCGCAGTTGCAGCCGCCGTAGATTATGCCCTCCTCGGCGTCCTCCGGGATGCGAAACGCACCGGTTTCGTACTCATAGAGCGTCCAGAGGTGGTCTTTTTTGCTGAAATAGGTCTCACAGCCCTCCGCTTCGTATTCTTTGAACTTTTTGTCGCACACAGCCAGAAGCTCGCGGTACTCCTGCGCCGTCATGCCCGTATCTACCTCGCCGCCGGTCGGCACATAACGGGCGAAAGCGTATACGTTCGCGCCAGCCGCTACCGCCGCGTCGATGATCCCCGGCACCTCCATACGATTGGCCGCGGAGACGGTCGTCATGACGACGCTGCGGATGCCCGCGCGATTCAGGCAGCCGATCTTCTCCAACGTGCAGTCGAAGGAGCCTGGCTTCCGAAACCAGTCGTGCGTCTCGCGCAGACCATCCAGTGAGAGCTGGTATTTCCGACAGCCGTACCATTTCAGTTCGCGGCAGATCCGATCATTCAAGTGAAAAGGATTGCCCATGATCGCAAACGGGATGTCCTTCGACTTGAGTAAGGCCAGCAAACGCCAAAAATCGGGGTGGAGAATGGGATCGCCGCCCGTGAGATAGAAATACGGCGCGCGGCCGTAGACCTTGCAGAAGTCCTCACAGTTGGAGACGACCTCCTGCATCTGCCCCCACGTCATACTCTTGAGCTCGGCGCAGCCCTCGCCGGAGAAGATATAGCAGTGCTTGCACCGCTGATCGCATTCGTCTGTGATATGCCATTGAAAGGCGAAATATTCATTCATGTTGCTCACCATATCATAAGCGATTAGATCGCATCGTTTTTGGGATGTCCCCGATGGTTTTTCCACCGGGGACGCGCGGCGTCGGCTTATTTGTCGGCGGCCCCGCAGGCGGCCGGCTTATCGGCGGCCCCGCAGGCGGCCGGCTTATCGGCGGCCCCGCAGGCAGCCGGCTTATCGGCGGCCCCGCAGGCAGCCGGCTTATCGGCGGCCCCGCAGGCAGAGGCGGGGGCCGCTTCCTTCTTCCAGCCAAACAGTTTTTCGATTCCCATCTTGATATATCCTCCTGTCGTTTTTTTGAGCGTTGGCTCTGCCGATACAGTAACAAAATCGCCGGGAGACGACAAGTACGCACTTTTTTATTAGGTAGTTATAAAAAAGTAACCATCTTGTCAGCGCAAGATGATTACAGTATAATCTGTAGGTAAGATTCCCTTATAAATCGACGGAGGATACGCTCATGCTGACGAAAGAAGAATTGCCGGAGTGCCCGGTACAGACGACGGTGCAGTTGATCGGGAGCAAATGGAAGCTGCTCATCATACGAAATCTGCTCAAACGGCCCTGGCGCTTCAATGAGCTTCACAAAAATCTGGATGGCATCAGCCAAAAGGTGCTGACAGATTCCCTGCGCTCCATGGAAGAGGACGGCATCATCACGCGCACAGTCTATCCCGAAGTCCCTCCCCGTGTGGAGTATGCGCTGTCCGAGCTGGGCGAAACCATGCGTCCCATCATCGCCTCAATGGAATCCTGGGGAGCGGAATACAAAAAGCAGCAGGCCGGTAAAGAGAGATAAAAGCCATCGGCGCAGCTAAAGAAAGCCGCGCCGATGGCTTTTAATATCAGTCCCTATACTTCACCGCCGTGCCGTAGACGATGACCTCGGCCGCGCCCTGCATGATGGCGGACGTGGCGTAGCGGACGTTCACCACCGCGTCGGCGCCCATGGCGTCGGCCTCGCCGACCATGCGGTGCGTCGCGATCTCGCGGGCGCTCGACATCATGTCGTTATAGGCGCCGAGCTCGCCGCCCACGATGCTCTTGAGGCCCTGCGTCAGATCGTGCCCGATGTTGCGCGTCTGCACCGTGCTCCCCTTCACGAGGCCGAGCGTCTCCAGCTCATGCCCGGAGACATAATCCGTATTGACGATCAGCATATCTTTCCTCCTTTTTCAAAAATACCGGCCGGTTTTACCCGGCCGGTATCGTCTTTTTACTGCGTCAGTCCTCTTCCTCGTCGTCCTCGTCGAACTCGAACTCGAGCTTTTCGCCGCAGTTCGGACACTCGATCTCGCCGAGGTCCAGCACGCTCTCGTCGAGCGTGATCTCCTCGTTGCAGGCGGGGCAAACGACGGAGAACATATCGTCCTCATCACAGCAGCACTCGTCCTCATCGTCGTCCCACTCGTCGTACACGATGCTCTCGACGTCAGCGAGGTCGTCGGACAGCGCGTCGAGCTCTTCGCCGATGTCGAGCTGGTTTTCGTCGAGGGAGTCGATCTCCTCGGCGATCACGTCGAGCGCTTCAAGAATGGCCGTAAACATCTTGTCTTCCTTCGTTTCGCCGCCGATGCCGAGGCCCTCGGCCAGGCCCTTGAGATACGCGACTTTTTCAGATACAGTCATGGCTCATCCTCCTTTGTGATGCTGTAGACTCAACCCTTGGATCTCTCCAGGTACTCTCCCACTCTCGTATCGACCCTGATCCTGTCGCCGGGGCTGATAAAGAGCGGCACTTTTATCTCCGCGCCCGTTTCGAGCGTTGCGGGCTTGGTCACGTTGGTGGCGGTGTTGCCGGCGAAGCCGGGATCGGTCTCGGTCACTTCGAGGTCCACGAACGTGGGCGGCTCGACGTTGAAGACCTTTCCCTTATAGGAATAGACCGTGCAGACCATATTCTCCTTGACGAACTTGAAGTTGTCGTTGAGCTGCGATTCGTCGATGGGCTCCAGCTCGTAGGTCTCCGGGTTCATGAAGTAGTAGAGGTTGCCGTCGTTGTAGCTGTACTCCATATCCCTGCGTTCCACGTAGGCGTTCTCGAACTTGGCGGTGGGGTTGAACGAGGTCTCGACCACGGCGCCGGTGATGACGTTCTTCATCTTGGTGCGCACGAACGCCGCGCCCTTGCCGGGCTTCACATGCTGAAACTCGATGACCTGCATGACGTTGCCCTCGTATTCGAAGGTGACGCCGTTTCTGAATTCGCCTGCACTTATCATAAAAAATACTCCTCCCGTATAATGGGTTATCTCTTTGTTGCAATTTATTTTATCTCATACTTCCCGTTTTGGCAAGGGGTTTTCCATTTAAAGCTCCAGGATTTGCAGTTTTTTCGGCAGGTGCGTCAGATTTTCGCTGCCGTTTTCCGTGAGGAAAAGCACATCCTCGATGCGGACGCCGAATTTTCCGGGGATATAGACGCCCGGCTCGGCCGAGACGACGGCGCCGGCCGGCAGCTTTTCCTTCACGCCCGGCGACGCCACCGGCGCCTCGTGGATATCGAGGCCGACGCCGTGGCCGAAGGCGTGCCCGAAATACTGCCCGTACCCGGCCTCCTCGATGACCCTTCTCGCCGCGCCGTCGAGCTCCTCGCCGGTTACCCCCGCGCGGGCGAAGGCGATGCCGGCCTCCTGCGCGCGCAGCACGGTGTCGTATACCTTTATCATTTCCTCCGTCGGCTCGCCTATGCAGACGGTGCGCGTCGTATCGGAGCACCAGCCGTCCTTTTTGACGCCGAAATCCATGGTGAGGAAGCCCTCGACGAGCGCCCTGTCCTCCGGGACGCCGTGCGGCACGCTCGTGTGGCGGCCGGAGATGACGATGGGGTCGAACGATTTGTCGTCCGCGCCGTTTTTGAGCATACGGCACGTCAGCTCGGCGGCAAGCTCCCGCTCCGTCATGCCCTTATGGATGAGCGGGAGCGTCTCCAAAAAGCTCTTTTCGGAGATCGCCTGCGCCTTTTTGAGCCCCTCGAGCTCCCTTTCGCTTTTCGACGCGCGCAGATCGAGCACGAGACTCCCCGCCTCGCGCATGTCCGCGTCCAGCTTTTCGGAAAAGCGCTTAAAGTTCGCGTAGGTCATGGCGCGCTCCTCAAAGCCGAGCGTCCCGGCCCCGAGCTCGTGAAGCGTCTCGTTCACGAGCTGGCAGAAGTCCTGCCCCCGCCCGACGAGCCGCACCTCCGCGTCTCTTATGTCGCGCTCGGCCGCCTCGAAATAGCGCGAATCAACAAAAAAACGCGCGCCGCCGCCCCATACGAGCAGCAGCCCTTCGGTCGAGTCGAAGCCCGTCGCCCAGCGGCGGGAGGACGCCCCGGTGAGCAGCAGGGCGTCGATCGGCGCGCCCCGGACGGCCGCGCTCAGTCTCTGGATATTCGTCACTTTCTGATCTTCTCCTTACACGCCGCCCGGAAGGGCAGCTCTATGATATATCTTGCCGCGTGCAGCGGATTTTCAAACTTGATCGGCCGGACGAGGATGGGCGTCACGCCGGCCCTGTTCGCGCCCCAAACGTCGGTGAACGTCTGGTCTCCGACGAGCGCCGTCTCCTCCGGCGAAAAGCCCATTCGCCCCGCGGCCGCGAGGATACCCTCCGGCGCGGGCTTTTTCGCCCTGTACACCCAGCCGATGCCGAGCGCCCCGGCGAAGCGCTCGACCCTGTCCGGATGCTTGCTGTTCGAGAGGAGGAAGAGGGCGACGCCCCCCTCCCTCATCGCTTCCGCCCAGCGGACCGTTTTTTCATCCGGCTCCGGCGTCTTATACGGCGCTATCGTATTGTCGAGATCGAGCAGCAGGAGCCGCAGCCCCTTCGCCCGCAAAAAGTCGTCCGAGATGTCCGTCAGACGGGGAAAAGCGTATCTCGCCCGAAAAGAATAACTCATAAGCGTCTCCGAAACAGAATAGTATCTTGCGGGGTGATATCGTTTGGAACTCATAACCATCCACACGCCCGAGAGCGTCGGCGCGGCCGCTTCCCTGCCGGGCAAAAGCGCCTTTATGATCTACCGCACGGACGCCGAGGGCCGTCTTACGCGCGCGGAGGGCGTCTCCGTCCCGCGCGGCAGCCTTATGGGCGTTTTTTTGGAGCGGGCGTCGTCTTCGCTCGCCGCCGACGTGCTGGCGGAAGCGGAATCGGCCGGTGCCTCCGGCGTCCTCTTCGACGCGGAAGGCGCGCTCTCTCCCGAAGCATCGGCCGCCGTACGGCGGTGCGCGGAAAAGCTGCCCGTCTACCTGCCGGCCGCGCTGAAGGCCGACGCGCCGGGCGCGTACCGCCTGGTCGAAACGGCCGTCACCGGCGGGAGCCTCCGCAAAAAGCTCCTTGACGCCGTCGCCGCCGTCGGAAGCGCGCGCGTCTTTCTCGATATCGAGCGGCTGCGCATGGATTTTACGCTCCCGCATCAAAGCGAGCGCGGGCGCTCCCTCACGCCGGAGGCGCTTCGCGCGCTCTACGCCCGGCGCGCCGCCGGGCCGCACTTCTCGCCCGATCTCTGCGCGTGGTACTTCCGCTGCCGCGACGGCGCGGGGACGCGCTTCGTCCTGTACGACGATCTCTACAGCGTCCGGCAGAAGCTCTCGCTCGCCTCGTCGCTGGGGATAGGAGGGGCGTTTCTCTATTACCGCGAGACGGAGGACTTCATCCGCCCTCTGCTGGCGTCTCCTCGCGGCTGATCTTCCGGATGCTTTTTTCCGCCTTGCTGCGCGGCGTCATGATCTCGTGCCCGCAGCCGAGGCAGCGGAGGCGGAAATCGGCCCCGATGCGCAGGACCTTCCACTCGGCGCTGCCGCAGGGGTGCGTTTTTTTCATCGTCAGCGTATCGCCGATCCTGACGTCCATGTTTTATCAGCTCCCAACAGGCGTTTTCGCCCAAAATGCGCCGCTGTCCGACCATGCCGCCCGGCGTCTGCGGCCGTATTTCGTCTGCCGGCGGGCGTCACACGGGATTCCCTCCGTTTACAAAATGACAAAAGCGTGGTATCGTAAGGCGAGGTGTCGAAAATGCTCGATAAAGAAAAGGCTTTACAGATCGTGGAAGCGCTGGAGAAAACGTACCCCCTCGCCGAGTGCTCCCTCCAATATGAAAAGGACTACGAGCTGCTCTTCGCCACGCGGCTCTCCGCCCAATGCACCGACGAGCGCGTCAATAGGGTGACGCCCGCCCTCTTTGCCGCGTACCCCACGCTGGAGGCCATCGCGGCGGCGAAGGCGGAGGACGTGGAAAACTATATCCACTCCTGCGGGTTTTACCATGCCAAGGCGAAGGACATCGTCGCGGCGGCGAACAGGCTCGTCAGCGACTTCGGCGGCCGCGTGCCGGACACGATGGAGGAACTGCTGTCTCTCCCCGGCGTCGGGCGCAAGACGGCCAACCTCATCCTCGGGGACGTGTTTCATAAGCCCGCCGTCGTCGTCGACACGCACTGCATCCGCCTCTCGAACCGCATGGGCCTCGCGGACACGAGGGACCCCGTCAAAATCGAGACCGAGCTGCGCGAAAAGCTGCCGCCGGAAAAGTCCTCCGACTTCTGCCACCGGCTCGTCCTGCACGGCCGCGCCGTCTGCACGGCGCGAAGGCCCGCCTGCGAAAGCTGTCCCCTCGCCGGTATCTGCGAAAAAAACGGCGTCTGACCGTCACTCTTTTTTCAGCCGTTCCGCTTCCGCCTCGTCCGGCGTTACGTAAACCGTTCTCTGGTCGGTATAGATCACCATGCCGGGTCTGGCCCCGGCGGGCTTCTTGACGTATTTCACGAGCGTATAGTCGACCGGGACGTTCGCGCCGCCGCGCGCCTGCGAGTAGTACGCCGCGAGCCGCGCCGCCTGCCGGATCGTCTCGTCGTCCGGCGTCTGCCCGGCGCAGGAAAGGACGGCGTGGCTGCCGTGTATCTTCTGCGTGTGCAGCCAGATATCCGTCCGCGCGGACGAGCGCGTCAGCTCGTCGTTCTGCGTCCCCGTCCGCCCGACGCGGACGAAAAAGCCGCTGTCGGTCACAAAGCGCATCGGTCTCGATACCGGGCGCTTGCTTTTTTTGCCCGTTTTTTGTTTCTTAATGTAGCCGGCGTCCTCCAGCTCCTGCCGCAATTCGATAAGATCGCGCTCGGACGCGGCGCGCTCTATCTCCCCCGCGACGCTCTCCAGATACGCCAGCTCCTTTTCGCCGGCTGAAATCTGCTCGGTAAGGATCTTCTCCGCGTTTTTGGCGCGGTTGAAGTCTTTATAATATTTGGCGGCATTCTGCTGCGGCGAGCGGGCCGGGTCGAGCTTTATGATCCGCTTCGCCCCCTCCGCGCCGTAAAAATCGTCCGCCTCGAAGGAGGACGCGCCGCGCGGGATATTGTGGAGATTGGCCATGAGGATATCGCCGCACTGGCGCTTTTCCTCGCGGTCGAGGGAGGCGAGCAGCTCGGTCTTCTGGCCGGAGAGCTTCCGCTCCAGTCGTCCCCGTGCGTTCTTGACCGTCCTCGCAAGGCCCTGCGCCTTTACGCGCATGGTCTCCGCCATCGCGCGGCGCGTATAGAAGGCGTCAAGCAGGGCGGAAAAGCTCTCCGGATGCTCAATCTTCATCGCGCCGCCGTACTGCCCTATCTCCGTGAAGGAAAAGTCCCGCGGCCTTTTGCCGTCGAGCAGGAGACACGGGGTTCCCCTTCCCGCCTGCGCAAGGATGTCCTCTATCGCGCGGACGGCTCTCTCTCCTCCGTCCCGCGTCTCTCCGAAGCGCGCGGACGCGTCTCCGTACGCGCGCGACGCGGCCTCGCGCGCTATAAGCGGCGACAGGCCGAGGAACGTGTCTACCAGCCACCGCGCGATCTCTTCCCCCTCCGGGGCGAAGCGCGCGAGCTTGAGCTTTTCCTCCGCCGCCATTCCGAAGGGGTCGCGCTTATCCTGCTTTTCCGGCGGCCGGTAAAAGAGGCCGGGCAGCACGCTCCGCCGGCCGCTCATGTCGCCGGAAAGGCGGCGCAGGCAGTCGACGATCCTCCCCTCGCCGTCGGTGAGGATAATATTCCCCGCCGAGCTGATGAGCTCGACGATCAGATGGCGCCGCACCCGATCCCCGAGCGCGTCCGCCGCGTCAAAGATTATGTCAACCGCTCGTTCCAGATACGGCTGCGTGACCGAGACGATCCGCCCGCCCGCGAGGTGCTTTCGCAGGAGCATACAGAACATCGGCGGCGCGTCGGGATTCTCGAAGCGCCCCTGCGTCAGGTGGACGCGCGCCCCCGTCCCGCCGCAGAGCAGCAGCTTTTCATGTCCCTCTCTCGTATGCAGCGACAGTACGACCGTATCGCCCGCCGGCTGATGGAGCTTGTCCACCGCCGCGCCGGCGAGGCGCGCATCCAGTTCGCGCGTGAGCGACGAGAGGCAAAGTGCGTCAAGAGGCATCCGTTCCGCCCTCCGTGATGACCGCGAAGAGCTCCGACAGTCTCTCCGTCTCACCCTTGAGGTAGAGATAGCCGAAGAGCGCCTCCAGGCCCGTCGCGGCGTGGTATTCCGCCATGGTGGCGCCGTTCGGCGTCGAATTCACATGCGTGTTCCGCGCGCGCTTGTAGACGGCCCTCTCCTCCTCCGTGAGGAGCGGGATGATCCGCCGGGCGACGGCGGCCTGCGCCGGCGCGGACACGTATTTCACCGAGGTGAGATGCAGCACCTTCGCCGTCTCCAGCCCCTTCCGGCAGAGAAACGACCGGACGAGCAGCTCGTAAACGGCGTCGCCGACGTGGGCGAGGCCGAGGCACGATATGGCGTTTATCTCCCCGTCCGTCAGCTTGATATTCAGCAGATCCATAGGCCCTCCGCGTGTGACAGGTTGTGTTCAGTGATATTGGTTTATTATTGTATCACAACCGGGACCGTTTTTCCATGCCCGGAAGGACAAAATTTCCGTTGACAGGGGGCGCGGTCTGGATTATAATTCCGTAGTATGCTACTTTTTAAGGAGAACACCTGCCTATGATGATATCCATGCCCGTCGCGGCCAAGGTCAAGATCATCTCGATCGCCTATTCCCGCGCGCTCACGGCGCAGATGCAGCGCTACGACCTCACCTCATCACAGGCCCATATCATCGGCTTTCTGGTGGAAAACGGCGGCGTCGCCGTCCGCCAGCACGATATCGAGGCCAGTCTGGGGCTGAAGCACCCGACCGTCACCGGGCTTCTGGAGCGCCTGCGCCTCAAGGGCTTCGTGACGTTTTCCGAAGGTTCCGACCGCCGCTGCAAGACGGTCTCCGTCACCAAGAAGGCCGCCGAGAGCTATGAGGACGCCTGCCGCCTCATCCGGCAGACGGACGAGGAGCTTTTCGGCTCCCTGCCGCCGGAGAAGCTCTCGGAGCTGTCCGACATTCTGGACGCCGTGATCGAAAACGCGCGTCTCACCGAAAAATTCTGCTGTAAAGGAGGGAAATCGCCGTGCTGAAGCGTCTGCTTTCGTGCGTGCGGGAGTATAAGGTCAACTCCCTGCTCGCGCCGGTGTTCGTGACGTTCGAGGTGTTCATGGAATGTCTCCTGCCTTTTTACACCGCCAAGCTCATCGACAACGGCATCAAGGTCGGCAGTATGCCGGGCATCTGGAAGTACGGCCTTTTGTGCGTCGTGATGGCGCTTGTCTCTCTCCTGTTCGGCATCCTGGCCGGACGCGAGGCGTCCACCGCCGCCGCCGGCTTCGCCAAGAACCTGCGGCACGATATGTTTTACCGCGTGCAGCAGTTCTCCTTTTTCAACATCGACCGCTTCTCCACCGCCGGCCTGGTCACGCGCCTTACGACGGACGTCACGAACATCCAGACGGCCTATATGATGGTCGTGCGCGTCGCGGCGCGCTCCCCCATCATGCTGGTTTTCTCGCTCGTCATGGCCTTCCGCATCAATCACCGGCTCTCGCTCGTCTTCCTGTGCGTCGTGCCGATCCTCGGCGTCGGCCTGTGGCTCATCATGTCCCACGCGCATCCCATCTTCAAATTCGTCTTCGAGCTGTACGACAAGCTCAACATCGTCGTGCAGGAGAACCTGCGCGGCATCCGCGTGGTAAAGGCCTTCGTCCGCGAGGAGCATGAAAAGCAGAAATTCAACGAGGTATCCACGCACATTTACAATCAGTTTCTCCGCGCGGAAAAGCTCATCGTCATGAACATGCCGCTCATGCAGCTCTCGGCCTACGCCTGCATGATCCTCGTCGCCTACCTCGGCGCGCGCATCATCGTCGCGTCGAACGAAACGCTCCTGACGACCGGCCAGCTCACCAGTATGGTGACATACGCCATGCAGATGCTCGTCAGTCTCATGATGCTCTCGATGCTCATCGTCATGATCACGATCTCCCGCGCCTCGGCCGAGCGCGTGTGCGAGGTGTTAAATGAGGAGAGCACCATCAAAAACGGCGACGCCCCCGTGACGGAGGTGCCGGACGGGCGCATCACCTTTACGGACGTGAGTTTCGGCTACGGCCGCGACGGCGCGCGCCCCTGTCTCACCCATATAGACCTTTCCATCGCCTCGGGCGAGACGATCGGCATTATCGGCGGCACCGGCTCGTCGAAATCGTCGCTCGTGCAGCTCATACCGAGGCTGTACGACGTGACGGCGGGCAGCGTCACGGTCGGCGGCGTCGACGTGCGCGATTACGACGTGGAAACGCTCCGCAACGCCGTGGCCATGGTGCTCCAGAAAAACGAGCTCTTCTCCGGCACGATCAAGGAAAACCTCCGCTGGGGCAGCCCCGACGCGACCGACGACGAGCTAATCGAGGCCTGCCGCCTCGCCGCGGCCGACGGCTTCGTCTCCGAAATGCCGGACGGCTACGACACCTATATCGAGCAGGGCGGCACGAACGTCTCCGGCGGGCAGAAGCAGCGGCTCTGCATCGCCCGCGCGCTCCTGAAAAAGCCGAAGATACTCATTCTCGACGACTCGACGAGCGCCGTGGACACCGCCACCGACGCGGCGATACACGACGCGATGCGCGAATACATCCCCGACACGACGAAGATCATCATCGCGCAGCGCATCTCCTCCGTGCAGGACGCCGACAGGATCGTCGTCATGGACGGCGGGCGCATCGCCGCCGTCGGCACGCACGACGAGCTGCTCCGGACGAACGATATCTACCGCGAGGTCTATGTCTCCCAGCAGAAAGGAGGCGACAGCGATGCCGAATAACGAAAAGACCCGCGCCGTCCGCGGACCCGGCCCGGCCGGACGCGGCATGGGCCCCCAGAAGATGACGAAGGAGAATTTCCGGACGCTCCGCCGTCTGCTCTCCTATATCCGCGGGCGCTACCGCGTGCTCTTCATCTTCGTGTTCGTCTTCATCCTCCTCTCCGCCGCGGCCAACGCGCGCGGCTCTCTCTTCCTGCGCGAGCTGGTGGACGACTACATCGTCCCCATGCTCTCCGACGGCGTCGACCGATTCGACGGGCTCCTGCGCGCCATCCTCATCATGGCCGCCATCTATGTGATCGGCGCGCTCTCCACGTATCTCTACAACCGCCTGATGATCGTTATCTCCCAGGGCGTCATGAAGGAGATACGCGACGAGATGTTCGCCCACATGCAGACGCTGCCGATCCGCTACTTCGACACGCACACCCACGGCGACGTCATGAGCCGCTACACGAACGACACGGACACGCTGCGCATGATGCTCTCGCAGACCATCCCGCAGCTCTGCTCCTCGGTCGTCACGATCGTCGTCGTCTTCTGCTCGATGCTGTATGTGAGCGTCTGGCTCTCCGTCGTCATCGTGCTCTTCGTCTTCCTCATGCTCTTCGTGACGGGCAAGGTCGGCGGCCGGAGCGGGCGGTACTTCATCAAGCAGCAGGGCGCCCTCGGCCGGATAAACGGCTATATCGAGGAAATGATCAGCGGCCAGAAGGTCGTGAAGGTCTTCTGCCACGAGGAAACGGCGGAGAAGGACTTCGACCGGCTCAACGAGGAGCTGTTCTCGGCGGCCGACTCCGCGAACAAATACGCGAACATCCTGATGCCGATGATGGTCAACATCGGGCACATCCAGTACGTTTTCCTCGCCGTCGTCGGCGGCGCGCTGGCCCTATCCGGCGTGAGCGCCCTCACGCTCGGCGACATCGTCTCCTTCCTCCAGCTCTCCAAGAGCTTCAACATGCCGGTAACGCAGTCGTCGCAGCAGATCAACTCTTTCGTCATGGCGCTCGCCGGCGCGAAGCGCATCTTCGAGCTTTTGGACGAGGAGCCCGAGACGGACGACGGCTACGTGACCCTCGTGAACGCGAAATACGACGAAAACGGCGAGCTCACAGAGAGCGACGAGCGCACCAACATCTGGGCGTGGCGTCATCCCCACGCGGCCGACGGCACCGTCACCTACGTCCGTCAGCGCGGCGAGATCACCTTTAACGACGTCGACTTCGGCTATTCTCCCGACAAGCTCGTGCTGCACAACGTCACGCTCACGGCCGTGCCGGGGCAGAAGATCGCCTTCGTCGGCGCGACCGGCGCGGGCAAGACGACCATCACAAATCTGATAAACCGCTTCTACGACCTCGACGACGGCAAGATACGCTACGACGGCATCAACATCAACAAGATAAAAAAGAGCGACCTGCGCCGCTCCCTCGGCATGGTCCTGCAGGACGTGAACCTTTTCTCCGGCACGGTCATGGAGAACATCCGCTACGGCAAGCTCGACGCCACCGACGAGGAGTGCGTCGCCGCGGCGAAGCGCGCCAACGCGCACGGCTTCATCTCCATGCTGCCCGACGGCTACGACACCGTCCTCTCCGGCGGCGAGGGCTCCGGCCTCTCACAGGGGCAGCGGCAGCTCCTCTCCATCGCCCGCTGCACCGTCTCCGACCCGCCGGCCATGATCCTCGACGAGGCCACCAGCAGCATCGACACCCGCACGGAGGCGATCATCCAGCGCGGCCTCGATCAGCTCATGGAGGGCCGCACCGTCTTCGTCATCGCCCACCGCTTAAGTACCGTCCAGAATTCCGATATGATCATCGTCCTGGAGCACGGCCGCATCATCGAGCGCGGCACGCACGACGAGCTGCTTAAAAAGCAGGGCAAGTACTACCAGCTCTATACCGGCGCGTTCGAGCTGGAGTAACGAAAATAAACGCAAAGCCGCCCCCTCCCCCAGGCGTGGGGAAGGGGCGGCGCACTTTTATTCATTTTGGCAGTCTCGCCATGAGCACGGATCCGTTCTCGCGCAGCCAGCCGTGCCATCTCCGGTATTCCGGGAAGACGCGCAGGACCTCGGCGTAAAACCGCTCGGAGTGGTTCATCTCCTTTAGGTGGCAGAGCTCGTGGACGACGACGCTGTCGAGCACCTCGCGCGGCGCGAGCATCAGGAGGCAGTTGAAGTTCAGATTGCCCTTCGACGAGCAGCTCCCCCACTTCGTTTGCTGACTTCTGATGGTAACGCGCTTCACCGTGACGCCGATAAGCGGCGAAAAATACCGCACTCTCTCCGGGATGACCGTTTTCGCCTCTTCTTTAAGCGCGCGCAGCGCCTCCGGCGTCAGCGCGCCCGCCGCCTCGGCGGCCCTTTGCCGTTCCCGCTCCTGCTGCAGGCGCGCGCGGAGCCAATCCTCATGACCGCGGACGAACGCGTCGATGACGGCGCGGGGGGCCAGCCGCGGCGCGCGGACGAGCGCCTCGCCGTCCTTTATCTCCAGCGCGAGCGTCCTTCTCGCGCTGCGTATGACGCGGTATTCCAACCCTCATCGCCCCCCTGTCGATCATAGCGGCAACGGAGGCGAAAGTCAAGCGTCACGGCGTGCAGGCGTCGTACACGGCGTCGAACGCCTCGCCCGGCATTTGTACGAAATACCACCCCAGCGCGTCGTAGCCGACGTACCCGCCCTCGATGAGCCGCAGGCGGACGGTCGTCCCGTCCTCCATCGAGAGGATAAGATGCGCCTGCGCTTTCGTGTCGTAGATCGAGCTGTACGGCTCGTCGTAAAACGCCTCCGTGCCGCGCCAGGTGCTCACGAACTCGCCCGCGCAGAGCGCGTCGAGGAAGGCGTCCCACGCCCCGTCCGGAAGCTCCGCCGCTCTGATGTTCCCTTTGTTCCAGTCCCAGTCCTCGTGCGCCTGCCACTCGACCGTTTCCACGCACCCGCGCAGGCGGAGCCTGCTCTCAAAGAGGTCCGCGCCGGTCGAGAGGGTGATATCGTTGAGCCGTTCGAGAAATTCGATGAGAAGCGTTTTTTCACCGTTTTCGCTCTCGCTTTCCCAGCGCACACAGAGACGGAAATCCGTGTCATACCCGCGGACGGCATAGAGGTCCCCCGCGATGCTCCCGGCAAATTCCTCCTCATACGCCTCCGGGCGCGACCACTCGTCGATGGAGCCCGTGGCATAGCCGAGGTATTCTCCCAAAAGAGGCTCGACGCGCCGCGCGTCGTCGTCCCGGTACGTCTCCGCCTGCGTGTAGATACCCCCGCGGTAGATAACGAACCCGATCATATCGGCGTCGTAGTCGCCTGTGTTTTCCGGCAGCTCGATGGCCGGGATATAGAGCCCCGGCTCCGGCGTTGGCATGGGGTCTATATACCCCTCGTCGCCGGGCCTCAATATGACAGGATTTTCGGGCGTTGTGCCCGGCTCGCCGGGGCGCTCGATCATCCCGTTCGGGTTCGGCGCGGGCGGCGCGGGCTTTTTGGGATAAGCCAGATAAGCGCCGATGATGACGGCAAAGCAGGCCGCCGCCGCGATGACCCCCTTCCAGCGTCCGCTTTTCTTTTTCCCCGGCGCGGCCGCCGCCTCGATAAAGCGCGTATCGACGCCGCCGACCGCCTCCAGCAGTTCATAGTCCTTCATGGTGAATAGCCCTCCTTTTCCAGCCGCTCCCGCAGCGACAGGCGCAAACGGAACAGCATCGTCTTGACCTTGCTCTGCGTAAAGCCGTACCGCGCGGCGATTTCGCGGACCGGGTCGAAATACCAGTACCGCCGCACAAAGACGTTCCGCTGCGCCTCCGGGATACCGGCGAGGAATTCGTCCAGTATCCGCCGCAGCTCCCCCGCCTCCAGCCGCTCTTCGGCGCGCTCGTCCGAGGGGATGCACTCCCCCATCTCCCGCGTGAGCTCGCAGAAGGGCGCGCGCCGCTTCCGGCTGCTTCTTTTTCGGCATTCGTCGATGGCGAGGTGGCGCGTGATGCGTCCGAGGAAGGCGAACAGGTACGTCCTCGGCTCGTGCGGCGGGATAAGGCCCCACGCCTGCATATATGTGTCGTTCTCGCACTCCTCGGCCGCGTTCTCGTCCTCCAGTATCCGGGCGGCGAGACGCCGCAGGCGGGCGCCGTACCGAAGCGCGGTCTCTCCGATCGCCGTCTCATCCCTCGCAAGATAGAGGTCCACGATCTCCGTATCTTCCACGCCGACGCCTCCTTTCTTCACCCTTATAAGCGGATCATACCACGCCGCGGTCGCAGGCGGCAGGCGTTTTTTTCAAAAAAATGTCCCCGCGCTTTTTGCGCGGGGACGCCTTTTTCGTTTTTCACATCACGGACGCCCGGCAAAAAACGCCGCCGCGCCGGCATAAAGCAGGACCAGTCCCGCGCTCAGGAGAGCGCCGCCGATGATATCGGTGAGCCAGTGCACGCCCGAAAAAAGCCGGGCGACCGCCACAAAGGCGGTAAACACAATCATTACGCAGACAGCCGCCGTTTTGAGCCTCTGATTTTTGAGTCTTTCCCTTAACTGCATGACGGCCGTCGGCATGACGCACAGGACGAGCATGGTCGTGGACGACGGATAGGAAGCCTCCAGAACGCCTTCGATCAGCACGGGGCGATAGTTGACCGCGAGAAGTTCAAAGAGAAAATAGGCCGCCAGAACGACGATATAGAAGCCGCCGAGCAGCAGGATATCGGCGTCGACCTTCAAAAGGCTCTTTCGCTTCACGAGCTGCGCAAGGCCGAGCACCGCAAAGCCCGCCACAAAGCAAAACGCCAGAAGCTCCAGCCGGTCGGTGAGCTTATAGAGCACCATATGGACGCCGGTCAGCTCGTGAAAGGCCCCGTTCAGGGCCGCAAACCCGACGCGGGAGCCTGCCGGCCCGATGGGCTGCACGTCGATGAGGCGGACGGCGGCCGTCCAGAGGATAAAAACGATCACAAAGGCGATACCGAGGTATAGCTTCTTCCGACTTTTTCCTTGACTCATTTTTCTTCCTCCTTTTAAGCCGCGGCGGCGAAAACACCCGGATAATCAGAGCGTTTTTCTCGCCGCGGTCAGCGGGATCATGGTGTCCGCCTCGCAGACGAACTGTCCGAAGCCAGCTCCGTCAGCCGGGGCTTCGATGGCCGCCGTCTCGCCGGGAGCCAGCTCATACGGCCGGACAGTCACCTTGACGCAGCGTCCGCTTTCGTCGTATTCCGTCAGGAAATAGGCGCACCGGACAGTCTCGTCCGTGTTGTTCCGAAGCTCCGTCGCCGCGCCCTCCTCCGGCAGGAAGGAGCAGCGGTCGCTCTCTTTTTTTTCCGCCATCAGCGCGGAAACGCAGCCCGCGAGGTCCAGGATACCGTGACCGTAATACACGTCATAGCCCTCTTCCCCCCGGTCTTCGGCCGAACCGGCGATCAGGGTCCGAATATCCTCCGGCGTCAGCGCGCCGTCGATGCCGCGCAATACCGCCGCCGCCGCCGCTGCCTGCGGTACGGAGAACGAGGTCCCGGTGCCCGTGGTATAGCCGCCGGAGGCCGCCGTCGTCCTCACGGCCACGCCCGGCGCGGTAACAAATACGCTTTCGTTATGATTGGAGCCGGAGGAGATCAAGCCGTCCTTATCTACCGAGCCCGCGCCGATCACGGTATCATAGGCGGCCGGGTAATATAGGGCGGCGTCGCCGTCGTTGCCGACGGCGGCGACCACGACGACCCCGCGCTCCTCCGCATAAGCGACGGCCTCCCTGATGGATTCATAGTCCCTTGTAATGCCAAGACTCAAATTCAGGATATTGCACTCATAATCGTCGATACCGCCGTAGATCGCCTCGCAGACGGTGCTGATGCTTACAGACGACCCGTCTGTGACCTTCAGAGGAACGAGCTTCGCGCCGGGGGCGGCCCCGATGTAGCCCCCGTCATCGGCGGCGGCGATGAGCCCCGCCACACGGGTGCCGTGGCCGTAGCTGTCGCCGGTTTCGTCCGGGTCGGCGGCATTCTCCATGTAATTGTGTCCGGGCAAAAGATTCGCCTCCAAGGCAGGATGCGGCGCGATACCGGAGTCGATCACGCCGACCAGGACGCCCTGCCCAAGATGCCCCTGCCGGAACGCCCCCTCCGCGTGGATGACATCCAGATTCCACTGTGCTTCGTCGTAACAGGCGGCTTCCGGGTCGGCGTCAAGGAGGATCGCTTCGCCGTTCGGCTCGTACCATGCCAGAAGACCGGCCTGACGGAGGCGTTCCATCTCCTCCTCGCTCACCACGTCAAAGGGGACCCTGCCGTCAGTATTCATGATCCCCTCGGCGCTCTCCTTATATTTGACGATGTACTCCGTCCCTGCCTCTTTCGCGGCCCGGGCCGGGACGCCGCCGGCCGCGCCGCCCCAAAAAACGGCTGATACAAGGAGAAGGCACAGCGCGGAACGTATGTTTTTTTTCACCGCCGACGATCACCTCCCCGTCGCTGATCGGTCCGGACCGTTATTTCTCCGCATCCGGCCCTCTGTACTCCATGCAGAGCATCGTCAGATCGTCGAACTGCTCCGCGTCCGTTACGAATTCGTCAACGGCCTTCCGCATACGCTTCAGCGTCTCAACGGGGGCGGCGGCGGGCGCGGTGTTCAGCGCCTTCAGCATCCGCTCCGTGCCGAAAAGCTCCTTCTGCGCGTTGGTGGCCTCCGGCACGCCGTCCGTATAGAGGAAGAGCTTGCCGCCCGGCTCCATCTGCACCTCATATTCCCTGTACCGCATACCCTCCATGCCGCCGATCACGAAGCCGTGCCGGTCCTTAAAGAGCTCAAAGCTCCCGTCCGCTTTCTTCAGCGCCGGATACTCATGGCCCGCGTTGGCCGCCGTCAGCTTCCCGGTGGATATCTCCAGTATCCCCAGCCAGACGGTCACGAACATCTCCATGCGGTTATTGGAGCAGATCGCGGCGTTGGTGTCCTCCAGTATCTTCGCCGGGGATTTGCCCATCATCGCGTTATTGGCCAGGATGATCTTCGACGCCATCATAAAAAGCGCCGCGGGCACGCCCTTGCCCGACACGTCCGCCATCACCATGCAGAGGTGATCCTCGTCCACGAGGAAGAAATCGTAGAAATCGCCGCCCACCTCTCTGGCCGGGTCCATGGTGGCGTAAATGTCGAACTCGGGTCTGTCCGGGAAGGCGGGATAAATGTTCGGCAGCATGCTCTCCTGTATCTGGGTCGCCATGTTGAGCTCCGTACTGACGCGCTCCTTTTCGGCCGTGATCCGGGTGATCTGGGCGATATAGTGCCGCGTCTTCGTGGAGAGCGCCGCAAAGGATTCCGCCAGGACCTCGATCTCGTCGCCGGTGCGGTAGGCGTCCTCCATCTCGAAGGCCTGATCGCTCCCGCTCAGCGCGTTGATGCGCTTTGTCATGTGCTCCAAGGGCTTTACGACCCGGGACGCGAGCACGAGCGAACCGGCGACGGCCAGCAAAACGATGAGGATGGTCAGTACGATGACCGTTTGTCTGCTGCGCCCGGCTCCCCGCTCATAGGCCGCCAAAGCGCCGTCGTTTATCTGCTCATAGCTCTCCAGCATGGCCCTCGTCGGCTGGTTGGTGATCTCCTTTTCCACGACCGAAACGACCGTCCACCCCAGCGTTTCCAGCGGCGCGCCGGAGAGGTAGTATTCTTTCCCGTCGATATCTATCAGCGTGAGCGCGGTCCTCTCCGCGAGCGCCTGCCTGACAAAGCTGGCCAGCCTGCCGTTCCCGCTCTGGCGCAGATCAGCGGCCTTATCCGAGGACTCCGCCTTGAAAACGCCGTCCTGCTTCGGGGAAAAGAGGACCTGCCCCTTCTCGTTTATCAGGCAGAGAAAGCCGCCCTCCGTAGACGTATCCCGGATATAGTCGCTGATGGAGGTCAGAAAAATGTCCGCTCCGACGACGGCGACGAGCTCGCCGTCCCGATAGACGGGCGCCGCGCAGACAAGCCCCGGGATATCCGTAAAGGCGTCCAGCTCCACGCCGGTGAAGATCAGATGGCCCGTCTCGACGGCCTGGATATACCACGGCCTCTGCCGCACCTCAAAAGCATAGACCTCGCCGCTCTCCGAAATATACGAGCCCGCCCGGTCGTCGGCATAGAGGATGCACCCGTCCGGCGTCGCCACAAAGCAGGAGCTCAACTTATCGGAATTCTCATACATGGCCAGCATGACCTCGCTCATGTTGGCGACCAGCCCCAGCGACTGCGAGTCCGCCGGGTCGACGCCCTCCTCGTGCTGCATCTGCACCGCCGCCGTGCCGTCCATGGCCGCCTCCGGCTCATAATACGGATGGGCGGAAAAGCTGTCCGCGTGCTCGAATATCTCCTCGGCGAAGGCGTGCAGCGTCAGCACGTCCGTCCGCACGTCCGCGAACAGGTCGTTGGCGATATAGGCCTGCAGCGCCGTCGTCCGCGTCATGGAGGTGTCCAGGACGGCTTTCATCGTCTCCTCGGAGACGGCCTCGATGGACGCCTGCTGCCCGGCGCTGGCCTCCTGCACGATGTTCGTCAGGTTTTTTTGCTGATAGACGGACACGGCAACATAGGCCGCGATGAGCGCGATGATGATGATCAGCATAAGATTAAAGATCTTCTGCTGAAGACCGCCTAATTTGATTCCCCGTATGATCTTCATTCGACAGCGAGCGCGGCCGAAGCGTCGATAATGACTTCCCTCTCTCATCGATCCGCGGCGCGGCTCTTCCTCCCCGATGGCAGAATGGCATTTTGTTTTCCTTTGTTTGTCATACCGATATCATTGTACAACGCCCGCTTTCCAAAAGCAAGAGACAGGACGCGGCAAAAAAATGAAACGCCAGACGAGGTGTCTGACGTTTCAGCGGATCGCATATTCAGCGCGCTCCCGGCAAATGCCAAGCCCCGCCGGGAAGCGTCTGCTTTCGCCTGTATCAGTCCAACGGCTTCATTGTGGGGAACAAGATCACGTCCCGGATGCTGGAGCTGCCGGTCAGCAGCATGACGCAGCGGTCGATGCCGATGCCGAGGCCGCCGGTGGGCGGCATACCGTACTCAAGGGCGTTTAAGAAGTCCTCATCCATCATGCCGGCCTCTTCGTCGCCCTTCGCGCGCAGCTCCACCTGCCGCTGGAAGCGCTCGCGCTGGTCGAGCGGGTCGTTTAATTCGGAGAAGGCGTTGCCCATCTCGCTGTGACAGATGAACAGCTCGAAGCGCTCGGTGAGCCTCTTGTCGGACGGCTTGCGCTTCGCCAGCGGCGACACCTCGACGGGGTGGTCGATGATGAACGTCGGCTGGATGAGCTTTTCCTCCACCTTCTGATCGAAGCACTCATAGAGAAGGCCGCCCCACGAGGGCTCCTTCCCCTCCGGCATCTCGACGCCGACGCTCTTCGCGGCCGCTACCGCGTCCTCCGTAGACGTGAAGCTCATGAAGTCCACGCCGAGATACCGCTTCACGGCCTCGGCCATGGTGAGCCGCGGCCAGCCGGGCTTGAGGTCGATCTTCTCGCCCTGCCACTCGACCTCGTAGGTCCCGAGCAGCTTCATGGCGGCGGACGAGAGCAGCTCCTCGAAGAGGTCCATCATGCCGTTATAGTCGGTGTACGCCTCATAGAGCTCCACGGTGGTGAACTCGGGGTTGTGCTTCGTGTCCATGCCCTCGTTGCGGAAGATGCGGCCTATCTCATAGACGCGCTCGAACCCGCCGACGATGAGGCGCTTTAAGTGCAGCTCGGTGGCGATACGCATGTACATGTCGATATCGAGCGTGTTGTGGTGCGTGATGAAGGGCCGCGCGGTGGCGCCGCCGGAGATCGTGTTGAGGACCGGCGTCTCGACCTCCATATAGCCGCGCCCGTCGAGGAACTCGCGCACATGGCGGACAAAGCGGCTGCGCAGCTCGAACGTGCGGCGCGTCTCGGGCGACATGATGAGGTCGACATACCGCTGGCGGTACTTGAGCTCGGTGTTCGTGAGGCCGTGGAACTTCTCGGGCAGCGGACGCAGCGACTTGGACAAAAGCTGAAGCGCCTGCGCGTGGACGGTGATCTCGCCCATCCGCGTCTTGAAGACGAAGCCGGTGACGCCGATGATGTCGCCGATATCCATCTTCCGGAAATCGGCGAAGGCGTCCTCGCCCACGTCGTTGATGCGGACGTAGACCTGGATGCGGCCCTTGCCGTCCAAAAGGTCGGCGAAGATGGCCTTGCCCATGCCCCGCTTGGACATGATGCGCCCGGCGACGGAGACGGTCTCGTTCTCCATGCGCTCAAAATCGCTCTTTATCTCCTCGGACAAGGCCGTGCGCTCGTATTTCGTGACGGTATAGGGGTCTCTCCCCTCGGAGACGAGGTCGGCCAGCTTCTGTCTGCGTATCTGAAGGATCTCGGAGAGGTCCTGCTGCTCTTCGGCGGCGGTTATTTCTTCCGGCATAAAAACAAAACTCCCAACTGTTTCTTGACGTTCTTATTTGGTTATTTTCAGTATTTTGAACTGGAGCACGCCGACGGGCGCCTCGATCTTGACGGTCTCGCCCTGCTTGTGGCCGACGAGCCCGCGGCCGAAGGGCGAGTCGTCGGAGATGCGGCCGGACATCGGGTTGGCCTCCTGCGAGCCGACGATCTCATACGTCTCCGTCTCCGTCGTCCCGACCTCCTGTACGGTCACGACGCTGCCGATGCCGACCTTGTCGACGCCCTTGACCTCTTCGACGATCTCGGCGTTCTCGATAAGGCTGGTCAGCTCGGCGATCTTGGAGTACAGCTTGCCCTGCTCGGTCTTGGCCTCGTCGTACTCGCTGTTCTCCGACAGGTCGCCGAAGGACCTCGCCTCGCGTATCTGGTCGGCGACCTCCTGCTGGCGGACGGTCTGGAGATAATTGAGCTCTTCCTTGAGCTCTTCAAGCCTTTCGGCGCTCATTTTGAAGCGATTTTCAACAGACATGTCAGACTTCTCCCTTTTGGTGAATTCATTCTCACAATTATATAGAGCAACCGCGAGGTTGTCAAGCCCCGGGCTCTTTTATTCTATGCCCGGAAGGATTTGCAAATAATCCGCAAATTTCTGTTGCGTCGGGGCGACAGGTGTGCTATAATGCGATTTGCAAACTATTCGCAATTTATGCCAGGAGGTGTCGGTCGTGAAGCCGTACAAAACGGAAAAGCGCAGTCAGCTCATGACTTTTCTGAAAAATCACCGTGACGAACCGCTCACGGCCGAGCAGATCGCCGACGGCGTCCGCGGCATCGCCCTCAGCACCGTCTACCGCAACCTCGCGCAGCTCGCCGAATCGGGCGACGTGCACAAATCTCTGTCGGCCGACGGACATACGGTGCTGTACCAGTACTATGACAAGCCCCGGTGCGCCTCGCATCTGCATCTCAAATGCGTAAGCTGCGGCGGGATGACGCACATGGAAGCGGACCTCTCCCACGACCTGGCCGAAAAGCTCAGCGAGGAGAACGATTTCAGCATCGACGCCGAGAACACCGTGATACTCGGCGTTTGCAGGGACTGCCACGGCAAAGACAAAACGACGCGTGAGGAGACGGACGCATGACGCAGCTCAAATGTGAAAACGTATCGCTCGGCTACGAGGGCCACGCCGTCGTGTCGAATTTGAATTTCGAACTCCATGAGGGCGACTACCTCTGCGTCGTCGGGGAAAACGGCACGGGCAAGAGCACGCTCATCAAGACGCTGCTCGGCCTCATCCCCCAGCTCGACGGCAAGATCACCCGCAGCGAGGGCCTCACGGCGAAGGACATCGGCTATATGCCGCAGCAGACCTCCTTCCAGCGTGATTTCCCCGCCTCCGTCGGCGAGATCGTCATTTCCGGCTGTCTCGGCCACTGCGCCGGGCGGCCCTTTTACGGACGGAACGAGCGCGCGCTCGCGCGGCGCAGCATGGAGCGTCTCGCCATCTACGATCTGAAGCGCCGCTGCTACCGGGAGCTCTCCGGCGGCCAGCAGCAGCGCGTGCTGCTCGCCCGCGCCCTGTGCGCGACGAGCCGTCTGCTCGTCCTGGACGAGCCCGCCTCCGGCCTCGACCCGAGGGCCACGGCGGAGCTCTACGACGTGATCGAGGACCTGAACCGCACCGACGGCATCACGATCATCATGGTCTCGCACGATCTGAAATCCTCCGTCAAATACGCGAGCCACATCCTCCATCTCTCCTCCGTGCCGCTCTTCTTCGGCACGCGGGAGGCTTACGTCCGCAGCGATATCGGACGGACATTTCTGGCGCAGGCGGGGGATACGGACAATGGGTAATATACTGGACAAGCTGTCGCTTTATTTTTCATACCCGTTCGTGCGGTATGCGCTGATCGTCGGCGTGCTCATCGCGCTCTGCTCTTCGCTTCTGGGCGTGACGCTGGTGCTCAAGCGGTTTTCCTTCATCGGGGACGGGCTGTCGCACGTCGCCTTCGGCGCCATCGCCATTGCGACCGTATTAAACCTCTCCAACAACATGCTGCTCGTGCTGCCGATCACGGTGATCTGCGCCGTGCTGCTGCTCGCGGCCGGGCAGAACGCCCGCATCAAGGGCGACGCCGCCGTCGCCATGATCTCCGTCGGCGCGCTCGCCATCGGCTACCTCATCATGAACGTCTTTTCCACCTCGTCGAACCTCTCGGGCGACGTGTGCAGCACGCTCTTCGGCTCCACGTCCATCCTGACGCTTTCGAAAAGCGAGGTCTGGCTCTGCGCCATCCTCTCGGCCGTCGTCATCGTCGTCTACATCCTGTTTTACAACAGGCTTTTCGCCGTCACCTTCGACGAAGCGTTCTCCAAGGCGACCGGCGTGAACGCCGGCGTCTACAACCTGCTGATCGCCGTCGTCATCGCCGTCATCATCGTGCTGGCGATGAACCTTGTCGGGTCGCTGCTCATCTCCGCGCTCATCATTTTCCCGGCGCTCTCGGCGATGCGCGTGTTCAAGAGCTTCCGCTCCGTCATCCTCTGCTCCGCCGTCCTCTCGGTCGTCTGCGCGTCGCTCGGCATCATCATCTCCATCCTGGCCGGCACGCCGGTCGGCTCGACGATCGTCGCCGCCGATATCGTCGTTTTCCTGATCTTCCTCGCCGTCGGAAGGGTCAGGGCACACTGACCATCAAGGGAATTCTCCTTCCCCTCGCAGACAGGAAAAGAGCGCGCTGCGTTTTTTGCAGCGCGCTCTTTTTGCCTCTTTATTTCCTGGCTATCGCTTTTCTGACCTGCTCGACGATATGCCCCTCGGTGAGCGCGAAGGCCTCCTCCAGATAATCCTGCGGGCCGACCTCGCCGAAGACGTCCTCCACCGCGACGTATTCAAGCGGCGTCGGACGCCGGGCCGCCAGCACCTCGGAGACGGCGCTCGTAAGGCCGCCGATGCGGTTGTGGTTCTCGCAGGTGACGACGGCGCCCGTTTTTTTCGCCCACGTCTCCACGAGATCAGCGTCTACGGGCTTTACGGTGAACATGTCGACGACGGCGGCGTCGATCCCCTCATTTTTGAGCGTCTCCGCGGCCTTCATCGCCTTCGCCGCCATGATGCCGGAGGCAAAGATAACGGCGTCCGCGCCCTCGCGCAGGACGACGCCCTTCCCGATCTCGAAATGCGCGCCGTCCTCATAGAGCTTCACGCAGTTCTTGCGCGGGAAGCGGATATACTTGACGCCGGGCCGGTCGACCGACTGGCGCAGCACGTCCTCGAACTGGGAGATATCCGAAATGTCGATCACCGTCGCCCCCGGCAGGGCGCGGTAGAGCGCCATATCCTCGAACGGCATGTGCGTCCCGCCGTTGAACCCCGCGCAGACGCCGGGGTCGGAGCCGAGGATGGTAACGTCGTTTTTCGCGTAGCCGCCGGAGAGGAACGCCTGGTCGAAGCATCTTCTCGAGGAGAAGCAGCCGAAGGAGTGGACGATCGGCTTCATGCCGGCGGCGGATAAGCCGCAGGCGACGCCAACCATGTTGGCCTCCGCGATGCCGCAGTTGATGGCCTTTTCGGCGTCCTTGCCCCATTTATACGTGCCGATGCAGCTCATCAGGTCGGCGTCGAGATAGACGACGCGCGCGTCCTTTTCGCAGAGTTCAGGTATCACGGACGCGCAGGCCTCCTTGAAGGTGCGCTTGTCGTTTTCGCCGGTATAGGCTGTTTTCATGCCTCCGCCCCCCTTTCGACGAGCTTATCTCGGTCGGCCTTCAGGCCGGCTATCCAGCGGTCGAAGACCTCCTTGTCCTCCGTCATGCTGTGGTTGGAGAGCGTCTCCTCCACCTCGCGGATGCCCTTGCCCTTCACCGTGTCCATGACGACGGCAAGCGGCCTGTCCGATTTTTTCGTCATGGCCTCGTAGAGCGCCTCCACGTCGTTGCCGTCCACGGTCACGGCGTCAAAACCGAACGCGCGGAACTTCGCCTCAAAGTCGAGCGTGTCGAGTATCTCCTTCACCGGCCCGTCGAGCTGCTTCTTGTTCCAGTCGATGAGCCAGACCATATTATCGAGCTTTTTGGCCGAGGCGAACATCGCCGCCTCCCAGACCTGCCCCTCGTCGCACTCGCCGTCGCCGAGGATGAGGTACGTCTTCGCGTCGCGCCCCAAAAGCCTGTCTCCCAGCGCCATGCCGCAGGCGAGGGACGACCCCTGCCCGAGTGAGCCGGTCGTCATATCGACGCCGGGCGTCTTGTTGCGGTCGCAGTGGCTCGGGAGCTTGGTGCCCGGGCGGTTGAGCGTCTTGAGCTCCTCACGCGGAAAGTATCCCTTCAGCGCGAGCGCGGCGTACACGGCAGGGCCCGCGTGCCCCTTGGAGCAGACGAGCTTGTCCCGCTCCTCCCACTGCGGGCGCTTCGGATCGACGCGCATGAGCCCGCCGTAGAGCACCGCCAGCGCGTCCGCTATGGAGAGCGAGCCGCCGATATGGCCGAAGCCCCTCGCCGCCAGCGTCTCCACCGTGGCGATCCTGATCTCGCAGGCGAGCTTTTCCAGTTCAAATTTGAGCTGCTTGTCCAATTTTCCCATGACCTCCCTTTCTCACGTGTCGAACAGCGCCGACGCCTTCGCCATGATCTCCCGTATCGGCAGCTTTTGCGGGCAGTGCTCCTCGCACGCCCCGCAGCCGATACAGTCGCAGGCGCGGCGGCCCGGCTTTATCAGCATTTTATACGTCCCGCCGGGATTTTCCGGCTTGAAGCGCAGGTAGTAGTTATACTGCCGTATGATCGTCGGGATCACGACATGGTTCGGGCAGTTTTTCACGCAGTAGCGGCACTCGGTGCACGGATACTGCGGTATCTCGCGGATGAGGGCCACCGCCTTATCGAGGACGGCCTGCTCGCTTTCGCTTATCGGCTCAAAGTCGCGGAACGTCGAAACATTGTCGCGCACCTGCTCTATGGCCGACATGCCGGAGAGGACGGTCCATACCCCCTCCTGCGACCCGGCGAAGCGCAGCGCCCACGAGGCCGGGCTCCTGTCCGGCTCGGACGCGCGCAGCAGGTCCGCCACGCGCGGATCGCCGCCGACGAGCATCCCGCCCTTTACAGGCTCCATGATGATGAGCGGCTTGCGGTGCTTCCGCGCCGTCTCCCAGCAGCCCTTTGAATCGACGTGCGGGTCCTCCCAGTCGATGTAGTTGAGCTGGATCTGCACGACCTCCGTCTCCGGATGCGCCGTCAGTATCCCGTCGAGCGCCGCGGCGCTGTCGTGGAAGGAAAAGCCGAGGTGCTTTATGCGGCCCGCGGCCTTCAGCTCGTGTACGTAGTCCCAGACGCCTAACCTTTCCGCCTTTTCGTTCCCCTTGCCGGAAAGCGCGTGGATGAGGCCGACGTCGAGGTACTCGAGGCCGAGCCGTGTCATCGACTCCTCGAACATGGCCTTGCACTGCTCCAGCGTAGAGAAATCATTGATCGGCAGCTTCGTCGTCACCCGGAACTTATCGCGCGGGTATCGGCGGACGAGCGACTCGCGCAGCAGCTCCTCCGACCCCTCGTAGATATAGGCCGTGTCGAAATAGTCAAAGCCGGCGGCCAGGAACTCATCGACCATCGCGCAGGCGGCGTTCAGGTCCTTCTTCCCGTCGGGCCCCGCCGGCATCCGCATGAAGCCGAAGCCCAGCCGCGGTTTTTTCGTATCAAAAATAAGGTCTGTCATAAAGCGTTACCCGCCCCGTCTCTCTGGCAAATAAATACCACATGTTATATGTCGGCGATATTATGATAACATTGACCAGACCGTATTTCAATGGATTTTTTCCGATTTGCGGAGGAAAAGCGGCCGTTTGTCCGGATAGACCCGCCGCCATAGTCTCCGGAGGCTCAACGCGAAATTGAAGGCCGACGTAAAATACAGCAAAAATACATAGCCCCGGACGCCGAAGCGCGGCAGCAGCAGAGTTATGAGCGCGAGCGACAGGACGGAATCGGCGATATTCACGCGCATGGCGTAAAGCTGCTCGCCGAGGCCGCGCAGCATCCCGTCCGTCACGGTGTCGAGGCAGGTGACGGGCATGAGGAAGGCAAGGGCGCGTATATAACGCCCGACGTCCGGCGCGGCGTAAAACGTCTCGCCCAGCTTATCCGCCAGCAGCACGAGCAGCAGCGCGGCGGCCGAGGAAAAGACGAGACAGGCCGAGAGGAGCCGGGCGACGATCCTCCTGATCCGGTCGGCGTCGCCGCGTACCTGCGCCCGCGTCAGCTCCGGCACGAGCATTTCTGCCATTGCGACGAAAAGGGCCGCCGGGAACGCGGCGATCGGCAGCGCCATGCCGTGGATGACCCCGTAATCCGCCAGCGCCGCCTCGGGCGCGGCCCCGTAGGCGCGCAGGCCCCGCGGCACCAGCATACTGCAAACGGCGGTGAGCGCCGTCCTCACGTAGGCTGAGACGGCGAGCGGCGGCGCGATGGCGAGTATCCGTCCGAGCATCCCGCGCGGGCGACCGCCGAAGCCGCGAAGATAACTCCTGTCGCGCAGAAAAAGGACGAGCGAGAGCAGAAACCCCGCCGTCTCGCCGGATATCGACCCGCAGACGACGGCGGCGCACGTCTGTTCCGCGTCGCCGAGGGGCACGGCCCGCAGCAAAAGGGCGGTCACGGCGATCTTCACGCCCTGCTCGACCCCCTGCGCGGCCGCCATGCGGAAGACCTGCCCGCGCGCGGTGAAGTAGCCGTAAAAGACGGCCCCCATCGCCAGAAACGGCATATCGAGCGACAGAAGCCGCAGCGAGAGGACCGTCCGCCCGTCGCCGATGAGCCTCTCCCCGATAAACCCCGCGCCCGAAAAAAGAAGCGCCGTCGCCATAAGCCCGAAAACGGCGGCGTACAGGAGGCACTGCCCGACGGCCGCGAGCGCCCCGCGTCCGTTTTCGCGCCCCAGCTCCTCGGAGACGAGGCGCGTGACCGTAAAGCGCGAGCCGGATATGGCGAAGGTCGCCGCGAAAGCGCCGACCGACGCTGCCAGCAAAAAAAGGCCGACGCCCGACGCCCCCGCCCTCTCCGTCAGCCAGACCTGAAAGGCCAGCCCCGTAAGGCGCATGGCCGTCGAGACGCCGGTGAGCACGAGCGTATTCCTGATAAATCTCCGTCCCCGCATAAAAGCACCCCCGCATAAAAGATATATGCGGGGGCGCTCTTATATCATGCTACAGAAAGGTCTGGCGCGGGGAATTGATATCCTCCCCCTCGATCGTCTCGAGGGAAAGGGTGCGGCAGAGCTCCAAAAGCCGTTCCGTCTGCTTTGGCGAGTTCCTTCGGCGCGAATGGGTCACGGCGCCGACGCCGCGCTCCTTTAAAAAGCGCAGCAGCTCCGGCAGATATGCGTCCTCGAAGCGGCCCGGCCGCTTATCGTCCGTGACGCTCGCTGTCACGTCGCCGAGGTAGCAGTAGCAGCAGACGGCCCCGGCCTTCCGCGAGAGCGCGGCGAACTCCTCCAGCGTCATGCACTCCTCCGCCGCCGGGACGTAGATCGAGTCCAGCACGTCGCTTTTGAGCATATGGGCGAGGTCATAGAGCAGATAAGGGTTTTCTTCGTCCGAGAGCCGGTTTTTTCTCTCCTCCGTCAGACGCACGCCCGCGCGGGAGAGCGTATCGGCCAGCCTTTTTCCCCTCCCATACGCGGCCGTAAGGCGAAGCGAGAGCGCGAAGAGCACATGCCGCTCCGTCACCGTTCCGCCGTTTCGGTACCGCGTAAGCGGCAGGACGTCCCGCTCGAAGGAAAGCCCCGCCTCCGGGAATTTCTCCGCCGCCCTCTCCGCGACGGCCCGCTCGCGCACAAGTCTCGCTTCTCTCCGCGGCGCGAACGCGTCGGTGAGAAACGCCGCCATGCCGGGGACGACGCGCTGCATGGTCATGTAGGCGACGCCGCGCTCCAGCGGGTCGTTCAGAAAAGCGTCTTCAAAGGGCGTCCCTTTAAAGGAGACGCGGTGCTCCAGCCCTAAAAGCGGGCGCAGGGAAAGCCTGTCGCACGCCGCCAGAAATTCCCGCGCCCCGGCGAGGGTGTCATGGTCGACGATACCGGCGCAGCCGGCTCCGCAGAGCCTCGCCGTCAGCGCGGCGGCGGCCGGCGTATAGGGGGAGAAGGAATAGGTCGTGTGGATATGCTCGACGGTCTTCCCCGCGTTGGCCGGCGGCAGCGCGTCGGCCACCGCTCTTATGGCGTCGAGCCAGTCCGTCACGTTGTCGGCATAAAAAGCGCGCGGCAAAAGCAGCATAGGCTGTCACTTCTTTCCATTTTATGATATCATTATAATATGATTTGCGGAAATTTGCATCAGAAAGAGGAACTTTTCCCCGCGCCTGCCGTCTAAAATGTAACATACCCCATGAAAGCGAGGTAAAACCATGAAAAAGAAACTGTTTTCCGCGGCGTTGGCCGCGGCGCTCCTCTTAGGTCTGCTCTCCGGCTGCGCCGAAAGACAGGCCGAGACGCCCGACCCTTCCCCGTCCGCTCCGCAGAACACGACCGTCTCTCCCTCGCCGGAGCCGACGGCGTCCGAAAAGCCCCCCGTGCCGGCGGAGCCGGCGGCGCTCATGACCGTCAGCGACTATAAGGAAGTGCTCCCGTATTTAGGCTTCGACAGCGCCATCTACGCCGCCGGCGGCATGGCCCGCGACGAGGAGGCAGCAGCCGAAGCGCCCATGGCGTCACCGTCCGCCGCCCCCAATGAGATGGGCGGCCTCGGCGGCGGAGAGGGCGACTACTCCGGCACGAACGTCCAGGTCGAGGGCATCGACGAGGCCGACGTCGTCAAGACCGACGGCGAGTACATCTACACCCTCCAGGGCGGCCGCGCGCTCATCATCACCCGCGCCGACGGCGCCGACACCGCGATGGTTTCCCGCACGCAGCTCACCAAAAGCGATACGGGCGAAAACGATACGGGCTACCGCTACTACTACGAATACGCCGACAATATGTACATCGTCGGCGACAGGGTCGTGGTCCTCAAAAACGTCTACGATTACGGCCAGAAGAACGACGAGTACTACGACAACAACTACATTACCGCCGACATCTACGACGTGTCCGACCCTTCGTCGCCCGCGCTCGTCGTATCGCTCGGACAGGACGGCTATCTCTCCGACTCCCGCCTTGCCGGCAATTACCTTTATCTCGTCTCCAGCTATTACGTGTACGACTATGACGAGGACCGCCCCTCCACCTACATCCCCCGTCTCTACACAAACGGTGAGGAAAGCGTCCTGCCCGCCGACTGCATCTTCATCCCCGGCGGCGTCTCCGAGACGTGGACGGTCGTGAGCGGCATCGACCTTCTCGCCGGCGAGACGGTCTCGACCGCCACCGCGCTCTGCCGCGCCGACACCGTCTACATGAAGGGCGGCAGCATCTACATTGTGAACAGCGAGTGGACGACCGACGAGAGCCAGCCGCGCACCGAGGACCAGTACGAGGTCGTGGACTACAACCAGTACGCACAGACGCGCATCCTGCGCTTTGCCGCCGAGGACGGCAAGGTCTCCGCCGACGGTACCGGCGCGCTCCCCGGCAGCCTGCTCAACCAGTTCTCGATCGACGAGAAGGACGGCTATCTCCGCGTCGTGACGACGAGCGCCAGCAGCTCCTACAGCGTCTACACGGATAAGAAATACGACTTTGTCAACTACCAGTGGCACGACGATTACGAGAGCGCCTCCGGCCTCTACGTGCTCGACGGCGACCTGAAGGTCGTCGGCCAGATCGACGGTCTCGGCGAGGACGAGCGCGTCTACTCCGCGCGCTTCGACGGCGATATCGGCTACTTCGTCACCTTCCGCGAGACCGATCCGCTCTTCGCGGTCGACCTCTCCGATCCGACGGCGCCGAAGCTCCTCTCCGCGCTGAAGATACCCGGCTTCTCCGAGTACCTGCACGTCTACGGCGACGGGCTGCTCTTCGGCCTCGGCATGGCCGCCGACGACGAGGGCCGGACCGAGTGCCTCAAGCTCTCTATGTTCGACACGAGCGACAAGGCCGACGTGAAGGAGGCCGCGACATACCGGCTGGAGGACGTCTGGTACTCCCCCGCCCTCTACGATCATCACGCCTGCTTCATAAGCGTGGAAAAGAACCTCATCGGCTTCGCCGCCGAGGACGAGTATCTCTTCTTCACCTATGAAAACGGCGCGTTCCGGCAGCTCGCCTCCGTCTCCCTCGGCGAAGGCTACTGGGATTATAACTCCCGCGGCCTGTACATCGGCGATTACCTCTACGTCTGCTCCGACGGTGCGATCACCGTCCTGAACCTCTCCGATTTCAGCACGGTGAAGACCGTCATGCTGGAAACGGCCGAGCCGTAACGGCTGACCGCGCCGCCGGCTGTTGACCTCCGCCCACACGATCGCCGGGCCCGCAGCGGCCCGGCGATCGATTTTTGTGTGCACGGTGCACAGGTATTTCCCCTCTGAAAAGCGCTTTTTTATGCAGGCGCACGGGGCAAGCCCCGCCGCGCTGTGTTACAATGAAGCTGCAACAAACGAGGCCGGCGTGACGCCGTGCTGCTTTCCCAATACTGCCTGGAGGTGCACGAAATGCAATTTGAAATCAACGACAACCTTGGCGAACGCTTCCTTGCCGCGCTCGAGAAGTCCGGCGAGGATCAGAAGGTCGTGCTGGAGCGCATGTTCAAGACTTATGTCTATGAGACGTTCTCGAGGTACGAGGAGAATTATTTCGCGCTCGAGACCTTCATGCGCCTGCCCAAAAAAGGCTGATCCAACCCCATTCATCCGTTTCCTTTCTTAACAAAAAGCCGATGCAGACGTCAAAGCGCCGCATCGGCTTTTTGTTATTCTTTTATCAGCCCTTGCCGTGCTCCGTCGTAAAGAAGATCAGGTCGTCCGTCTTGCGGACCGGGCGCGACATGAACTCCAGTATCTTGACCGACATGCGCGCGTTGAACATATCCTCGTCGTCGTCGATATCCAGGCCCGAAATGGCCTCCATTTTTCTGACGCGGTATAAAAGCGTATTGCGGTGGATGAACATCTTTTCCGCCGTTTTTTTGATGTTGCAGCCGTTTTCCAGCAGCCTGCGGAGCGTTTCAAGGTTGTCCGTCCCGTCTCGCCTGTCCGCCTGAATCAGCTTCATGACCTTGCCGGAGATATAGTTCTGGAGACGCTTCCGCCCCGAAATGGCCATCAGCAGGTCAAAAAACAGGTAATCCTGCATGGCGATATAGCTTCTGTCCACGTGGATGCGCTCAAAGAGCATCGCGGCGTTCACCGCCTGGTCGTAATACTCCCTGACGTAGGCAAGGCCGTGAAAGGCGGAGCTGATGCCGGCCAGGATACCGTTCTTTTTCAGAAACGCTTCAAAATGCTCCCCCGTCTCCTCGGAGAGCGGATAGTCCGCGCCTCCCTGAAACAGGATGACGAGGTGGTCGCTCTTCGCCGCCGTGATCGCCAGTCCGAAAAAGCTCTTTGCGTCGCGCAGCAGGAAACGCATCCGGAGCGTATTGTACTCCGTCACCTCCCGCGGGACGCGCAGGACGGCGACGTAATTGCAGTCGGACGACAGGAACGACGTGACACCGAGTATCAGCGACAGCTTTTCAATGTAGCGGTTCGACGCAGCCTCGCCGGAGACGAGGCGCAGCAGGAAATTCTCCTCGCTCACGGCGTCGTTCACATAGGTATATTTGCCTTTGAGCATCTCGATGCTCACCGCCTTGCTGATATTCAGCAGCAGGTCGTAATCCGTCAGCTCACAGGCGATATTGACCTCCACCATGACGACGTAGCCGAGCGACAGACCGTTCAGCGACGACGAGACGATCAGAAACCGCTTGCCGCCCGGCTCCTGAAAGATCTTCGGCGTACCGTTCTGCATCTCGCCGATGAGCTGCTCGCTGTTGAGCGCGATATACTCCGGGATGAGGCTCCCCTCCCGCAGCGACGACGCGAGCGCCTTGAAGTTCATGTCGAAGACGCCGACGGGGTTGCCGACGATGGCGGTGATCGTGGAGATCAGCGTCCCCTCCTCAAAGGTGTTCTCTACAAGGGCGTTGAGCAGCTCGTCCCGATAATCCGGCGCCGGCCGCCGGCCGGAAACGTAGTCGCCGATGAGCTCGAGCACGGGTTCGCGCGCGCCCGCGTCCCCGATCACCATCAGATTGAGCGACGGCACTTCCCGTCTCCCGAGTTCGCGTTCCGAATCGGAAAAGATGAGCACGTTCATACCCGCGCAGGCCGATACAATAACGCCGATGTCTGTTTCGTCGCTGACGAACAGCACACCGTCGCGCTCCGACACGGTCTCCGCATCCGCGAGCGGCAGCACGCGGCTGATGTTCCAAATATCTCTTCGGTTTACATAAAGTTTGGAGCCATAATCTTTCATAAGGTAATTGAGCTGCCTCAGATTCATACTCACGACGAGCCCTCCTTTCTGACGGCGAACGCCGCCTCCAGTCCGAGTATACCACGCTTTTCTCCCCGTCTATTCGTTCCGGAGCACAAAATATACAGCTGACGGAGGGTTATTTATGTGCTCGATGACGGTGCAGAGGCCGGGATTTGCTGATAGAATTTTAGCATAGAGAGTCAGAGAAATCTAATCAATATTCTTTTTCATCATTCAAAAAGGAGTGAATAGCATGCTTTCAACTGGCATAACAAGAGGCGCCTCCATGGCAATCGCCGATCTTCTCGACACCTGCTGTGAGGTCAAGCCGGGCGACGAGGTCGTCATCGCCTCTCACGTCGACGGCACGCAGGGCGGGGTCAACCTCGTCGACGAGCAGGCCGTCGCATGGATCCAGGAGGCCGTCATCGCGCGCGGCGCCAACCCGACCGTCCTCTGGTTCGACGAGCCGGATCATCCGCATCACTGGCGCGTGCCGCCGGTCTTCCTCGCGGCCGAGAGGGCCTGCGACGTCTTCATCAACAACTCCTTCGACCTCACGATCGAGGAGCTGAAGATCGTCCAGGAGACCGCCACGGAGTACGGCGTGACGCTCTGCCGCAACTACGGCACCACCGTCGGCCTGCTCAACAGTCCCTGGCTCCAGACGCCCTATGAGCTCGTCAAGGAGATACGCTACGAGGCCGCGAAGGTCTTCGGCACGGGCGGTATGCCCTTCGTCATCGACGACCCGCTCGGCACGCATCTCGAGGGCACCATCCTGCCCCCCAACCATCCGCGTTTCCCGACCTACACCCGCTACCGCGCCGACGGCCCCGGCTACCGGCCCTTCCCGGAGTGGGTCTTCCCTCCGATCAACATCGGAGGTACCAACGGCGTGCTGGTCTTTGACCGTATGCTCTCCTGGTGGAGCCGCTACATCGGCATCTCCCCCTGGTTCAAGCACCCGATCGAGCTGACCATCAAGGACGGCCGCATCGTGAAGATCGCCGGCAAGGAGGAGGCCGACGCCCTCCGCAGCTATCTGAAGGCCCTCGAGCCGCAGACCGGCGAGGACACCTACAACTTCCCCGAGGTCCACTGCGGCGTGCATCCCTGCCCCGTCGTCGCGCCTCAGCAGTGCTCGCACGCGCTCGTGAACAGGATCGTCGAGCACTCCGGCTCCAACTGCATCCACTTCCACATCGGCGCTCCGTGGCCGCGCACCTCGTATCCGTACTGGATGCACATCACCGCGGACATCGTCAACGCCACCTGGAAGGTCGGCGACAACTATTCGCACAAGGACGGCCGCATGACCGTGCTCGACGATCCGCGCATCCGTGCCGTCGCCGACAAGTACCCCGGACGCCCCGGCCTCGATTTCATCTCCAAGGTGTTCTGATCGCCGATGTGAGTATTCCGTGAAGGAGGATATAATACAATGACCAAAGAAGAACGCATCAAGGAATTGCTGAAGGGCGCGCTCGATCTGCACATCCACGCCGACCCTTCGTTCATGGCCCGTTCCTGCAACGCCATGGAGGCGGCGGAGGAATGCTGCCGCGCCGGTATGGTCGCCATCGGCGTGAAGGATCACCACGTCTCCACCGCGCTCGGCGCGTACTTCGTCAACAAGTACATGCACCGCGCCGGCGGCAACCCCTTTACCTGCTACGGCTCCATCACGCTCAACAACGCCGTTGGCTTCAATCCGCGCGCCGTGTTCGCCGCGCTGAAGCTCGGCGCGAAGATCGTTTTCCTGCCCACCATCGCCGCGCCGGCGCATATCGCCATGCTTTCCGGCAACAGTAAGAAGGGCGACGCGCACTTCATCAAGCAGAAGATACAGGCCAAACCCGAGGAGCCGATGCCGATCCTCGACCAAAACGGCGAGCTCATCCCCGAGATCGTCGAGATCATGGACATCATCAAGGACGCGGACGCCGTCCTCTGCACCGGCCACGTGGATTATGACGAATGTCTCGCCGTTGCGAAGCGGGCGAAGGAAATCGGCCTTGAGCGCCTCTCCTACACGCATCTGCCCCACTTCACGACGCTTGATTACGACAAGCTGGACAAGATCGTGGAGCTCGGCGGCTACGTTGAGGCCAACCTCTGCCTGATGGCGTCCATGACGCCGCCGCAGGTGAGGATGAACGAGGATCAGTTCTGTGAGATGATCCGTCACTTCACGCCGGAGCGCTGCACGATGGTCTCCGACGCCGGCGGCATCGCCGTGCCGAGGCCGGTCGACTACATCTCCGAGGGCATCGGCATCCTCATCGACCACGGCTTTACGGACGACGAGATCCGCCTGATGGTGCGTGACAACCCGGCCAAACTCATCGGCTACGAGTTCTGAAATCCCGCCGTGGGGCCGGTCCGGCATCCGGCCGGCCCCGCGGACAAGCTCAACGGAGGTGGATCGTGAGCAGTCTCGTTATCGCACTCATCTTCCTGGTTATCATGGTCGCCATGATACTGCTCGGCGTCAATATCGGTCTCGCCATGTTCCTCGTCGGCGGTATCGGTATCGCCGTGATCCGAACGCCTACGGCGGCCTTCAGCGTCATGAAGACCGTGCCGTTCGCACAGTCCCTGACCTATAACTTTACGGTCATACCCCTCTTCACCCTCATGGGCGAGCTGATCTTCGCCGGCGGCGTGAGCTCCGCGCTGTACGGCGCGGCGGAGAAGTGGGTCGGCCGCGTCAACGGCGGGCTGTCTTACGCCACGATCATCGCCTGCTCGTTCTTTGCGGCCATCTGCGGCTCGAACATCGCCACGACCGCGACGATGGGCGTCGTGGCCTATCCCGAGATGAAGAAGTATCACTATAAGGATACGCTCATCTCCGGCTGTATCACCGCCGGCGGCACGCTCGGCGTGCTGATCCCACCGAGCTCGCTGTTCATCATCTACGGCATCGTGGCGGAGCAGTCCATCGGCCGGCTTTTCGCGGCCGGTATCCTGCCGGGCGTCATCCTGGCGCTCTGCTATATCGGCGCCATCTCGATCTGGTGTCTGCTGGACCGCGACCTTGCCCCCAAATCCCAGAAATACTCCCTTAAAGAGAAGCTGAAGTCCCTGCCGGGCGTCATCCCCGTCGTTATCCTTTTCGTCATCGTGCTCGGCAGTATCTTCACCGGCTTCACCTCCGCGACGGAGGCCGCGGCGATCGGCGCCTTTGCGGCGTTGATCATCATGATCATCAATAAAAAATTCTCGTTCAAGGTGTTCATGCGCTGCCTGCTCAACTCGGCCAAGACGAGCGGCATGACGCTCTGGTGCATCATCGGCGCTTACGTCTTCGGCAACTTCATGTCGGTCGCACGTCTGCCGCAGCTCCTTGAGAGCTGGTTCGACACGCTCCATGTCCCCGGCTTCGCCGTGGTCATGATCATGTTCGTCATCTACCTCGTCATGGGCTGCCTGATGGACTGCATACCGATGATCCTCATCACCGTCCCGATCTTCATGCCGATTCTGAATTCCTACGGCTACGATCCCATCTGGTTCGGCGTATTCTGCGTCATCGTCAACCAGATCGGCATGATGACGCCGCCGGTGGGCGTCAACGCCTACGTCACCTGCGGCATACTCAAGGAGGTGTCCATGGGAGACGTGTTCCGAGGCTGTCTGCCCTTTGTGGCAGGCGCGGCCGTCTGCGTGATCATCATCACGCTCATCCCGTCTCTCTGCACGATAGTACCTAACCTGATCTACGGAGTGTTTTAAAGAAAGGATGTTGAAAATGAAAAAGCTGATCGCCCTTCTCCTTTGTCTGGTCCTCGCCGTGGGCGCTCTCGCCGGATGCTCCGGCGGCACGAGCAACACGCCGGCAGGCAGCCCCGCCGCTTCCCCGGCCGCGTCTCCGTCCGGCGGCGAACCCGCCTCCCCCGCGTCTTCGTCCGACGGCAAGGTCTATGAATGTGTCTTCAACTCCACCGACCTGGAGACGACCTGCAACAGCCAGATCGTCCTCGCGTGGGAAGAGGAAGTGACCGAGGCCTCCGACGGCCGTATCCAGTTCGTCAACTACTGGAGCGGCGCGCTCGCCTCCTCTCCCGAGTCCATCGACGCGGTCAAGAACGGTGTCGTCGACCTGACCTTCTTCATCACCTCCATCTATCCCGGCGTCATCGTCGGCGCGAACGTCATGTCCGCCCCCGGCCTCGGCCTTACCTTTGATGAGAACGGCGCCATGGCCTGCTGGGAGGTCTTCAGCGGCTATGAGCCCATCACGAAGGAATTCGACGGCATGAAGCTGCTCGGCTGCTCCACGAACGGCGGCTTCTCCATCTTCAACAGCGCGAGGCCCATCAAAGCCCTCTCCGACTTCACCGGCCTGCGCATCCGCATCAACAACAGCATGACGGAGGGCTTCCTCCAGTACCTCGGCGCGACGCCCGTCAGCTTCAACTTCGGCGACACCTATGAGAACATCGAAAAGAACGTCTGCGACGGCACGATGATGGACTGGGATGCGCTCTATAAGATGCGTATCTTCGAGGTCGCTCCCTACGTCGTCGATACCGAGGGCCTCTGCTCCACCACCACGGCCATCGTCATGAACCCCGACTTCTATAACAGCCTCCCGGCGGATCTCCAGCAGGTCATCGACGACCTGTCCGGCGAGCATCTCGTCAGGCTCGCGGGCAAGATGAAGGCCGAGGCCGACGCCGCTGCGAAGCAGAACTGGATCGACGCCGGCGTGACCATGACCGAGCTGCCCGAGGACGTCCTCGCCGAGGTCCCGAACGCGGCCGACGCGGGCTTCGCCAACTTCATCCAGGAGGCCAATAAGGCCGGCTTCAACGGCGAGGAGATCGTCGAGGTCGCCAGGGCCGCCGTCGAGAAGTGGTGCGGCTGACCGTCACCTGAAACGGGAAAAGGCGCATAACCACCCGTATCCGACCGAGCCTCCGCTCGGCTCTGGAGGTCTGTTATGAAAAAAACTACCGGCGTTATCAACAAGATCTGTACCGTCTTCGGCATGATCGGCGGCGTGCTTTTAGGGCTCATGATGCTCTACACGACGTATGACGTCATCCAGCGCGTGATAACCGGCACCGCCCTCAAGGGCTCGACCGAGATCATGTCCTACGCCTTCTGCGCGCTGCTGTACGCGAGCTACTGCTATACGCAGATCAACCACAGCCATATCCACGTGACCATCATCACCGAGATGCTCCCCGGTCGGGGAAAATACATCCTCTGGTGCGTCACGGAATGGGTCGGCACGCTGACCGGCATCGTGTTCGCCTACGCGACCTATGTACAGGCCGTCCAGCAGATCGCCACCAACAGCTACACGCAGATGCTCCGCATCCCCTTCTCCCCCGTCTACCTCTTCGCCTTCATCGGCACGGTGCTCTTCACCGTCGCGCTGATCCTGGACGCGGTCAAGGCTACCCTGGCCGTCTTCAAAAAGGAGTACGCGCAGGAGGTGGCGGAAGCCAATTTCATCAAGCATTGAGCCTGCCGGAAGCAGGCGGCCACGGCGGCGCTTTACCGGAAAGCGCCGCCGGAGCGTGTCGACAAAGTCGACACGCTTCCGACGAGACCCGCCCCGGCTGGGCTCTCGCCGGAGAAGGCTTGCAGCCCGCCGCGCGCACTCCCTGCGGTCGCACACTTGCGGGCTGATCGGTATGTTTTCCGTGATACATGCTCCCGGAAAACATGATTTGACTTTATTCGCGCCTGCGGGCGCGAACTCTGTGAGGCTTTGTCTGCGGCCACGGCGGCGCTTTACCGGAAAGCGCCGCCGTGTTATTATCATAGTCAGGAAAAGAGGTGCCTTTTATGAACATCAGCCTGATAGAACCCCTCGGCGTGCCGGACGCTCTCATCGACGAGCTGTCCGCGCCGCTGAAAAAGGGCGGGCATACGTTCACGTACTATCGGGAAAAAGCCGCCGACGATAAGGAGACGGCGCGGCGCTGCCGCGGGCAGGATATCGTCATGATCGCCAACTCCCCCTTCCCCGACGCCGCCGTCAGGAGCGCCGACAGGCTTAAAATGCTCGCCGTCGCCTTCACGGGCATCGACCACGTCGGTACGGCCGCCTGTAAGGAAAAGGGCGTCGCCGTCTGCAACTGCGCCGGGTACTCGGACGACTGCGTGGCCGAAATGGTCATCGGCATGGCGATCAGCCTGTTCAGGAAGCTCGACGAGTGCGGCCGCCGCGTGAGAGAGGGAGGCTCTTCGGCGGGGCTCGCCGGACGCGAGATCGCGGGGAAGACGGTCGGCATCATCGGCTGCGGCCGTATCGGCTTTAAGACGGCAAAGCTCTTTTCCGCCTTCGGTGCGCGCGTCGTCGCCTGCGCCCGCCATGAGCGGGACGAGGTCAAAGCGGCCGGGATCGACTACGTGCCGCTCGATATCCTGCTGCAAACGAGCGATATCGTCTCCCTCCACCTGCCGAATAACGAGACGACGCGGGGGCTGATCGGCGCCGACAAGCTGGCCCTGATGAAAAAGGACGCCGTCTTCATCAACTGCGCGCGCGGGCCGATCGTCGACAACGCGGCGCTGGCCGACGCCCTCAACGCGGGGCTTATCGCCGGCGCGGCCGCGGACGTTTTCGATATGGAGCCGCCCCTGCCCGCCGATTACCCCCTTCTGCGCGCGAAAAACATCCTGCTCACGCCCCATGTCGCCTATCTGACCGGGGAGGCGATGACGCGCCGCGCCGTGATCGAATTTGAAAATGTCGCGGCTTACCTGCGCGGCGAAGTGCAAAACGTATGCGCCCTCTGAAAAAACGAACCGCCCCGACGCCGTTTGGCGTCGGGGCGGTCGTCTAACGCTGTATTTATGCCGTCACATGTCCGCACAGCGGCGTACAGCCCTCGCCGAGGAGGAAGAAGCGAAGCTGCGCCGCCTCGTCGTCCTTTTGGAATGTCATCGCGCCGTTCTCCGCGTCGGAGAGCGCCTGCGGCGTCTCCATACCGAGATACCGGCCGCTTTCGTCGTAGAAGGCGCACCAGACCTCTGCCTCCGTGTCCGCCGGGAGTTTCAGCGCTTCGAGGTCGACGGTGACGGTCAGGACGTTTTCCTCATCGCCGCCCCAGACCTGCATGACGCCGTCGTCGTTTTCGCCGTTCAGATAATAGATGTTCCGTATGTAGTGTTCCGCCGCCTCGCGGCCTGTCACCGCCTGCCACTCCTCCCTCGTACCGGCGAAATAGATATCGCAGATCGAGTTGTAGAGGGACATAGCCTCATTCCCTATCTCCGTGAGGCCGCGAGGCAGAAATATCTGCTCCAGCGCCTCGCAAAAAGAGAATGTATAGTTCGGCAGCGTCCCGATCCCGCTGCCGAGGCGGGCAATCTTCAGGCTGCGGCAGTGGTCAAACACCTCCTTGCCGAGTTCTGTCACGCTGTCCGGCACGGAGACGCGCTCGAGGCCGGAACCATCGAACGCCTGGTACCCGATGGATCGGAGCCCCACCGGCAGGATAACCTCCTTCAACGCCGTGCAGCTTTCAAAGCCCGAACTGTTAATGGCCTGCACGCCCTCCCGCATGACGACCTTCGTTACGGCTTTGCAGTTATAAAATGCATCCTCGCCTATCGTCGTCACGCTCTCCGGGAGGGTGAGGCTGCCGCTCCACGCGGCGGGGCAGCGCAGCACCGTCGTTTTATCCTTATCGTACACGATACCGTCTACAGACGTATAATTTGCATTGTCCTCCGAGACGTTGATCCTCTGAAGAGCCGGACAGGACGACGTCGACGCGAGGCTGGTAAAGCGCTGATATTGACCGAGCAGAAAGCCGCTGCCGATGTTGAGCTCCGTCAGCGCGTTACAGTTATTGAGGCAGTTTGTTTCCATCGCGGTGACGCTGTCGGGGAGCGTAAGGGTCCCGACGCCGCTGTTGCGGAAGGCGTACTGATCTATCGTCTCCAGTCCCTCGGAGAGCGTCACGCTCCGAAGTGCCGTGCAGCCGTCGAACATCGATGCTCCCAGCTTTTTGACGCCGGCCGGCACGGCGAGCTCCGCCAGAGAGGAACAATTTCGGAAGATATATCTTCCCATTTTTGTCACGGCCGGCGGCATTTTGACGCTTTCGAGCGCCGTGCAGCCCTCAAAGGCGCCGTCATAAATCGTCGTCACGTTGTCGGGCAGCTCAATGCTTTTCAGAGACGTGCAGCCCTTGAAACCGCCAATACTGGTGACTGCGTCCGGAATGTCGATCTCTTCCAGAGACGAGCAGTTCGTGAATATGTCGTTCAGCACTTCGACCTTCTTGGGGATATTGACTGTTTTCAGGCTCGTGCAGCCATTAAAAACGCTCAGCAGGGACGACTCCACAGTCTCCGGCAGCTTCACCGACGTGAGGCCCGCGTCGTTTTTGAAGACGGAACCGCCTATCCACGTCACGCCGTAGGGGACGACGACCGACTGGAGGTTCGGGCAGTCCATAAAGGCGCCATCGCCGATTATGTCCGTGCCGATGATCTTGACGCTTTGCAGATTGGGAAGGTCCATAAAGAGGTATCCGCCGATGCGCACCCTGTCGGAGACGACGCGGGTGACCTCGTCCCGGAAGTCGTTCCACGGCTCCTCCTTGGCCTGATAATGGTATCCCACCTGCGGTTTATTAGTCAAGTTCGTCTCTCCGACCCAGCTCACATTCAGCAGGCCTCCCTCGTAAAACGACCAAACCACCACAGGTTCCCCTTCGTCCGGCTCATAGGTGTACATGCCTCCGTTTCGCTGCGACATCACCACGCCCCGGCGGATCAGCACGCGGATTGGCAGGCCCTCGAACGTCCTGTCCTTGATCTCCACCTGCGAAAGCTGCTCCTCCTCCCCGGCGAAGGTAACGTCGGAGAGCTCGTCGCAGCCCCTAAAAGCGTCCTCCCCGATCGTTTTGATCGCCGTCGGCAGCTCGAGGTACGGCAGCGTCCGGCAATTCTCAAACGCGCCCGACGCGATCTCCGAAAGGCTCTCCGACAGCTCGATCGCCGTCAGCGCGAAGCAGTCGCGGAAGGCGTTCTCCGGCACCTTTTCAATACCGTCCGGCAGGATGACCGACGGCAGGACGCGGCAGTCGTCGAACGCCGCGTCGCCGATGCTCTTGAGATTTTCCGAAAGGCCCAGCACCTCCAGCGCCCAGCAGCGGCGGCAGACGGCCGCGGGGATATCCTCCAGCCCGTCCGGGAAGAGGAGTCCGGTGAGCGCGCGGCAGTCCTCGAAGGCCGCCTCGCCGACGCTTTGAAGCTCCCCCGGCAGGTCGAGCTTCGGCAAAACGCGGCAGTTATTGAACGCCTCCGAGCCGATATCCAGCAGGCCGTCCGGCAGGATGACCGACTCGAGCGCGGTGCAGTCCTTAAACGCCGCCGCGCCGATGGATTTGACGCTGTAGCCCACGTTCACCGTTTTGATCTGTTCGAGGAAGGCTCTCCACGGCTGCCCCTCCGTCATGTCTTCCATGGCGCCGGAGCCGTTTATATTCAGACGGCCGTCGTCGTAGAGCGTCCACGTCAGCCCCTCGCCGCACGTCCCGCTGTCGACCGTCTCGGCGGCGAGCGCTGTACCCGTGAGAACAGCCGTCAGACAGGCGGCCGCGCAGAGTATGAGCCAAAGCCTTTTCATTTGTTTTCCACCCTTCCGACACAAAGCGGGACCTTTTGCAGCCCCGCTCCGCTTTCCTGTCTTATTTCGTGCCGAATATCCTGTCTCCGGCGTCGCCGAGGCCGGGGACGATGTAGCCGTGCTCATTGAGCCTTTCGTCGACGGCGGCGACGTAGATATCCACGTCGGGATGATCCTCCCGGATGCGCTCCACGCCCTCGGGCGCGGCGATGATGTTCATGAGCTTGATGTTCTTGCAGCCGTATTCCTTCATGAAGGTGATGGCCGCCGTGGCGCTGCCGCCGGTGGCGAGCATGGGATCGACGATGAGCACGTCGCGCTCGGACACGTCCTTCGGCATCTTGCAGTAGTATTTCACCGGCTCCAGCGTATCCGGGTCGCGGTACAGGCCGATATGCCCGACCTTCGCGGCCGGGATGAGCGACAGGACGCCGTCCACCATGCCGAGACCGGCGCGCAGGATCGGCACGAGGACGATCTTCTTCCCGGCGATCGTCTTCGCCTTCGCCATGCCTACGGGGGTTTCGATCTCCACCTCCTCGACCGGCAGGTCGCGCGTCGCCTCATAGCACATCAGCGCCGCGATCTCCGAGACCATCTCGCGGAATTCCTTGACGCTCGTGCCCTTCTCCCGGATGATCGACAGCTTATGCTGGATCAGCGGATGATCGAGTACATGTAGTTCGCCCATTTACATTTCCTCCGTTTCTTTCGTTTATTTCTTTTTCTCGCGCTGGAGCCGTTCGCGTTCGGCCTGTGAAAGACGCAGATAAGCCGGCTGTAAATCGTCCGGCGGCCCAAAGGGTCCCTCTGCCGCCGCCATAGCGACGCCCCACGCGCTCTGGAAAAGCATCGGCTCCGGCGCAAGAGAGGCTTTCACGCCCGCCTTTTCGAGAAAAGCGAAGGTGATTATCGCCCCGTCTCCGACGAGGTACACCGGCTTTTGAAGCGTCCGGAGCTCCTCCGCCAGCTCATCGAGGGCTATCGCCCGGTCCGGCGTGAGGCGTTTAAGCGTCCCCCCTTCAAAGAGCGCGTTATAGACCTGGCTCCTCCGCGCGTCCATCACGGGGCAGACGACCCCGTCCCTGTCGCGCAGGTGATGCGCCATCGCTTTTAGCGTCGATACGCCGCACACCGGCTTTCCCGCGCCCCAGGCGAGGCCCTTCGCCGCCGCCACGCCGATGCGCACGCCGGTAAAGGAGCCGGGCCCCTTCGCCACGGCGATCCCGTCCATATCCCCCATCGTGAGGTCCATGTCCGCAAGCAGATGCTCCGTCATGGCGAGGAGCGTCCGAGAATGCGTCAGGGCGCTTTTCTGCCAGTACTGCGCCAGCAGGTCGCCGTCCTCCGCTATGGCGCAGGAGGCCGCTTTCGCCGACGATTCGATGGCCAGCAGCTTCATGGCTCCACCTCCGGTATCTCGATGTCGATGACGCGCGTCTCCTCGTCCGTCTTTTCGAGCGTGACGCGGATCGTATCGGGCGGGAACGCCTCCTCGACGTTCTCGCTCCACTCCACGGCGCAGACGCCGCCGCGGTCCAGATAGTCCTCCCAGCCGATCTCGAAGAGCTCGTCCGCACCGCCGAGCCGGTACATGTCGAAGTGGAAAAGCGGCGTCTTTCCGGGGTATTCGTTGACGATCGTGAAAGTCGGGCTGGAGACGCGGGCGGGGATACCCAGCCCGCGCGCCATGCCGCGCACGAACGCCGTCTTCCCCGCGCCGAGGTCGCCGTACAGCGCCACGACGGCGCCGGGGCGGAGCGTTTCTGCAAAACGTTCGCCTAAAGCCGTCGTCTCCTTTTCACTTTGGGACAGGTATCGCATAATGTCACTTCCGAACGGTCTCTTAAATTTACCGCTATGATTATACACCAGCGCGGCCCCAATTCAAAGAGAAATTTACAGCAAAATGATCACGCAGAAAAGACCGGCGGCCAGGCCCAGCGCGGCGTGCATCCTCGCGTCGCGCTTTTTCTCCGTCTCCGCATCACGGAGGAAGCCCTCGAAGCGCCCCAGGAGATACGAAAGCTCCCTCTCCTGCGTCTCCGCGTCGTATCGCCCCAGCGCCTGCCCGAAGGCCGAGAGCGCCGTTTTTTCCGTTTCGCGCAGCAGCATTTCCGGCGACTCCTCCGCCGCCTGCCGCCAGAGCTCCCCGAACGAAACGGACCCCAAAAGCGGCAGCTTTTTTTCGACGCGCCGGAAGAAAGCCGCGACGGGACCGTCGCCGTCTTGCGAAACCCGCGCGATCACCTCCGGGACGGGCGTCAGGCGGCAGGCGACTTCATTTCGTATCTCCCCCAGCGCAGCGCAGAGCGAAAAAAGCGTCTGCGCCCGCGCCTTTAAACGCCACACGCCGAGAAGGCCCCACGCCGACGCGCCGGCGATCATCATCGCGGCCCCTATGAGACGTATCACGCGCTCTCCTCCTCTCTCCGGACGCAGCGGAAGGCGCGCCCGCCGTCCGGATTTCTTATTATGTAAACTACAGCGTCAAAAGCCCCCGCGTCCAGCAGAGCACGGTAGAGCGGCCGCGCGCGTAAATCCTCCGCGCTGTCGGCGTGCGCCGTGGCGATGAGCCTCACGCCGCAGCTCGCCGCGCTCATAAGGGCGCGCGCATCCTCCGGCGCGGTGATCTCGTCCATGGCGATCATCTGCGGGGCCATACAGCGCAGGAGCGTCATCACCGCCTGCCCGCGCGGGCAGGCGTCCAGTACGTCCGTCCGCGCCCCCACGTCCATCTGCGGGATGCCGGAGGCCGAGGCCGCGATCTCCCCTCTCTCGTCCGCCACGGCGACGCGGACGCCCCCGTCCGAGAGCTGCCGGACGACGTCGCGCAAAAGCGTCGTCTTTCCCCCGCCCGGCGGCGAGACGATCAGCAGCGACAGCGGCCGAAAGTCGGGAAATAGGGCGCGCATGACCGCATCCGCCGCGCCCTTCACCTCGCGCGGGATGCGTATCGCCGCCGAGGAGAGGGCGCGAAAGCCGGTCATGCCGCCCTCTGACACGGAGGCCGTGCCGCAAAAGCCCACGCGAAAGCCGCCCGGCGCGGTCACGAACCCGTGCCGCAGGCTCTCCCCGACCGAGTGGACGGAGGCGCGGGACGCCAGCTCGAACACGCGCTCCAGGTCACGGGCCGTGACGGGCCTCTCCCCCGCCGTCCTTTCGCCGTCCGGCAATGTGATCGCCGGCGGCCGCCCGACGCGGAGCCGCACCTCCTCGGCGGCGGCCCGCGCTTCCTCCCCGAGCGCCTCCAGCGCGGGACGCACCTCGAAGGGCACCAGCCCCAGCGCGCGCTTAAAGGCGTCGGCGCGTTCACGGATACACATAGGCGAACCCCCCTTTTCTTCTTGTCCAAGCCTATGCGTGACGCAGAGAGGATATGAAAATCCCCGGACAAAACTGTTTTGTCCGGGGATTTTCAAAAAAGCCTCGCAGAGTTCGCCCCCGCAGGCGCGAATAGAGTCCAACATTTTTCCCGGGACCGGCCAAGCCGGTCTCGCATGGGAAGCTTTACAGCGCGTTGCCGAAGCCGGAAAGGCCGGTGAGATCGACGGGCTCCTCGACCTCCTCGATGGGCGTCTCGGCCACAGCCTCCTCGTCCGGTTCCTCGTGCAGGCCTGTCACGTTCGACAGGTCGCGGTACATCGAAAGACCGCTGCCGGCGGGGATGAGCTTGCCGATGATGACGTTCTCCTTCAGGCCGACGAGATGATCGACCTTGCCCTTCGTGGCGGCCTCGGTCAGCACCTTCGTCGTCTCCTGGAAGGAGGCAGCCGACATCCACGAATCCGTCGCCAGAGACGCCTTCGTGATGCCCATGAGAAGCGGCGTGTACTCGGCCTTGCGGAGATCGACCTCGCCCGCGTCGATGCGCGCCTGGATGGCCGCGTTCGCGCGCCTGATCTCGAGCACGTCGGCCATCGTCCCGGCGAGCATATCCGTGTCGCCCGCGTCGTCGACGCGCACCTTGCGCATCATCTGACGCACGATGACCTCGATATGCTTGTCGTTGATATCGACGCCCTGCTGACGGTAGACCTTCTGGACCTCGCTGATGAGGTAGTGCTGGGCCGCGTCCTTGCCGCGGATACGCATGACGTCGTGCGGATTGAGTGCGCCGTCCGTGAGCATGTCGCCCTTCTGGACGGTGTCGCCGTCCTTCACGCGGATGCCGGCGGAATAGGGCACGGGGTAAGCCTTGATCTCGCCGTCGTCCGGGTTCGTGACGGTGATCTGGATGATGGAATTCTTCCTCGTCTCCTCAAGCGACACCTTGCCGGATATCTCGGTGAGCACGGACATCTTCTTCGGCTTCCTCGCCTCGAAAAGCTCCTCGACTCGCGGAAGACCCTGCGTGATATCGTCGCCGGCGACGCCGCCCGTATGGAACGTACGCATCGTGAGCTGCGTGCCGGGCTCGCCGATGGACTGCGCCGCGATGACGCCGACGGCTTCGCCGGAGGCGACCGGCGTGCCGGTGGCGAGGTTGATGCCGTAGCACTTGGCGCAGACGCCGCTCGGCGCCTCGCAGTCAAGCACGGTGCGTATCTTCACCTGCTCGATGCCGTGCGCCTTCAGCGTTTCGGCGTCGCCCGAAACGAGCATCGTGTCGGCGTCGAAGAGCGTTTCTCCCGTCTTCGGGTCGAGGATGTCGTCCGTCGGGAAGCGGCCGTGGATCGCGTCTCCGAAGGTCTGGACGACCTGGCCCTTCTCCACCGTCTCGCCCGCCATGATGCCGTCGTGCGTGCCGCAGTCGTGCTGGCGGATGATGACGTCCTGGCAGACGTCGACCATACGTCTCGTGAGGTAGCCGGAGTCGGCCGTACGGAGAGCCGTATCGGCGAGGCCCTTGCGGGCGCCTCGGCTGGAGATGAAGTATTCGAGGACGGTCAGACCCTCGCGGAAATTCGCCTTGATCGGTATCTCGATCGTCTTACCGGCGGTGTTGGCCATGAGGCCGCGCATACCGGCGAGCTGACGGATCTGGTTCATGCTGCCTCGGGCGCCGGAGTTGGCCATCATGTAGATGGGGTTGAATTCGTCGAGGCAGTCGGAAAGGGCCGTCGTGACGTCCTTCGTCGTCTGCTCCCACTCGGCGACGACGAGACGGTAGCGCTCATCGTCCGTGATGAAGCCGCGCTTGAACTGGCGCTCGATATCGACGACCTTCTTTTCCGTGGCCGTGATAAGCGTCTTCTTCGCGTCCGGCACGGTCATGTCGGAGACGGAAATGGTGATGGCGCCCTTGGTGGAATACTTGAAGCCCAGCGCCTTGATGTTGTCGAGCACCTCGGCCGACAGGGCAAAGCCGTGGCGGGCTATGCAGCGGTCGATGATCTTGCCGAGCTCCTTCTTGCCGACGCGGAAGCTGATCTCATAATCGAAGCGGTGCTCCGGATCGCTCCTGTCGACATAGCCGAGGTCCTGCGGGATCGGCTCGTTGAAGATGATGCGGCCGACGGTCGTGTCGATGATCTGCGAGAGGGTTTCGCCGTCGAATTCGCGCGTCACGCGCACCTTGATGGGCGAATGGATGCCGACGTCGCCGTTCTGATAGGCCAGCAGCGCCTCGTCCGGCGTGCGGAACGCCTTGCCGCTCCCCTTCTCCTCGCGCACATAGGTGAGGTAATAGGAGCCGAGGATCATATCCTGCGTCGGCACGGTGACGGGACGGCCGTCTTTGGGGTGGAGGAGGTTATTCGCGGAGAGCATGAGTATCCTCGCCTCCGCCTGCGCCTCCGCCGAGAGCGGGACGTGGATAGCCATCTGGTCGCCGTCGAAGTCGGCATTGTACGGCGTGCAGACGAGCGGATGGAGCTTCAGCGCGCGGCCCTCGACGAGGATGGGCTCGAACGCCTGGATGCCGAGCCTGTGGAGCGTCGGCGCGCGGTTAAGAAGCACCGGATGCTCCTTGATGACGACGTCGAGCGCGTCCCAGACCTCGGTACGGCCGCGGTCGACCATCTTCTTCGCGCTTTTAATATTGTTCGCCATGCCGTCCTCGACGAGCTTTTTCATGACGAACGGACGGAACAGCTCGATCGCCATCTCCTTCGGCACGCCGCACTGATAGATTTTCAGGTCGGGGCCGACGACGATGACGGAGCGCCCGGAATAGTCGACGCGCTTGCCGAGCAGGTTCTGACGGAAGCGGCCCTGCTTGCCCTTGAGCATGTCGGAGAGGCTCTTGAGCGCGCGGGAGTTCGCGCCGGTGACGGCGCGGCCGCGGCGGCCGTTGTCGATGAGGGCGTCGACGGCCTCCTGGAGCATCCTCTTCTCGTTGCGCACGATGATGTCCGGCGCGTTGAGCTGGATGAGTCTTTTAAGGCGGTTATTGCGGTTGATGACGCGGCGATAGAGGTCGTTTAAGTCGCTCGTGGCGAAGCGGCCGCCGTCGAGCTGGACCATCGGGCGTATCTCCGGCGGGATGACGGGCAGCACGTCGATGACCATCCACTCCGGCTTGTTGCCGGACTGGCGGAACGCCTCGACGACCTCGAGACGCTTGACGATCTTGGCCTTCTTCTGCCCGGAGGCGGTGGCGAGCTCTGCTCGGAGCTGCTCGGAGAGCTTTTCGCAGTCGATGGACTGCAAAAGCTCCTTGATCGCCTCGGCGCCCATGCCGGCGCGGAAGTCGTCCTCGTATCTCTCGCGCATGTCGCGGTATTCTTTTTCGTTGAGTATCTGGTTCTTCTGCAGCGGGGTGTCGCCGGGATCGGTGACGATATACGACGCGAAGTACAGCACCTTCTCGAGGATGCGGGGCGTGAGGTCGAGCATCAGACCCATGCGGGAGGGGATGCCCTTGAAGTACCAGATGTGGGAAACGGGCGTGGCCAGCTCGATATGGCCCATGCGCTCGCGCCGGACCTTCGACTTCGTGACCTCGACGCCGCAGCGGTCGCATATCTTGCCCTTGTAGCGTATCTTCTTATACTTGCCGCAGTGGCACTCCCAGTCCCTCGTGGGGCCGAAGATCCTTTCGCAGAAAAGGCCGTCGCGCTCGGGCTTTAAGGTGCGGTAGTTGATCGTCTCCGGCTTTTTCACCTCGCCGTAAGACCACTGACGGATAAGGTCCGGAGAAGCAATGCCTATCTGAATGGCGTCAAAGGGTGCGTAGCTCATTCTTTCTCCTCCTCTTCAAAAGCATCCTCGTTGTCGAAGGCGTAATCGTCGTCCTCGTCGTCGAAGGCGTCGTCGGCGTTGGCTGCGGCAAATTCATCGTTCACATCCTCGATGGAGTAGCCGGACGCCTCGAAATCGGCGTCGTCGGACTCGTAGCGGCCGTCGTGCATCGGGATGTAATCGTCATCGTCGTCGTCCTTGAGCTCGATCTCCGCACCGTCCTTGTCGAGAACGCGGACGTCGAGGCAGAGCGACTGGAGCTCCTTCATCAGGACCTTGAACGACTCCGGCACGCCCGGCTTCGGGATGCTGTGGCCCTTGACGATGGACTCATACGTGCGGACGCGGCCCGTCACGTCGTCGGACTTGACGGTGAGTATCTCCTGCAGGGTGTACGCCGCGCCGTAGGCCTCGAGGGCCCAGACCTCCATTTCGCCGAAGCGCTGGCCGCCGAACTGCGCCTTGCCGCCGAGCGGCTGCTGCGTGACAAGGCTGTACGGGCCGGTGGAGCGGGCGTGTATCTTGTCGTCGACGAGATGGTGCAGCTTGAGGAAGTAGACGTAGCCGACCGTGACGGGGTTATCGAAGCGCTCGCCGGTGCGGCCGTCGTACAGGATGCTCTTGCCGTCGGCAAGGCGCAGCGTATCGTTCGCGCGAAGGGAATCTACGAAGTCCGCGTCGGCCGACTCCTCGTCGGTGAGCGGGCGGACATTCCCCTCCTCCTCAACGTAGAGCTTCTTGCCGGCGATGATCTCCTCGTCCACGACGTGGCGGTAGAGGCCGGCCTTGGCGAGATATTCCATGATATCGCGCTCATTGGCGCCGTTGAAGATCGGCGTCGCGACCTTCCAGCCGAGCGCGTGGGCGATATAGCCCAGATGCACCTCGAGCACCTGCCCGATATTCATACGGGACGGGACGCCCAGAGGATTGAGGACGATGTCGAGCGGGGTGCCGTCCGGCAGGTACGGCATATCCTCCTTCGGGAGGATGCGGGAGACGACGCCCTTGTTGCCGTGGCGGCCGGCCATCTTGTCGCCGACGCTGATCTTTCTCTTCTGCGCGATATACACGCGGACGACCTGATTGACCGAGGGGTTCAGCTCATCGCCGTTTTCGCGCGTAAACACCTTCACGTCCACGACGATGCCGCTCTCTCCGTGCGGGACCTTGAGCGAGGTGTCGCGCACCTCTCTCGCCTTCTCGCCGAAGATGGCGCGCAGCAGTCTCTCCTCGGCGGTGAGGTCGGTCTCGCCCTTGGGCGTGACCTTGCCGACGAGGATATCGCCGGCGTGAACCTCCGCGCCGACGCAGATGATGCCGCGCTCGTCGAGGTATTTGAGCGAATCCTCGCCGACGCCGGGGATATCGCGGGTGATCTCCTCGGGGCCGAGCTTGGTGTCGCGCGCGTCCGTCTCATGCTCCTCGATGTGGACGGACGTGAAGACGTCCTCCATCGCCAGGCGCTCGTTGAGCAGGATGGCGTCCTCGTAGTTGTAGCCCTCCCAGTTCATGTAGCCGACAAGTATGTTCTTGCCGAGCGAGATCTCGCCCTGGCTCGTCGAGGGGCCGTCGGCCAGCACGTCGCCGGCCCTGACCTTCTCGCCGAACGCGACGACGGGCCGCTGGTTGATGCAGGTGCCCTGGTTGGAGCGGGAGAATTTAATGAGCGGATAGTCCTTGATGTCGCCGCCGTCATAGCGCACGGTGACGCGGTCCGCGGAGACGCCGATGACCTCGCCGTCGCCCTCGGCCAGCACGACGATGTCGGAGTCGACGGCGCACTTGTGCTCGATGCCGGTGGCGACGATCGGCGCCTCGGTGACGAGGAGGGGCACGGCCTGGCGCTGCATGTTCGCGCCCATGAGGGCGCGGTTCGCGTCGTCGTTCTCCAGAAACGGGATCATCGCGGTGGCGATGGAGACCATCATCTGCGGGGAGATATCGACGTAGTCGACGCGCTCGCGGTCGACCTCGATGATCTCGTCGCGGTGGCGGCAGGTGATACGGGCGTTCATGAGGCAGCCGTTCTCGTCGACGGGCTCGGTGGCCTGGGCGACAATGAACTGGTCCTCCATGTCCGCCGTCAGGTAATCGACCTGATCCGTGACCTTGTGGGTCTCTTTATCGACGCGGCGGAACGGCGCGATGAGAAAGCCGTACTCGTTGACCTTCGCGTAGGACGCGAGGTAGGAGATAAGGCCGATGTTCGGGCCTTCCGGCGTCTCGACGGGGCACATGCGGCCGTAGTGGCTGTAGTGCACGTCTCGCACGTCGAACGAAGCCCTCTCTCTCGAAAGGCCGCCGGGGCCGAGGGCCGACATGCGGCGCTTGTGCGTGAGCTCAGCGAGGGGGTTTGTCTGGTCCATGAACTGCGACAGCGGCGAGGAGCCGAAGAACTCCTTGATGGCCGCCGTCACGGGGCGGATGTTAATAAGGGACTGGGGCGTGATGATATCCAGGTCCTGAAGCGTCATGCGCTCGCGGATGACGCGCTCCATGCGCGAAAAACCGACACGGAACTGGTTTTGCAGCAGCTCGCCGACGCTGCGGACGCGGCGGTTGCCGAGGTGGTCGATATCGTCGGCGTCGCCCACGCCGTGCGCGAGGCTGTTGAGGTAGTTGACGGAAGCGAAGATGTCGTCGGGGATGATATGGCGCGGGATGAGCTCGTCATGCTGCTCGACGATGGCCTCCTTGAGCGCCTCCGTATCGTCACCGTACTGCTCCAAAAGCTGGCGGAGGATGATGAGGCGCACGCGCTCGCGCACGCCGACCTCGGCCGGGTCGAAGTCCACGAAACCGTCCATCGGCACCATGCCGTTGGAGAAGACCTTGACGAGCTTGCCGTCGATATCCAGCGTCGCCTCGATAACGCCGCGGCGGTCGAGCTCCTCGGCGCGCTCGCGCGTGAGGATTTCCCCCTCCTCGGCGATGAGCTCGCCGGTCATGGGGTCGGCAACGGGCTGCGCGAGCTTCCGGCCTATAAGGCGCGTGCGAAGCGCGAGCTTCTTGTTGAATTTATAGCGGCCGGCCGTGGAGATGTCGTAGCGCCGGGGGTCGAAGAAGAGGCCGTACAGCATCGTCTCGGCGGAGTCGATCGTCGGGGGGTCGCCCGGACGGAGGCGGCGGTATATCTCGATGAGCGCGTCCTCGCGGCTCTTGCAGGCGTCCTTGTCCAGCGTGGCGATGATGCGCTCGTCCTCGCCGAAGATCGCCTTGATCTGCTCGTTCGAGGAGCAGCCGTCCTCGCCGCCGGAAACGGACAGCCAGGTGTAGGGGGCCTCCGTCCGCACGCCGACGGCGCGCAGCAGCCAGGTGATCGGCAGCTTGCGGTTCTTGTCGATGCGGACGTTGAAGGCGTCATAGGCGTCCGTCTCGTATTCGAGCCAGGCGCCGCGGTACGGGATGACCGTGGTGGAATAGGTCGTCACGTTCGTCTTGTCCGTCCTGGCTTCGTAGTACACGCCGGGGGAACGGATGATCTGCGAAACGATGACGCGTTCGGCGCCGTTTATCACAAACGTGCCGCCGCTCGTCATGAGCGGGAAATCGCCCATGAAGATCTCCTGCTCCTTGATCTCCTCCGTCTCGCGGTTGCGGAGGCAGACCTTCACCTTCAGCGGCGCGGCGTAGGTCGCGTCGCGCGCCTTGCACTCCTCGACGTCATACTTGGGCTTTTCGTCCATCTTGTAGTCGAGGAAGGTCAGCTCGAGGTTGCCGGTGTAGTCGGTGATGGCGGCCACGTCGCGGAAGACCTCCCGCAGTCCGGTGTCGAGGAACCATTTGTACGAATCCTTCTGAATTTCAAGAAGGTTCGGCATGTCCTGGATGACTTCCGACTTGGCGAAGCTCTTTCTTACGGTCTTGCCGTAGATCACATCCCTGGGCAATGAATTTCACTCCTTCTGAAAACTGTAAATACTGAACGCGCGGGTGCGTTGTCATGTTTAACGCGCGGGCGCTTGCTTTTTTGCCTGCTTTTTGTTAGTATGATGTTGAAAAAAACTGGGGTAATTTCCCCATTAAAACATTAAAGCGTCTAATTTTACCAGAGTTTTCGGGGCGTGTCAAGGCTTTTCGGCGGGTAAACCGCCGATTTTTTTGTCTCTCTCCCCTCTCTCTTTATGAAAATGGCCAAAAAGGAGTCGTTATGAAAAAAATCGTGACGAACGGCATCGGCTGCCTCGAACGCGTGCCCGGTTCCGTCGACTGGTACTGGGGCTCGGACAGGACGAGCGGCGACCTGTACGAGGCGTGGGAGGTCTTCCATCTCGGAGGCTCCTTTCGGAGCAACCGCCTCGTCCTCGTGCATTTCCCCGAAGGGCGCGCCGTCTTCCCCGTCGCCGACAGGGCGGGACAGTATTTCGGGCGGCCCGTCTTTTCGGACGGCCGGCTTTTCCTGCTGCTGGCCGATTTCCCGGCCGGACTTGCGCGGCTCGTCGGGTATGACGATGCGCGCGGCACGCTCCATACGATCACCGAGCTGCCGCTTTCCGGGGCCGATGACTGTTATAACCTGATGCCCGCCGTCTCCCCTCTCTCGCTCGTCCGGCAATCGGCGGAAAAGCGGTTCGAGCTCCTCTGGCCGGAAAAGGCGGACTTCCCCCTCGAGCCTTCGGAGACCTTCGACCGCCGCGAGGGGGACAGACTCATTTTCTCACGCTGGTATGAGGACCCGGATTACCGTGAGGAGGTCGTCATACGCGACCTGCGCGGCAACGTGCTCGACCGCTTCCCCGGCACGACCTTCGTTTCGCCGGACGGCCGGTCGTGGGTACTGGTATAAAAGGAAAAGACGCGCGGTGGAAGGCGCCTTCCGCCGCGCGCCCTTTATTTATGCTTCCGCCGCGCCCTTCCGCCGGAAAAGCGCGCGGAACACCGTGCGTATGAGCGGCTGGATGAAAAAGAGCTGCGTAAAGAACGCGAACGGGAAATTGAAGCAGACGAGCTTCAGCCAGTTGGCCAGCAGCGTCCACACGTTGAAGCCCGCGTAATACGGATAATACATCACCGCGGCGAGCAGGCTCATCGCGGGGCACATGAGCGCCACCGTCGCGCAGATGACGGCGGACTCGAACAGCATGGGGTGGTCCTTCCCGGGGGTGAACACGCGGCAGGCCAGCCGGAAGGAGCACGGGCTGCCCATGAGCGCCTCCAGCGTATAGGCGCAGACGAACTCGACAGCCACCACAGCCCAGATCGGCAGGTACCGCCCGAACATGTACACGCCGCCGAGGGCCCTCACGGCCCCGAGCACGCCGTCGGCCCCCGTGATACGCATGAGCGCAGACCCGTTCACGACATAGATGCTGTAAAAAACGAACGCGTGCACCGTCACGATGACCGTGAGCAGGGCGAAGATCATTCTCTCCCGTCTGTTTTGAGGCATGGACTTTTCCTTCCTTCACAACACATTTCGCACCGTGATTTTATCGATTTTCCTCAAAACTGTCAAGCGAAAAACCGCCTCTGTCAACCGAAAAAACAGCCGGTTTTCAGAACTTTTTCCCTATTATACAAGAAGTTCCGTCGATTCGCCCATGCTTTGGCGCTCCATTTTTTTGTGCATATTGCCAAGTGAGCTCGTCCCCGACAGGGCCGCCGCCCCCGGCCCGCGTCGGGGAGCATTTCCGCCATAATGGCCCTTCCCCTCTCTTTTCCATCGAAAAAAAGCCGTTTTGCCCGATTTACGCACTTGTGCGCGGCGGGCAAAAGGGTTATACTGTATGTTGAAATAATATGTATAAGGAGAAAATCAAGGAACATGGATATCTTTTCCATCATCACCCTTCTGGGTGGCCTGGCGTTCTTCCTCTACGGCATGAACGTCATGTCTTCCGGCCTTGAAAAGCTTGCCGGCGGCAGGCTCGAACGCACCTTAAGAGCGATGACCTCCAACCCCGTCAAGAGTCTCATGCTCGGCGCGGGCATCACCATCGCGATCCAGTCATCCTCGGCGATGACCGTCATGCTCGTCGGTCTCGTCAACTCCGGCATCATGGAGCTCTCCCAGACGATCGGGATCATCATGGGCTCCAACATCGGCACCACACTGACAGCGTGGATCCTGTCGCTCACCGGCATCACCAGTGAAAACGTCTTCCTCCGGCTCTTAAAGCCGGAGAGCTTCTCCCCCATCTTCGCCCTCGTCGGCATCATCATGATCATGACGGCCAGAAATCAGCGCCGGAAGGACATCGGCACGATCTTCGTCGGCTTCTCCGTCCTGATGTACGGCATGACGCTGATGAGCAAGACCATGAGTCCGCTGGCCGATTCTCCCTCCTTCGGCGGGATGACGGCCCTCTTCGCCATCCCCATCGTCGCCGTCCTCATTTCCGCCGTCTTCACCGGCATCATCCAGAGCTCGGCGGCCTCCATCGGTATTTTGCAGGCCCTCTCCATGACGGGCGCCATCACTTACGGCATGGCTATCCCGCTCATCTTCGGTCTGAACATCGGCACCTGCATGACGGCCATGCTGTCCAGCATCGGCGTCTCGCGCAACGCCAAGCGCGTCGCGGTAATCCATCTCTCCATCAAGACGATCGGCACCGTCGTCTTCCTCGTAATCTTTTATATCCTGCGGGCTACGCTGGCTGACGACCTGTTCTCCCGGCCGATCGGCGTCGTCGGCATCGCCCTGTGCCACAGCATCTTCAACATCGTCACGACGGCGGTGCTCATGCCCTTCTCGAACCGGCTGGAGAAGCTCTCCCGCCGCCTCGTCCCCGACAAGGAGGACGGCAAGGGCGTCGTCTTCCTCGACGAGCGACTTTTGCAGACTCCGTCCTTTGCCATCACCGAATGCCGCACCAAGACGATCGAGATGGCGCACCTCGCCCGCGAGACGCTCTTCGGCGCTATCCGGCTCTGCGAGAAGTTCGACCCGAAGGAGGCCGACGCCGTCGCGGCGAGCGAGGAAAAGATCGATATGTACGAGGACAAGCTCGGCTCCTATCTGGTGAAGATCGCCAGCAAGGACCTCACCGACAGGGACAGCCGCGAGGTCTCGAAGCTCCTGCACCTCATCGGCGACCTCGAGCGCATCGGCGACCACGCGCGAAACGTCCTCGACAATGCGCGGGAGCTGTATGAGAAGGACCTCCACTTCTCTGACGAGGCCGTGCGGGAATGCCGCGTCCTCATCGCCGCGCTGACGGAGATCGTCAACATCTCCATCCTCGCCTTCGAGCAGAACGACATCGCGCTGGCAAACAAGGTCGAGCCGCTGGAGGAGGTCATCGACGGCCTCGTGGACACGATCAAGATGCGCCATATCGAGCGCCTGCAGGCCGGCCGCTGCACGATCACGCTCGGCTTCATCCTCACCGACCTGCTGACGAACTTCGAGCGCGTCTCCGACCACTGCTCGAACATTGCCGTCTGCGTCATCGAGCTGGAGCACGGCTCTTTCGATATGCACGCCTATCTGGAGGGTAAGGCGAGCGAGCCCGCCTTTATCAGTGACATGAAGCTTTACTCGGAGAAATATGACCTCGATTGAGACGGTATAAAGGCAAAAATACCGCGGAAAGGCAGCTTTCCGCGGTATTTTTTCATGAGCTGAGCTGTTTGCCGAGAAAGCCGGAGACGGTCTGCGCCAGCTTGTATTCCACCTCGCCGGGCGCGGCCTCCCCCTTTCCCAGGAAAAGGACGCAGCCTAAAACGTCGCCCTCGGCGACGACGGGCGCCGCCACGTCGGCCGAGTAGCCGTCCGGCCCGTCGGCGATCGGCACGCCCTTTTCGCCCGGCAGACGGCGGTATATCTGCCGCCGCTCCATGAGCTGCTCCAGCTCGGAGGAGAGACGCTTTTCCATCAGCTCGCTTTTCGGCGCGCCGTAGACGGCGATGAGCGCGTCCCTGTCCGCGATGGCCGCGCACCGCCCCGCCGCCTTGCCCATCGTCTCGCAAAGCCGCCCGGCGAATTCGCCGAGCTCGCCCACCGGCGAGTATTTTTTGAAGATGACCTCCCCGTTCTTTTCCGTGTATATCTCCAGCGGGTCGCCGTCTCGTATCTGCATCGTCCGGCGTATCTCCTTCGGGATGACCACCCGCCCGAGGTCGTCGATACGGCGGACTATTCCGGTTGCTTTCATAGAAGAACCCTCCTGCTTCACTCTCTGTTGTGCAGATAGTATTTGCAGACGGCAGTTTCTTATGCAGGCGTCCGCTTCTTGCGAAAAACCCCGTTATATGATATGGTTTATGAAAACCGGCCGCAGCAGCGGCCGCGTGAGGGAGCACATGTCATGGGCGTGACCTTTTCGACCGTCCCTGCCGGCTTCGGGCCGGCGCATCTGGCGATACTGGCCGTGATCGCCGCCGCGACGGTCGCGCTTTACTTCATATTGAAACGGCTTTCCGAACAAAAGCTCATCCGCCTGCTGTTTCTCCTCGGGGCCGCTATGCTCGTTTTGGAGATATGGAAGCAGTGGTTCGTCTACCGGTACGTGTACGGCGGTACGCTCTCGGCGTGGTTTTTCCCATGGCAGCTTTGCAGCATCGCCATGTACCTCTCCTTCCTCATGCCGCTCCTCAAGGGCCGCGCGCAGGACACGGCGCTCGTGTTCCTCGCGACCTTTTCTTTTCTGGCCGCCGTCGTGGCGCTCGTTTTCCCCGGCGACATGCTCCGCCCGCAGATACTGCTGTTCTGCCACGGCTTTCTCTACCACGGCGCGATGGTCGTCGAAAGTCTGATCGCCGCGCTGATCCTTTTAAGGCGTGAGAAAGCGCCGTTTCTCCCCTCCGTATGGCTCTTCCTCGCGCTCGCGGCTGTCGCGGAGATCATCAACGTAGTCAGCCACGCGCTTTTTTCCGAGCGGAAAATGGCGTCGAACATGTTCAACATCACGCCCTATTACCCCTCCACGCAGCCCGTCTTCCACGAAATCGCCGTCTCCCTCGGCATCCTGCCGGAGATACTGATCTATCTTGCGCTCATCATCCTCGGGAGCTGGGGGCTGTACCGGCTCCTGTACGGCGTCGGCAAGCGGAAAAAGGCATAAAAACGGAGCCGGTCATCCCGGCTCCGTTTGAGCGTGTCGACAAAGCCGACACGCTTCCAAGGAGAAACGCTTCGCTGGTTTCTCCTTGGAGAAGAGTTGCAGCCCGCTGCGCGCACTCGCTTATCTCGCACACTTGCGGGCTGATAGGTATGTTTTCCGTGATACATGCTCCCGGAAAACATGAATTTGACTTTTTTCGCCTGCGGGCGAAAACTCTGCGAGGCTTTGTCTACAGTCTGAAACGGAGCCGGTCATCCCGGCTCCGTTTTTTGTGCGTTATTTCAGCGTCCAGTTCGACACATCCGTGTGCAGCAGCTCATGCGCCCTGTGCGAGAGCGGCGCTTCGAGATACTCCCGATAAAGCGCCTGGACCGACGGGTTTTCGTGGCTGAAGCGGAGGGGTTTTTCCGCATCCAGCTTCCGCAGGTAGCCGCCCCGCGCCTCGCCCAGCTCCTGATTGTAGCGGATGGGCTGGCCTCCGCCGCCGGAGCAGCCGGTGGGACAGGCCATGATTTCCACGAAATCGTACTCGGCCCGGCCCGCCCGGATGGCCTCGAGGAGCTGTCGCGCGTTGCCGAGGCCGTTCGCCACGGCGGTGCGGACCTTCGTCCCCCGGATATCGAATGTGGCGGCCCTCACGCCGTCCATGCCGCGAACGGCGCGGAACGCGTCCGGGTCGGGATTTTCCCCGGTGGCGAGATAGTACGCGGAGCGCAGCGCCGCCTCCATGACGCCGCCGGTGGTGCCGAAAATGACCGCCGCGCCGGTGCTCTCGCCCAACGGATCGTCGAAATCGTCCTCCGGGAGCTGGGCCACGTCGATGCGGTAGCGGCGCAGGAGCTTGGCGAGCTCCCGCGTCGTCAGCACGGCGTCCACGTCGCGGGACGCCGCGTCGTTCACCTCCGGGACGGCGCACTCGAATTTCTTCGCCGTGCAGGGCATGAAGCTGACGCAGACGATGTCCTCCGGGTCGCGGCCGAGCTTTTGGGCAAAGTAGCTCTTGGCGACGGCGCCGAACATCTGCTGGGGGCTCTTCGCCGTGGAGAGGTTCGGGACATACTCCGGGAACTCCGTCCGCACAAAGCGCAGCCAGCCGGGGCAGCAGGAGGTGAACATGGGCCAGCGGTAGTCCTCCTTATGGCTCAGACGCTCCAGAAATTCGCTGCCCTCCTCCATGATCGTGAGGTCCGCGGAGAAATCCGTATCGAACACATAGTCGAAGCCGATGGCCCGCAGCGCGGAGACCATACGGCCCACGGTGGCCTCCTCCAGCGGGACGCCCAGGTCCTCGGCCCACGCGGTACGCACAGCCGGGGCCACCTGGCAGATACATATCTTATCCTCGCGCCCGATACTGTGCGCCACCGCGACGGAGTCGTCCCTCGCGTAGAGCGCGCCCACGGGGCAGTGGGTGATGCACTGGCCGCAGAGGGCGCAGTTGACGTCCGTCAGGTCGAGGCCGTCCCGCACGCCCACCTTCGTGCGCGTGCCGGTGCCGGACACGTCCCAGACGCCGAGCGTCTGCACTTTCTCGCAGACGGCGATGCAGCGCATACAGTTGATGCAGCGGCTCGCGTCGCGGATGAGGGGATATTTCACGTTCCAGTCCATCCTGGGCGGCGTCGTCTCAAAGGGCGGCTTATAGCCGATATCCGCCGCCATGTCCTGCAGCGGGCAGTTGCCGCAGCGGGGGCAGGAGGTGCAGCTCGGATTGTGCTGAGAGAGGATCAGGGACAAATTCGTCACGCGCGCCTGCATGACGCGGCGCGAGTGCGTGAAGACCTCCATGCCCTCCTCCGCCGGGGTGGAGCAGGCGGCGATCAGCTTTTCGCTGCCGGTGATCTCCACGGAGCAGATGCGGCAGGCGGATATCTCGTTGATATCCTTCAGGTAGCAGAGCGTCGGGATATCGACGCCGATCTCCTTCGCGGCGTCCAGGATCGTCGTCCCCTCGGGGACGGACACGGGTCTGCCGTCGATCGTCAGCTTTACCATTTCTGCCTCCCTCCCCGGAACGCGCCGTAGCCATAGTGGTCGCAGCGGAGGCAGCGCGTGCACTCCTGCTCGACCTCCTCCAGCGACAGGCTGTTCTCGATCAGCTCAAAATCATGGATGCGCTCCTGCGGCGCGCGGTCGCGCGAAGAGCACCGGCCGCAGGCGTCCTTGAACTTATACCCCACGTAGGGTATCTTGATATCCTGGGAAATGTTGCTGTGATAGCCGAAATACTCGTCTAAATTCGCCGCCGCGATCTTGCCAGCCTGGATGGCCATGATGACCGTCGCCGGGCCGCTGGCGCAGTCGCCGCCGGCGTAAACGCCGTTCTTGCCGGCCACCTCGCCGCTGCGCTCGGTATGCAATTTGCCCATCTTCTCGGGGACGCCGGCCTCCTTCAGGTTGCCGAAGTCGATCGCCTGCCCGATGGCCGCGATGACGAGATCGCACGGGAGCTCCTTTTCCGGCGCGTCGGCGTTTTTCGGCATGGGGCGGCCGCGGCTGTAATCGCCGGGCACCTGCGGCTGTACGACGAGGCCGGTCACGTCGCCGTTCCCGTCCGTATTCACCCGCACGGGGGCCATGAGCGTCACCATCTCGACGCCCTCCGCCTCCGCGCCGCTGATCTCGGCGGGCAGCGCCGTCATATCCTGTATCCTCCTGCGGTAAACGCACCTGACGGAGGCCGCGCCGAGGCGCACCGCCGTGCGGCAGGCGTCCATCGCCACGTTGCCGCCGCCGATGACGCAGACGCGCTTACCGGTAAGGTCCATCGGCGTATCATCGCCCATGGCGCGCAGCAGTTCCACGGCGGAGATGACGCCGCGGCTCTCTTCGCCGGGGATGCCGGGCATTTTGTAGCTGTGCGCCCCGATGGCGATATAGACGCCGTCGAAGTTCTCCATGATATCCTCAAAGGACACGTCCCTGCCGACCTCCACGCCTAAATGCGCGTCGATGCCGGTGGAGAGGATCGTCTCGATATCCGCGTCCAGATATTCGTTCGGCAGGCGGTAGCGCGGGATGCCGTAGCGCAGCATACCGCCGAATTTGTTCCGCCGCTCGTAGACGGTGACGCTGTGTCCCATCAGCTTGAGGAAGTACGCGCAGGTAAGGCCCGTGGGGCCGCCGCCGATGACGCAGACCCTCTTCCCCGTCGGCGGGAGGCACGGCGGAGGCGGGACCCGCCCCGCGTTTTCGATCGCGGCCCGCTTTAAGCCGCGGATATTGACGGAGGTATCGACGATGTTGCGCCGGCAGTGCCCCTCGCAAGGGTGCTCGCAGATAAGGCCGCAGACCGATGGGAAGGGATTATCCTCCCGTATGAGCCGCACGGCGTCCGCGTAGCGTCCGTTTTTGACCAGCGCGATATAGCCGGGTATGTCCACGTGAGCCGGACAGTTGGTAACGCACGGCACCGCCGCGAAGCTGGAGAAGCAGCGCCCGCGGTGGATATGGCTCAAATAGTCGTCGCGGAAGGCCGAGAAGCCGTCGGAGATGATCTGCGCCGCTTCATGGCCGATGGCGCAGTCGGCGGTGTCGGCGATGGACTCCACGGATTCCTTCAGGGTATCGAGGTCCTCCTCGGTCCCGCGGCCGTCCAGGATCTTATCGATGAGCTCGCTCATCTTCTTGAGGCCTACCCGGCAGGGCACGCATTTGCCGCAGCTCTGCGCCAGGCACAGCCGCAGAAACGCGCCCGTCAGCTCCACGGGGCAGTTGCCGGAGGGCGCCACGGCGATGCGGCGCTCCAAGTCCTTGTAGAGCTCGGTGACGGTCTGTTCCGCCCGTCCCGGCGTCTGGATCTGCAATCTGCTCATGATCGCTCGCGCTCCTTTCAGAAAGGGGGAAATATTGTAAAAACAATTTTTACTAATGTACCATATTCGACGTAAAAAAACAAGAAAAAATGTCTCCCTCACCATCTCGGAAAATTTTCCGAAACCCCCTTGCAAAAAGGCGACGATGATGGTATGTTAGTTAGTGTAAGCTAACCTCTTTGTCTCCTCCGACTTCTCCCGAGGAGCCTTTTTTGCGGGCGCGGGTTAGTTTTAACTAACCCGCGCCCGCATCATCCAGGGACCGGGAGGCGGCGTTCATGGACATGACAGGCTCCATGCTGCTCGTCGGAAAAAAATAGAAGGGACCGATGGAACGATGCCGAGAGACAAGTTATCCAGTCATGAGCGCGTACTGGCCGCCGCGCGCGCGGAATTTATGGAGCACGGCTTTGAACGCGCCTCCATGCGGCGGATCGGCCAGCGCTGCGGCATGACGGCGGCGGGGCTGTACCGCCATTGCGTCGACAAGGCCGGTCTGTTCAGCGAGCTCGTCGAGCCAGCCGCGCGGAAGCTGAACGACTGGCTGGACGCCCGGCTCAGGGAGACCGGGACCTTCTCCGCCGCCGACATGATGCGGGAGCTCATCTATCCCCATATGGAGGATTACCGCCTCCTGCTCACGCGGTCGCAGGGAACGAAATACGAGTGCTTTTTGCATGAGCTCGTGGCGCGCCGGGCGCAGGAGCTGCCGCCCTCATCTCCCCCGCTCGATAACAAGGCGCTCCACCTGCTTATGATCGCCTATATGACCGCTCTCTTCGAGCCGGTGATAGGCGGCTATACGGAGGAGGAGGCCGTGCGCTGCCTTGAGATCGCGGAGGAGTTCTTCCTCCCCTGCTGGGAGAGGCTGCTGCACGCATAAAACACACTGTCGCCCCACCTGTCGGTTCACGCTTCCGTCAGGCGGGGCGTCTTTTATTTCTCCGCGAGCCCGGCCAGATATTCCTCCAGGCACAGGTCCTGCTCATAAATGAGCTTCGCCGCGTCCGGGCCGACGTAGCGGAAATGCCACGGCTCCGGCGCGATGCCGGTGATCGGCTGCTTTTCCTCCGTATAGCGCAGGATGAAGCCATAGCGCCACGCGTTTTCGCGGAACCACGCGTATTCGCCCTCGCCGTCAAACCGCGCGCTGCTGCCGTCCTCGGCGAAAAAGAGTGCCAGATCGACGGCCAGGCCGGTGTGATGCTCGCTGTATCCGGGGCGGTTGACCCACTTTTCCGCCTCTTTTTCCCCCTTTTCCGCGACCTCCTCGTTGAACAGCTTCGCCTGCTCCGCCTCCGAGCGGTAGCCGCTCACCACATTCACGCGCTTGAGGCCCGTTTCCGCAAAAAAGGCGTCCATCATGTCGTTGAGCGGCTGCATGACCTCTTTCGCCACCGTCACGGTCTTATCGCGCACGTAATAGCTGTCCGTCTTATGCTCAAAAACGGAGACGAGCTCCGGCGGTTCTCCCTCCCAGCGGTGCGTGGCGTTGACGAGGACGCCGTCCGGCCCCTCGGACTCGACGATGATCTCCAGCTTCCCCGGCTCTCCGCCGCGCGCGTCGGAGAAAACGAGCGTCAGGACCGCGGCCGCCGCCGCGGCCAGCAGCAGCAGATAAATAACGAGCTTTTTCAGGCGGATCATCCCCATTCGTTACAACTGTACTAATTGGCTTAATACAGTATAACACAAATCCTCCCCTTGTCAACAGAAAAACGGCCGGGACCGCAGTCCCGACCGTTTCAGCGTGTCGACCAAGTCGACACGGCTTCCAACGAGAAACCCTTCGCTGGTTTCTCGTTGGAGAGGGATCGCACTCCGCTTCGCGCACTCCCTTTGGTCGCACGCGCGCTCCGCGAGAAGTATTGTTCGCCCGGTACACGCCCGTGCGAACAATGTTTGAAACT